>VFSW01001328.1_pt1 | contig 37642 bp, 29 predicted proteins | sample 5358111 | NCBI WGS metagenome assembly VFSW01 (sample SAMN11554181, study PRJNA540505) | mine drainage metagenome | isolation source: sediment from site ElyBrook_90M | place: USA: Ely Copper Mine, Vershire, VT | collected 2017 | reverse complement strand
CTAAACTCCTTTCCCTGCGGGTCAGTTGGATGCATGCGAGGCAGCAGCTCCATGGCGCCATTTCCAAACGCGCGCCGGCTGACAAACCGACGGCGACGACCCGTAGCGTCAATTCGTGGGCAATACGAACCGGGCTGGGATAGATACCGCAGTGCGATGGTCGATGATCGCCACTTCGGTTGTGCCCATGACCCTGCGAGACGAGCCCTATCGGGGTTTTTTCGTTCCGCGGTAGTTACTTGTCAGGTTGCTCTGGTAGCTCGATCTCGGGGCGCTCGATCTCGGGGCGTTCAATGTCTGGACGTTCGATCTCAGGTCTCTCCCGCGGCGCGCGATCTTCGCCAACGCCCGGTTGCGGTGTCCACGTCTGCGGCAAATCCACCCGCATCGGATCTGCACCCAACACCATCTGGTCCACAAGCACGCTGCCGTCCGGTTCTGTGACACCGCGCACGGCGATCGCCATGCCGAGCCTCGCGTCGGCCACGGTCCCGCCACTCAACCGGGTATGTGCCGTGTAGCGTAGCCGCACGCCGTTAGCGAGCAACACATCGATGCTGGGCCGGGCCTCGACGTACCCTGACATCTCCACCACCGTGCCAGCAGCGCCAACCTCAGCAGTGATCGGTTGCACGCGCACCACGATCGGCATGCCGCGCACATAGCGGCCCGCAACCCGAACGCGCTCGCCGACCGCAAGCCTCGCGAGCTGTGTCGGGGCTACCGCCAGGGTTCGGGTGCCGATCGTCAGACGCCTGTGAGTTCGATCGATCGCGCGCACCGGGCCGCGCATTAGGAACCTCGTTGCTTGGCCATGCGATACGCACGTGGCGACCCAGTGGCCGGCGCCCTGCGCCAAGGCGCTGACGCTGACCGCATCCCCGACGTGGAGATTCGCCAGCTCCAGGCGTGGAGCTCCGTGTCCGTCGGCTCGGGTCTCGGCCGTGACGTGGATCACTTGTCCAAGGAGCGTGAAGTTGTCAGCGCGCGCATTAACTTGCTCGATGCGTCCGGCGAGTGCGACTTCGACGTGCACTGAAGTGGCTGTCATGCGCCCTGCCGGATCGGTCTGCGCCTGCACCAGGACTACGTCCCCCAGGCGCAAATTCCGGGCTGTGCCCGGTTGGCCGTCAACGCGGTAACGCGTTGCATTATTGAGTAAGTATTCACGGCCATTGACAAAGATGCTGCCAAAGCGCTGCACCACCCCGAAGCCATTGATGCCAGTGCCGCCGATTCCGCCTTCCGAGCCGGGGTCGCTAGCGCTTGCCGAGGGGCACGCGGCCAACAACAGCAGCCCCGAGACGAGCGCGAAGAACGCCCACTGGGTCCGGCCGGCGCAGCCTTTAGTGCGTTTCATCATGTGGTTTTTTTACGTCCTCCGAGATGTTGGCCTTTGCCGGGTCCGGCCCGGCTGGTGTCTTCGTAATAATAAATGCCCAGGCGCATACGCCGGCAATTCGGGGTAGAGGCCGCGAGTGCCGTAGTGTTAAGTGGCATCAGGCGTTGGTTGGTCTCGCGCAGGAAGTCCTCTGCGAGTCGTGTAAGCTCGGGGCGTACTGCGGCCAGGTCCTGGGGTGCGATGACCTCGTAATACACCGCCCGCTCTAAGAATGACTCGCCGTGACCGGTGACGTTGTGCAAAGCACTCAACAGGTGGTCGCCCACATTCGCGCCAAGGAATGCGAGCTTGTCCTCGGGAAGGGCTGGAACGTAGGCGGTCTTCAGCAGCCTCACCGTGTTGTCCTCGATCACGGCCACTCCCACTCGCACCAGTTCTTCGAGAACAACATTTGGGCGCACGTCCGCCTTGATCGCGCGCACGAGCGTCTCGAAGCTTGTGCGGCTCCCCGCGGCACGCCGAGGCAAGGTTCGGGGGCGCCCATCGCGGTTGAGGTAGCGGGGAGTAGACACCCAGGTGGCTATCGCCCGTGCGGCGAGGTTTGCCCCAGGACGTAGCGCATGGGGTTTGGCACAGGCGCGCGCCTGTGCCCGAAGGCGCTTGACGTCCTTTCGGTGGATGCCGGTCAGCAGGCTCATCCGGCTGTCGGTAATGATGTCTGGGTCGGTGCTGTCGTGCTGCTCCACGGCGCCGATGTAGACCTCTTTTAAAATTTCGGAGAGGGCCGGATAGGTCACGCCCTGCGCAATGAGGTAGCGGACGAGGGGGGCAAGGATCGCCCGGATGGCGGTTTTCAGTGCAGTATCCACGCCTGTGTCCTGATATTTTCGGCATACGACCGCCCGTCGGGCAGCATGTATCAAGCATAGCACGCCGCTTGACCGTGGGAAAAGTTCCCACTAGGATTTAGTCCGCTTGCAGGAAACGGTTTCGCAATCGGCAGCCGCGAGGGAAACTGCGGGGCCAGAGCAGTGCCGCCGATGGCCTGGCCCTGAATCAATTACGAGGAGTAATAATAAATGAGCCGCAAGTCCATTCTGGCCGTGATGTTCGTGGCCGCGGGGCTGATGGGTGCAGGCGCGGTGGCGCAGGCCGCCGGCAGCACCACAGTCGGGGTCACGCCAGCGTACTACGAGGGCGACTACGGCACTCCTTCGACCACGCAGATCTACTATCTGCCGTTCTATATCAAGTATCGGCGGGATAACCTCACGCTCAAGGCGACGGTACCTCTTCTGTCAGTGCATAGCACCGGTGCGATCCTGTCCGGCGGCACGGTCGTCGGCAGTCGCGGCGCCACCACGTCAACGACCGAAAGTGGTCTGGGCGACATCTGGCTCGAGGGCCGCTACCGAATCCGCGGCATCGGTACTGCCCCCGATATTCTTCCCTATGCCAAAATCAAGCTTGGCACGGCGTCGCGCAGTTCAGGCCTTGGCACAGGCGAGAACGACTACGAGGGGGGAGTCGGGTTCGAATGGTCGGTGGGCACGACGGTGTTTCCGTTCGCCGATGTCGGCTATCGTATTGTCGGTTCTGCCCCCGGCCTGGTGCTGCAGAATATGGCCACCTATGACGGTGGTGCCAGCGTAGAGATGAATCGCCAGAATTTCTTGACCGGCATGTTCGCCAGTCACCAATCCGAGCAGCCGGGTTTCCCAGGCGCTGCTGATGCCATTGTCGCCTGGAACTACTACCCGCAGCCCGGCCACGGTCTTCAGGTCTACTTCGACAAGGGCTTGAGCAATGGAAGCCCGAATTGGGGAGTTGGAGTAGGTTTGGAGCGACCTTTCTAAATGAAACCAGAGGATTTACTTTATGAATAGTAGAACTGCACTGTTGGTTGCGTCAGCCCTCGGGCTGACGGTTGCCCTGGGCGTCGTTGCCCGGGCGGGTGCCGTGGACCGCGATACGGATACGGCGACTTCGTCCAATGCCGCCACGCCGGCAGTGCCCTATCCGGGCCAGGGTCGGCGGGCCAGACCGGCCATGCCCGGCAACCCGAGGGCAGAAGAGGAGGTGGAGAGGCACCGGCCGGATGTCGACGAAATGCGCGGTGGTCGGCCAGATGCTGACCGTCCGGACGTCGATCGCCCCGACGTTGACCGCCCGCAGGTCGACAGGCCGGATATCGGGCGTCCCGATATCCAAAGGCCGGATATCGCGGCCCCAGAGGGTATGGATCGCTGAACTGAATCTTTAACTGCCGCTCCCTGGGGAAGATCCTCAGGGAGCGCTTCTCAAATAATGGCCGCCGTTGGCAGTCATCGCAAAGATGTCGGGCCGCTGGCGTGCAGTCGCGTCGGCCAGTTCGTCCAACCAACGCCTCTACCGCTACGAACCGGCTCACGGCGCGGAAAACAGTATCTCGAGATCTTCGGCCGTAAACGTCGGCGTCTGTCCGGTGTCTTTGCCATAGAGTGCATCGGCCAGTGCCTGCTTTCGCGCCTGCAGCATGGCGATCTTTTCCTCCACGGTGCCTTGCGCGACGAGTTTGTAGACGAACACGTTCTTGTCTTGTCCGATACGGTGCGCGCGGTCGGTAGCCTGCTGTTCAACCGCCGGGTTCCACCACGGGTCGTAGTGGATCACTGTATCCGCGGCGGTCAGATTCAGCCCTGTGCCGCCTGCCTTGAGGCTGATGAGAAACAACTGCACCTCGCCCGCCTGGAAGCGATCGACCGGCGCAGCGCGGTCGCGCGTCGCGCCCGTGAGCAACGCGTAGGTAATCTTGCGCGACGCTAGCTCCTTCTCGATCAGCGCTAGCATGCTCGTGAACTGGGAAAAGAGCAGCACACGCCGGCCTTCTTCGAGCAGTTCCGGCAACATGTCCATGAGCAGCTCGAGTTTCGCCGACCCGCTCACTTTCCTGGCCGTCTCGAGCTTCACGAGGCGCGGATCGCAGCATACCTGTCTGAGTTTCAGCAGTGCATCAAGAATAATGATCTGGCTGCGTGCCAGCCCTTTGCGGGCGATTTCCCGCCGAATTTTTTCGTTCATCGAAAGCCGAATGCTCTCGTACATGTCGCGTTGTGCCCCCTCAAGCTCCACAGTACGCACAATCTCGGTTTTTGGGGGCAGTTCCGGAGCGACCTGTTCCTTCGTCCGTCTCAGCATGAAGGGCGCGATGCGTCGCGTCAGCGCTGCACGCCGCACCTCGTCGCCATGTCTTTCGATGGGAGTGCGGTACAGGCGGCGGAAGTGTCGTTCGTCTCCAAGCAGGCCCGGCATGAGAAAGTGGAAAAGAGACCAGAGCTCCCCCAAATGGTTCTGCATCGGAGTACCGGTAAGGCACAGTCGCTGGCGGGTCTTCAGGCCGCGTGCGATCTGCGCCACCTTGGCCTTGGGATTCTTTATCGCCTGCGCCTCGTCGAGCACCACCGCGTGGTATTCCTGCGCAGCGATGGCTTCGGCATCCCGGAGTAGCAGCGCGTAGGTAGTAAGCACCAGATCGTGGTCTGCGATGCGGCCGAAGTTGTTGCGGCGAGTGTTCCCGTACAGCGTAAGTACCCTGAGGTCCGGTGTGAACCGCTGTGCCTCGCGACGCCAATTTGCCATGAGACTTGTGGGTGCCACGACGAGCGCAGGGCGGTCCAACCGACCGCTCTCCTTCTCGGACTGTAGGTAGGCTAGTGTCTGTACGGTTTTGCCGAGCCCCATGTCGTCGGCCAGTATCCCGCCAAAATCGAATTCCCGAAGGAAAGCGAGCCAGTTCAGCCCTGCGCGCTGGTACGATCGCAAATGTGCGCGCAGCCCGGCAGGGGGCATGACGTCCTGTATGCCGCTGAAGTCGTGCAACTTTTGTGCAAGTTCACGCAGTTTCCCGGGTGCGGTCCACTGCAGTGGAGCGCCAAGATCGGCTTCCAGCGCACCAAGTACCCCGATCTGTGCACGCGACAGTCTAAGGTGACCACCGGCGTCGAGCGGTGTTTCGTCGTAGAGCTCAATGAGTATGGCGAGCAGTGCGCGCACGCGCTCATACGGTATCGGCAGCAAACGCCCGTCGGGCAAGCGCGCGATCACCCGGTCGTTGTCGGCAAGCCTGGCCGGCGCCTGCCCGTCGAGACGTGCAGACTGCAGCCATTCAACCAGCAGCGGAAGCAGGTTTACATGTCTACCGTCCACCGCAACCCCGAGCTCGAGTCCGAACCAGTCTGTGCTGTCTCCGTCGGAGTCAAGTTCCGCGAACCACTCCGTTGCAGGCTCGGCCACATGGTAAGGATAATCGGCGTCAATTTCGATGCACCAGCCCGCCGCCCGCAGCGACGGCACGCCGTCGATGCTGAAGTGCAAGAACGCCGCATCGCGATCCTCCTTGACGTCCAGAATGAAAGCATGCCGCAGTCGCTTGGGGAGGCTGCCCAGTAACGGCAGCTCGGTGAGCGGAAGGAAGCCGTGTTCTCCCAGTTTGGCGAGCGCCCGTGCCTCGGCCTTTGCATCACGGCCGACGCGCATCAGCTTTCCGCCTTCAAAATAGGCGCGGTACTCGCCGGCCGCGCCGGCTTCGATGCGCACGCCGGCGTAGTCGAAGCAAAGCGTGGCCAGAGAAAGATCGATGTGTGTAGTGCTGAGCTGCCATTGATGCGAAAAGTCGACGGGGAGCCGATCGCGGAAGAGGCGCAGGACCGGCACCGGCACCGGGTGCTCAATGTCGGCAGTCTCCAATATCACCGGCAGTGCCGGCGAACCTTCGCTGAAATGGCGGCGCAATGCCACATTTGCCGCCTCCGCTTCCTCCGGAGCCAGCTCGGGCGCCGTGAAAAGTTCTTCGGCAAAGGCGTCTCCAAGGCCAGTCTTGAGCGGGCCGCATTGCGCCCGTGCGGCATCCACAAACCACGGCGGGTTGACCGGAAGTACTGCATCCACGTCAGGATTCGCCAAACAAACGAGACGCTGACGGCCTTCCGCATCGATGTGCCATGCCGGCGTGCCAACGCGTGGCTCGCCCGGCGAAAGAGGCGGGGTGTCTTTGTTGCGCCAATGACAGCGGCCAGTCGCGATCATGCGCGCGAGCACGTGCGCCCCAGCGCTCCCGCGCAACGGATAAGTGCCAAATCGCATGCCAGACTGATCTGCGCGCAATGTTTCGAGCCAACGCAGCAAGTCGCGGTCAGTTTCCGTTACGAAGCGCGCGTGACTCTGAAGGCCGCCGCTCCAGCGCGCTGCCTTGCCGTAGCCACCGGCCTTGAGTGGACGCACGAGCAGGATTTCCACCACGGCACGCGTGGTATGGCGGAGCCGTTCGAGCTTGAGCAGATAGAGGAGCCGTTCCGGAGTGTCTGGCGCTGCCGCGGCTGCAGGACTATGAACAGTGCGGGCCATGGCGTCGATCCAGGCCTGCAGGGCAGCATTCGGCGTCGCAGTCTGCATCGGAGCCGGATCAAACGCGTACGCATCATTCGCAGGGCCGGTTTCGTTGCATGCCAGCGCCTCCAGCAATACAGCTGCCACGTGCTTGCAGTTATAGGCCATGGGACAGGAGCAGCGGCCGAGAATCGCGGGCTGGCCTTCGCGGCCGGGCGTGATTTGTGCCTCCACCGTGTAAGGCTTGGCCGCCGCTCCCTGGACATGTGCGGAGACGGTATTCCCATCATCCGATACCTCCAACCCACGCACGCGAGCCTGACCCCAGTATTCCTCTCCTCGATGAAAGGCGCCTGACGTGAACTGTTGACGTAGGTCAGTTCGGGTATAAGGGAGCATGAGAGGTGTCCGAGCCGGTCTTTGCGCAGATCCAAATAGTCAATCTTACCAGACCCAGTCACCACTTTGAGCCGCCGCGAACGAGCGCGAGTTGCCTGTGCCTGTTCCGGAACGCATAGCAGGCCACCGCATATCCGCCGGACAGGCGGATATGCGGCATGTCGTCTGGTCACGCTCACCTTGCTCTGGCAGCACGGGACTTGGCGCCTCGTTTCCGCGTCGTGCAAGCGGCGGAGGAATCCGTGTCGAAGCTAGGTGCAGGCGCTGTCGGTGTCCCTGCCAAACCGTGTCCTCGCGAATCATGTCTGCCAATCCCTATGCAGTTGGCTCGATACCCGGTGGTTCGCAACGCGCGCAGAGGGGGTGACAAGCAAGGGCTCGGCGGACCCCAAAAAAATCGGGATTAAGGATCAGCCCAATTTATAGATATCGTACATGCGGGCCGAGGCCGGCAGCCGGTCATCGGAGATTTAAACGAATGCCTGAAGCTCCGTTGAAATCGCATGTCCCTATTTCTCAATTCCAGAGCCCGGTCTGTCCGCCGTTGTGGTGGCGTGCCGAATACCCTTGTAATTAAAACTGCTGTTTGATACAAATGTTTCAAACACTCATTGTGGCTGTGCTTGCGATGATCTCACCTTCGAACGAGCAGGAATTGGATACGCACCAGCGGCTGATCGAGGCTGCTGCCAGGATGTTCGTGGAGCAGGGTTTTGGCTCCGCCAAGGTGCGCGATATCGTGGCGCGCGCCGGTGCCAACATCGCGGCCGTGAATTATCATTTCGGGAGCAAGGAAGGGCTTTACGCGGCGGTGATCCAGTACCATTCCGCACAGGCAATTGCGGAGCTATCTCAGCATGCCGGCGACGATGGCGTGCGAGGGCCTGAGGCTTGCCTGCGCGATTATGTCTGTACTTTTCTCCAGCGGCTGCTGACCGATACCCCACAATTTACAATGAGCAAACTGGTCGCGCGGGAGATGGTCGATCCGACGGCGGCATTCGGCCTGATTATCGAAAAGTTCATTTGGCCCCAGTATCAGGCTCTCCATGCCATCGTCCGATCGATTGTCGGTGCCAAACCATCCGATGAGCTTGTGCGCCGCTGTTGTCTGAGCGTCGTCGGGCAATGCCTCTATTATCAGTTCGCGCGCCAGGTCGTGGCGCGCCTGGATCCTGAATTCGGATACGGCCCCGCAGATGTCGAGCGTCTGGCAGAGCATATTGTCGCGTTTTCTCTTGGTGGCATACATCAGTCGGCGCGAACGCGTACAGGCGATGCGCAGCAATCAAGTTGTGGAGACGTTGACGGCAGATGAAGTTCGTCAGCGGGTTCGGCTACAGGCTCCTCAGTATCGCGCTTGCCGCGGTGGCATCGGCCATGGCGGGCTGTGTTTTCGCTCCAACCCGCAGCGAGCCGGCGTTGCCTTCGGCGGCAGCCTATCCGATGGTCAAAAGCGTGGCGCGCGCGTTGGCGTCGCCTGAGTTCCGCCGCGGCGGTTGGCCGGCAGATGACTGGTGGACCAGCTTCGGCGATGTGCAGCTGGATTCCCTCATTGCTGCGGCACAGGTGCGGAATCCGGATCTGGATATCGCCCGCTCGCGCTTGACCCTGGCCCGACAGGCAGTTGCCGAAGCGCGTGCTGGGTTGTTTCCTGACCTGGCGGCCAGTGCGGCAGTAACACGCGAAAAATTCAGCGCAAACGACCTGTACCCTCCACCGTTCGCAGGCAACACCTATAACCAGGGACAACTGTCTCTGGATTTCCGATACAACCTGGATTTGTGGGGCAGGGCGCGCGACGAATTGCGGGCACGCCTGGGCGAGGCCAGAGCTGCGGCAGCGCAAGCCGCTGAGGCACGACTCGTCATCACAACTGCAGTCGCGAGCGCTTACTTCCAACTGCAAGGGGATCTGACGCGCTTCCAAGTTACCGGCGAGACGCTTGTGCAGCGCAAGGCTTTCGAGCGGCTTGTCAGTCTGCGCGCTGCAAACGGCCTGGAAACGCGGCTCGCCGTCAAACAGGCCCAGGCGGACGTGGCGTCCGTTGAGGCGAACATCATAGGGCTGCAGAACTCTGTAGGCGGCGACAAGCGTGCGCTGGCGGCGCTGATAGGAGAAGGTCCGGATGCAGCGCAGATGATCAAAGCGCCAACGAGCCATTTCGACACACCTTTCCCGGTTCCTGCGGGGTTGCCGGTAGATCTGCTGGCGCGCCGACCCGACATCATGGTACGGCGCTGGCAGGTTGAGGCAGCGGCGCAGGAAATTGGTGCAGCGCGCGCCGGATTTTATCCGAACATCAGTCTCAGCGCCCAGATCGGCAAGCAGAGCCTCGAACTGAGCCAGTTGCTGAATCCAGGCAGCGATTTCGCGCTCGTGGGTCCGGCGATACATCTTCCCATCTTTGAAGGCGGGCGCTTGCGTGCCGCGCTCAATGCGCGTTACGCGCAATACGACATTGCCATCGACCAGTATCGCCGGGCTCTGATCGGCGCGGCGCGCGATGTCGCCGATCGCATGGCGACTGTGGAGTCGGTCACCCGGGAGCTGGGGCGGCAAACCGAGGCGCGCCGGGCCAGCGAGGATGCTTACCATCTTGCGATGCTGCGCTACAAGTCCGGCCTGACCGATTACCTGACAGTCCTTCTGGTTCAGCAAGATGTGCTGCGGCAGCGCGACATCGAGGCGGCGCTGCGTGCACAGCGTCTGCAGGCGGTACTGGCTTTGATCAAGGCATTGGGCGGGGGCTACGGACAGGTCGCAAGAGCCCTGCGTCATCCGTAAGAATCGGGAGACAATCATGAGTGACCGCATTGAGGACAATCCGTCGCAGACTGCCTCGGCAGGTGGAAGCGGCCGGCGCAGGCAGCTGCTCATGCGGCTGGCCACGGTGTTCGTACTGCTGGCGGTCGGCTACGGCACATACTGGTGGTTTATCGGCCGCTTTGCCGACACCACCGACGATGCTTACGTCGCTGGCAATGTAGTCGGGGTGAGCCCTCAGGTCGCCGGAACGGCGGTGGCCATATACGCAGACGCGACCGATCTGGTCCGGCAGGGTCAGCCGCTGGTGCAGCTGGACGACACGGATACCCGTATTGCCCTGGATAGGGCAGAAGCCGGCCTTGCGCAAACCGTGCGTCAGGTGCGCCAGATGTTCGATAATGTCCGGCGGCTGAGGGCGATGGTAAGACTGCGCGAAGTCGAGCTTGCCCGCAGCAGGGAAGATCTGGCTCGGCGCCAGACCCTCATCGCTTCGCAGGCGGTGTCGCGTGAGGATCTGGAGCATGCCAGGATCGCCTACGAAGGCGCACAGGCCGCACTGCGCGTGTCCCAGCACGAACTGCAGTCGGCCTCGGCGCTGGTTGCCGGTTCCACCGTCGAACATCACCCGCTTGTCGAGGAGGCCAAGGCGCGCCTGCGCGAAGCTTATGTTGCCTGGGTGCGCCACATGATTCTTGCACCGGTCACCGGGTACGTGGCTAAACGCAGCGTACAGGTGGGGCAGCGTGTTACGCCGGGCATGCTTCTGATGGCAGTCGTGCCCCTGGAACAACTCTGGGTGGACGCCAACTTCAAGGAAGGCCAGTTTTCGGATATCCGCCTCGGCCAGCCGGCAACCATGAACTCGGACCTGTACGGAAGCTCAGTCGTCTACCATGGCAAGGTCCTGGGAATCGGCGCTGGAACCGGCAGTGCGTTCGCGCTCCTGCCGCCACAGAACGCCAGTGGAAACTGGATCAAAATCGTCCAGCGTGTGCCGGTGCGTGTCAGTCTGGATCCTCGGGAGCTGGCAAAAAATCCGCTGCGCGTCGGGTTGTCCATGAAAGTGTCGATTGATACCCATGACCGCTCCGGCGACATCCTGGCGCGCACGCCCACTGAAAAAGTCATGTATAGAACGTCTGTGTATACCGGCAGCACCGTGGGGGTCGACAGGCTGATCCGCAGCATCATCAGAGCCAATGACCCGCGTGCCGCGCATAGCACGATCCATCTGCGGAGATAGGTCATGACAGCACTTTCGCCGCCACCACCACCACCACCACCGCAGGGAGGTACCCTGGCGCTGATGACGCTCGCGCTGTCTCTGGGTACATTCATGCAGGTGCTGGATACCTCCATCGCCAACGTTTCGATCCCGGCCATCGCCGGCGATCTCGGAGCCAGCCCGACCCAGGGAGCCTGGGTCATCACTTCGTTCGCTGTTAGCAATGCGATCATGCTGCCGCTTACCGGTTGGCTGGCGAGACAGATGGGAGAGGTGAAGCTGTTCGTGTCGGCCACGACGCTTTTTACTGTTGCCTCGTGGGCTTGCGGCCTGGCACCTAATCTGCCCATGCTCATCGCGTTCCGTGTATGCCAGGGCGCGGTGGCCGGACCTATGATTCCACTTTCTCAGAGCCTGCTGCTCGCAAATTACCCGGATAACAAGAAGGGAATGGCGCTCGCACTCTGGTCAATGACCGTGGTAGTTGCGCCGATCTTCGGTCCGATAATGGGCGGATGGATAACGGACAATATCAGCTGGCCTTGGATTTTCTACATCAATATCCCTGTCGGGATGTTTTCGACATTCGTGACCTGGCAAATTCTTCGGCGGCGGGAAACGCCCATTGTCAGGCGCCCGATCGATGCCGTCGGTCTGGCGCTGCTTGCCATCGGCGTGGGATCGCTGCAGATCCTGCTCGACAAGGGTAACGATCTTGGTTGGTTCAGTTCATCCTTTATCGTTACGCTTGCTGCGATTTCCGTCGCTGCGCTCAGTTTCTTCATCGTTTGGGAGCTGACTGAAAAACATCCAGTTGTGGATTTGCACCTCTTCCTGAACCGCAATTTCACGGTCGGAGCTATTGCGGTTAGCCTCGGCTACATGACCTTTTTTGGCAATGTGGTTATATTTCCGCTATGGCTGCAGACACAGATGAATTATACCGCGACCTGGGCCGGTCTGGCGGCGGCGCCCATCGGGGTGCTGTCGGTCGTCTTCTCTCCGTTTGTCGGGCGCATACTCCATCGTGTGGATCTGCGGCTGCTCGCGACCTTCAGTTTTCTGGTTTTCGCCGGGGTATCCTTCTGGACAAGCAACTTTAATACCAGCGTGAGCTACTTCCAGCTGTTTATGCCTCGTTTCATACAAGGAGTCGGCGTTGCGTTCTTTTTTATCCCGCTTGCCAGCATGAGCCTGTCCGGGCTGCGTGCGGACCAGTTTGCGAGCGCAGCCGGTCTGTCCAACTTTCTGCGTATCCTTGCCGGCAGTTTCGGTACCTCGCTCAGTATCACGCTGTGGCAGCGCCGCAGCATCCTGCACTACAGCCAGCTTGTCGAACATGTCTCGGCATTCAACATGATCAGTGTGCGGGCGCTGGAACACCTGAAGCTGCTTGGTCTGGCAACCAGCAGCGCGCTGCTGCTGTTGAGCAGGTTGATCACCCAGCAGGCAGTGATGATCGCGACCGATGAGCTGTTCTGGCTTTCGGGGGTGATTTTTCTCGCACTTATCGTGGTCGTATGGTTCGCGCGCCCGCCGTTTTCGGTCGCGGGCAAGTCAGGTGGCGAACATTGACTACGGTGGCGGCGATTAAGCGTGAAACGGAACAGCCGGGGTGCGGTCTATAGTGAAAGGATGAAAGCGATGATCGAAGCGATTAAGCGGTTTCTGGAGGAAAGCGTCTCGGCTGATAGTCAAAGGCCTGAACACGATGAGTTGCGGCTGGCAGCCGCTGCGCTTCTGATCGAGGTGATGTCGGCCGATTACCATGAGGAAGAGGCCGAACGTGAGGCAATAGTGCGCGCCGTGAGTACGTTGTTCGGGCTCGCCCCGCAGGACGGGGCGCAGCTGGTGAGTCGGGCGCAGGAAGAGTTGCGTCATGCAACGGACGACTATGAATTCACCTCGCGGATCAATCGGGGCTTTTCAGCGCAGCAGAAGGAGGCGCTCATGGAGGCGCTGTGGCAGGTCGCTTATGCCGACGGTGACATCGACATGTATGAGCGTCACTATCTGGGCAAGCTTGCAGAACTTCTCTATATTCCGCAGGCATGCTTTATCTCTACCAAGCTGCGAGTCTGCAGCGCGGCTGACAGAGAGTAGCCCTTCGCCAGACCATTCGGGTGGGATCTAGGACGGATTGAAAGTATTGGTATCCTTAGGGAGTATTGTTTTTACACGGGTTTGGCATGGCCGAATCCGGTATATTGTAAGTATTGAACACAGATGTGTCAGTGAGCTGAAACAATACCTGGAGAAGCTCAGGACTGCGGTCAGGCCACAATTGCCGCTAACATCGCTGGTGTTGAATGGTGCCTCATAACGCTCGGATGACGATTCCAGTTTCATGCCCGAAGTCAAAGAAAATCCAGCACCGGTGATCGCGTTGCTGCGCGGCAATGCGGCGAAGTTGGCTGTGTGGCTGCTTGCATTGCTGGTTCTCGCCGCTTCTCATGCCCACGCGGAAAGCCTGTCGCGCTCGCATCTTCCCGGACCGGTTGTTGCGGCGCTACGGCGCTACGATATGTCTGCGCGCGGTCTCAGCGTCGTAATTCGACCGGTCGACGGTTCCGGGGCCGTCCTGGATTTCAATGCGGATGTGCCGCGCAGTCCAGCTTCCACTCTCAAGCTACTTACCACCCTCGTTTCGCTTGAGAAACTGGGTCCGGCGTACACCTGGAAGACCGAGGCCTACGGAGACGGCCCGGTGCGGCGCGGACAACTGCAAGGCAATCTGTACATAAAGGGTTATGGCGATCCCGATGTGGTAATCGAAGATTTCTGGCGCTTCCTGCATGGCCTGCGCGAGTTGGGGGTTCGGAGCATCGGCGGGGATCTGGTGCTGGACCAGAGTTACTTCGTTCCGGCCAGCACGACGCCGGGGGAATTCGACGATCACCCCTTGCGTCCGTACAACGTTTTGCCAAGCGCGCTCCTGGTCAACTTCCAGGCAGTAAGGATCCGGTTCTTTCCGCAGCCCCACGACCGCCGGGTCCGTATCGTCGCTGACCCGCTGCCTGACAGGTTGAGCATCATCAATCATGTGCGCCTCGTCTCCGGCCCGTGCCAGGGTGGTGCGCGCGGCGTTGGCATGCGCGTGGTGCATTTGCGCTATGGCACGCGGGTAATCTTCAGCGGCGATTATGCTGCTGCTTGCGGGCAAAGCGACCGCTACCGGGTGCTATCAGATCCGCGTGACTACATTGGTGGCATTTTCCGCGAACTGTGGACTGGAATGGGTGGGCGCTTCTCCGGACGTGTGCGCTATGGACACGTGCCGCCATCCGCGCACCTGCTGTATACCGGGCATTCGCCACCCCTGGCAGAAGTGATCCGCTCTATTAATAAGTACAGCAACAATGTGATGGCGCGCCAGCTGTTGCTTACCTTGGGGGCGAAGTTTGTGCGGGCGCCTGGAACCATTGAGGGCGGTGCCAAGGTGGTGCGCGCGTGGCTTGCCGCAAACGGCATGTCGTTTGCGGAATTGGTCGTAGACAACGGCTCCGGGCTTTCGCGTCGCGCACGGATCTCGGCGCGCCATCTAGCGGACGTGCTGACTGCCGCCTACGATGGCCCCGACATGCCGGAGTTCTTTGCCTCGCTTCCCATTTTGGCTGTGGACGGCACCATGAAGGACAGACTGGACGGCAGCACGCTGGCGGGGCGTGCGCATTTGAAGACTGGCAGCCTCGATGGTGTGCGCAGCACTGCCGGCATCATGCTGGATGACAAGGGTCGGCGCATGGTGGTGGTATGCCTGCAAAATGATCCGCGCGCCGACACGGAGGCCGGCGAGGCGGTACAAAACGCACTGCTCGAATGGGTCTACCATCGCCCGTGATCCGGTCACGAGAAATCCCCGTGGAGCCGCACAAATGATTCGTTACATTCTTGAGGAATCTCGTGTGCATCCTGCCATTCGGGGGAAGATTTCCTCGAATCACCAGGACCTGGTCGAAGAAGTTGCCGCGGCAGTGGCGCGCCATCCGGTAGTAATCGTGGGTATGGCGCGGAACCCGTTCTGCCGTCGTGCCCGCCGCATGCTTGATGACCGTGGGGCGGCATATGTGTATCTCGAGTACGGTGGTTACTTAAGTCACTGGCGACGACGCAACGCCCTCAAGATGTGGACCGGATGGCCAACTTTTCCGATGGTGTTCGTGCGCGGGCAGCTGGTCGGCGGAGCGGAGGATCTAGGCATCCTGCTCGACAGCGGTGAGTTCGAGCAACTGCTTGCGGGTACCGCGACCTGATATCGCCACACATGTGGCGTCGAGTGCGCAAATCGATTTAACGGACACGGTTACGCAGCCGGCCGATGCCCTGCACCTCGCACTCCACCAGATCTCCCTGCTTGAGAAACTCAGGGGGGCTGCGCACGAAGCCGACGCCGCCCGGCGTCCCTGTGGAAACGATGTCGCCAGGTTCCAACGGCATGCCGCGAGACAGAATCGACAGCACACGGGCAACATCGAATACCTGGAAGCGGGTACTGGACGACTGTTTGAGTTCGCCATTCACCCAGGTTCGCAGTTCCAGCGCCTGCGGATCCGGAATCTCGTCGGCAGTGACGATTGCCGGACCCATCGGGCAGGTGCCGTCCAGACTTTTGCCAAGAAAATACTGTTTGTGGCGGAACTGCAGATCGCGCGCCGAGACATCGTTTACGACGGTGTAGCCGAACACGTGACGCAATGCTTCCGCAGCCGGAATTCTGCGGCCACCGACGCCCACGACGACTGCGAGCTCGACCTCCCAATCGAGCTGGGTGGTGAGATCCGGATCCCACGGGATATCTCCGTGAGGGCCATTGATGCTGGTCGTGTTCTTGGTGAACACCACAGGATGCTCCGGGATTTCCGCTGCGCGCGCATCCGCGCTTTCTCTTACGTGATCGGCGTAATTCCAGCCGAGGCACATGATGTTCTTCCGTGGTCGCGGGATCGGAGCGCAGAGTTCCACCGCGGAAAGCGGCACCCGCTCATCGATTGCCCGGTCCGGATTTAACGCCAGATCGGACCACAGCTCCGGACCAGCGTCGATCAGCGCGAGTATTGTTCGCGGCCATCCATCACGGGTGGAAATCAGAGCGGCGTTGTCCCCCATGACCATTCCGATCCGATCCGCACCCCGGTAGCGACAGCTAATTAGGTGCATAAGGCGATTCCTATGTTGGGTCTGTGATCATATCAAGCCTGGGAACGGTGGTCAGCGTCGGGTGATTCTGTAATATGACTTGCGCCGCCTCCGAACGTCCTGAGAGTGTGCACTGTGCTCGAGAAGAAACGATCCCCAAGCCGGCGCTTGGCAACCGCCCATTCTGGTTTCATGGCCAATGCTTGAGCAGACCCAGATCGGACAATGAAAAATTGTGGCTCCGTCTGGCCGCCCGGCGACACGCAGTACAGCGTGTGTTCGAGTACCCTGCCCGGAAGGTGCTGGCATATCGCCGAACGGGAAGGGCTTGCACAGCCACCCATTGAGCCGTGACGGGCTTGTTGGGGATGACCCGCAGACTTTACGCGCTGTTTCAGATTTCCCGCTTCGAAAAGCGATTTTTGGCCTTTTTCTTTAAAGACAAGACAACGTACTATCTTTTCTCAGAGCATGGATAATGAAAACATCTTTTTCGCAAAAACATGAATCCCCCCGGAATCGCTGGCCGACAGGGCGCTTACCTTACCCGTTCCGTTACGGGTGGGTTGCACCGCAGGTGCCTGCCGCAATGATTTCGAAGCCATAGCCATGAAACATCGCGGCATTGGACAGCGCGCTGCGTCGAACTACATCACGCCCGAGGGATGGAAGAGCCTGAACGATGAGCTGATATACCTCTGGCGGGTTAAGCGTCCGCAGGTCACCCAGGCGGTTTCCGAGGCTGCAGCGCTCGGAGATCGTTCGGAAAATGCGGAATACATATATGGAAAGAAGCAGCTTCGAGAAATAGACCGTCGCATCCGCTTTCTTAGCAAGCGTCTTGATCAGCTGGTCGTGGTTGAGCGCAAGCCGGATAACCGCGCCCGCGTCTACTTCGGGGCATGGGTTCTCCTTGAAGATGAAGCCGGTGGAGCTTTCATGTACCGCATTGTCGGTCCGGACGAATTTGATCCGCAGCGGGGCCTTATCAGCATGGATTCCCCACTTGCCCGCGCCTTGATGAACAAGACCGAAGGCGACGAGGTTGCCGTCGAGCTTCCGAACGGCAGGGCAGTATTCGTGATCACGGAAATCCGTTATGAACTTCCAGATGACCGAAAGGAATAGCGTCCAGAATGAATCACGGCCGGCGTTGCCTGCCCACCGGACTGTGCGGTTGTATCGAATTTGTTCACGAGCAAAAGACGCTGTATGGCCCGGGTTATCACCGCTTCAATTCGCGGGCCTTTCCATAGGCATCGCTAGCGCCTGTCAGGTCGCCGCTCTGCTCGCGCGCATTGCCTATGATGCCCCAGTCCTCGGATATCAGAGCCTTATCCTCGCCGGCCCAGCTGCTCGCGCGTTGCGCGAGTTCCTCAGCCTGTCGTATCGGCCTTCGGCGAAGCGTACGTGTGCGAGCATCTGCCACAGCCTCGGATTGTGCGGGCTGATACGCAGGCGCGCCCTAGCGTCGCGTCCGCGGCCGAGAAATTGCCGGCGCGCCTATCCTGACGGGCGGTATTGAACAGCGACACGACTGCCACATTGCTTGAGACTGGGGACGGTCCGTGAACTGGCTGTAGCAGAGCGCAGGCACCGAGAATCAGCGCGAGCGCCGGGAGCAACAGCATGAGGATACGCAACGTCATGACCGGGTTTTTCCGGAGTTGCCCGACTCGCGTCGGTCCCGGCCGAAAAGCAACATCCGTGGGATTGATCGCGGCTGTGTGCCCGTGTCATCCGCCGTACGCTGCATCATTGTACGCCAGATCGGTGTCCGAACAGTCGCTGGAACCAGGTCTTCAGCACCCTGATGGGAGAGTGAGAAGCGCAGGGCGCCGTATTGACTGGTGCCGAGCCCCGTATAAATGGAATCCGGACTGCTCCATGGCAGTCCGGATCGGCCAGAAGCCCCGTCCCCGGGTCAATCCATGCCATGTCGACATCTGCCGGACGTGGTGGGTTCAGTGGTTCCGGGTCAAGCCGCGCCATGGCTTTGCCCCAGACAGTCATTGCGCCGGTGGCACCGGTCAGGCCTGTTGGCCCATCGTCGTCGCGACCGATCCATACCGCGGCCACGTGGTCGCCAGTGAAGCCGGCGAACCAGCTGTCACGCAGATCCTGGGTGGTGCCGGTTTTGCCGGCCACGTGCAGATCCGGAGAAAGGTAATGCTTGAGGTCAACGGCCGTGCCGTGGTCCACGACACCCTGGAGGGCATAGGTAAGCAGGTAGACAGGACCAGGCGGGACAACCTGCCTGACTTTCAGCGAGAAGCGTTGCAGCGGCCGTCCATCGGCGTCCAGGACATCGCGGACCGTGCGCAGCGGCATGCGGAATCCGCCGTTCGCCAGAGTTTGGTACATCTGAGTCACTTCGAACGGTGTCAGGCTGTCGGCTCCAAGCAGGCTCGCCTGGTACTCAGGCAGATTATGCTTGATTCCGAGTTTGTGCACCGTACCCATGACCGCTGGGAGTCCCAAGCTGAGCCCGAGACGTACCGTGGCGACATTGTAGGAATTGGCGAGTGCCACGGGCAGTGGCACCATGCCGTGGAAGCGGCGGTCATAGTTCTTGGGCGCCCAGATAACTCCCTGGCTCTCAGGGACGGCAAGCGGACTATCCTGCAACAACGTGGCGAGGGTATAGCTGCCTGGCTGTTCGAGCGCGGTGAGGTAGATCGCGGGCTTGATGAGAGATCCTACCGGGCGAAAGGCATCCAATGCTCGGTTGAATCCTTCAAATTGCGGATCACGGCCACCCACGATCGCCTGAACTTCACCGGTCTGAGAATTGCTGATGACTACTGCGCCCTCCAGCGAATGCGTGGGAAGGTGCTGCTCTTTTTCAAGTCGGGCGAGACGTGTAGTGAGGGCGTGTTCGGCCGCGGCCTGCACTTCGGGATCAAGCGTCGTTATGATACGCAGACCGGCCGAGCGTAGCTCATTCTCGCGGTAGTCACGCAGCAGCTGGCGGCGTACCAGGTCGAGGAATGCTGGATAGGGCGAGGCAGCGAGAGGCGGTACCGCTGCAACGCCGAGAGGTTTTCCTAGGGCCAAGGCATATTGTGCCGCGCTGATATGGTGCTGCAGCCGTAGTTCCTTGAGTACCAGATTGCGGCGCGCGAGCGCATGCCGCGGATGCAGGCGCGGATTGTAATACGATGGTCCCCGGACCAAAGCGACAAGCAGTGCCGACTGTGACAGATTGATCTGGGACAGCGGTTCATTGAAGTAGAATTTGCTAGCTTCGGCGAAGCCGCGTATTGCGTGCTCGCCCTCCTGGCCGAGATACACCTCATTGAGGTAAGCCTCTAGAATCTGCTGCTTGCTGTAGTGCAGGTTCAGCAGCAGCGCCATGATCACTTCGGTAAATTTGCGCGTGACAGTGCGCTGCGGGCCGAGAAACAGATTTTTGACCAACTGCTGGGTCAAGGTACTGCCGCCCTGCACACCGCGACCGCGGAGCATAGTCCACATGGCGCGTGCCATGCCGCGTGGATCTATACCATAATTCGTGTAGAAGCTGCGGTCCTCGACCGCGATGAGGCCGTTGACCAGGTCCGGCGGTGCCTCGCTGAGTGTGATGAGCTGCCGGTCTGAGCGATCAGCGGGATAAATCCTGCCGATCAATAGCGGATTCAGGCGAACTAGGCTGAGGGATGCGCCTGTGCCCTGGTTTTGCAGCGTCGCCAGTCTCCCATCTGCAAAATGCAAGTCCAGTGCCAGTGCCGGCTGCCGGCCGTCCCAGAACGTAAACGGGCGCGTAATCAGATCGACGTCATCGCCATGGCGCGAATAGCTGCCTGGGTCCGCGGGTGTGCCGGTGGCACGGTAATCGAGTAGCTTCAGCTCTTCGAGGAGTTTTGCCGGGGCCAGGTTTTCCCCGGGGAAGAGCTCCAGTGGGCGCGCATACACTCGTGCCGGTATCGCCCAGGACCGGCGCTCGAATTCCGTGCGTACGACGTGATCCAGATACAAGGTGTAGGCCGAAAGTGCCAGCAAAACGTACCACGCCGTCCGACGAAGATTGTCGGCGGTCAGTCGTTTGCGCAGATCTTGGCGCAGGGAGCTGAGTGTCATAAGGTCTTCACAGGCTGTTTAAGCAAGGCATGATCTGATTGAAGCGCTGTCCAAGTACGGAATCCCGGCATTATAACTTCGCGATCGATTCCATGCCCGGCGCATCCGATGACCGGCGTCGCGGACGTCTGCGGGAGGTGGTGCTGTCCCGGAAAATGCCAGTTAGCCGCTTCGGTGTGACCGGGGCTATCCCGGCGCCTGGCGATACCGAGTATTCCTCTGGCGCTGGGTCGTGCGCCTTCGAGGTGCAGTGGTGATTGGTTCGCAATAAAGCAGCCCGGTAGGTAAAATGCACCGCACCCGACGTCCAACTCCAACGGCGCGGATTTCTCAGAAGCGGCACCGATCGGGATCAGAGCATGAAAGCATCACATGTGGTTGCTGGATTTTTCCTTTCCACCCTGCTGACGGTGTTCGGCTATTTCCTTTTTGACGCAAGCACTGCCATTTTCTTCCACCAGCTAATCATGTCCCACGTGATGCTGCGCAAATATGCGTCGCACATCCCGGATTTTCTGCTGCCGATCGTGCTTGTCATCACGACTATTTGCTGGACAGTGTTGTTCGTCTGGATGCCGAAGGGCATTCATAACGTGCATACGCGCTTTATGCAACTCTGTGGCATCAGTGTGCCTCTGGCGTACGTGGTGAAGACTGTGCTGCAGTACGCTTTCGGACGCGCCGATCCAAGGATGTGGCTGGTTCACCGCCATCTTGTCGGATTTCACTGGTTTCACAGCGGAGCCGGCTACACGAGTTTTCCATCAGGCCATATGACGGTGTTCACGGCGTTGGCGGCGGCGCTTTGGCAGCAGTATCCTCGGTATCGAACGGTCTACGTGGCCGGCGTGGTTCTGCTCGGCACGGCCTTGGTGGCGACCAACTATCATTTCGTGAGCGATGTGGTGGCTGGCGCATACTTGGGGTTCGTGGTTTGCTTTGTCTGTAACCTGGGCCTCATTGCAACGTCCGAATCCTATCGCATTCCGGGTTGAGTGGTTCCCGGTGCCGGCTGGCGGAGATGCATTCCGACAGCCGATGATGTTTGGTCCGGTATTTTTTTGCGCGAGGCGGCCGGTATTGAAACGCATAGCCCATAGGGCGGGATCCTTCGATGGTCCGGGGCTTTTTGGAGACTTCCGTTTTACCCTGATGTAGCCATAGGCCAGCGGAAAGGTCCCGGACACGCCGGTCAGCAATGAAAAAGCTGCGCAAGTTGCTGCCTGCGCTATGATAGCGGGCGGCTTCAGGCAGCCCGATCCAGGTGTCTGCCAACAGTGTTGCTAGGACCCACGTAGCGTCATGAAGAAATACTTAGTTATATCCGCGATCGGACAAGACCGTCCAGGCATCGTCAATGAATTGTCTCGTGCCATCCTCGATGGCGGATGCAATATCGAGGATAGTCGCATGACCGTTCTGGGCGGGGAATTCGCCTTGATTCTGATGATTTCCGGGAGTTGGAATGCCATCGGCAAGATCGAGGCCATGGCGCTGGCCCTGGGCAAGAAGCTTGGCCTCGCTATTATTGCCCGGCCGACGGATGAGCGCGCACCGCGTCCGAGCATGGTTCCATATGCGGTAGATGTGGTTTCGATAGATCACCCGGGCATTGTGCATAAGGTTGCAGAGTTCTTCTCCATCCGCGGCATTAATGTTGAAGACCTCAGCACCTGGACTTATCCGGCTGCCCATACGGGCACGCCAATGTTCTCGCTCACCATGACCGTCAGTGTACCGGCAGATCTGCATATAGGACGGTTGCGCGACGAGTTTATCGATTTTTGTGATGAACTTAATGTCGATGCAACCCTGGAACCGGCGCGACCAGGATGAAATAGCCGCATTCGCCTGGAAACGGCAGGCTGGCATGTGGGGTCAGGTGCGTGGTTCGATGTAGCGCGATGCGATGTGAATGCCTTAAGTGAGGCGGGGTCCGCACGTTCTCTCGCTCTTTCAGGGCACTTCGACGGCAGTCAGCGGGATAGTCTTCCCTATCCGTGCAGGCCCGTTCGTGCAAGGCGCAAGGAGGCAGCAGAATGACGGGCATTTTGTCCGTCTCGTTGAGACCAATCTAAGTTGGAGTCGGGTCCGACCCGGGCTGGCGTCGCCCGGTGGAGGCGAGACGCGCCTGCCGCCAAAAGGGGTGCTGGGGCAGAGGCAAACAGGCGGGTACGAGTCTGAATTGTCTAAACCGTTTTTCCGGCACCGAAATTCAGCAGGGCGGAACCGCTGGCAGTACGGTTCCGGGCACTGCCGGTGTGTCGCTACAGTCACAAACAGAACCCTTGGCGGCATCGCTGTTGAGGTTCGCGGCCGTTGCGGCTGTAACCCGCCAGCGTAGAAAATCGTGCAGTGCCAGACTTCACTCAATCATGCAACCGGCCCGGTCTTGAAGCTTCGACGGCAAGGATAGCGCGGACACTTCGGGTGTCCTATCATCAGTTTGAGTAATGCTGCAGGCCACGCCGGTCTTATTGGTGCAGCCAATGCCCTCTTTGTCACGGGGAGAGGTGGCAAGATGAAAGCCGTACAAGGCGCCTTGATCCTGAGGCGAAGGCGTGGTGCATTATCGCCGGCGCATGCAGCGAATTGTTTATGCCACGAGCCGATCAGGACCGCGATGACGCGCAGCCGTCGCACGCATCGTCGTACCTGGTGTTGCGAGGATTTACCGGCTTTGTGGCCATAGTGCGTCAACAAACACGAGATCTGATCAGCTCTGTCGGCATGAAAGACTCGACGAGGTCTTCCGGGATACGCCGGGAACGGGTGGGTGGAGATGGACGATCCGCAAGAAAATACAAATTTCAGCATATGGCTGAAAACCTCGCCGCTGGCCAGCGCCAACGCACCATACCTGGAGCAGCTTTACGAAACCTTCTTGCGCAGTCCCGATTCTGTCGACCCTGCATGGCGGCATTTTTTCGAGGGACTTCCGCGGATTGATGGTGTCGCCGTGGACGTGTCTCACTCCGAGATTCGCGAGCGTTTCCGCCATCTTGCCCACGCAACGCGTCGGGCCACGCCGGTGGCCGATGCCGCCCCTTCCGACTACCGGGAGAAGCAGGTCCGGGTACTGCAGCTGATCAACGCATATCGGTTCCGCGGACACCAGCGTGCCAACCTGGATCCGCTGGAAATGATGCCAATGGCCGATGTGCCGGAACTCTATCCGGCGCATCACGGGCTGATCGAGGCGGATCTCGAGACCGAGTTCGATACCGGTTCGTTGGTGGGGCCGGGAAAGGCACGCCTGCGAGACATTCTGGATACCTTGCAGCGTACCTACTGCGGATCCATTGGTGCCGAGTACATGTATCTCACCGATACGGCGGAAAAGCGTTGGATCCAGCACCATTTGGAAAGTGCCCGCGGAATCACGGGTTTTTCGAACGACATCAAGCAGCGCCTGTTTGACCGAGTGACGGCGGCGGAAGGGCTGGAGCACTTCCTCCATACCAAGTACGTGGGCCAGAAGCGATTCTCCTTGGAGGGGGCCGAAAGTCTCATTCCTTTGCTCGACGGCCTAGTTCAGCGCGGAGGTGGCCATGGCATCAGGGAGATGGTCATAGGAATGGCCCATCGCGGCCGGCTCAACGTGCTGGTCAACATCATGGGGAAGACCCCGGCGGAGCTATTCCAGGAGTTCGAGGGCAAGGCTTTGAAGAACGTCGACCGCTCCGGCGACGTGAAATACCACCAGGGATTTTCGTCGAACATCAACACCCCGGGTGGTCCCGTGCATCTTGCGCTTGCGTTCAATCCCTCGCACCTGGAGATCGTCGGTCCGGTGGTGGAGGGTTCCGTGCGTGCCCGTCAGGACCGTCGCGACGACTCGGATGGCATCCAGGTAGTGCCGGTCCTGATTCACGGCGATGCGGCGTTCTCTGGCCAGGGTGTGGTGATGGAAACCTTCAACATGTCCCAGTCGCGGAGCTTTTCCACCAGAGGTACAGTCCATATCGTTGTAAACAACCAGATCGGCTTCACTACAAGCGCACAGCAGGATGCGCGTTCCACATTTTACTGCACTGATGCTGCGAAAATGGTGAGCGCGCCGATTTTCCACGTAAACGGCGACGACCTGGAGGCGGTACTGTTTGTCGGCCAGGTGGCTTTGGATTACCGCACTACGTTTCGCAAGGATGTTGTCATCGATATTGTCTGCTATCGGCGCCACGGGCACAGCGAGGCCGATGAGCCCTCGGTTACGCAGCCATTGATGTACGGGAAGATCCGAGAAAAGCTATCGACACGCACTTTGTACGCCCGGAAGCTCGTGGAGGAAGGCGTGGTCGGCCCGGACGTGCCCCAGCTCAGTGTCGAGTCCTACCGGCTCGCGCTTGAAGCAGGGGCCCGCGTTACTCTTGATTTCATTCCCGAGGAAGAGGCCCATTATCCGTACGCCTCGAACTGGCGGCCCTTTGTCGGCAAGAGCTGCAAGTCGGAGGTCGATACCCGTGTGGCCATGCAGACTGTCCGGGATCTGTCGGCCGGGCTGGGACGGCTTCCAGAAGGATTCGAACTGCACCCGAACGTTGTCAAGATCTACGACAATCGGCGCAAGATGGCGGCTGGCGCATTGCCCATCGATTGGGGGTTCGCGGAAACCGTGGCCTATGCGACGCTTCTCGATCAGGGTTATCGCGTCCGCCTGTCCGGACAGGACAGCGCCCGTGGCACTTTCTTTCACCGTCATGCGGTGGTCTACAGCGTCAGAGACGGCAGCGCTTATGTGCCGTTGTGTCACCTGGGAGAGGGGTTGTCACCGTTCGTGGTGATCAACTCGCCATTGTCCGAAGAGGCTGTGCTCGCGTTCGAATATGGATACGCGACCACGGACCCTGAAACGCTTGTCATCTGGGAGGCGCAGTTTGGCGATTTTGCCAACAACGCCCAGGTCGTGATCGATCAGTTTATCACCGCAGGCGAGCAGAAATGGGGCAGGCTGTGTGGTTTGACACTGTTTCTGCCGCATGGTTATGAGGGTCAGGGACCGGAACACTCGTCGGCGCACCCGGAGCGTTACTTACAGCTCGCTGCCGAACAGAACCTACAGATCTGTGTTCCGACGACCCCAGCACAGATGTTTCATTTGCTGCGCAGGCAGATGATGCAGAATTGCCGCAAACCACTGATCGTAATGACACCAAAAAGCCTGTTGCGGCACCGGCTAGCGACAAGTTCGATCGATGAGCTATGCGATGGAAAGTTTCACACGATACTTCCGGAAAGCGATGCGCTTGCGCCTGAGGGTGTGCGGCGCCTTGTGCTGTGCAGCGGCAAAGTGTATTACGATCTGCTGGAAAGACGACGCGAACAGGAACGTACCGATACGGTCATCCTTCGCATAGAGCAACTCTATCCCTTTCCCGAGGCGGAGTTAAAGGCGGAGCTAGATCGTTATTCGCACATCACGACCGCTGTCTGGTGCCAGGAGGAACCCAGGAACCAGGGAGCCTGGTACGCGAGCCAGCACCATGTGCGCAACGTGCTGCCGTCACAGGTGCAGCTGGAATATGCCGGCAGGCCGGCATCTGCGGCGCCGGCCGTGGGCTATCCGCCGCTTCATATCCAGCAGCAGCGTGCGCTGGTTGCCGAAGCGCTCGGGGACGGGGCATGAGTGCAACGCTGATTCTTATCGCGACGCTGGGATTTTACTGACGGCCAGAGATGATGGAGGCGCAAATAATGTCGATAGACGTACAGGTACCCGATTTCCCGGAGTCTGTTAGCGATGGCACGCTCGTCAACTGGCGCAAGCGTCCCGGCGACCCGGTAAAGCGTTCGGAGATCCTGGCCGATATCGAGACTGACAAGGTGGTTTTTGAGATCCCGGCGCCAGCCGATGGCGTACTCCAGGAAATCCTTCAGAGCGAGGGTGCGAGGGTAGTCGCGCGCCAGATCATCGCACGCCTTGCCGCGCCTGCTGATTCCGGCGATCGCCGGCCAGTCGTGGATGAGGGGCCTGGTGCCAAGAAGCCTGGGGCCGCAGCGGCGTCTGCCAGGCAGCCCATTTTGACTCCCTCCGCCCAGAAACTGATTGCCGATCATGGACTGAGACAGGAGCAGTTCGTCGGAACCGGCAAGGGTGGGCGTGTCCTGAAGGAGGATGTACTGCGCTTTATCGAGGAGCTTCCGACGGAGCCTTCGCCGGCATTGCGCTCCGGCGCCTCCAGTGTGCCCGCACCCGCAGCGGAAGTCGGAGGCGGCCGCCCTGAGAAGCGCGTGCCCATGTCCCGGTTACGCGCGCGCATCGCAGAACGTCTGGTTGCGGCGCAGCGTACGGCCGCAATCCTCACGACCTTCAATGAGGTCAACATGCACCCCGTGATGGATCTGCGCCAGCGCTACCGTGAACGTTTCGAGAAGGAATACGGGGTGCGCCTGGGGTATATGTCGTTCTTCGTCAAGGCCGCAGTGGAAGCATTGAAGCAGTTTCCAGAAATCAATTCATCGCTGGACGGCAACGAGATCGTGTATCACGGCTATTATGATGTCGGGATCGCCGTGAGCTCTCCGCGCGGTCTCGTGGTTCCGATACTGCGTGATGCTGATACGCTTACTATGGCCGCGATCGAGTCGCAGATCGCAGCGCTGGGACAAAAATCGCAGCAGGGTACACTCAGCATGGATGAGATAACCGGAGGTACCTTCACTATAACAAACGGCGGTGTATTCGGGTCATTGCTTTCCACGCCGATCCTGAACCCGCCGCAGAGCGCCATACTCGGAATGCATAAAATTGAGGATCGCCCATTGGCGGAAAATGGCCAGGTCGTGATTCGCCCGATGATGTATCTGGCTCTTTCTTATGATCACCGTATCATCGATGGGCGCGAGGCCGTGCGTTTCCTCGTTACGGTCAAGGAGATACTTGAGGATCCGGCGCGGATTTTGCTCGAGGTTTAGCAGGGTTTCCGAATCGGCCCAGCACCAGGCCGCAATTCGAGCGGCGATGGGTGCGTGGGCTCTGAACCAGATAAAGGAACGCGGCTGATGGCTAGGCATTTCGATGTGGTCGTAATCGGCGGCGGGCCGGCGGGCTATGTCGCAGCCATTCGCTGCGCCCAGCTAGGCATGAATACCGCCTGCATTGATCAGTGGCGCGACCGCCAGGACCGGCCGGTTCTGGGTGGAACCTGCCTCAACAGTGGATGCATTCCTTCCAAGGCGCTGCTCGAGTCCTCAGAAATTTACGACCAGGCTCAAAGTTCGTTTTCGATGCATGGCGTCAAGTGTGGCGGCGTGACGCTGGATCTCAACGCCATGATGGTGCGCAAAGACAAGGTTGTCGCCACGCTCACCCAGGGAATTGCAGGTTTGTTCAAGTCGCACAAGATCACCTGGGTGACAGGCCACGCGAGGTTGTTACCACGAAAACAGGTAGAGGTGCACGAAGACGGCGAAAGCAAAGGGCAGTTGATCGAAGCCGAGAATATTATTCTCGCATCGGGCTCCATTCCGGCCGAGATCGACGCTGCACCCTTGCACGGTGATCTTATAGTCGATTCCTCTGGAGCACTGGAATTTCCCGAGGTCCCGGCACGCCTCGGGATCATCGGCGCTGGCGCGATTGGTCTGGAACTGGGCAGCGTATGGCGGCGCCTTGGCTCCCAGGTGGTGCTGCTTGAGGCGCAGCCGGAGTTCCTCACGATTACCGATTCGCAGGTCGCTGGTGAGGCACTGCGCCAATTCACCTCCCAGGGCCTGGACATACGTCTGGGCGCACGTGTGCTCGGGTGCCGTATCTTAGAGAACCACGTCGAATTGGAGTATCAGGATCATGGCGGGGACCATCGTGAGACTGTGGACAGGCTAATCGTGGCTGTCGGCCGTCGTCCGAATACGCGTGGACTTTTTGCCCCGGAAACCGAACTGCTGTTGGACGAATGGGGAGTCATACACGTGGACGAGCAGTGCCGTACCAATATCCCTGGAGTCTACGCAATTGGTGATGTGGTCCGCGGTCCGATGCTGGCGCACAAGGGTTCGGGGGAAGGAATCATGGTCGCCGAGCGTATTGCTGGCCAGCAGTCCTCAGTAAATTACGATACTGTGCCTTCCGTTATCTATACCCTGCCGGAGATAGCCTGGGTAGGCAAGAGTGAGCAGGCATTGCGTGCGGCGGGAACCAACTTCCGGGTCGGAGTTTTCCCGTTCTCCGCTAGTGGACGTGCCCTAGCCTTGGGCAATACCGCGGGCATGGTGAAGATCATTGCGGATGCCGCGACCGACCGTGTACTTGGAGTGCACATGATCGGTCCGCATTGCTCCGAATTGATCGCCCAGGCGGTCATTGCCATGCAGTTCTCGGCAAGCAGCGAGGATCTGGCGATGACCATGTTTGCACACCCGACGCTGTCCGAAGTTTTCCATGAGGCGGCGCTCGCCGTAGATGGCCGGGCGATTCATATCGCGCGTGCACGCCGGCGCTGATCGCAACCGCTGCGCGCGCCAGGGTACGCTGAATGGCCATGGGGTAGAATAGCAAATCGACACCGAAACACTTTCTATGAAGCTGACATGAACCTGCACGAGTATCAGGCGAAGCTGCTGCTCGCCGAATACGGCGTGGCCGTGCCCGAACATCGCGTCGCGGATAGTCCGGATGCTGCGCGCGCCGCCATTGCCGAACTCGGTGGCGAGCGTTGGGTTATTAAGGCCCAGGTGCATGCCGGCGGCCGCGGCAAGGCCGGCGGGGTGAGGATCGTCTCGGAACCGGCCGCGGCGATAGCAGCGGTGACTTCCTTGCTAGGCTCGCGTTTGGTCACCGACCAGACGGACCGGCGCGGGCAGCCGGTCAACCATGTGTTGATCGAAAGGCCGTCAGACATCGACCGGGAGCTTTACGTCGGCGTAGTTATCGACCGTTCGCGCCAGCGCCTTGTGGTCATGGTTTCGACTGAGGGCGGGGTGGAGATCGAAAAGGTGGCGCATAAGGCGCCCGGCAGGATCCTGCAGGCGGTGGTGCACCCACTGGTGGGACTGCAGCCCTATCAATGCCGGGAGCTTGGCTTCGCACTGGGACTGCTTGCGGAACAATTGGCTCAGTTCACTCGCATCCTGTCCGGCATGACCCGGCTGTTCGTGGAAAAGGATCTGAGCCTGCTCGAGGTCAATCCACTGGCGGTAACCAAAGACGGCAGCCTGCTTTGCCTTGATGCCAAGGCGAATGTGGATGATAACGCGCTTTTTCGCCAGCCGGCGCTGGCGGCGCTGCGTGATGCGAGCCAGGAGGACGAGCGCGAAACGCGCGCCCGCAAATGGGATCTTAATTACATCGCGCTTGATGGCAACATCGGCTGCATGGTGAACGGCGCCGGACTGGCGATGGCCACGATGGATCTGATCAAGCTGCATGGCGGAAATCCGGCAAATTTTCTAGACGTTGGCGGGTCTACGACCAGGGAACGCGTGGCGGAAGCCTTCAAGATCATCCTGTCGGATGCGAACGTACGGGGAGTCCTGGTGAATATCTTCGGCGGGATCGTGCGCTGCGACATGATTGCCGAGGGTATCGTTGGCGCCGTCAAGGAGGTTGGCATACGCGTGCCGGTGGTGGTGCGTTTGGAGGGAAACCACGCCGATGAGGGTCGGGAGATCCTTGATCGCAGTAGTCTAAAAATCACCGCAGCCAAAGGTCTGGCTGAGGCTGCGCGCGAAATCGTCGCTGCCACAGGGGTTGCATGAGCGTCCTCGTAGACAAGAACACCAGAGTGATCTGCCAGGGGTTTACCGGCAAGCAGGGCACCTTCCATTCGGAGCAGGCAATCACCTATGGTACCCGCATGGTTGGGGGCGTGACGCCTGGCAAGGGTGGCACCAGCCATCTCGGACTGCCCGTGTTCAACACGGTCAAGGACGCGGTAGCGGAGACTGGGGCTGATGCCAGTGTCATCTACGTGCCGGCCGCCTTCTGCAAGGACGCTATAATCGAGGCAGCCGCCGCTGGCATCGCCCTCATCGTATGCATCACTGAGGGTATTCCGACGCGGGACATGCTCGAGGCCAGACTGGTGGTCAGAGAGGTGGGCGCCCGTCTGATCGGGCCTAACTGTCCTGGCATCATTACCCCCGGTGAGTGCAAGATCGGCATTATGCCCGGCCCGATCCATTTGCCAGGGAGCGTGGGGATTGTGTCGCGGTCTGGAACGCTGACTTATGAGGCGGTGCAGCAGACAACCGATCTGGCTCTTGGGCAGAGCACTTGTATCGGAATCGGCGGCGATTCGATTCCAGGTACGAGCTTCATCGATTGCCTAGAACTTTTTCAGGGTGATCCGCAGACCGAAGCCATCCTGATGGTCGGCGAGATCGGCGGTAGCGCAGAGGAGGAGGCGGCGGCCTATATCGGCGCGCGTGTTTCCAAGCCGGTGGTTGCCTACATCGCTGGGGTCACTGCGCCCGCAGGCCGGCGGATGGGGCATGCGGGGGCGATCATCAGCGGCGGGCGAGGCACGGCGGCGGAGAAGTTCGCCGCCCTGGAAGCTGCGGGCGTCGTCACGGTGCGGTCGCCGGCCGAGATGGGCAGTGCGTTACTTGCAACGCTTTCCGCCAGCCGCCGGCGCTGAGGCCGGGATGCATGGAGAGTGTTTCCGGTGCTATCACCCAGGGACAAGCTTCCGTATGCCTCTAGCGAACAATGCCAGGCGGCGCAGCCGCGTTGCCCGGATCGGCTGGTCAGGCCGATCCGGACGGGCGTCCCAGAGTGTCCGGCGTCATGCCTATCATTGAGCAGGATCAGTGGCGTGAGCAGTACTTCGAGGGAGTCGACTGCCCTAAGGAAATCGTCATTCCGACGGACGACGAATATGCCTATCGTCTTTTTCCCGAACATCGCTGGATCTATAACAAGCTGTTGATCTGTCAGACGCAGGGGTTGGAGCATGCTCCGCATGGTGTCACACCACCGTGCTTTCCGGTGTTTAGCAAGCCGGTGTATAACCTGCGCGGCATGGGGGTAGGTAGCCGCGTCATCGCTTCGCTCGAAGAGTACGAATGTGTCCAGCAACCCGGACATATGTGGATGCCTCTGCTCAACGGGGAGCATGTAAGCAGCGATGTGGCGCTAGTCGATGGACAGCCGGTTTGGTGGCGTCATGTCTTGGCCAAGACGCTTGAGCACGGTACGTTTGACTACTGGACAGTCCTAGCCGAACCGCGCCCCGATATCGAAGCCTACTGCGGTGATTGGCTGCGGCGCAACCTTGAAGGATATTGCGGCTGTGTCAATCTTGAGACGATTGGCGGGATGATTATCGAGGCACATCTGCGCTTCGCAGATCAGTGGCCGGACCTTTACGGCAGCGGCTGGATACAGGCCGTGGTCGACCTTTATGCGCACCAGGTCTGGAGTTATCCGGACCATTGCCGGCGCACCGGCTACAGTGTGGTTCTTTTTGGGGAACCCGGCACGCAGTTTCCCCAGTTCGATCGCAGCGCCGTCTCCGGCCTGCTTTCACAACCAGGAATTTCGAGCGTTCAGATTACATTTGATGCGGACCGGCCCGCGCGCATGCATGCCATGCCTCCGGGAGGACCGAGGCTTGCGGTTGTGAATTGCTGGGACCTCGGGACCGGGCTGGATACCCGTGAGCGCCTTGCCATGCTGATGAGACGCCGCCGCGGACGCTCTTCCTTGCCGACTGCGGGCTGGGATCTGGCCTAGAATTTGGATTGAGAAGAATGTGAATCCGGCCGTGCCGATCCATGGCGCTTTCCACATTTGCTGCGCTGCGGTCCGGCTAGCGCTAGGATTAGGTGCGTCGTATCCCGAAGAAGCAAAACAGCTAAACTAGAGGCAATATGCGAAGCTTTATCCGTTATCCGGCTGGTCTACCCGTATCCGTGTCGCTCGAGGAGGTGGTAGCCAGCGAAACCCTGTACCTCAACAACATCAGCCGTGGCGGCCTGTCGTTCAATTCCATGGTCGAACTCAAGTCCGGCACCGTTATTCGGCTGCGCATCCCCCCGAATGGGCCGGTATTTGAGGTCCTGGGAAAGGTCGCATGGTGCAAGAAAATGTCGTTGCAGTATGTGATCGGGGTGGAATTCATCAACGCAGATGACAAGGCGCGGACACAGATCTTTGAAATGGTTTTCCGCATTGATGAATACCGGCGCAAGACCCTGGAGCAAGAAGGCCGGGGCCTCACCCACCAACAGGCTGCCCTGGAATGGATCGAAAAGTGCTGGGTCGACTTCTTCGGGAAGGCAGATCAGGGCCGGCGCTGAATCGGCGACCGCGTCCCGGCGTACGCTCGCATCGAGGGCCGACCATGAACAGCATCCAACCACCAGCTTTTATGCGCGCCATCGTGATCACCGCCCACGGCGCACCCGAGGTTCTCGTCGTCGGGGCCCGCGCGACGCCGACGCCGGGCACCGGGGAAGTTTTGGTCAAGGTCGCAGCCGCTGGCGTCAACCGCCCAGATCTCCTGCAGCGCAAAGGTCTTTATCCGCCGCCGCCCGGAGTGACAGAAGTTCCCGGACTTGAAATTGCCGGCACTATCGCCAGTCTTGGACCAGGCACCAGCCCCTGGCGTGCGGGTGACTGTGTGTGCGCGCTGGTGTCCGGAGGTGGTTATGCGGAGTATTGCGTTGCCCCTGGTGAACAGTGCCTGCCGGTTCCGTGTGGCCTGAACATGACTGAAGCTGCATCTCTGCCGGAGACTTACTTTACGGTGTGGAGCAATGTGTTCGACCGGGCGGCAATTCGTCCTGGGGAAAGCCTGCTCGTCCAGGGTGGCGCCAGCGGCATCGGGGTGTGCGCGATACAGTTGGCGCACGCCTTCGGTCTACGGGTATTCGCGACTGCCGGCAGCGCAGAGAAATGCCAAGCCTGCGAACGTCTGGGTGCGGAGCGCGCTATCAACTACAGGACGGAGGATTTCGTCTCTGTAACCAGGACTCTTACTAAAAACCGTGGGGTGGACGTAATCCTCGATATGGTAGGGGGCGACTACGTTCCTCGGGAACTGCGGGCACTGGCCGATGATGGACGCCTGGTTTTCATCTCCTATCTGGGCGGGCGCGAGGCGATGGTGGAAATCGACCAGGTGTTGCGGCGCCGATTGGTGCTTACCGGATCAGCGCTGCGCGCGCGGCCGATTGCGGTGAAGGCGGCGATCGCACAATCACTGCGCGCGCAAGTCTGGCCGCTGCTCGAATCTGGCCAGGTGCGTCCTGTGGTGCACGCGACTTTCCCCCTGGAACAGGCTGCACACGCCCATACCATGATGGAAAGCGGGACGCATATCGGTAAAATTGTCCTGAGAGTTGCCACAGACTGAGTTACCAGCCGTAATTTTTGACGCCGGCCACGGCGATGCCGGGAGTGGCAACGATGACATTTGCGACTAAGTCAGAACATGTGCGGGGCATTGACGCTGTGCATGCCAGCGCCCGGTTGGCACGAGTTGCTCTAGTGTTCGCAGTCGTGGCCGTTGTGCTCTCCGCCATGTCTGGTTTTGGTCATCGCTTCGGCTTGTGGTCGTTTGCTGTGGGTTTTATGGTCTTGGGCGGAGCAGCGTGTCTTGCCGTCGTCGCCAGCGTGGCGGGACTTACGGCCCTGATATGGGCCGGCGCAGGGGCCAAGCGGGGCGTCGTAGCGGTGGCCATACTGAGTCTTGCTGTGAGCCTTCCGGTATTCGCGGTGCCGCTCCACTGGGTTTATCTTGCACGCAGTCTTCCACCGATCCACGACATCACGACTGACACGCGCGATCCGCCGGTTTTCGTCGCGATTCTGCCGTTGCGCAGCGCAGCGCCAGATCCGAGCGCCTACGGCGGTCCCCGGGTCGCTGCTCTGCAAAAGCTTGCATATCCAGACATCAAGCCTGCGATACTGTCCCTTTCGCCGAGTGAGGCCTTCCAGGATGCGCTCCGTACCGCGCGTTCTCTCGGTTGGCATATCGTCGCTGCTGTTCCGCAGGTGGGCCGCATCGAGGCAACTGACACTACCTTCTGGTTTGGCTTCGCTGATGACATCGTAGTGCGTGTTCGGCCAGTGGCGGCCGGTGCGCGAGTCGACCTGCGCTCTACATCGCGCGTTGGCGTTAGTGATCTTGGCACCAACGCGCGCCGTATCAGGGCCTTCCTGAAGGCGCTTCGCGCGCATTCTTAATGGCTGGGTATAAGGATTGCAAGGCCGGGATCCAGCCAGTTTGCGCCGGGAATCGTGGCGCATCCAACGGTGAACGTTTCGGGACCTGGCATGCTTTCTGCATGACTCTTGCTGGTGGCGACATCCGCCGCCGAACAAAAAGGGGATTCATGCGGAGTGCGAACCCAGATCCGGAGTGCACCGCTGCCGAATTGCAGCTCGATGCGGTCGTTGTTCCGGATGGCGATTACCTGCGCGAAATCGGCCCGACTGGACTGGTGTTTGCTTCAAGATCGGTGCTGCTTCCTGGCGCCCCAATTCGGCTGCAAATCCCTGTTGCACCACCGGTACTCGATACTACCGGTCGTGTAGTTTGGTGCAGGCCGGAGCACGACCATTTCATCGTCGGTATTGAATTCTTGCGCAAGATCGATCGTTTCCGGGCACGGATGATATGGCAGATATTCTGTATCGAGCGCTACCGGGTAATGGTACGTGAGCGCGAAGGCCGAGAATTGACCCGTGAGGAGGCTGCAGTGGAGTGGATCAGATGGTACGCCTCTGATTTTCCGAAGCTTGACGAATTCCCGGAACGCTGAGCTGCACTGTCGTCAATGGCATCTGCGCCGGCAACGGTGATCGGGCGTACGGTGCCGGCAGCTCCTACAAATCTTCGTTGCGCTGTAGATGTCGACGCAACCCGTCTGCCACATTGCCTTATCTTGGCCACAGTCTGCGAGCGCAAGCAAGCATCCGTATGAATGTGGCTAATGGGTAACGCTGGTCCCGCCCCTTGGGTACTCAAATCTGACCATCCCCTAGAAATCACAAATAAAACTCCGTCCACGGAGTCTGCGGGACACTGGCCAGTCGGCTGTTTAGGTTGCCGGGGCAGGGTGCGTTATTCTGGATAGCCTGCCATCCGAAAGCGGAGCGCCACCGCCCGCTGCGGGCCTTTGTCGGCGACCACTGTTGCGTGCAGCTTGACGCAGCTTTCTGCAGGCTGACAGCATCAGCGTATCAATATCACAGCGGCTGATGCGGCGTGTGTTCCAGGCAGGAACCGGATTTTGCCCCGGATCGATACTAACATTTATACTGCAGAACGACGTGCCCAGATTGGCCACCGTTTTACGGAGAAGTTATGCGTCCTTTGCACCTGCTTTCCATCTTGGACCGGGAATTCACCAGCGCCCGGGACGGCCACCATACGCCGGTAATGTTGTGGGGGCCACCGGGAGTAGGAAAGTCCCAGATGGTCACGCAGATCGCCTCCCGGCATGCCGTGCCGGTCATTGACATCCGCCTGTCGCAGATGGAGCCGACCGATTTGCGTGGCATACCGTTCCGGGTCAATGATCTCGTCGAATGGGCGATTCCTGCGATGCTGCCGGACGCCACGCGCCATGGTCAGGCGGGCATTCTGTTTCTGGACGAGATCACGTCGGCCGCACCGACTGTGTCGGCAGCGGCTTACCAGCTGATTCTCGACCGGCGCCTCGGAGCCTATCGGGTTCCCGACGGATGGGCGATATTCGCGGCCGGCAATCGCCACGGAGACCGCGGAGTCACGTACAGCATGCCGGCGCCGCTTGCCAACAGATTCTCGCATTTCGAGGTGGAGACCCATCTTGACGATTGGGTGAGCTGGGCCTATGCCAATGGCATAGATGAACGCATCGTGGCATTCCTGCGTTTCAGGCCGGAGTTGCTGTTCGACTTCGATCCTGCGCACAATCCTGTTGCGTTTCCCAGTCCACGCTCCTGGGAATTCGTGCACCGCACGCTTCATAAGTTTGGCGACCAGCCGGAACTTCTGCGTGGCGCGCTGCAGGCATGTGTCGGTCCGGCAGCCGCCGTAGAGTTACAGGCCTTCATCGAAAATCTAGATAACCTACCGGACATCGACGCCATCATCGGTGGAGAAAGCGTGTTGGTGCCGCGCGAGATTGACCTCCAGTATGCAGTAGCGAGTGCGCTCGTCGGGCGCGCGTTGCGCGCACGGAACAGCGCCGATGAAAGCCGCGTCTATGGCCATATTCTCGACTATGCGTCCAGGTTTCCTCAGCGCGAAATGGGTGTGATGCTGGTCTCGGACATGCAGCGTGCAGTGGGGCGCAAGCTGTTTGCGCTTCCGCAGTTTGGACACTGGGCGAAGCATATCGCAGATGTGATGCTTTTTGACATGTAAGGACCATGGCCGCAAAGGATGATGTGGAAACCAAGCTCGCGGCGGCGCGGGCACGGCTGATTCTCGACAAGCCATTTCTCGGGGCACTGGTGCTGCGATTGCCTGTGGTTGCGGCCGATTCGGCGTGGTGCAGGACCACCGCCACCGATGCACGCGGGTTCTACTATAACCGCGATTACATCGGCGCCCTCAACCTGGATCAGACCCAATTTGTGCTCGCGCATGAAGCGCTGCATTGTGCGCTGTCGCACTTTGTGCGACGCCAGCATCGGGTAAAACGGCGCTGGGACCTCGCTTGCGACTACGCCGTGAACCCGCTACTTGTGAACGACGGCCTGACGCCGCCTCCGGGAACCCTGCTGCTCGACTGCTTTGATGGAATGACTGCGGAGGAGATATATCCCTGCATACAGGAAAACGAGGAACAGGAACCGCTGGACCAGCACCTTTACGATGAGGAGGACAGCCGCCGCGAGGACGGATCTAGTGGCGGTAGATCTCGCGACAGCGACTGCAGTCCGCAATCCGACGATGCGGGATCTGGAGATGGTGATGGTGGTGCAGCATCGGATGTGAGGCGCGATGGCGCTGCAAAGCCAGCACCACTGACGGAAAGCGAGCGCGAAGCAATGAGCGTGCAGTGGCGCCAGCGTCTGGCTGGCGCGGCGCAGCAGGCGATGCAGAGCGGAAAGCTTACCGCTTCGATGGCGCGTGTGATCGATCATCTGCTTCAGCCGCAGCTTCCGTGGCGCATGCTGCTTGCACGTTATATGAGTGCGAGTGGCCGCGACGACTACAGTTTCACGCGGCCCTCGCGGCGCGAGGGCGCAGCGATTTTGCCCAGCCTGCGCAGTTCTCAGGTTGAGCTTGTCATTGTGCTTGATACCAGTGGCTCGATCGGAGACACGGAAATGCGCGAGTTTCTGGCGGAGGTTGACGCGCTCAAGGGGCAGCTACGGGCGAGGGTCACCCTGCTCGGCTGCGACGACAAGCTCAGCGAGGGCGGTCCGTGGCGATACGAGCCAT
>VFSW01001327.1_pt1 | contig 37650 bp, 33 predicted proteins | sample 5358111 | NCBI WGS metagenome assembly VFSW01 (sample SAMN11554181, study PRJNA540505) | mine drainage metagenome | isolation source: sediment from site ElyBrook_90M | place: USA: Ely Copper Mine, Vershire, VT | collected 2017 | reverse complement strand
ACCGCCCAGGCGAGCGGCACCGCCTGCCCCCCACAATGGTGACCTTTACGGAATTCGCCAATACCGCAGGCGTGGTGACGAGTTGAGCGGAAGGAAGCGGCGGGTTTGTCGGGCCGAATCCAGTAGCGTAGAGCGCAGTCATGGGAAGGACCGCCAGGAAGCGGTGGTGCCGTTTTGACGACCGAACCGACGGAGGACCGAACTGTCGCTCTCAGGTTTTCGGCGGATTCTTCGGCGGCGACTTCAGGGCATCGGCTCTTTTCTCTAAACCCGAGAGCAATTGAGACAGCGAAATCCCGAGCGCCCTCGCAATCAGCGCCAGATTCGTGAAACTGACGTTGCTTTCGCCACGCTCCAGGGCACCCATCCAGGTCCGGTGAACGCCCACAACGTCGGCAAAGCCCTCCTGCGACAACCGCTTCTTTAGCCGGAGTTCCCGTATCCGCTGACCGAGCGCCAATAGAAATTCTTCCACCTTCAAAGAGTGTTGGCTTTCGCATGTGTTTGGGTCTACAGTGTTTGCATAGGCATTGTTTGCGTAGCAAGCGAAAGGTGGTTCAGCCCAATGCTTACACCAGAAGAAAAGCAGCGTATTGAAGACGAGGAACGGAGGCGGATTGCAGAGGAACAGTACCGAGCTCAGGTCCGGGCCGAACTGCAACGAAGTGCGCCGCCGGGGCCGCCGGCAGGGTCGCCGCCGAGGCCAAAGCGTTCATTACCGAAGGTTGCCCTTTCCTTTGCAGTGCTCGTCGTCCTGCTGGCGGCCGCAATTGCTGTTTTGAGCAGCGTGGTTACGATCAACAGACGTGGCAAGCGGCGATCTGATATCAGCGAGTCGTCAGGGGGAAGGGTTTACCCCGTACCCGATTGGCAACAGGCAGCCAACAACAAGGCGTTTAGGGAGAACCAGCAGGCGATCAAGAATCTGAACGCCTGCGCCGCGGGCACCGCACCGCAGAGCGATGGCACCTGCGCCCCGGAGGCCGACTCGTTGCCGAGCACGCCAACAGCGCCAAGCCTTCGGTACGTCCCGGTCACTCAGCAAATCGCCTCCGGTCAAGTTGTGGTGCCAGCCCGCGGTTACGTACAGTACAGGATCGAGATTCCGCTTGCAGGGCGTGACGCGCACGTCTCCGGCACCTTCAACGCATCGGGCGGCCGTGGCAACGACGTGGATGCTTCACTTTCGACCGAGAGCGAATTCGTCAACTGGATCAACGGTCATCAAGCCCGCGTGGCCTACGGAACGGCTGGTAGAAAAACCACCGACACCTTCGATGTGAGGCTTGGGCCGGGCACGTACATTTTCGCCATCAGCAACCGTTTCTCGGAGATCTCAAGCAAGTACGTCTTTCTCGATGTGAAGCTCAACTACCAACGTACGGAAGATTATTAGTCTACTTCTGGGAGACAACAATGGATACTCACAAGTCAAGGGATTTTCGAACGAAAAACGTCCCACTGGCGGTCATCTTGGCATTTGCCTCGATGACCCCGGCAGCCCTCGCGAAGCCCAAGGAAAAGACATACCCGGCCAGTTGCGATCGGGTCTGGCTCGCCGTCAAGCGCGCCACTGCCCCGCCGCATTACAATTTCGCGCAGTTCAACGATGCGGAAAAGAAGGGCATCGTCTCCACCGGGATGGCACTGACGGGTAAACGGTACTTGGACATTACCGTCTCCGGTACAGGGAACGCTTGCACGGTGGCCCTCGGCGGAAGTTTCTCTGGTTTGACCCACAACGACAAAGGCGATCTGTTCGAGCGCATTAAGGAGCAACTTGTTGAAGTTCCCGAATTGCCCGAAACCACTGCAAGTGCCAAGGGGTCGCCGACCGAAATAGCGAAACCTATCGGAAAACCGCTCACAAACGCCGATGTCGTTAAACTCAATGCTGCTGGCCTGACTGAACAGCTCATCATCGATAAGATCAGGGTGTCTCCCGCGGACTATCGTCTCGACACCAATGACCTTGTGGAACTGAAGCACGCAGGTCTATCCGACGCGGTGATCCGGGCGATGATTCAAGCCTCTCAGCATTGACAATTGGGCACTTTCCCCACAAACAGGAGCACGGCAGCCCCGCCCAAGAACGTTCCGCAAAACGGCGCACCAGACAGTGAAACCATATCGAAAACCGTGCGGAGAAACGTGAGACCGTTGAAAAACCGTGCAGAAAACCGTATTTTTGAAACATGAGCACCACCGCCCTGTATTTCACCACCGGCCAGACGGCCCGCGAGTTGGGAGTCAGTGCCAGCCAGCTACGCTCCCTCTGCGAGAGCCGCGCTATCCAAGCCGAAAGCACGCCCGGAGGCCATTGGCGCATCCCCGCCGACGAACTGGAACGACTTAAACGCGACGGCCTGCCGCCGATTCCGCGACCATTGCCGAACGAGAGCACGCCGGCAAGGAACGGGCGCGGCCACCACGCCGCCCCGGAACTTTTGGCCGAGCCATCCGACGCGGCGGTGTCCGCCGCTGAGGACGTGGCCATTACCCGCAGCAGGCTGGAGAAGCGCAGGATCGAGCGCGACCTCGAAGAAACGGAAGATTGGTTCCGCGAGCGCGACCAGCGACAGGCGCAAGAGCAGACCGAGCGCGACCGGGACGAACGCGCCCGCCTTGCCGAGAACGCCCGCGCGGAGTGGCTGCAGCAGGCGGAAGACTACGCGCTGCGCCGCGTCCATCCGGAGGTGCCCGCCGAAATGCGTCTGGAGGCGCTGGAAGCCGTGCGCGCGCGCCTTACGCCGCTGGCCCCCGAACCCGGCCCCAAGGTCACCAAGGAAATCGTTGACGCGGCCCTGGAAGTGGCGCTAGGCCCGTGGATACGGTTGGCAGACCTGTTAGCCGTGGCTGTAGAAGTGCGCGGGAGTACGCTCCCATTGGAAATCCGGTACTCAGCCGACGCCGCGCAGTGGCAGAAAGCTGCCACGGACGCCGCAACTAACGCCATGGGTGAACTGGTAGGCCGGGATCTCCGCGCTTCGCTCGACGCCCTCCGAGCCGTCGCAACGCAATCAGTTCAAGCGGTAATAGACGCATTCCGGCAAGAGCAGAGGTGCCACAAGCTGATGAGTGATTCCTCATGGTTGCGCTTGTCCGACGGGACCGCCGAACAGCGAGAGCAGGCCAGGGCAGCCGCCGAGCAGGCCCTCCGCGAACTGCCTGTTACCGCATCCGACCGCGAGTTGCAGACCGCCCGCGACACCGCCATAGCGCCGTTTCATGCCGCCATTGCCGAGGACCGCGCCGCGCAGCGGAACAGAGCAGAGGCCGAAGCCCGCCAGGTCCAAGAGCGCAATTACCGGAACTCCCTGAAGCAGCCGCACTGGTTACTCCTCTACGACCTGTCTGCTGCAGAGCGCGAGCAAGCACACACCGCCATCGTACAGGCGATTGACGCACTTCCGGAAGGTGTGCGTAGTAGCGAGGCGTCCGCCGCCCGCGCCCTGCGGCCCTATCTCGACAGGCACGCCGAACGCAAGCGGCAAGGAAAACGGGACTCTCAATACCTACGCGGTCACGGAGCGATTCCGTCAATGTGAGCCTTTCTGATGCCACTTGCCAATGCCAGAAATCGGTCGCGTTGGCCTTTATCCGGTATTCTCGTCGCAAAGAAGTCGATTGTGCTCTGGGGCTCGCCGCGCACCCATTTTTTCCACCACAGGAAGTCCTCATCCCACGCCCTGAGTAGTTGCGCCTCCGCATATGGTGGACGGAACTTCTCATAGCCTGATTTGATGACGTCGAACGCCTCCTGAGACCCCTTGCCAAGTCGCTCGCCTACCTCGATACAGGCTGATTTTAGAGGGCAGCCCCAGCGCCGCAGTGCTTCGATTGCCACATAACGTCGCAGCGACAAGTCCGAGCCGTGCATGCAGGCTCTACCTCTGCGCCCTCCAGCTTTGCCGCGAAGTTTTGATGAGGGTCGGAGATAGGTCCGGAACAGCCCACGCATCGGCTCGTCCGATGCCTTGCCGGTCGATGGACGGGTCGCCAGATCCAGCAGAACGAAATCAACAAACTGCGATAGGTCTTCGGGAATCTGCGCGTAACTCGTAGAAATGACGGTGTGCGCACTGGGTACTCCGATTCGCTTGAGCCTACGACGCACCTGTCAGCATAATCGGATATTATGACACACTCGCTTCTCACCCAGCGCCAGACGGCGCAATATCTCCAGTGCAGCTTGAGGACACTCGGCTACTGGCGGGCGCGGCGGTACGGACCGCCGTACCTGCGCGTCGGCCGGGCCGTCCTGTACCGGCTGGACGACCTGGAACGCTTTCTGACGCAGTGCCGGGTGACCACCGACGCGCTGGACGGGCCGCCGAAATGACGGCCATTGCATCCGTTCCAACCGCCCGCGAAATGGTCGCCGGTGTACGGATCACCGACGTATGGCGCGCCCTGGGTGGCGGCGACTTACGGCGCGGGCGCGGCCAGGCGTGGTGGCGTGACGGCGACGGGTGGTCGGTGTCGGTGGACGACCGGCGCGGCGTGTGGTACGACCACCGGGACGGTGTCGGCGGCGGCGTGCTGGACCTGGTCGCGCATGTGCGCGGTGGCACGCGGTGCGGCGCAGCGGACTGGCTCGCGGACTTCCTGGGGATACCGCTCGATGGCCGACGGCTCACCCCGACCGCAGAACGGGAGTACGCCCGCCGCCGCGCCGCCGCTGAAGGCGAAGCCGCCGAGTTGTTGGCGTGGCGCGACGAGATGGCTGCGGCGCTGCGCCGCGCGCGCGAGTGGCGGATCCGGGCGTACCACCGGGCGCGGCGGTTGATCCTGGCGCACGGACTCGACGACCCGCGGGGTTCCGTGTGGGCCGACGCGTGCGACGTGATGGAGCCGGAGATCGCCGCCATGGATGCCGGAATGGCCGTTATTCGGCGGCCGCGCTGGCGGGATCTGGTGCGGTGTTTTCGCGTGCGGAGCACGCCATGAGAGGCCACGTGGATGCGTCCGATTACGACTTCGGCTCGCGAGATAACCCCGATTTCCTGGCGGCGGTCAATGCCTGCATGGATGATCCCCCGGCGCTAGACCCGACTCGCAAACTGCCCTCATCAGGCATGCCCGTGAAACTCGCAACTGTCGTCACTACATTTCAACGGTGGCTGTATCTGCCGGACCCGACACCCTTACTTGGGGTGCTGGGTGTGGTGGCCGCTAACCTGATGCCGGGCGATCCGGTGTGGCTATTGCTCGTGGGCGCCCCTAGCGGCGGCAAAACGGAACTGCTGCAACCCATCGGCGTCTTGCCTAAAGTTTACATCACCAGCACGCTAACTGAGGCTGCGCTACTCAGCGCGACGCCCGCACGTGACAAGGCCAGCGATGCGAGCGGCGGACTGTTGCGGCGTATTGGCGACTTTGGAATTCTGCTCTGCAAAGACTTCACGTCAGTGCTTGCCATGAACCGGGATTCGCGGGCGTGCGTCCTTGCGGCCCTCCGGGAAATCTATGACGGCTCCTGGACGCGCCACGTCGGCGTGGATGGTGGCCGCACCTTGCATTGGGGCGGCAAGCTAGGCATGATCGGCGCGTGCACGTCGGTGATTGACAGTCACCACGCGGTGATCGCTTCAATGGGCGAACGCTTCATAATGCTCCGGATGCCCACAGTAGACGAGGACAAAGTAGCGAGCCGGGCTCTGGATCATCAGGGCACGGAGTCAGCTATGCGGAAAGAGTTGGAACGCGCAGTTAGTGGGCTGTTCCAGGCGGTTTCCTTACCTGCACCGCTCCCACTGGACCCTTCGGAAAAATCGAGATTGGTGGCGCTGGCGACTTTGGCGGTGCGTTGCCGTAGCGCCGTGGAGCGCGACAGCCATACACGCGAGGTGGAATTGATTCCTGAACCCGAAGGGCCGGGCCGCCTGACTGGCGCCCTCTCGCGGCTCCTGGCCGGAGTTTCGGCCATCGGGGCAAGCCGCGCGGAGGCGTGGCGCGTCGTGGCCAAGGTGGCCCTCGACTGCCTACCCGCTCTCCGCCTGCGTGTCATTCGGACCCTTGGGGGGGCGGTCCGCCCGCTCGACACGACCGAAATCGCCAAGGCTGTACAGTACCCTACGCAGACCACACGCCGCGCCCTCGAAGACCTGACTGCGCACGGAGTTTCGCGCCGGAGGACGCACGGCCAAGGCAGGGCCGATACCTGGGAGTTGTCGGAGTGGACGCGCCAGAAGTTCGCTGCCGCAGACATAACCTTTCCCGAATTGTCGGGAGACGAGCCAGACGAGGACGAGGAAGGGGCCGTTCCCGAATTGTCGGGAGGCGCAAATGGGGACCGATCTCAATGAATAGCCGCCTCTTATCTACACACTCACTGTTTACGACGACTTTTCGGGAAAGGTTGCCGCGCGGACGAACCTGGGGGGCGGAACGACAGGCTTGAGTGACTATGCCCCGCGCCCGAACCACCTTCGAGGAAAAAGCCGCTTGGATGCGAGCGCGCCAGTCCGCCCCGGTGGCCGGACCGCAGTCTATTGCGGCCAGCTTTGGGGAACGCCACTACAGCGTTTCGGAAATCGGCGAAGTGTGGAACCTCTCGCAAGACGCCGTGCGAAGGATATTCCAGGACGAGCCGGGTGTTCTGGTACTCGGAGGCCAGGGCATGGGCCACAAGCGAAGGTATACGACGCTCCGCGTTCCCGAAAGCGTTCTGCAAAGGGTCCATCGGAGGCTAACGAACGCATAAGCGAAGCGAGGACCTGTTGACATTCCATGATTTGTGTCACAAACTATCAGCATGAAGGCAAAGCCAGCCAAGGTAGGGCGACCGCCGAAGATGACGCCATGTCCCTTCTGCAAGCGGACGTTCAACGCCCGAGAGTTGCGGACGCACCTGCCCCAGTGCAGCAAGCGGCCGGCGTGAAGGAAATGAGGAGCGAGCCATGCTGACGACCTATCGCAGGCACTTGAAGAATTGCGGGCACCGCGCCGAGGGAAGGAAGTACCGCCGCTGCCGCTGCCCAATCTGGGCGGACGGATTCTTGAATGGCGCCGAGATTCGAGAATCGCTCGACCTCAAAGACTGGGAGAAGGCTCAGGAGCGCATCCGGGAGTGGGAGGCCAAGGGCGTCCCGACAGCGGAGGAGTCGCCCGCGGTCACGGTGCAGCAGGCTTGCCATGACTTCATCAACGACGCCACGGCCCGCGAGTTACGGGAATCGACCGTCAAGAAATATCGCGTTCTCTTCAGGCAGATGCAGTCGCATGCAGCTAAGCACGGCTGTCTGTTCCTGGAACAGTGGGCGGACCTCAAGACGGTGAGGAGCTTTCGCGAGTCGTGGGCAGACAAGGGCATCTCGGCTCAGAAGAAGTTGGAGCGGTTCCGCGCGTTCTTTCGGTTTGCCCACGACAGCGGATGGGTTGCCGAAAATCCGGCCACCAAGCTGAAGAGTCCCGAAGTCAGGCAGCCGCCAACCATGCCGTTTACGCGCGAGGAGATGATCCGGATTTTGGCCGCATGCGATCAATACCCGGACACCTACGGGCGGACCGGACAGCCCAACGCCAAGAGACTTAAGGCGTTCGTGCTGCTGATGCGGTATAGCGGCATGCGCATCGGCGACACGGCCACTTGCAGCACCGACCGGGTGACCGGGAACAAACTTTTCCTGTATACGCACAAAACCAACGTCCCGGTGTACTGCAAATTGCCCGATATTGTCGCTCAAGCGCTGGAGTCCATGCCGAAGGTATGCGATAGGTATTTCTTTTGGACGGGCGAGGGCAAGGCCGAGACGGCCGCCGGAAACTGCCGCCGCAGCCTGCGCGGATTGTTCAAGCTGGCGGACATCGAGCGAGGACATCCGCACCGGTTCCGCGACACGTTCGCCGTCGAGTTGCTCTTAGCAGGCGTGCCGTTGGAGCGCGTTTCGGTTCTCCTGGGGCACAGCAGCATCAAGGTCACCGAGAAGCACTATTCGCCCTGGGTCCGGGCGCGCCAGGAGCAGTTAGAGGCGGATCTGGAGCGGAGTTGGGCGCGCGATCCGGTGATTCTCGCCGAGACGAAGGGTACACCACAGGTACACGGGAAGATGGAGGCCGTTAACTGATTGGTATGAAAAGACTAACGATGGTGAGCCGGGCGGGACTCGGACCCGGAACTCGCATTGACAGCGTGGAAGTTATTTATTCTCCGAAACGCTAGAGTAGCGCAAAACGCTCGTGTGGTCAATCATTGGTACAAAATCGGTACAGTGGCAAGGCCGGGCCTCCCCCACCTAGCCGGTTGGTTCATCTCAAGGCCCCGTTCCGCCACACCCCCGAGCCGCAGGTTGGTATCGCCGGGGGCGGCGCCGGGTTCGCTCCCTGCTGCCGACACCGAACGCGCGCGATAGGGACGGGTGCTGTGGATACAAAACCACGTACCGCGAGGTGCCCCCGATTGCCTTTCAGGAAGATTAGAATGAAGGAGCGGCTGCAAAGAATGTTGAGGAGGCTATCACTTGGCGGCGAACCGATCTCCGAAGACCATAGCGACGATCAATTTCAAAGGAGGCGTTGGGAAGACCACTGTGACGTGGTGCTTGGGCGACGTAGTGTCTTCGTTTGCGAATACGAAGGTCCTGATCTTCGACCTTGACGCTCAAATGTCGTTGACTCAGGCAATCGGGTTGAATGAGGACACGGGAAAACTCCTTCCAAAATTTCAGAAGTGGTACGATACCGCAATCGCCCGGAACAAAACTATTTTCCACGCTCTCGACCAGTTCACGAAGCCGGGCGCTAAATTTGATTTTGGAGTCGGATGGGACTTCATCTACAAGATCAGCGAGAATCTTCATTTCGTCCCGTCAGTGGAAGATCTCTACTGGCAAGAGCTTGAGGTCTTCGACCGCGATGGCGTCAAGGAATTCGTCCGGCGGCTACTCGGGAAAATCCAGGGATCGAAACAGTTGCCGGATTACGACTACGTCCTCTTCGACTGCCCACCATCATTTACGTTACTCTCTTACAGTGTCTTGGCGTGTTGCGACTTAATACTCATTCCGGTCAACCCAGATTTCTTTGCATCGAAAGGCACGAACCTGATCTTGAACAGTTTGAAGATGAGAATCGAGCCTTTCCCTCTGCCTCGGATCGGCGTCTTCATGAACAAGGCAAAACCCTATGGCGGTCAACCGACAAAGGAATCTCAGTTCTATATGCGTGAGGTCAAGAACGTGTGCGACAAGGCGGCGAATGCCCAGCAGATTCAGGCGAAATTCTTCGATGCATATATACTGGACCGAGTCGGTATCAAGAGAGCGATCACGGGCGGCGGTGTCCCCTACGATTTGGTCGATCCATTCAAGAATCTCTGGATTGAGATCATGGGATATTTGCAATGAGTTCAGAAAAGTTTTTTCGCACTCCCGAGGAGGAGCTTTCCCGCCTGACTAGCGAGCTTGGCGAGATTCGCGATTCGGTGCGGGAGATATCCACGCGTCTTAGTCAAATCGAGCATCATGTCAAGCGGGCATTCGGTGTTCAGGAAATCCGGAAGACGACCGCAAAAACGAAGGAACCGGGTTCTGAGAATCCGTCAATGTCTCCTGCCGATGCACTAGAACTGTTCCGAAAGCTAACCGATGTGTCGCGGGAGGAAGGAAGCAGCGCGGTGGAGCAGCGGTTAGAACAGATGAGTATCCCGGATCTCAAACTGATGGCCCACGAGTTAGGTGTTTCATTTTCGAGCAAACCGAACCGCAAAAGCCTCCATGCTGGCATCAGGGGGCGAGTAAGCGAAAGCGTCATGCTCTCGCGGAATCGCAACGTGACCCTTCCACGGTCGGAGCAAAGCGGGGAGGCCGCGGGCAAGGCGTCGGATTCCTCCCCTAAAGACGGGCCAGGCGAACAATAGTTATCTTCCCTTAATCAGCCTTCCGGCACCCAACACTCCCAAGCGTGCGGCGTAAGCGCGCCTCAAGGTGTTCGTAATCGCCCAGGTGCACCCGCATTAAGCTTTTCCACAGCTTGCCATGGTTAGGTACCGAGAAGTGCAGAAGCTCGTGCACGATCACGTAATCAGCTACCTGGGAATCGAGAGCGAGGAGGTCGGCGTTGAAGTGCAGATTGCCGGTAGTCGAGCACGATGCCCATTTGTTCTGCATCGGCCGAACGGATAACGACCGGATGGTGACGGATAACTTGTCCGCCCAGTCGCGCACGCGAACCTTGAATTCTTCCTTGGTACTTGCCATGATCTCTTACACGTTTGGGCTCTTTTGTAACACGTTAAAGATTCCCACTACCGTCGTGATGACCTTCTCCAAGTTGTCTTCCTCCGCAAATATCGCGAAAGTTATTTTCTTTCGCAGTTCCCGGAGTTCGTTTTCGCTCTGGCGCCAGTTAGGGTATGCGGTGAACGCCTCTCCTATTTTCTTGTTGACCGTCTCCGCGTTTGGGATCCCGTCATCTCGCAGGCGGCACAAGATGAAGTAGGACACACTGTCGAGTCCCGCTCGGGCTTGTTCCTTCTTGCGTAATTCGTCGCGCTCGATGTCAGCCAGAAGTTCCGACAGCGCCGTTTCGGTACTGGTTTGCCGTTCTTCAAAACTCTCTTGCACAGCTCTCGCGCGGTCAGCCAGGGCGATCAGGAATGGGTCATCACTGTGCTCTTGTGCCGTCTTCTCGATGCTTTTGATTAGGTTGATGACCTTCGGCCCGTCGTTACCCTTCCGTTTCTTAATGAGTTCGATCGTATTTGCGTCGAGTGCTACAAAATCCGTGACCTCCTTCAACGCACTCACGCCGATGTGTGTCTGGACGAGTTCGTTCGTCTTCTTCTGGAATGCCTTGTCCACGTACACCTTCGTCGCGTACGCATTCCGGACGACGGCGTAGATCGCCGAGAGCGTCGTATAGTCGTCAATGTACGGCCGCAAAAACGCGTCCGGCGAGATGATCTCATACAGCATCTCGATTTCCTTGTACTCCTTGAAGAACTCCTTGCGGCGGTCCTTGTCCCGGAAGTATTCAATCAGCGTATCGACATCTTTGTCGTCAAAATGGCGTGTCACGAGCGCGAGATACGGCGGAACCTTACTCTGCATCTTCGATTTGAAGAGTTGTTTCAAGAGCGCTAGGTCTTTGATGATGGCCTTCACCTCGTCACTGTCGAACGCGAGCGCTCTTTCCAGCTTGTCGAAGATACCGACGAAATCGAGGACGAACCCGTGCGGCTTCACCATTTCGACCGACTCGTTTTCATAGGGGCGGTTGACGCGCGCGATCGCCTGGAGGAGCGTATGGTCGCGCATCGGTTTGTCTAGGTACATCGCATACAGAATCGGCGCGTCGAAGCCCGTGAGGAGCTTCTCCGTGACGATGAGGATCTTCGGCAGTTCGGCGGGCTTGATGAAGCTCTTCCGGATGGCTCGTTCCTTTTTCTCGTCGATATGCCATTTTTTGAGGTGTGCCGGGTCGTTGTTGCTTCCCGTAAAAACGATCTCGGCGTACGCTTCCGGCAACCCCTCCGCCTTGAATATCTCGTCGAGAGCCTCCTTATATAAGGCACAGGCCTCCCGATCCACACCCACCAGAAACGCCTTGTAACCGAGCGGTTCCACGTTCTGGCGGAAATGGTCGAACACGTAGCGCGCCACTTTGCGCACGCGCTCTTTTCCCTTGAGGAAATTCTTGAGGTTTACCGCCCGGTCTAAAATTCGATTGAGTTCCTCGATGTCCGCAATGCCTTCCGTTTCCGCGAGCGCGAGGAATTCCTTTTCCATGAGTTCGTGTGGCACGAGCATCTCATTCGGTGCCAGGTTGTAGTAGAGCGGAAGCGTTGTGCCGTCGTCGATACTTTCGGCGATGGAATACTTGTGGAGATAACCCTTGTCGTCGTCGCAACCGAACGTCTTGAAGGTGCCTTTGCCGTATGCTGTCTTATCGACCGGCGTGCCGGTGAAGCCGATGTAGCTCGCATTGGGGAGGCCGGCCATCAGAAAGTTGCCGAGATCGCCGCCCGTAGTGCGGTGCGCCTCGTCGATCAGAACGTAAATGTTCCGCCGGAGATTCAGATCGGCCGGCATGTCGCGGAACTTGTGAATCATCGTCACCACGATCCCCCGGTAGTCGATTCCTCGCTGATTCAACAATCGGTTAAGTTCGGCGATGGAATTCGCATGGGCGACGTTGTTCAAACCAACCGCCGCGAGGTTCTTGAGCATTTGGTCTTCGAGCTCGTTCCGGTCGATCATCAGGAGCACCGTCGGCTTCTCCGCCTCCTTCGCTTTAAAGAGCATCTCCGCAGCCTTGATCATCGTGTACGTCTTGCCGCTCCCCTGCGTGTGCCACACCAACCCGCGCGAGCGCCGTGGATCGAGAGCTCGGTTCACCACCTTCTCGACTGCTGCGGTCTGGTGTTGCCGCAGGATAATTTTTTGAAGCTCCTCCTCGCGCTCCGCGAAAACGATGAACTCTTTCAACAAGCCGAGGATATGCGGTACGGAGCAGAAGCTTTTGACTTTTGCCTCCAGGTTGCCAACTTGCTCTGACTTCCAGGTGAAGATATTACGGCGCACCGTGTTCCACGTGACGCCGTAGGCGAAGCCAATGGCCTCGGTGGCGGTGAAAATCATCTCCGGCACCATCACTTCGGGGGTCTCCCGGTGATACCGGCGGATCTGGTCAACGCCGAGCGCGATCGCCTCGTCCTTGTTGGCGTTCTTGCACTCGACGGCGAGCACCGGAATGCCGTTAATGAGGAACACTATGTCCTCGCGCGTGCCGTAGTGGCCGTTGTTGACGTAGAACTCCTCGGTGACTTCGTACACATTCCGCCACTCGTGGCGCGCGCGCGTGAGGTCGCCGTAGTCGATGACGTTGAGGTCAAGCTCCCGGCTATCCTCGGCACAGTGGAACTTCCCTTGGTTGCGGAGGAACGACAAAAATTCGCGGTTGCCGGTGATGTCAGCGTGCAACCGCGCGAACTCTCCCACGAGAGCGCCTTCGGCCTCCTTATACTTCGGGTTGAATGTGCGCACCTTGGCATAAAGAAGATCGCCAAAGAAGAGGGATGCGTTCCGGGCTCGTTCTTCCGCCGTAGCGCCGCTGGAATCGAAACCGCGCCGGACCTCAGCGTCAGCCCGTGAGACGAAAACCCACCCCAGGTCCTGTGCGTAACGGAGGATTCGTGCCTGAACGGTTTTGTGTTCTCCAGGAGTGGGCATGATGTCTATTCCTTGAGGGCTGTCTCCATCTCTGGCAAATCAAGGTTGCACGCTGGAATCTGCGCCGTCATAAGTTGGTGCAGAAGGGTGTGGAACAGCGCGGCGAGAGCGTCCAGCTTGCGTTGATGGATCTCGCACTTCCTTTCGAGCGTTTGGATGGCATCCGCAACCTGCCGCTGAGTTTCCTTGTCGGGCAGCGGGATCAAGAAATTAACGACCTCGCTGCCCATGAGCGTCATGGTGCCATGGGCGGAGCGTCCAACCTTCTCGAACAACTTCTGCTTGAAGGCGGACACAGCGTACAACAGGAAATCGGCGAACAGCTTTTCACCAGGAATGATGGCTTTCATATCCTGGTTGATCGCCATCGGCACCTCGGTCAGTGCGACGGGGATATCCTTGGCCAGGATCATCCCGCGAACGACAACAAGTACCGACCCCGCTGGGGCAAGCTTGCTTCCCTCATCCAGGGCTTCTTGTGAAATATGGTCCGCAACATCGGTCAGCCGCGGGCGCTTCATATCCTTCGGCGACGCCCAGGGAATGCTCCCCTCCCAATAGTCCGTTCGTTGCTTGGAAGGCGTGCCCCCGCTCTGGAACGAACAGACATCCGAAAGCCTGACTACCTCCCAACTCTGCGGAACAGGACCGATTTCGGTCTGCTGTTGTGGTTCACCGCGAAGTCCTTTAGTGAAAAGCTGGTTCACCAGTGACTTTTTTAGCTCGCTGGTCAATGCCAACAGGCGCTCCTGCTGGTCGAGAGTCCGCTGAACCATCTTCAGTACACCCGCGATCTTTCGCTGTTCTTCGAGAGGCGGCGTAGCCACTTCGATACCACGGAAGCCGTCCTTCTTGATTGATCTGCGTCGATTCACGGCTCCGGCGGAGAGCTTTTCGTAAGCCGCGATGAGTTCCGGCGTGCGCAGAATAAGGTCCAGGAAACCACCATCATCCTCGGTTCGCTCCCAAACGACGTAAACAGGGCTGACGATGCCCGGAGCATCCCTTCGCAAAGCGTGGATTGCCCCCTCCCAGATGACGTAAGGGTTATAGACAATCCAGCCAGGACGGACAACCTTGTATTTTTCAACATTCTCCGTAGCCACTCTCTTTTCAAACCGCTGTGACTGTGGGATTAAGCCAAATCTCTTGGTAAGCGAGAGCAGTTCGATGGTCTTGCGCTGGTCGCGAGGTAGATCCATGACGCGAACGTCGATCTCGCGCAACAGCGAGCCCAGTGGGCAAAGCGTCCATCCCTTGGGAATAGCTGTGGTCGTTGGTTTCATGTCCGCCCGAGAAGTTGGTTCAGTAAGACGTTGAACGCGGCCTCCGATTCTTTCGCTTCGGCTTCCAGCGTTTCTAACTCACCAATAATCTCCCCTATGGGCCGGTATTCGTCCGTTTCACCTGTGTGGATGTAGCGGCTTGGGGAGATGTTGAAGTCGTTCTTGGCATTGGCAATTTCGTCTCGGTGGATAATGCGCGAATAGTTATCGATCTCCTTCCACGTGGTGAACGTGTCGGCAATGCGGTGAATCGCTGCGTCGGGGATGTAGTTTTTGGGTCTGCCCTTCTCGTACTCACGGAAAGCATTGACCACGAATATTTTGTCCTGGTGATCCTTCGGCTTGGACTTATTGAGGAAGAGAACAATGCCTGGGGCCGGGGTATTGTAGAACAGGTTTTCTGGCAGGTAGATTACGCCTTCTATCAGATCGTGTTCCACGAACCAACGACGGATATCCTTCTCCTTACTAGTGTTCGCGTTGCCGGAGCCGCGCGAAGCGGCGCCTGAGTCTAGCACTACTGCTGCCCGGCCACGCGGTTTGAGACTGGCGGCGATGTGCTGCACCCAGCCCCAGTCGGCATTACCGCCTGGATAACCTCCACCTTTCGGAAATCGCCCGAGTTCGTCGGCGTCATAATCCTTTTCCTTGAACTCGGTTTGGTTCCACATCGGGTTGGCAACGACGCGGTCGAAGGTCTGAAGCCGGTTGGCTTGGCGGAACTTGGGATTGCGGAACGTATCCCCGATTTCGATCTGCCCCTCCATGTCGTGGATGATCATGTTCATGTTCGCCATGGCCCAGGTGCCGGCTTCGTTCTCCTGTCCATAGAGCCGTGCTGGAGCATAGGGCTTTCGCGAACGCTTCATCTTCTCTTGCAACACCAGCTCGCATTTGATGAGAAGCCCCGCCGAGCCACAGCAGGGATCGTAAATCTCCATGCCCGGCTCAGCATCCATGATCCGCGCCATGATGAGCCCGACTTCGCCGGGTGTATAAAACTCTCCGGCGCTCTGGCCGCCACCTTCGGCGAACTTCCGGATGAGGTATTCATAGCTTCGACCGATGATGTCGGCATCCACGTCACCGAGACCAAGGCGCTTCTCGCTAATGGCCTCGATGAGATTACTGAGCCGGGTGTCATCGATATCACGCACGCCGTGAGTCGTCGCGTTGAAATCAACGCGATCAATGATCCCCTTGAGGAGTGGGTTATTGTCCGCGATCGCTCGGAGCTGTGTCGTGAGGTCCTCGCCAATTTTCTCGGAGAGTGTTCGGATGACGCTCCAGACCGGGTCTTCGGGGTCCTTAGGAACAAGTGGTAAGTAGTAGCGCACGAGCTTCTTGTCGTGCTTCACGAGCTTGAACGCCTTGGCACGCGTACCTACTTCCGCTGCAATGCGGTTCACCTCGTCATCGAAGACGTCGCACAAACGCTTCGTGAAGATTAGGGGAAGAATGAAATCTTTGTACTTGGGCGCGTCCTTGGCACCGCGGATCGAACACGCGGCGTCCCAGATCCACGATTCTAGTGATTTATCAGTTCCGCTTGGGTTCATTCTTTTGACACTCTAAATGTACCCCCCTGCTCCCGTATTCGCAACTCAATAAAGGGGTTATCGAGCTATCTTTCGTAACCGCAGTGCCAAAAAAAGGGCGGGAGACAGATCTCCTACCCTTGAATACGGGTCGCCCGCGAATGCGTTCGCCGCCCATTATTGCATCGACCGCTCCAGAAACGGTCCCAGCTTCGCCGTCGCCCGGAACTGCGGCACCGCGTCCAGCTCCTTGAACGCGGAGGTGAATGCGTTCGATAAACTCCAGGCAGTGCGCGCCTCGAATTCCTCATGCCGCGGCTCAAAATAGTTGTCGTGGACGGACCGCGCCAGGTGCTTGGGCACCTCCAGCGAGCCTTCGACGAACGCCCGGTAGATGACCAGCTTGGCGGCGTCATCCGTGAGCGGGGCGCTCCGGACCAGCTCGATATGACTGGCGAGCGGCTCGAAATTCCGTTGCATCCGGTCTACGCCTACGGAAACGGCGTCCACCAGGCTAAAGTTCTTCGAGTGCTTGGCGAGTACCGGCGTAAAGTCGCCATGGAACGCCATGTTGTCACAGACCAGCACGCGATAGCCGATGCACATGGCGAGGCGCATGCTTTTGTCGTTCGCGTTCCTGATGCCGATCGAGAAGCGGACGCCGGTGATGCCGAGTTCGAGGTCCAACACCCCGAACATGCGCATGCCGTCATGCGAGACGGCGTATTCGTCGCGCACGACTTCGATGCGCCGGAAGCCAAGGGTTTCGAGAAGCGCTTCCACAATCTGGTGATGCGAAAGCGGTTGATGGGTTGAAGTGCCTTGCGGAACGGGAACCAATTGTAGTTCCTGCCGCGTGATCTTCCCGGTCTGGGAAAGCAGCGTTGCTGTCATGTTGATTCTCCTTTGGGCTCAGAGATTTGATAGTGAGCTGCGTTAATCATGAGCGTGCGACGCCGTCTGGCAAAGACGGGAATTGTTGCCGGAAATGGCAAAAGTGTACTTCTAGCGGTTGCTCTCGCGATCCGTATCGTTAGGCGTAGCCCTTTATGAAAGGAGGAGCTATGCAAGACAACCGTCCATATCTGGACTTCAAAGCGATCAAGGCACGCGTAACCATGGCTGATATTCTCGGCCGGTATGGGGTAACTCTCGCCCGCGTAAACCAAACGGCACTGAAGGGCACGTGTCCCCTGCCGTCGCACACGTCAGGGCGCAAGAATACGTTCTTCGTAAACGTTGCGAAATCGGTCTGGTACTGCCATTCCGATTCGTGCAGGAAGAACGGCAATCGCGCCGGCGGGAATGTCATCGATTTCGTCGCGGCCATGGAGCAATGCTCCGCCTACGACGCGGCAAAACGGATCGAAGACCTGTTTCCCTCCGGGAGCGGCCCCACGGCAGCGAGCGCATCGGAAACGGATGGCGGCGCGAAGAGCGCTCGCCACGAAGCGGACGCCGAAGCCGCACCTGGTTCCGGCAACAACAAGCCGCTCGCGTTCGTTTTGAAGGACGTGAATCCGTCGCATCCGATGATCCAGGAGCGCGGGATATCGTCAGTCACCGCCCAGCATTTCGGCGTTGGCTTCTTTCCCGGCAAGGGCAGCATGGCAGGGCGTATCGTCTTCCCGCTGCACGAAGATGGAAACCTCGTCGGCTATGCGGGACGAACGATCCTGCCGATCAAGGACACCAATCCGAAATGGCTTTTCGGGAAGGGACTCAGGAAGACCTTTCTCTACGGCCTGGACCGGTGCGATCCCGCGAAGCCGCTCATACTCTGCGAGTCGCTCTGGGCGCCGCTCTGGTTCCATGAGCACGGCCATCAGGCTGCATCGCTTATGGGATCGGAGATGACGGAAGAACAGGAGCGATGTCTGGCCCCGTATCCCGTGATCACGGTCGCGCTTGATGGCGATGCTGCTGGCATAGAGAAAGCCGCTGCCATCTGCGCAAGGCTCAAGGCGAAACACCGCGTATTGAAAGCAAGACTGGTTGAATAAGCGGGACATTCGGTCCCGCTTTTTATTGTGAAGCTGGTGCCCATTTGGCTTCCGGTAGCGGCCTGCGCCGCTGCCAGTTCCATTCGGGTGAGACATGCAGGGAAAAAGTGGTCCCCGCGCCCATCCGGCGTAGCGGGCAGGCATACGTCGGCTGGACAAGCGTCCATGGAGGATTTAGACTTTTATCAAATCCCGCCGGTGCGCCTGGTCGTCGCACCGTCATTCATCCAAACAAACCACTCCAATGAAAGAAGGATCGTCACCCGTTCCGGACGAAGAATGGAAGAAGTTCTCCCAGGGCGCCGAGGGCGGCATGTTGGCTATTTATCGGGAAGAGGTTACCAGTCGGCTCCATGATTTTGCCGAGTATCTCGGTCGGACGGCGGAGAATCTACCGAACCGAGATCTCATGATCGAACTCGCGAATATAATGTCTGAGGCCGTGATGGTGCAAAGCGCGTATGCTCCGGACTCGCCCAAAGAAAAGAGCCGCGAGCAATTTGTCGGAGCTATCGGCAATGCGCTCCGTCAGTTTGGATATACCACGGTCGCAGAACGTGAGCTCGAAAAATACAAAGGGAGCAACGATCTCCTCGAAAGCCAGTTGCGGGAGGCTGCGGCCGATGAGGCGGCTGGCAAGCCGGTAAGGCAGGGTGAATATCTTCCCTTGTGGCTTACGTCACGTGCGGAAGCCATGAATGAGATTGCACGCCTCCGGCCCTGGAGCATTGAGCAAAGCACGACGGCGCCCCGCGATGAACGGGAGGCAATAAGGGTAAAGACGGCACAGATATACACTCGATTTCCCGATTTGCCCGACACGCAGACCATCGAGGAAACGATGCCCAGAAAGTAGTCGGTGCTGGGAAGAGCATCGGAGATGTTTTGGTCGGAAGATGCTCGGGAGGAACTCCAGATATAAGGAGGGAGTGTTTGTGGAGCAACTCCCTTCTACTTGAGCGCGGATCAATTGCGTTTCAGCTCAGCCAAATTCAAGCATCTCTGCGCAATCCGTTCCTGAGGAGCCGGAGAATCCCGGCGTCCACATCCTTCCGGTTCTTGCCCCAGCGCATGCGCGAGGTCTTCAGCACGTCCCGGTATTGCGATTCATCGCCTTGCCTCGCGATCGGGGCGAAGGCCCGGACATGCTGGAACAGGTGTCGCCGCTTACCCACCTTCACTTTGGCGTAGAACTCGTGGTCGTCGAGCCAGATGAGTCCAGGCGCGAGGGAAGGATCGCCGTATGCCGCTGCGATCCGCTCCGCGTCACGGTCCCCCACGGCGAAACAGATCAGGTTGTTCACGTTCCCGAGAATCGAATCCATCCACTGCTCGGGAACCTGGGTAACGGACTGCGTGGCAAGCCAGCACCGGATGCCGAACTTCCGCAACTCTGCGAAGAACGTCGTCCAGTTGATACCGTGCGAGAAGTTCTGGAACTCGTCCACCATGACGGTAAAATCCTCCCGGCTCTGCGCGGGCCGGCGGAAGGCGTAGATGCCAATGTGGTTCAGGATCGCGGAGCCGATCAGGGCCGCATTCACGTCGCCGATCTTTCCCTTGTCGAGATCCACGATCACGATGGCGTCGTTCATGAGCTCGATCAGGGGCAGGTTTGCCGTCTGGTTGAATATGGTGCGGATGATGGGCCGGACGAACGGCTTCAGCTTGTTGATGGACGGGGCGAACTTCGACATCCGCTCGGATGCCCGGAGACCTTCGTCGTACTCAAGGACGAAGTCGGCAAGCAAGGGATTATCGGTCTTCGCGATCATCCGCTCCCGCACGAGCTTACGCACGATGAAGAGGTACACGTGGGCCATCGTCGGATGCTCCATCGATTCGACCGCGGCGGTCGCGGCGCCGTCGATCACGTTCGCGGTCTCGAATCCCCATGCGTCGCCTGCTGTCGACTTGAGGATGCTGCTCAGAGATGCGATGTCGAGTTCCTTCTCTTCCTTCGTCTCTCCGCAGAAAATCGATATCCCCGGCACCTTTTTGGCGAGCGGGTTGATGTACACGACGCGCCCGCTGTATCGCTTCGGGATATAGCCCAGGATGCGCCGGGCGCTCGTACCGTGCGGATCTATGTAGAGGAGCGGCTTGCCGGCGCGGATGATCTGGATGGCAACGTCCTCCAGGAGGGTCGATTTTCCCACGCCGGAAACGCCGTCAACAAAGGTGTGGTTGAAGCTGTCGATGACGAGCTGCTTTTCGAGGGAGAACGGGTCTCCGTAGGTGCCGATGGCGATGTTCATGTGGGTCCCGCGTCCCGGCCGCCATCGACGGGAGGATCAACCCCCGGAGACGGCGGGACGCGGGACAGGTAATCCCGCTCTTGCGAGCGATTGATTGCATCGTATGGCGGCGGTTCAGAGCGGATAAGGAAGGAGAATACAACCGGCGCGTCATCTTTTGGCGTGAGGAAAATCGCGCCGCCGATGTTGTCGCGATACGCCGCCTCCGTGGTGAGACAGAACATGCGGTGGCTGCACTTCTCGCGGAGAACCTTGACGAGTCCCTCGCGACGCGCCTCCGTCCGCTGGACCACGATCACACGGAATTGGCGGAATCCCCATTCCTTTTCGCAACCCGTGGAATTGAAGTACGCGAAATATTTCTTCAGCTTGCGGAAGATCTGCGGTTCGCCGTTCCGGTAGTTGCCGAGCTTCGCCCGTTCGATCTCCAGGAAATAACAGAAGGCTTTGTCGGGGTGGGCCGGGTCCGCCACGTTGAAGACCGCATCCGGATGCACCGTATGCTTGAGATCCGTCTGCCGCCACGCATAACGGAGCCCCTGTGTTGCACAAAGTCGTTTGAGCGCGATATGGAACGACGTGATCTCCAGCTCATGGTCGAGCGTGCGGAGCGAGTGTTCGTCGAGGGTCTTGGTGGCGAGCGTGGAATATCCATTCTGCAAGGCGTGGCGGACGCCTTTGCCGGAGAGACCGTAGACGTAGCCAATACCACCACGCTCACGGGCGGCATCGAGATACGGTGCCCGATAGAGAAATCCGTCCCGATGGAGAATTGATAACGTGCGGCGGACCGAGCGCGTGTCGCTGCCAGCGATGGCGCGATTCCTCAGCAGCTTCGCCGCGTCATTCGTTCCCAGGCAGAAGAACTCAGCAAACAATGCGAGGACCCCGCGTTTCGTTGGATTGTCGTGAGGGAGTTGCTTATCGCGGTCTGAGCGTGTTTGAGGCGCGATGATCATGCCCTCCCGGCTGCCGCGTTCGTAAGGTTGGGCACCTGGCCCATGCCGTTCGTGTCCAGCATGACGCTCCAGAAATGGAGCCTTCCGTTGCCAACCTTTCTTACGACGACGCGCACCCCGACACCTTTCTTCCTGAAAAACTCCGCGAACGTCCACCATTGGAGTAGCTTCGTTTTCTTCGAGCCGGGCACTGGAACGCGCCGTCTGCGGTATCCACGAAGCGTCGTCGTGGTCTTCAGAATTTGGAGGCCAAGAGGGAGCACCCTGAATCGTTGGACCTGCTCGTTCCAGCTGCGCTCACCCGTGGCGGAAACGCGGAGATGTTTGAAACCTTCCGAACCCAGAAAAATACATTCCTTGAAGAACGGGCTGTAGATCAGAGGGCGCTCGGTATATATTTCGCGCGCAGCGTCTCTCTTGAGTTGGTAGCACCGGGCGAACATTGGCTGGTGATGTTTTGTTGGTGAGGCCGCATCGAGCACCTCCCTGTTATTGTCACCGGCGCATTCGTGGGCTCCAAGACCGCGAGGTGTGCCGTGAGCGGCAACGCGGTGCGGCATGTGCGCCGTGCGTTCCCGATTCGGAGCGCTGCGCGGAGGCGGCGAATCGTCATGCTACGAATGCGGCAGCCTCCACGTTCTTTTGCAAAACGCAAAACCACGTGAGACTGATGACAGCTCATTCCCGACTCGCCACCGCCTACCGGCGTTCGTCGGCCTGATCCTTTCGGAAGCGCCTTATCGGCTGTTTCCGCCACCCATTCGATCTTTGTGAACTGCATCAGGAGGTAACGTGTGTCTCAACGTAAGCGTGAACACGGCAGCGGCAACGTGCCGAGTCGTGCCAGGGCGTCTCGCGATGAACTGGTTGAACGCCACCAGAGTCTAGTAGTCCATATCGCCCGTGATTTCGAACGGCGGCTTCCAGCCTGCGTTTCCTTCGAGGATCTCGTGAGCGCCGGCAACCTGGGACTGGTTGAGGCGGCGCGCCGCTTCAATACTAGCGAAGGCGCGTCATTCCCGACGTTCGCTCGCTACCGCATCCGGGGAGCTATCATGGACAGCCTGCGCCGTATTGATCCTCTGTCCCGCCGGCTGAGATCATTCCAGCGCGTGGCCTCGCAGGCGGCCGAGACGCTCACCATGAGGCTCGGACGACGACCCAGAGATTCCGAGGTTGCCGCCTACGCCGGCCTTCCCCTGTGCCGGTTCGAGCGCTTGTTGCGCGAACTGCATGAGGCCGGTGGGTCGATAACCGGCGTTTCCCGGAATGAAGCCTGCGTCTATCCGCTCGATCTGATTCCGGCCAGGTCCGGTGATCCAGAACGGTTGGCCGCGATGGCAGAACTGCGCGATACCGTGAATGACGCTCTGGGGAAACTGCCGCGCCGTTACCGGGCGGTGATCCGTCTGTACCACTTCGACGGATTGACCATGTCGCGGATCGGCGCGAAGTTGGGCATATCCGAAGGCAGGGTCAGCCAGATCCATGCGGGGGCGATCCGGCGCCTGCGGGAAGATCGCGGACTCCAAATGCACGTTTGAAACCCAGCCACACACTCGTGTGGCTTTTTGTTTGGCGCGAAAACCGGAGAGACGGTTGGGGACGTTTCTGTGACAGCCTGCCGATAGATGCGGCAAAGCAATCCGGCAATTGCCGGATTGAAACTGCCGGATCGCGAGCCGCGATTTTTCGTGAACCCGTGTTGGTTGGGATTCGCTCGAATCCATGCCGCACCGTCCTTCGGCGGTGAGAGACGATAGGAACGGCAGCCGAACCGAAGCCTCCGGTAGCGAGGCTGAGGCAAGCGCAGCGACGGGCAGCCTACGGCAAAGCGATAGCGACGCCCGCTAGGGTTTGAGGATACGAAAACCGGAGGCTGCCCGTCGCTAGACGAGGGACGGTGCGGCATACCCGTAGTGGGCGGAATCGGTAGTTTCCATCGGGTCAATTGAGCGTCGATGCGGCGCAATCCTTCACTCGATACGAGTACCGGTAACGGACAATCCGCGGTACTGTCAGATTCGTCTTTTGACATTCTCTTCAGGTGCATTAGGATTCGAGTAATTGCCGTCCTGTGTCGTGGGCATAAAATAGTTTGGTTCGGGAAAAGTGCAAGCTGCATGGCAGACCAATCTTCACCACAACCGATAGGAGAAGAGGCACAGGCTCCCCTGTCGCTTACTCCGGCACAAGAGGAACTTTGCGAAAGACTCGATGACTTGCATGGCCGATACGGGTTACGCGCAAGGCCATCCGACATGTTTCGCGGAGCCATTTTTACAGCAAGGGCCCAAGCCAGATGGAATCCCGACTGGATGGCCCAATCCGCCAATTCACTTCGGGAAATCCTCTACCCTTTTTGGGGACAAGGCGTCGTGACCGACAGGAAAATCAAGGCTCTTCAAAAGGCTGGCTCGGTCCGCGCAGACGAGGCGGCCAATCGGGAAGTGGGTAGGATATACGGATCACTGAACGAGCTTGCCCACCACGGCAACTCGTCCGGTGGGAGCATCGATTTTTCAAATTTTGGCCCCGCTGAATTTGAGCGGCTCATTGCAGACTTTGAGCGGATCATGCTCGATAGGTTGATGCACCAGCTCGACATTCATGAGGAAATCGATTCGATTTTGGAGTCTGGACCAGAAGCGGTGACCCTTTCCGCGGAGGAGCCCGGGACGCCGAAAGGTGAACCCGTTCCAACGAACGTCGGCCAGGAAACAGAAGTCAGCGCCCACAGGATTCGCGAATTGATCGACCTGAATTTTGATTCCCGGCAGTATTTCTACGCCAAGGCTGATGAGCGGTGGCTCGACTGGCTCTGGAAAACAGGGTTACTCGGCGCGATCAAGGAAAGACCATCAGATCCAACGAAGCGAACGCATCGAATGCCGGAACTTGATTACCTTGACAGGATGGCGGACAAGGACCCGGCGATAGTCGTAGACATCATGTTAGGGGTCCCTTGCTCGCCAGAATCGGTCGACCCGCAGGTCGTTTACCGGTTCCAATGGACATGCAGTAGGTTGCCAGCTGATCAACTCGCGCGAATCGTGCCCAAGATCCACGACGAGAACTGGGTCAGGGTGTTGAACTTGTTCAACGATGAGGGATTCGAGTACGAGAAGATGCTCGCGGCACTTTCGACGGCCAAGGACTACGGCAGTTTGATCCTTCTTGCGGAAACGCTATTGTCGGTTCGCGCGAAGGACGAAAACGGGAAGGGCAGCAGCGTAACGTCGGAGAACCCCTTTGGCCTTAACCGTCTGGAATACACCAAAGTTTTCGAATACCTCGCGGCGGTTGATGATGGCCATGCGCAAGCGGCGCTCGCTGTGGCCGTAAACGCCATGAGCGCAGTCGTCCTCCGTGGCGGCGAAGACGATGAAGACGGTATTTTCCCCTTCAAAGATGCGTTTTACCTGCTTGATGTGGATTTCTTCGCGCTCAAACTCGGAGGCGGGCCGCAGTATTCACCACGCGACGATGTCCGCGAACTCGCGGCCGTTATAACGACGCTCACGACGAGGATTCTTGATGGCAGATGCGGAGATGAGAAGTTCTCGCGCCAGATATACGAGCGATTCATAAAACCACTCCCCGAATGCTGGTCAATGTGGCGATTGCGTCTTTATGTGCTTTCGCTTTGTCCAGAAGTCTTTGCGCGCGAGATCCGGGAAGAGATCTTTCGCGTTTTCAGGCATGAGAAGCCCGGAGAGATTCTCTGTGGCGCCGAATATGAGCGCCTGCTTCAAGCGGGTTTCGGTACGCTGGTTGATGCTGACCGGCGGGAATATATTGCCGAGATCGTCAGGAGATTCTCGGAGCGAGAATGGCTGGATTCCGGGCGAGCTATCCTCTCCTGTGTGTTGTCGCATCTCACCGAGAGTGAAACGAAAACAGCCGAAAAGGTCTTCGGCCCGCTTCTGGTCGACTACGCTCCGCGGCCGTCCGCTGGCGAATCGTATGGCGGAATGATCATTTCACAAGCGCCCGGAGAAGTGGAGGACTGGCAGAAGCCGGTTCCCGACATCGTTAACCGCCTTCGGACCGATTGGTCGCCCGCCGTACTCAAAGAAGAATATGGGAACGAGCGTGATTTCCTGCGACCACACGACGCCATCGGTGTAGCTGGGCGGTTGAAAGAGGAGATGGCAGCTCGTCTGCCGGAATTTCTGAAAGCTGCAGCATTCTTCTTTGATCAACGTGGCCTTGACGCCCATTACACCTACGCCTTCCTTCAATGCCTCGGCGACTTCGTCAGGGAGAAGAAGGTTCCGGCGGGCGCTGATTTCACGGCAGTATTCCTGCTGATGAACCATATCGCTGCCGCCGGGCCTTTCGAGGAGCAGTCTGGCAATCGAAGAGGGTCGCGGCTCGCGCGGTGGGATTCTGTGCACGGTGCGATGGCAGACCTCCTCAAGGAATCGTTGGGCGGGGGCGATAAGCCTCTCGTTGACTTCAAAATGAACCGCGATGCCGTCTTGGGGCTCATCAAATACCTGATCGCGCAGGACGACCCGTCACCGGATGACGAGGAACCTGAGACGGCCAGGTTCACAACGACACTGCCGGGTGCCACGCATGCGATGGTCAGCGATTCTTTCACGCTCGCCATAAATTCGGTGCGAGGCCGCGCTTTCCAGGCGCTACTTACTTTTGTGTACCGCGATGCCCAACTCCTGCCCCCGGAACAAGCCAACAAACTGGCACCTGACACGAAAGCCCTTTACGAGGAGGCATTGAGCAGAGAGGGAACACGGGCGATCATGTTCATGTTCGGACACTTGCTGCCGCCATTCTTTTTTCGTGACAAAACTTGGGTGCGAGAACTGTTGCCGCAGATCTTCCCGTCGGTACCGGAAAAGCAACATCTATATACGGCAGCGTGGGAGGGGTATCTCGCCAACAACAATCTGTACGAGGAGCTATTCCTCGACCCCGCCATGCAGGAACTGTACGAACGTGCTGTCGCCCTGGAAGTGCCGAAGGACCCGCTGCGGAAGCAATTCAAAGATCCCGACGAGGCTCTTCCGGCACATCTGGGACTGGCCTTTGTGTATTACAAGGACTTTGGATTCGATCACCCGCTCTTCAAGGCGTTCTGGGAAACCCAACCGCATCGCCACGCGGAATTCGTGGGATTCCTCGGCCGGCTGTTCGTTTCCGGGAACAACGCAAATGCGAACGAATTCTTAGAGAAGGAGCCCCGCGGAAGGCAGAGGCTAGCCGCGTTTTGGGATTGGGCACTCGAACATAAGCAGGATGAAGTGCTGTTGAGTAAATTTGGATTCTGGATCGCGACTGACAAAGGTCTATTTGAGCCTCTTTGGCTTGCTGATCACGTGAAGAGAACTCTCCAGCAGACACATGGAGTGCTGGCGTGGGAATACGGACTGGCACGATCTATTGTCTCGCTCGCTCACGCTGCACCCGAAGACAGTCTGGCGATCCTCAGATTGTATATGTTGGATGGCATGGTTCACTCCAAAGGAAAACGCGGGTCGTTTTACTGGGACGAACAATGGCTCGAAGCTTATAAGACTCTCTACGCGAATCCGTCGACGAAGAAGTCAACTTATGCCTTGATCGACGACCTCATCCGCGAGGGAGGGAGCCCGTTCTGGAGACTGAAGGACGTGATCGGCTAGGCGCCCGACACCCGCTCGTTTCATCAAACGTAAGTTCTGCGCCAAGGGGCGCTTTGCTCTGAACGTCCGAAATCACGCGTCGAACCCGCTCAACTTAACGACTCAAAGCAATTTGCCGTCTTAACCTTGGATCACTACCGGTGTTCGCAACCCTGTATCTCGCTTGATGCACAAAGCGGGTCACATCTGTTGAGTATCGGTTGCCCCTTCTGGTGTAGATTGTTGCTCACGTTTCCTAGCGGCTTCGGCCCGTTTCCTCTCCCATTGCTCGTGCCAGTCGGACTGCCAAGAGGGAAGCCCGAGGTAAATCTGCTGTGAAGCGTTGCAGATTTCCAGAAGTCCGTGGATTCTGTCGAATTTCTGGCGTAGATCTCCAGTCCAGCAGTACGGAGGCGGCTGAAAGTTCAGAAGCTCCGTTCCTGTGAGGATCAGGACTGGGTTGATGGGGCGGTCGGCTTTCCAGTGCTCCCGTCCGGCCTTTGCAATCGCGGCGATCTCAGCAATTTCAGTCGCGTTCAGCGATTTCCTCAGCGTGCTGAAAACCAAAATCGCTCCGGGGAATGTCTTGGCCAGATAGCGCATGCGCGCCAAGTCCTTGTCTTTGAACTCGCCGTAGGTTTTGCATTCTCCAACGATGATGCCATCCGTTTTTTCGCCATAAAGCGTCTCCTGCCAGAGCAAAGCAAAGTCGGCCTCAATGGCCTCTTTTTGGGGCGCCGCACCCTTAAAGCTCAACACTGGCGTCGTACGCAAAGAGTGCATCCCGCGGCGGGCAAAGAACTCGACCGCCAACAGCACGGCGTACGCTCCCTCCGCGTAATCGGCAACACTGAAGGGGCCGCTCGTCTTGAAGGTCCACTTTCCCTCGGTCAGGCTCCCTATCGCCGGGAAAGTCGCCAGGCATTTCGGACATGTGAATGAATCACCCAGCGCGGTGACGGTGAACCAGGAACGCCTGAGACAGTCGGGACACTGTAATTTGTTTCCCAGCCTAAACACGCCCTTCGACACGAGATTGTCATAGCTGCCGCCGACGCACTCTTTGACATAACCGATCGGCAGATCTCTTTCCAGATCCGGCCGAATTGCGTTCTCGGCGACCGGACTACCGTCTCTCTGCACTTTCCCGCCGTTCATGTGCTCCAGGAGCCCCAAGAACCTTTCGTTACGTAGCACAAATAGCTGGCCTTCGAGCTGGCGGAAAACTCGCTTCGCGAGGATGCCGGGCGTGGACAGTGTGGGCGTCCAGCCGAGGTCAGATAACCAGGCGAACATAACGTCCTCAGCAACCGGAATCCGTACTGATTCTGAGGATTCATGTCCAACCAACCGCACGAGCGCCCCGCGACCGATACGCCATTGGCCGGGAAGAGACGCCATTCCCCCTACGGCCTGGATGACTTGCTCGCCCGCAGGTTCAGGAAGAATGTCCGCGGTGTACGCATCAGAGCCATACAGACTGAAGTTGATGTCATTCGCGCACCTCGGCGCATCATGATAGCCGTAATCATGCGCAAACTTTGGCAGGACTGTCTTGATTCGAGCCGGCGTGCTCGTCAATTCGTTGACCTCATATTCCCTCTTGTCGCTCGCATATATATCATCCGGAATGGCGCCATCCTTGTATCTTGCCCATTCGTCCCAGATCCTCGGATACCAATGTTGCAACCCGTAGTAGGAGTCGTGAGGGCCGGCAACCGGGTCAGGGTTGATCGAGAGCGACGTGGCGAAAGCCTGCATCTCCTCCATGGTGCAGTTCCTTGACCTGATGATCGAGGCGAAGTCAAACACGGCTGGATTATGCGGCCAGGGCCTACGATTTGCTCTCAGGAATCTGAGCGCGATGTCTCTTAAGGTCGGGTCCGATTGAAGTTGTTTCGGCACTCCGAGGACCGCGCCTCCCAGCGCACGAAGGTTCCAAAAATCCACGATGTCCTGGGGCTTCGTGGCGTCGAAAAAGAACAGCCTCGCGCGATCACGCAAACCTCCGCGGCTCTCATGATCCAGTCCCCACTCCGTGACTCGTCGGGGGAAAACTACCCTAGGAGCCAGCAGTTCAGCGAGCTTCTCCGGAGCGAAAGCCATCCGTTCTATTTCCAGAGGTTCCTGAAATCGCTCGTCCACAATTCTGATCAGCTCCGGCGGCAGTTCTCCGAAGACGCTGGCCCAGAAGAGGGACAATTCGTCCGGTAGATCCGCCAGAATGACTCGGATGGGATACTTGGCTTTGTATTTGAAGCATTCGTCGAAGATAGCGCCGAAGATCTCAAAGATCCCGATGCCGAATTTGGGGACGAGCGGCCTCGGACTGTCAATCACGTTCCATATCTCGGCTCCGCTTACGACCTGACGGCGACCGTCAGCAATATATTGGGGGGTGGCGGACGTTGAAAACGTTACGAGTACATCGGGATCAAACGCATCGAGATACCCACGGATGACCTTCTCTGCTGGAGGTGGCGGTAGCGGTACGTCGGACCAATTGTCCGGCATTGTGGCATAGAGCGGCAGAATTGGAAAATATGTCCCGCCCCAGAGGCTTGAACTCAGACGGATTGCATCGCGAACCTGCGACTGGCTGTACGGATCGACCAGATAGGCGAGCCTGAGGGGACGCGGTGTAACCTCTATCGTGCCAAACATGACATCAGGAAAATGTTTTCTCTATTGTAGCAAAGGACGTGCAAAATGGTAACGCGCCGCCATGGAACATGCTGCCGTTCTTGGCTCCTTGAGAAAAAACGAGTGGCGATTAAAATAATATAGCGGCCTGTTCATGCCCCTGTTTCCGCGGGATGGATCACTTCGACGGCGCCTAAAGGTGCCGTTCTAGTAAACCCTAACATCCTATGCACAGTTGGTCGAGCACCTGTAGTCTGGGGCGATGCACCTGGACGAGAACGACGTTGCGGAATTCGCGCAGATCTGGCTGGAAGAATTCGGAGAGGCGCTGTCAAAAGAACACGCCCGCCACCATGCCAAGCAGTTAATGGAACTCTACCTCCTTCTGGCAGAGCCGCCACCAATTGACGGACGACCGCTAACCGATGAACTAACACCACCGAACCCATGAGGTATTTTATCTACTGCCGGAAGTCGAGCGAGGCGGAAGACCGTCAGGTGCTCTCAATCGAATCGCAGCAACGCGAACTGGAGAAGCTCAGGTCAGTGCTGAGTGACGCAATTATCGTTGACAGCTACGAAGAGTCGATGAGCGCCAAAGCGCCTGGTCGGCCCGTGTTCAACGAGATGCTGAAACGCATCGAAGTCGGCGAGGCGGACGGCATCATGTGCTGGCATCCGGACCGCTTGGCGCGCAACTCAATCGATGGCGGCCGGATCATTTACCTCCTGGACACAGGCAAGCTCAAGGACCTGAAGTTTTCATCCTTCACATTCGAGAACAGCTCCCAGGGCAAGTTTATGCTGTCCATCGTGTTCGGGTACTCGAAGTACTACGTGGACAACCTGAGCGAGAACGTCCGGCGTGGCAACCGTACCAAAGTGGAACAAGGGTGGCTTCCGCGTTCTGCGCCGATCGGATATCTCAACGACCAAGTGACGAAGACTATCATCTCTGATCCGCTCAGGTTTCCCCTCGTGAAGGAGATGTGGCGACTGATGCTGACGGGCGCCTATTCTCCGCGCCGGATCTGGGAGATGTCCGCCAAGGACTTCGGACTCCGGACAGTCAAACACAAGCGTATTGGCGGTAAACCGCTGTCGCTGAGCGCGGTGTACAAGGTGCTCACGAACCCCTTCTATGCGGGAATCCTTGTTAACGAGAACCGGACTTATCCGGGCAAGCACGAAGCGATGGTGACCCTTGACGAGTTCGATCGCGTTCAGGAGCTTCTGGGGCGCCCCCACAGGCCTCGCGAGAAAAAACGCACGTTCGCCTATACCGGGCTCATCCGGTGCGGAGAATGCGGGTTCGGCGTAACCGCGGAGGAAAAAACGAACCGCTATGGCTCCCGCTATACCTATTACCATTGCTCCAAGCGTCGGCCGGACTACCGATGCTCGCAACCCTGCATTTCGGCCGAGACTCTCGAAGGGCAGATTGCGCGTTACCTGGGCGAAATCACTCTTCCCGACCGGTTTCAGCGGTGGGCCGTCGCCCGGCTGCAACGCGGCGCTAAGCAGCGCGAGCAAAAACACCTCGATCAACAGCAATCGCTTCTCAATGCGCGTACGTCGCTGGAGAAGGAACTGAACAACCTGACCCTGCTTCGAATTCGGGACCTGCTGACCGACGAGGAATTCCTGAAGCAGCGGCAGCGGCTCGAACGCGAAAAGTTCGGGATCAGCCAAAAGGTGGCGCCGCCAGTGGGCGGACCATCTCCGTTCGAACTTGAAGCGATGCTGATTTCGTTCAATAAAACCCTGGCCTTGCGGTTCGAGACCGGCGATTTGCAGTCAAAACGGCTAATCGCCATAATTACCGGTTCGAACTTTGTACTCCAGGACGAATTCCTTAGTATTGACGTGGCCAAACCATTCCGCCGGTGGACCGAAACGCCATCAGATTCTGACTTGCGGGCCTTCGTGAAGGACGTTCGAACCTTGGCACTGCGACAAGACCCTGTGTTCGCCTCAATCATGATGCTTCTCAAACGTGTCCCGCCGCACGAAAGCATTGCGGCGTAAGGATCACTTACCTTCTGGTTTGCCGCGCCGACGGCGGATCATCGGCGCGGCGTGCAAGCTCCCTCGCTATAAGGCTGAGCGACGCATCGATGTCGTCAAGCTTAGCCGCCAAGGACGACTCGGTTTGCAGGGAGCGACTCCGAAGCTCCTGCATCATCCTGTCGAGATCCGTAGTGAGGCCCGCACGAAGGTCTCGAAGCAGCTGATCGACCTGCTTCCGCTCTCCCCGGATGACCGACCGTACTAGCTTCGTGATCGACCGCTGCGCGAAGCTCCCGAATTCTGCCCGCTGCTGCTCCGGGCTTTTTCCATTTTTGTCCATCATGCTATAGAGCGTACCTGCCGTCATATTTCCCCGAAAGAACGCAAGACTTGCCGTCAACGGCAAGCAATCTCCCCTCCCGCCGTGCTACAACGGGTTTTTGTTGGCAGGGGCGAGATGGCGCAAGCGCAGCTACAGATCGACGTGATTTTCGTTGGTGGTGCAAACGCGCGCGGCGTGGCGACAGGCAACAATGCCACTTGGCGATGCCAGTGCGGGTACGCGCAGTGGTTGATCGGCAATTCCTTTGACCGCCCGGTTGTGTGTCCGGCGTGCCAACGAACCTATTTCGTTATCCCTGACGGACCGCCTGGGGCAAAGGTTCTTCGGGTAGAAGAACGGTAGCCCTACCAGCCCTTTGGCGACTGGCGTCCTCGCGTTCGGGCGCGATGGCCATCGGAAAGACCGTCCGCATGTTTACCCAAGCCGGCTTCTTTCACTTCGGATGCGAACACAATAAGCCTATAGAGTCGCTCCGTGCCGCTCTCTGTCGGGCAGACACTTCTGGCGCTCTTGTTGTCCTGCCGGAGGCCTTCAATATTGGCAAGCATTATCGAGACGATGATCGCGCCTGCGACTATCATCCGGCCGTGCTTAAAGCACTCCTGGCACTCTCCGTCGAGTTTAAGGTGACATTTGTCGCCGGACTCGTCGTTCGGAGGTGCGGTTTCCCTGAGCGACCGCCATTAAGCGCCGCTTATCTCATTTCGGGGCCAGCCCGTCGTACGTTGATGTGCTATAAACGGCTGCCGGACAACAGCCGCAACTATACCCCGTGCGAGGGCCAAAACTGCGACGCGATGAACCCTTTGCTCTGCAATGGCCACTGGATCGGGGCGACGATATGCAGGGATCTCGACGATTTCGAACGGTCCATTGCCCTCCAGAACCGCTTTGATGCGGTAGACAAGGCGGACAATCCCTGTCGGTTCCTCTGCGTGCCAGGGCACATGTACAAACACTATTATGGCGGCGGCGCCATTGGCACTGACGGACGGCTGCGACCGGAGTCGAAAAACATGGTCACGATACTGGCCAATTCAGATCCGGTGGGCTGTAAAAGTTTCATCACCAACCGTACTGGGGTGATAGTAACGCACGTGCCCGATGAAGACCGCGGGCGAAATAAGATCGTCCTGGAGCATCTGGGAGGGCTTTGAGGGTTGTCACGAGGAGAGACGCGTACCGTACGGTCAGATTCTCATCGTTTTCGAATTGGTGTTTGCGCGTGCACAAAATAGCCTCAAGACTGGAAAATGTGCCGCACGCGGCAAGGTTCTGCGAACTGCCCCCCTTGATGTGAAGACTGAACCTGGCGGCACTCTTCCCGTTTGTAGATATGCTATGCTCCTCCGCTATGGAGCAACTGTATCTCGGCCTTGACCCCGGCGGGGTTACCAGTTTCGCTTGGGCACTGCTGTGCGGATCGGCGTTGCCGCTTACAGTCGTTGCGACCGGTTTGGTTGAACACGCAAAAGCCGCCATCGACGCAGTCGATTCTATGCTCGATGGGCTCGACGATGACTTTGTGCTGACGGCGGTTGGCATCGATGCTCCGCTGTTTTGGCAATCGGCTGGTGATCGCGTCGTCGACCAGATTGTGCGGAGCAGCATCAAAAAATGCGGGGCCTCACCGTCAACGGTAAACAATGTGAATTCGATGCCGGGTGCGTGCGTCATCCAAGGCATGATGGCCGCGATTTTGCTACGAGGCACCCGCTCCGATCTTCCGCTCACCGAAGCGCATCCTAAAGCGTTGCTTTGGCTGCTCGGACAGTCCCCTGAGACCACATCGCTCGCTGACCTCCACGCATACATGACCCTTGCCGCGCCGCAAGATGCCAACGAACACGAACGGGATGCCGCATTGGGGGCACTATCAGCCTTCGCAATGACTGGACACTTGTATGGATGGCAAGATCTTTATCCGCACGAGTTGGACCCCATCACGCCGCTATGCCCGCGACCAGGATACTGGATGCCAATGTCGATACAGGGGTCTGTATAAAACAAACGACCGTCACATCCTACTTGCGATTTTAGCGGTTAACCAACGCAATGACGCTAAGCATAATAAACACAATTCCGGCAAATACGTATGCTCCGCGAAAGAGTGCATAGTTTGCCTTATGTTTTACGAAATCCCGCATTGCCAAGTCATGACTAAACAAGATGGCAGTTAATCCCACGGGAATATACACAACATCTACAAACACATAATTGTGGCTGAGCCACCAACCAAGAACGGCTGCTACAGCAGATATGGTGGTAACTACACCCGCAATGCTTACGTTTAGTTTATTGTATGAATCCATTAATAGTTCGGGTTGGATTTTGGACCTTTGTCTTCCTTACTTCAAAACACCGCTCGCTCCGTTTTCCTAAATGTCAAGGAACGCCACCGGCCCACTGCCACGGATCGTTATTCAAAGAACTGCCGCCTTCTACTCACAGACCAAATTAACAATCCAAGAAGGCCGAGGCTGAATATCCACCCAATGCGGATAGATAAATGAGTGAAATATACCTGATCTACGAATATGGCTGCTAAATCCATTATTGCTATTAGATACATACCCCATGCTTTCCATCTTATGATACCAACTATACCCGTGACTACTGCCACAAACATGAGAACATTGAAATCGTAGCCCCAACTTGGCCCACCAGCGTAGACCACTGAAAAAGTCGATGGAAACAATAAACTCAGAAGGCGTTGAAAAGATACAAAGATATAGATTCCGAGCATCACCCACAAAAACACGCCCCGCTTTGTATTCTTGTTCTCAAGGTTGTTGTCCATAAGTGATATGTTTATGTTAATGGTTTGGGAACACTTGATTGAAAGATTGCCCATACGCATTTACCCCACGATTGAAGGTGTATGTGCCTTCAGAATTTTGTCCTGCAAATTTTCCACTACCAACCGTACCGCCGCCGCCCCCGCCACTTCCTCGTCCTCCACCACCGACTTGGGTGGGTGCGGGAGTCGACTTGCAAATGTTAGCGTTGGGATCAAATGGATTATAGTACGGCTGACTATTCAACAACTTTTTCGGAGTCCCTGGATCCATATAAGTATCATCGCCAACACCTTTAGACAATGCGTAAGCCAACGCGCTAATGGTGTACACACTCAACACGGTGGCAGCTGGATATAAGGCACCAGAGGTAATCGTAGGTTTCATAAGATCACCAAAGGGACCGTTCAAGACCGGCCCAGTGTTAATCGTCTCGGCTTCTCCAACTTGTGCTGTGAATACTGTAGACGGGCCTGGAATGCTAATTTCCTGGGTAGACTCGTTAGCGCCAAGTATTATCTGCCGTTCTGCTTCGCTTCCAGTGATTTCCTCAGCGGTCTCTGGTGCGGCCGCACTAAGATCATCCAACGCTCCACTCTCGCCGGCGGCAAGCAAAATGGCGATAAGTCCCTCCTCAACACCTTGTTTGCCACTTGGATCAGAGCGAAGAATCGGATTATTTTCTGAGTACGAGTATGCATTAAGCGTTTGAGGGTCATAGAGGTGTTGCTGAGTTGGATTGCCCAAAAAGACGGGATCCTGACTGATGAATTGCCCCTGCGTCCCGTTATAGTAGCGAGCGTTGTCATAAAGGAGTCCCGTGCTTCCGTCATACACCTGCCCTATGTATTTCCTCTGCTGCCCGTTGTAGCTCCCGGCTGTATTGTCGATGCGAATACTCCCATACGGATAATAGTCGAGAGTCTCCACGACGGTCCCGGCTGCATTGGTCACCACGTTGGATCCACCTAACGAGTCGTTCGAGACATAGGAGACCGTGGTCGTCGCCGTGGTCACGCTGGATAGCGCTTTAATCGCTGCAATCACTGTATCGAATGATTCGGAGTTTGAAAAGGTCCAAGAGGTGGAAGTGGTAACGGTCGTTTGGACCACATCGTAGGCCGAGTTGCCCACCGCGGATGTCGGGGTTGCAAGGGCGGTAAACGTTCCGGACGGCCCTGCGGTCAATGGATACGCGGCTCCCCCGCGTTCGGTGGCTATGATCAGGTCGTTCGCGTTTGAAGTAGTTGATGTGGGCGACGTGACGACAGTGCTTGAAACGCCGTTCCTCGTGGCAGTAGCGTCCAGAGCGCTCGTTGTCGCCATCCCAGACCACTCGGATATGTTGATGAGGCAATTTGCGGTGCAGGATGTCGATAGCGTTGAGGTGACGCGCGTGCCGGACCCGCTTGAGTTCAGGCCATACCAGACTTCCGAGTCGCGATTTGCGTTGGAACCGACGGCCTTCTGCCAGGTGACTCCCCCGCCCGTGACTGCTGTGATGGTGGCATTGATGGGTGAACCTCCAAAGGTCAGGACCAACATGTCGCCCGCCGCCGGAGCGGACGCAAGGGTTGTCCCCAAGGACGTTCCCGTAACCGAGCTTGTTGCCTGCTGGACGAGCGACGGTATGCCCGCGCCCGTGGTCGTGCTGTTTTGGATCGTGGCAACGAGCAGTCCATCCACGAAAATGTTCTTGGTCCGCGTTGTGCCGTTCGAGTTGTACGTCGTTTCCGGATAGTACGTGGTCGTGGTGCCGTTCGTGACCTGTACGCGTTGGTTCGAATAGTCGTAGCCGTAGGTCGAGGAAACGCCCGTTGACGTGGCGGCAATGAGGCGGTTGTTGTAATCCCAGGTGTAGTTGAAGCCGCTCGATGAGTTGGTGAGATTGCCGTTATTGTCGTACGTGTACGTGGTCGTCGAAGCCCCGTTCGTGATGCCGGTCACGGCGTCAGGATCGGCATAACTGGAGCCCTGGTTCCCGTGATAGGCGTACGTGCCAGCGGGACCCGTCAGGATGTTGCCAACCGGGTCGTAGGTGAAGGTCTGGAGATAGTTCTGGCCGCTCGCGACATTCGTTGTGGACGCCGAGAGGAGGCGGTTCAGGGAATCGTAGGTGTAGTAGACGGATCTCGCGGCAGCCGTCGCGGAATTATCGACGATGCTCGTGACGTTCCCGTCATTGTCGTACGTATAGGTGATGCACTGTATCTGCATGGAGCCGCAGTTGAGGGGTGCAATCGTCGTCTGCTCGGTAAAGCTCACGGAGGAAGTGGCGCTGACATTCGCACCGTCATAGAGGGTCGCCGTCGCATTCATGGCAACCGGCGTTCCGTCGTAGGTATAGTCGCCGGAGAACACGGTTTTCGGCACGTTCACGCCGCTCAAGAGCTGGGTCCCACTCGCCATGATGGTCGAGCTTTGCGCCGGGTCCCCGGTCATGTCGTCCCATCCGACATTCAACTGGTAGTTATCCGTCGAGGTAACGGTATCGGCGTTCAGTTGCCAGTTCGCGAAGTTCGGCGTCGTCGTCCCGCTGGTTGGGAACGTGAAGTGGATATGTGGCACGGCGAACACGAAATCGGTCGAGGTCGCCTTCGGACCGAAGATCGTCCACGTCGAGGTGTTGTTCTGCACGTCGATTGCGCGTGCCTGCCAGTGGTAGCTGCCATTCGCCCCAATAAACGTCGTCGTTGCGACATTGCCAGGCGCGACGAACGGACTGCTCGTGACGTTGGGGGTGTTCGTGAACGCCGTTCCGGAAGCCTCTACCTCGACCTGGAGTTGGACATTCCGCCGGGTAAACGAGTTCAAGGTCGCGCCCAATACCACCGAGCTTTGGTTCGTCGTACTGCCTTCGTTGAGGGTCGTCCCGTTTGCAGAGGACTGACTCGAAGAGGTAAGAGTCGGCACCGGATTCACGATCTCCGTGATGACGAGCGAGCCAATACCCATGTTCACCCCCGCGGAGGTGCTGGTGCTTGTCAGTCCAGCGGTTGAGGATAAGGAT
>VFSW01001326.1_pt1 | contig 37690 bp, 42 predicted proteins | sample 5358111 | NCBI WGS metagenome assembly VFSW01 (sample SAMN11554181, study PRJNA540505) | mine drainage metagenome | isolation source: sediment from site ElyBrook_90M | place: USA: Ely Copper Mine, Vershire, VT | collected 2017 | reverse complement strand
ACTGAATACAGTGGCTACAATGGTAAGGTAGACCTTAGTATAGAAGGTATGAGAAGCCAGCACTTTGGATATGGAGTTTTTGTTTTTCTCATGATTGGCGTAGCTGTTTTTTGCGGAATTATTTATGCAACCATACGTGAGCAAGCCGCAGAAGGTAAAATGCGTACCGGCGAAAAAGTTATGTTTGGAGCTATAATCATGGGTGTGGTAGTAGCAATTATATTCGGTGCTGCACAAATGTTAAATGGTTTCCTTTTTTAAGAACTTGCTTGATGATGTGCTGTCGAAATTATAAATAGGAGACAATTATGAGTTTTATTATGAATTTTATTGATTCGTTAGGTGATGGCTGGACTATCTATTTATGGTTAGTTGCCGGTGGTTTGATTATTATTGCCTCTATCTACGGTATTCGCTGGGCTTCAAAAAATAATCAGTTTGATGAAGACATTAAGTATCTTGTTTTTACTGAGTCCGATAAAGATAAAATGAAACCAGAGGATTATGCGAAAAGTCGTGAAGTATTAGCTAAGCAAGAGAAAGAACGTGATGTATTTTTAAAGGCCATGGCTGAGCAACGAAATAAAACTGTATGAGACGTGGTGAGAAAATAATTTATGCCGTCATGGCAGTGGTTGTGTTAGCTGTGATGGCGAGAAATGTTTTTACAATTGAAACACAAAAGCAACCAGATAAAGGTATTCCCTTTTATACGACAGCCAATCATCAGCTGATGCGTGAGGCCTCTGATATCTATAGGGTTCAAGGATGCCGTCAATGTCATTCTTTATGGACTGTTAAAAATATGATGGAAACAGTTCCTGCTCCTGCCCTTGATGGGATAGGGTCAATACGAACAGAGGAATGGTTTTATAATTATTTCTCAGCTGTTAGTCCTCAGACAATATTACCAAGCCGACTAAAAAAACAGTACAGTATGCCCTCTTACGCATCCCTGTCAGAGCATGATAGACGTGTTCTTGCTCAATATATGGCTAGTCTCAAAGTTCAAGACTGGTATTTAGAGCAAACAAAGAAAATGGAATACGAAAAACTAACTGGTAAAACCTATAAAAACTAATGAATAACAGAAAACAAGAGGATCGCTTATTAAAAGGTTTTATTGCCTTTGGAGTGGCGGCGGCGCTGTTACATTTTGGTGATGTGATACTAGATTCACACATTGAGTTATTTAATGGTATTGCTTATTTTAGCTTTGCTTGGATTGCCGCCGTGTTTATTTTACCCTTTTTGGCGGGAATCATCGTGGCCTACATTTTTGGTGGTGGGGGTAAATGGTTAGCTGTCTTTCCTCCGCTATTGGTTAGAGTGATGGCGCTCTATCAAGTGGTGAATAGTCCCCTTCCTGATCATATGTCTCGCGAACCCATAGGCTGGTGGGGATTCTTTCTGATTTTAATTATGGAATCAGCAATGATCGGTGGGGTGGTGGGTGAAGTCATTAATAAAAGAACTTATGGCAGAAGAGATAAGAATCTTTTGTATAAGAAGAAACCAACACAGTAATAAGATTAAACATGGCTTATAAAAATAAAAAACAACTCTCTCCTCAAGAGAAAATAAAGAGAAAACGCTACCTCCACGCAACACTTATAACTTGTGTTATTGCTGTCATGATTGGTAGTACCTTACATGTTATTAAGCTGGGTTCTATTCGTATGGATGATATGAGAAACCTAGCCACCTATAATTTAAAAGAAGAACAAAAACGAATACGTGCCGCTGGAGAGGATATTACTATCCAAGAAAGACATGAGCATAGCAGCGTGTCTAGTACTAGTTATGATGCAGCAGCGATTGAGAGATTATTATCAAGAGAGCAATGGGCTGATGTGGAGACAATGGTGAAAATTCCCGCAGGGCCCTTTATCATGGGGACCAACCTTGAGCGAGCAGACATACAAGATAAACCTCAGCATACAGTGACGCTACCCACTTACTACTTAGATAAATATTTGGTTACCAATGCACAGTATGCAAAATTTATTTATAACACTCATCATAGGCCTCCTTTGAGCTGGAAAAACGGACGTATTCCCAATGGAGAAAAAATGCATCCAGTGACCATGGTAACCTGGTATGACGCAAAAGAATATTGTAAATGGGATGGTAAGCGACTACCCAGCGAAGCAGAGTTTGAGAAGGCCTCTCGTGGCACAGACGGACGACGTTGGCCCTGGGGTAACGTGATGGATCCTAAAAATGTTAATACCTACTATGATGTGGGTTCAGCAACCGACGTAGGGGCATTTCCCACAGGGGTTAGCCCCTATGGGGCAATGGATATGGCGGGTAATGTGGATGAATGGGTTGATAGTGATTTTCTACCCTATCAGGGATCCAATGCCCCTTCTGAAATTTTTAAAGGTAAAGTTGCAGTGCAAGATAACGCCCAAGATCAGGCATTAAAGATATCTGATCAAGTCAACGTCAAGACACACTATAAGGTTTTACGGGGCGGTTCTTGGAAAGGGGACCCTTTTTCCACTTCAAGTTTTCATAGAAACTTTGCTTTTGCTAACTATGCATCTGATTTTTATGGTTTTCGATGTGCCAGTGATTCACCGGCGAAGGGGCGTTGAACATGGCTCAATTTAATTATGTAATAGGAGTATTACTGACTATCATGTTAAGCGCCTGGTCTCAGTCCGCCCTGGCCTTAGATAGTTATCGCTACTTGCATGTGACCATTGAAACCCCCTGGAGTATATTTTTATTTCTGTTAATTGGTATATTTGCCCCATTTGTATTAATGGCCATATTAGTATGGCGCTATTCCACACGTTATAAATCCGATGAAGTGTCCGTTGAGTCAGAACAAGACTCAGGGCAGCAATAAAGAAGAAAATAGAACATGAAATCGATTCAACTGTTTATTATGTTAGTGTTAACGACCCTGTCTTTATCGGCTCTACTCCCAGCCTATGCTGAGAATAATACTTCGGCCACCTCATCGAAAGTCATCGCTCCATCTGAAAAGGACGTCAATGGCATTCAGGTGTTAGAGGCTTTTGATAAACAAAAAGAAGAAAAAGAAAAACAAGATCAAGATCAAGTGAGTACTCACAAAAAACAGGTCATCATGTTTTTAATTGGTATTCCTTTATTACTGTTGTTATTCACAACGGGTGCTCTAGGAATTGCGGTGGGAGTCTTTGATAAACCTTGGTTTGTGGCCCATATGATTTTTGCCGGCTTAACAATGACTCTTGCAATTGTTCATTTGATTGTGGGGTTAGTCTGGTTTTATCCTTTTTAAGGTGGTGATATGATCCGGCTGGTTAGCCTGTATGCTTGCTCCGGATTCCTGGCCTTAGTCTATGAGGTGCTTTGGATGCGCCTCTTATCCATTCAATTTGGCGTCAGCGCTTTTGCTGTGGTGGTGACCGTGGCGGCCTTCATGATGGGGTTAGGCCTTGGGGCATGGCGTTTTTCAACAGCATCATCTCCCGTCATGCGCTCCTCCTTCTACTTAGGATGGATTGAGTGTGGTTTGAGTATATTTGCTATTTTTTTACCTACCTTAGTACGACTAACTACCCCCTTTATTGACTCTGCCGCACTACGTTTTTCAGATAGTCTCTGGCATGTATTGATTTTCTTAGCAGCTTTAATCTTATTGAGTATTCCAGCCTATGCCATGGGCGCAGGGTTTTCCTTGGTACTCAGATATGTGGGTAACCAAGCCAAAGCTCTGCCGTGGATCTATGGCTTTAATACATTAGGTGGCGTATTGGGTGCTTTGTGGCCCTTATGGGCATTGCCGACTTTTGGATGGGTGGCAAGTTTACGGATTGCTGCTTTGTTTGGCTTGTTATTGGCTTTTGGTTTTTGGTTTGTATTGCCTAAAGGCTTGCATAAGAAGAAGACTAAGCCGCCTACTTCAGTTCGACCACCATTAAATACGCTAATCAAGTATGGTGCTCTAGGGGCCTTAAGCTTAGCGCTTGAGGTGGCTTGGACCAGATTGTTTGGCCTGATTATGTTGCGCACAGAGTACGTTTTAGCATTAGTCCTGGCAACATTTTTATTAGGAATTGCTATAGGCAGTGTATTAACAAGCCAGTTGGGACGGTTTAAGTGGTTAAATCTTTTACCTTGGCTGGTTGCCACAGGTATTGCTCTCTCATTAATCGAATGGATTCCAGTATCAGCCTATCTTGAATCTGCCCAGTTTTCTGGTTTTTACCAAGCCCTTCTTGTGCAGGGGTTATTGATGTTGGCCATGACCTTACCCGTAACGCTGAGTTTAGGGGCTTGGCTACCCTTACTGGCTAAACAGTATCACAACTCAGGGCAATGGCTTTATTCAGTGAATGCCTTAGGTGGGGCGGTGGGCGCTTTGATCACTGGGTTTGTGTTAATTCCGCTGTGGGGAACCACGCCTATATTAGGACTTATAGCCTTCTTGTTTATATTATTAGACTTTAAACAACACAATAAACTCTGGTGGGCGATCATTCCCGTCGCTGCAGGAGTTTTATTATGGATTTCCCAAATGCCCGCCACCAGTCGTTTGTTGCCCCAAGAACTGGGACACAGTAAAGATCTTTATCATTATGAAGATGCTATTGCGATGACTGAGGTGGTCGAGCAACCCAACGGCCAGCGTTATTTGTTAACTGATTTACAACGCCGTGATGCCTCCAGTGAGCCGACCGCTGTATTAACTCAGGAAAACCAAGTTTATTTTCCTCTGCTCTACCAGGGCAACCCCCATAGTTTACTCTTGCTCGGTTTGGGAACGGGTATTTCCGATGAGGGATCATTGCCTTTTAGCGATTTAACAAGAACCGCTGTTGAGTTATCCCGTGGTGCTATTATTGGGGCTAAGAGTTGGTTTTCTGCGCTCAATCAAGAGACATTAAAACAAACCAGTATTATTCAAGATGATGCGCGACATTTTTTGAGCGCTCATACAGGGCGCTACGATGTTATTGTGGGGGATTTGTTTCATCCTGATTTGGCGGGGGTTTCTTCATTACTGTCATTGCAACAATTCCAGCGTGTCCGCCAGCATTTAGATCATCAAGGGGTTTTCGTTCAATGGCTGGCACTCAATCAATTTGATCTTTCATCCTTTGAAGTGGTTCTCACTACCTTTAAAAGAGTGTTTCCAGAAGGAGTGATGTTTATGGATGGGATGCACTTGGCTTTGGTGGGTAGTGCAGACAACACCCTAGACAGTCATGGCTTATTCACCTCCCTGCCAACCGGCTCCCTTAAAAAAGAGTTTCTTGGTGAATCTAAGCTCACTTGGTCAGGACGCTATATGGGAATCATTCCAGACTCTCCTGTGCCGGTACAGGATGAATGGGCGCCTGTGATTGAGTTTACTTTACCACGATTACACTATACTAACAGTAACGAACTCCCTAAAATATTGGCTTATCTCATGGCTAACCGCCCGCCCTTGGCGCAGGCTAAAAAAGAACTGTCGGTACCTGTGGTAGACAGTAAAAACTTCGAAGCCAGCTTTATTGCTACAGATTTTTTGGTACGCTCTTGGCTGGCCACTTTTAGCGGTCAGGATGGCGAAGCGGCACATTTGATCGAGCTCGCTTACCAAGCCAATCCACAGGATCGTTGGATACAATATGCGTTGAGTGATCAGCTCTTTGCCAACCAAAAAAATATCTTGTCTCACGGTCTCGATGAAAAAACTCTTTTACAACGTATTCTCTCTATTAATCCCTATCATGTGGAGGCTTGGCGCTCATTGTGGCATTTACAGCAGGTAGAGAAGGATCCCGATGCAGATCATTCTCTGGCAGAGCTTTTACAATTATCTCCTCTTGACCTTGAGGCAAACTCAGCGAAAAATAGAGGTTTATAGTGTTAATACAACGTACAAATCATCATGGCTAATCTAACCCTTGCTCCCAATCATTATCATTTGCGCCGACGCGCAGCTCAGGCTTTATCTGTGCTCGTGGTGATACTGGTTCCCGCCTTGGGGATTTTTAGGTTAGACCCCATTGCTGGGGCAATGGTGGTGATGGGCCGACAGATCTGGTTTTCCGATTTCTTTCTGGTGGCAGGCTTGTGGATTTTAATAGTGTGTATGTTAGTGATGCTTTACTCCATTGCGGGGACTGTTTTTTGTGGGTGGGTGTGTCCACAAAATATTATGGCGGAATGGGCTAACTTTATGACCCATAAGTTATTGGGGAAAAGAGCGGAAGTGAGTCTTGAGGGAGAGGCTCCGTTGGTGGCGCCCAATAAAAACAAAGTACTCAATTGGTCTTTATTAGGGCTATCTTTTCTGTTCGCCGCCATGTTTTTTGCACTGATTCCCCTGTTTTATTTCTACCCCCCCCAGGTGGTATGGGATTTTTTGGCTTGGCAGTCTAATCCTAAATTAGCCCGTTCTCTGCATTGGATATACGGGGTTGTGGTAATTATTATCTTTATTGATATTGCTATCATCAGGCATTTCTGGTGTCGTTTTGCCTGTGTGTATAGAGTTTGGCAGCATAGCTTTAAAACCCGTGAAACCTTGCATATTAAGTATGATGATTCTCGTGCCAGCGAGTGCTTAAAATGCAATTATTGTGTCACGGCTTGTTTTATTGATTTAGATCCTAAAAAAACAGATATCTATGACAGTTGCATCAATTGTGGTGAATGTATTGACGCCTGTAATACGCTGCATGCTAAAAAGAATGAACCTGGACTGCTTACCTTTGAAATGGGTGAGAGAAAAGAGAAAAAAGAATCGCGGATAAATTTTAAAAATGCAGCCATTGGTCTTGATACCCGAACACGTTGGGTGCTGGTAATTGCACTGATGGGTTGCTCATTCTTTATTTGGGGATTAATCAGTTGGCAGCCGTATCATTTAGCCGTCTATAAGGCTGAAGGGCTTAACAATGCTACCAGTCGAGATTATCAAATCTCTATTGCCAATAAACAATATCGTGACGGAGTGATTACCCTATCAGTGGAGGGCATGCGACCTGACCAGTATCACTTGGATGAAACGCAGGTGTTAGTTCCTGCCTCAGCAAGACACTCATTGATTTTAAGTTTGTCACCCAACATCACACATGGCATACACCGTGTGATTGTTGTGGCCAAATCGCCACAGGGATGGGAAGAACGTTTTCCAATCCAGTATTTTTCTGAGAAATAATGGAGGGGTAGGGGATGGAAGAGAACCAAGTCGATCAACCAAAGCTGGATAAAGTTACCTCACAATGGGGCAAATTATCTGATGATCATTTAGGTTATGCCTCCGATGAGGAAAGAAGGTCTAAACGAGGGCTTGAGGATTGGGAGTTGGTGGAAAAAATTCCTGAATCTCAACGTCCCGTCCCGTATTGGTTCTTTGCGGTGGTAGTGGTGGTCTTACTCGTGGGAGTCGGACTCGCCTTCCCCTTTTGGGGAACGCGTCCTGGTCATCAAAAGCATTGGTTAGATTGGGGGTTTGCAATAGCTTTAGCTTACATTGCTGTGGCAGGTTATTTTGTTTACTACATGGTGAAATGGCACGGTGACACGGCTCAAGGCGGCGTTAAAGAAAACAGTGAGCAAGGGAGTCAGGATGCTCAAAACAAATAAGGAGAGCGCTCAGGTGGATAAATTTAAGCTGTCTTGGTTATTGTTAGGAGCCCTCACCTTGTCAGCATGCTCTAGTTCTGACTCAAATGGCGATCCTGCTCCTCAACAGTGGCAAGGAGTCAGTATGCAGGTGGATACTCGTCCCAACCCTCCTGAGCAGGGTATGAATGAGATTGTGGTAACCGCTAACGATATTAAAAGAAATATTCCTGCCTGGGATTTGATTATCTCCATTCGTACTGCAAAACAAGACGATTGGGTTCAGATGATTGAGGATGGTCGCATGGGAGTATATCGCCGGGCGGTGAGAATCGAACCCGGCGAAAGATCAGTATTACAGATTCAGGTTAAGCACGAAAATGCAGTGGGCGAACTACGTTTTCCTTTGAAGTTGACTCAATAGCTTTAGGGGACTTAACCAAAGTTAATACAATATTCAAGAAGTAAAAAAGAAAACCAATGGCCATACAAGTCCCAGATAAGGCCATCAGTGGACTGTAATAATGTTGATGAACTTGTCTTAACATCTCACGATCGTGAAGCATTAGATAACCTTCCCAGGTACCAAAGACCATGAGAATGGTGTAAAAACTGTAGACACCCATTACGGTAAACCAAAACGTATAAGAAACCAGCTTCTTGGAGTACAGTTTCTTACCGGAGAATTGTGGTAACAGATAGAAGGTTGCCCCCATGGCTAGCATAACTACTCCGCCCACCAAATTCATGTGCGCATGGGCCAGAGGATCAATCATATGACCGGGCCCGCCATAGGGACTACCTATGGAATCAAGCCAAGCCCTAATGGGGGGCATCACTTGTAACATACCATGAATGGTCCCTACCAAAAAAGAAAGGGCAGACACCACTAAAAATTTAACTAAAGGTTGTGTTTCACTTTTATTGATAATCATTTTTATTATTGTCTTTTAAGTATAAAAAAACCTGGTTAGTATTTATTTAACCAGGTTTCTTCAAAAATTATCTTTCATTTTGGCGAATTTGTTTGACTCGATCAATCCCTATACCACCCAGACTGAAGGAGACAATAATACCCCCAATAAATAAAATAACTGGGACAATCATTACCCAAGTATCTAGAACTACCATATCACCCCCTTTGTTAATTAATAATCATTGTTTTACTCATGATTTTAGTCTATCAAAAGCGCATTTGCTTAGCAAATAATTAATGCATTCAAACTGTAATGTAATATTACACCTATAGGTCATGGCTGAAAGTTAGTTGACTTCGGTGATTGAGAATAAAGGCTGACTCAGTTACACTTAATTCATAACAATACCCTGCTCTAGGGATAAATCGGGAGTGACCATGAAGATATTGACTATCTCATTTAATGTAGGCATGTTGATGTTGTTATCCTTGGTATCAAATGCAGCGGAGATGACGAAGGATTGTTCAAACTGTCCTGATTTGGTGCAAATTCCTGCAGGAAGTTATCAAAGCCGAGGCGATAGCCCTCATCGTGTGACTTTTTCTAAATCTTTTTTAATGAGTGCCACGCTCATTACCCAAGGCCAATGGCGTGCTGTAATGGGGCACAATCCTAGCGTCTTTACTGGCTGCGGTGACGCTTGTCCAGTAGAAAATATCAGTTGGGAAGAGGCTCAGGTATTTATTTTAAGGCTAAATGCCAAAACCGGTAAACACTATAGCTTGCCCTCGGAGACACAGTGGGAATATGCCTGTATTGGACGAACTAGCCAAAATTATTGTGGCAGTAGCAATGTCTCCAGTATTGCCTGGTTCAAGGAAAACAGTGATAACACCACTCATGCGGTTGCTACAAAACGTCCTAATGATTGGGGTTTGTTTGACATGAATGGTAATGTTTGGGAGTGGCTTGAGGATTGTTATCATGAATCCTTGAAAGGGGCTCCTAACAATGGCAGTGCCTGGGAAGATACAATGGTTCCCGAGCAGTCTCAATCTTGTCCCTCAAGAGTATTAAGAGGGGGGGCGTGGAATAATACCGCCGATGAGCTTGAGGTGGGACGACGCAGTGCGGACGATCCCCATACGCGTTCAAATAATATTGGATTTAGGGTGGTGAGGTTAAATTAAATGAAAGTATTCGTTGCGGTGATTGCAGGTTTGTCTGTATTGGTATTGATGGTAGCAATTTATTGGGTCAGTACTATACCAGCCCCCTCGGAAATGAAAGTCAGTAAATTGGTGGTGGCTATCGATGATGGCCCAGAGATCGATAACTTTAAATTACAATCCACTTCCCATGAGGGAGTGTTAGATAACTCGAGCCTCGAGGGGCATTGGACTTATCTCGTTTTTGGTTATACCCATTGTCCTGATGTGTGCCCCACCACCTTAAACACCTTGGCAAAAGTAACGCAAAAACTGGGTACTGAAAAATCTCCGCTAGTGGTCTTTGTCTCGGTGGATTGGCCACGTGATAACGTGACGATATTAAAACAGTACGTCACCTCCTTTGATAAAAGTTTTATTGGTGCCACCGGCAGTGATGAGGCCCTTAAGCCTCTGGTGAAAAGCTTATCAGCTTACTACCAACGCAATAATCAACATGACACTATTAAAGATGGGTATACCGTTGACCATACCAGTTCAGTGTTTTTAATCAATACCAAAGGACAAGTTCGGGCAGCCTTGACTATGCCTGGCACGGTGGATCAGATTGTCAGTGACACCAATCAACTGATGTCTCACCATTAGAGAGTTAAGGGGTGGAGGGCGACTCTTGTTTGAAGACGTCGCTGTAACTGACATACACACTGGCCACAATAGTCGGAATCACAAACAAGCTTAGTAAAAAACCTAATAATGGCACAGTTAGTACAGTGAATCCGATGGCCGCCAAGATGGCCGCCATCGTGATGAGATACACAATAATAGGTAGTATGTTGATCACGCAAGCTTTGCCGGAAACCGTAATGGCCTCTAGCAAAGATACCGGGGAGAAAATAAGTAGAGCCGGTGCATACCAACCTAATACTAATAGTACCAATTGAACCAAACTAAGCGTAATAAACATGGGCGTTAATTCGCTGATGATCACTTGTAATTCTTCAGCGTTGGTGGTGTTATCAAAGATCATGTTCTGAAAACTGGTCATGTGTTGTCCACCCCACAGGAGAGTAATCACTGATAACACCACTTCCCAAAATACATTGACTCCTCCCAAACCGACGAGCCGTGGGTTTTTGACGGTAAATCCAGTAAACAGATGATGCACTTTCAGAGAGCGTCCTGCTGAGATGTGACGACAACCCACCATCAACCCGGCAAAGAAAATAGGTAGCGTTAAGGAAAATAAAACAGGTCCAAATCCCCAAAAGATAGAGCACAGTAACGCGAAAAAGAACCATATGCTCATCACACTGAGCCAACCTACGGGGCTATGAAATACCAACGTAAAACCCTCGCTAATCCAATGGATCCCGCGCAGAGGGGGAACGGCAACAGGATTCGTTAAAGTGGACATAATGCGGGATTTCCTTGATAGTTTTCTATCATCTGATAAAACCAATTGGGGTCATGGGCGTGGATCATCGCGCCTTGTCTGGGTAAATACTTATCAAATAACCGTGATAACCAAAAACGCATGGCGGCTGACTTTAACATAAAGGGGAGTTCCACCATTTCTGGCTGAGTGAGCGCTCTGACTTGATGGTAAGCCTGCAGCAGTGTGTGGTAGCGTTGTCTATTCAGGGTTGCGTCGGTATTCATACACCAATCATTAATTACAACGCATAAATCAAATAATAATACCTCATGCCCGGCAAAGTAAAAGTCAATGAGGCCACTAATTGACCCATGGTCAAAGAGAACATTGTCACGAAATAAGTCGGCGTGAATCGTTCCCTTGGGCAGCTCGCTCCAGGACCGTGATAATAACTGCTCCATCTGAGAGGTTAAACAGTGTTTTTCTGCTTCATTTAGAAACGGCATCACTTGCGGAGCGGTTAATTGCCACCAGCTGCGCCCTCTAGGGTTAAGGTGAATCATCGGGTAGTGTTGCCCTACGAGATGTAGCTGCGCAAGCAGTGCTCCCATTTTGGCGCATTCCGCCTCCTTGGGCGAGAGAATGGATTGACCTGTGAGACGAGACACTAACGTGGCAGGTTTATTATATAAACGCCCTTGGAGTTGTCCCTCACGGTTCATTTGGGGGGTGGGGCAAGGCAGATGATGCAAGCTGACATAAGCCATGAAGTGCAAATAGTATTCCACTTCCGCTGGCGCTAATTTCTCAAAAATAGTTAAGACATATTGTCCCCGTGTGGTGGTGACAAAGTAGTTCGTATTTTCAATACCCGAGGTGATCCCTTCAAAATGAAGTAACTCTCCCACCTGGTAATCTACTAACCAGGCAGAGAGGGTATCTTGGGAAACAGTAGTAAAGACAGCCATGAATCGTTATATTAGAATTTTAAAATGAGCCATTGTGGAACAATGGTTTGATCAACAGGGCCGTCATAACGGTGCCACACCCCTTTTCCTTCCTCATCAATTAAGTAATAAGGCTTGCCGACTTTAGGGGTGACTTTAATTTTATATAGTTTACCGTGATAGCGAGTCTCTTCAAAGGTGGCGTCGCTTTTTTGCACAATGGTAACCTGTGGTTCGTCAGCAGGTTCGTTATTATCTTTGTTGACACCGTATTCTGGCGGTGGGGGAGCGCTTTTAAAGTTGTTGTCTTCAGCATAACTGCAAGGGAGCGTGACGCCAATTACCATGAGTGACATGAAGCTTGTTAAGATGCGTGAGCGAAAAGTCATGATGCGGATTAGCCTTTTTTAGCGGCCAATTCAATGGCGGCGCGGATACGGTTGTAAGTGCCACAGCGGCACAAATTGCCGGTCATGGCCTGATCAATATCACTGCTACTGGGATGAGGGTTTTTCTTTAGCAAGCTCGCTGCGTTCATGATTTGTCCAGATTGACAATAACCGCATTGCGACACGTTGAGCTCTTGCCAAGCGAGTTGCAGGGGGTGATCCCCCTCTACCGACAACCCTTCAATGGTGGTGACCTCTTTACCAGCGGCATCGGACAAGGGGGTAATACAGGATCGGGTAGCCTCACCGTTAACATGTACCGTGCACGCCCCACATAACCCTGCTCCGCAAGAGAATTTAGTACCTGTTAGACCCACCACATCTCTTATCACCCATAACAGTGGCGTGTTAGGATCTGTATCCAGCTGAAATAACTTACCATTTAATTTCAGTTCTGTTGTCATAACTTTGCGATAATTCCTTTATTTAATTAATTGAGGTGGTCATGCCAATCAATTCTAAACCCTTATTGGTGCTTGTGGACGGTTCTTCCTATCTGTATAGAGCATATCACGCTCTACCCGCCCTCAGTAGCCATAGCGGGTTCCCAACCGGTGCCATGGTGGGAGTACTCAATATGTTAAGGCGTCTAGAGCATGATTATAAGCCGGATTATCTGGCTTGCATATTTGATGCTAAGGGCCCCACTTTTAGACATGAGTTATACCCTGACTATAAATCTCATCGACCACCTATGCCAGAGGATCTGGTTCAACAAATTCAACCGTTGCATGAAATCATACAGGCTTTAGGTTGGCCCTTATTAGTTGAAGCGGGGGTGGAAGCGGATGATGTGATTGGGACCTTAGCGAAAACAGCGGTAGCCCAAGGCGCTGAAGTATTGGTTTCTACGGGGGACAAGGATATGGTGCAGCTCATTCAGCCTCATGTGCAGCTCATTAATACCATGACCAACGAGAGACTCGATGAGGAGTCTGCCTGCAACAAGTATGGTATTCATCCGCGACAGTTCGTCGATTATTTAACCCTCATTGGGGACAGTGCCGATAATGTCCCTGGGGTACACAAGGTGGGTCCCAAAACAGCGCAAAAATGGATCGCAGAGTTTGATTCTTTGGAGCATATCATGGCCCATGCCGATAACATTAAAGGAGCCTTGGGTGAGCGGTTAAAAGAAGCGCTCACCTGGTTACCCCAAGCTCGTGAGCTGTTAACCATACGTTGCGATGTTAAGCTCCCTGTAGCACTCAATGACCTCATTAAGGGGGAGCGGCAAGAGGCGAGTTTGGTGCAGCTGGCAAAAAAATATGATCTTCGTCAATTGATTCGTGAAGACGACATCAGTGTGCCGAGTCCGCCACCAGCCCGTCAACCGCCGCCTGAAGAGCACAAAAGTGTGGTGGCACAAAAACAGTATGACACGCTTCTCACTTGGCCTGCATTTGACCTATGGTTTGACAAAATTAAAGGAGCTCAATTAACCGCGTTAGATACCGAAACAACTAGCCTGGACCCCTTTGCTGCACGTCTTGTGGGGCTGTCTTTTTCGATAAGTCCCCACGAGGCGGCCTATTTGCCGTTGCAACACTGTGGCCCTGATCAGGTTGATCAACTGCCGATAAAGGAAGTATTAGAAAAACTCAAGCCTTGGCTTGAAAGTGATGAGCATAAAAAAGTCGGACAACATTTAAAGTATGATACTCATGTGCTCGCTAATCATGGGATTCATTTAAGAGGCGTCGCCCATGACACGTTGCTAGAGTCCTATGTTCTCGAATCCCATCTCCCCCACAATCTAGACAGCCTTGCCAAGCGACACTTAGGTGAAAACACAACATCCTATGAGAGCATTACGGGTAAAGGGGCGAGAGCGATTGGTTTTGAGCAAGTGGCCATTACTGATGCCAGTCATTATGCGGCTGAGGACGCTGACATTACGCTGCGTATTCATCAGCGATTATCCTCAGCGTTAACCGCCCAGACAAAACTCAATGACATTTATCAACATATTGAGCTTCCTATGCAAAATATTCTATGGCGAATGGAGCGCGAAGGGGTTCTCATTGATGCGACTTTATTACAGCAACAAAGTGATCGACTGGGTCAACAGTTAATGGAAATTGAAGCAGACGTTCACCAATTGGCAGGGCTGCCCTTTAACTTAAACTCACCAAAGCAAATACAAGAGATATTGTTTCAACAATTGCACTTGCCCATACTAAAAAAAACCCCTAAGGGAGAAGCGTCCACGGATGAGAGTGTGTTGCAAGAGCTTGCACTGGATTATCCCATTGCCAAACAATTGTTGTTTCATCGCAGTCTGTCTAAGTTGAAGTCCACTTACACGGATAAGTTACCCCGTATGATTAATCCTGAGACCCACAGAGTACATACCCACTATGCTCAGGCCGTGGCCGTTACCGGGCGTCTGAGTAGCAGTGATCCAAACTTACAAAACATTCCCATCCGCACCGTGGAGGGGCGTCGTATTCGTGAAGCATTTATTGCTGGACCTAACAAGTTATTGGTGTCAGCGGATTATTCACAAATTGAACTGCGTATCATGGCTCATCTCTCAGAGGACGAGGGCTTAGTCAATGCCTTTACCCAAGGCTTGGACGTGCACAGTGCCACCGCTGCAGAAATTTTTGGTGTGCCCGCAAAGGAGGTGAGCGATGAGCAACGACGAGCTGCTAAAGCCATTAATTTTGGTTTGATTTATGGCATGTCAGCCTATGGTCTCGCTAAACAAATTAATTGTGAGCGAGGAGCAGCGCAAGCTTACATGGATCGTTACTTTCAGCGCTACCCAGGTGTCTTACGGTACATGAATGAGACCCGTGCTAAGGCTAAACAACAGGGCTTTGTGGAGACGGTATTAGGACGGCGTTTATGGTTACCTGATATCAGTCTGAGTAATGCTATGCGTCGTCAGGGGGCAGAGCGCGCTGCCATTAATGCTCCCATGCAAGGCACTGCAGCAGACCTGATCAAGCTCGCCATGATCGCGGTGGATCAGGCGTTGCATGATCAACGATTAACTACTAAATTGATTATGCAAGTTCATGATGAATTGATTTTAGAGGTTCCTCATCATGAACAAGAAGTGATTAAAGAGCTTTTGCCTCGCTCTATGGAGAACGTGATGACGCTCAATGTCCCCTTAAAGGTGGAGATGGGATGGGGAAATAATTGGGATGCGGCCCACTGAAATATTAATTTTGTATGTTCGAGGTATAATGGTAAATTATCCAATGAACATCATGATCCTTTTATGCGCATAGGCCCTTACCAGTTAACAACCAATCTGATTGTAGCCCCCATGGCTGGGGTTACGGATCGGCCTTTCCGCATGCTGTGTAAGAGTATGGGAGCAGGGCTTGCGGTCTCAGAAATGGTGTCTTCCAATTCGCTGTTATGGGGCTCTGAGAAAACACTGCGCCGCGCAAATCATGAGGGAGAAGTGGAACCCAAAGCCATACAAATTGCCGGGGCTGATCCTAAAATGATGGCCGAAGCCGCCCGCTACAATGTGGATCAAGGAGCTCAGATCATTGATATCAACATGGGTTGCCCGGCTAAAAAAATCTGTAATGTTATGGCAGGTTCTGCTCTATTACAAAACGAACCCTTAGTCAAAGCGATTGTTGAAGCGGTAGTGGCGGCAGTGAAGGTGCCAGTTACCTTGAAAATTAGAACTGGTTGGGACAAGTCCCATCGCAACGCGATAGCTGTTGCCAAAATAGCGGAACAAGCGGGTATACAGTCCCTTGCCATTCATGGCAGAACGAGAGCCTGTGGTTACACTGGGGAAGCTGAGTACGAGACCATTGCCGCGGTGAAGGATGCTATTGGTATCCCGGTGGTGGCTAATGGAGACATTACTTCTCCTGAAAAAGCCAAATATGTGTTAGAACAGACTCAGGCAGATGCATTGATGATAGGGCGTGCGGCACAGGGCAGACCCTGGATTTTTAGAGAAATTGATCATTACTTAAAAACTGGATCTAAATTGCCTCCTCCTTCGGTGATTGAAATCAAAACAGTATTACTCGCCCATTTGGTTGATCTGTATCAATTTTATGGTGATGAGGCGGGGGTGAGTGTGGCCCGTAAACACATTAGCTGGTATACCAAGGGATTAGTGGGCTCGGCACAATTTAGGCATCACATGAATCAATTAACGGAACTGGACATGCAACAGCAAGCGGTCATGGACTTTTTTGATCAATATTCTGAGCAAAGTGAACGTCTACGATATACAGAAGAAGACTCTGAGGGCATAGCGGCATGAGTGAACAGGAATCGGAATTGGCGCAATGTGTACGTCGTTTGGCCACTGAGTTTTTTATCCGTTTAGAGGGTGAGAAATGCACGGGAGTCCATGAGTTATTGATTAATACTGTGGAAAAGCCTTTGTTGGAAGTGGTATTACGTCACACTCAAGGCAATCAGACTTTGGCAGCACAGGTGCTTGGTATTAATCGCAATACCTTAAGAAAAAAAATTCAACAATATGGTTTGGCGCAGGAATAATTGGGAAAACGTATGGCTATTCAACGAGCATTAATCAGTGTATCAAACAAGCAGGGTGCAGTGGAATTGGCCCGTGCACTCCATCAGCGACACATCGAAATTCTCTCCACAGGAGGCACCGCGCGCTTATTAAGAGATGCGGGCATTGCGGTGATTGAAGTCTCCAATTTTACAGGCTTTCCTGAAATGCTTGATGGGCGCGTTAAAACGCTCCATCCTAAAATCCATGGTGGTATTCTTGCCCGTCGAGATGTGAGTACCCATCGCGATGCCATGGCCTTACATGGCATTCAAGCCATCGATTTGGTGGTGGTTAATTTATATCCTTTCAAAGAAACCGTTGCCAATCCAGAATGTACCTTAGATGAAGCGATTGAAAATATTGATATTGGTGGCCCGGCCATGGTGCGCTCTGCCGCAAAAAATCATGCTCATGTGGCGGTGGTTACCGATCCCCTCGATTATGCTTTAGTGCTAGAGGAAATGACTGCTCATCATAATGAGCTGTCACAGGCCACTCGTTTTCGTTTGGCGGTCAAGGCCTTCTCCCATACGGCAGAGTATGACGGTATGATTGCTAATTATTTATCCTGTGTTGAGGAAGGGGACGATAGTCAGGGTTATCCTCAGCGTCTTCATTTAACGTTTACTCGTCAACAAAGTTTGCGTTATGGAGAAAACCCTCATCAAAGCGCTGCGTTTTACCAGGATCCTCATGCCCCTGCCGGGCAGCTCAGTGAGTACACTCAATGGCAAGGTAAAGAATTATCCTACAATAATATTGCCGACAGTGATGCAGCGTGGGACTGTGTGCGAACACTCGATCAACTGGCCTGTGTTATCGTAAAACATGCTAATCCCTGTGGTGTCGCCACTGCTGACAACCCTCATGATGCTTACCGGCGTGCCTATGCCACGGACTCGACCTCTGCCTTTGGCGGCATTATTGCTTTTAATTGTAAAGTGGATGAAGCCACTGCCATAGCCTTACAGCAACAATTTGTGGAAGTGGTGTTAGCTCCCGAGTATGACAAAAAAGCCTTAGAGATATTTAAACAAAAGGCCAATATTCGTGTGCTTCAAGTCCCTCTCACGCAGTCCTTTAACGGCTGGGATATGAAACGTGTGGGAGGCGGTTTATTAATTCAAACCCCCGATCACCTCAGCCTTGATGAAACTCAATTAAAGGTGGTCACTAAGATACAGCCTACCCCCGCACAGATGGAGGATTTAAAGTTTGCTTTTCATGTGGCCAAATACGTTAAGTCCAATGCCATAGTTTTTTGTCGTGAAGGCATGACGCTTGGGGTTGGGGCAGGACAAATGAGTCGGGTGGACAGCACGCGCATTGCCACCAGAAAAGCTGAAGACGCAGGACTTACCTTGGCGCACTCTGTGGTGGCTTCCGATGCATTTTTTCCATTTAGAGATGGCATTGATGTGATCGCCAGTTCTGGCGTCGCGGCGATTATTCAGCCAGGGGGTAGCATCAAGGATCAGGAAGTCATTGCGGCGGCGGATGAGCATGGCATCGCCATGGTCTTCACAGGTTTAAGACATTTTAGGCATTAATTCCCATGAAAATCTTAGTTATTGGTTCAGGAGGGCGAGAGCACGCCCTGGCTTGGCGTTTGGTGCAGTCAGAAAAGGTATCTCGGGTCTATGTGGCACCAGGCAACGCTGGGACGGCACAGGAGGAGGGGTTGTATAATGTTAATCTTCATAGCGTCTCGGAATGGTTACGTTTTGCCCAAGAGGAACCCATTGATTTAACCGTGGTGGGCCCTGAGGCACCCTTGTCTGAGGGGGTGGTAGACGCTTTTCGGGCAGCAGGATTGGCTATCTTTGGTCCCACTCAGCTGGCCAGTCAACTGGAAGCCTCAAAGGATTTTGCTAAAGCTTTCATGCTCCGCCACCATATTCCCACGGCTGCCTATGCTACTTTTTCGGAGGCCACCTTAGCCCATCAATACATTGAAGAGCGGGGCGCTCCCATTGTGATAAAGGCCGATGGCTTAGCTGCTGGCAAAGGGGTGGTAGTGGCCATGACCCTCGCCGAGGCTCACGAGGCAGTAGAGCATATGTTCGCAGGAAGTTTAGGGGCGGCAGGACACCGGGTGGTGATTGAAGAGTTTTTACAGGGAGAAGAAGCCAGCTTCATCGTTCTCTCTGACGGCGAGAATGTGTGTCCTTTAGCCACCAGTCAAGATCATAAACGGTTACAAGATGGCGATGAGGGCCCTAATACTGGTGGCATGGGGGCTTATTCGCCAGCACCGGTAGTGACGCCCGATATTCATGCTAAGGCCATGCGTCAAGTGATTATGCCGGCTATTCGTGGTATGAAAGCTGAGGGCCGGACTTATACAGGTTTTCTATACGCAGGATTAATGATTAGCCCGGCGGGAGAGATAAAAACCCTTGAGTTTAACTGTCGTATGGGGGACCCCGAGACTCAGCCTATTATGATGCGATTAAAGTCAGACTTGGTGGAAGTTCTTGAGTTGGCAGTAAAAGGTCGTCTTGATCAAGTACAGTTAGAGTGGGATCGACGTAGTGCCGTAGGGGTGGTGATGGCGGCACATAATTACCCTAACACTCCCCGTGTGGGGGACGTGATCACTGATCAGGGAGAGACTACCTTGGATACCCATGTGTTTCATGGGGGGACTGGGGTTAACGATCAGGGGCAATGGGTAACGCGAGGCGGACGAGTGCTGTGTGTGACAGCCTTAGGGGATACCTTACGTCTTGCTGCCTCAAAAGCCTACCAACGACTTGAACGCCTTGAATTTGCCGGGCAGCAATATCGACGGGATATTGGCTGGCGGGCGCTAAAAAGCGCTTCTTAAGGGCGAATAATTCTGTCGTTGCCCAAATCAATGATGGTTGATGGCTGAGTATGGCGCGCAACTCTTCCCCGGATCACTCTCACTTGTTTACCAAGTTGACGATAGCATTCCCGGCTGTCACGAATGGGTCTGCGACCCGATAAATTAGCGCTGGTTGAGGTAATCGGCATATTAATGGTGGATAACAGGGCTACTGTGTCAGGGTGGGCGTCCACTCGAAGAGCAATCTTTTTGTTTTTATAGCGACCTCGAACTAAGGGTAGAGCACGCCGTGAGGCGGCAGCAAGAAACGTGACGGGACCTGGCCAGCTTTGGTTAACCCTGTGTTGCTCTGCTAAACTCAAGGGCTGATGGAGTGTTTTAAATTGTTCTGCATCATGGGCTATCACAATAAGCCCCTTATGACTGGGTCTTTTTTTGATGTGTAGAATTTTTTTCAAGCCCCGTTGGCTGTAGGGTGAACAACCCAGTCCAAATACGGCCCGTGTGGCATAGGCAATGACACCGCCTTGTGCCAAATAGTGTCTGAGTGCCCGTCCAGAGAGGGAGAGTTTGGTCTGTTTCATGGTTATTTTATTCTATCTGAAAATGTTACACTTCACTGTTTATTGAGATTTTACGGATAAAGCGATTATGGATGTTAATGAAATTAAAACTTATTTAATGTCTTTGCAAGCCAACATTGTTAAACGTTGCGAAGAGTTAGACGGTCAATCCTTTCGTTTTGATAGTTGGCAACGTCCCCAGGGGGGTGGCGGGGTCAGCGCCTTAATTGAGGAAGGTCATTTATTTGAACGAGGAGGCGTGAACTTCTCCCATGTCATGGGGCCAGGCCTCCCTCCCTCCGCAACACAGCACCGTCCTGAGTTAGCTGGGCGCAGATTTGAAGCCTTGGGCGTATCCTTGGTCTTGCATCCCAGAAACCCCTATGTGCCAACGGTACATATGAACATTCGCTGCTTTATTGCTTTTGATGAACAGAAGGATCCTGTGTGGTGGTTTGGTGGTGGCATGGATTTAACCCCTTACTATGGGTTTACCGAGGATGCCGTGCATTTTCATGACACTTGCCGCCAAGCACTGAATCCTTTTGGTCAGCAATGGTATCCGCAGTTTAAAAAATGGTGTGATGAATACTTTTATTTAAAACATCGCAGTGAACCCCGGGGCGTGGGGGGGATATTTTTCGATGATTTTAATGAGTTAGGTTGGGATCAGTCACGGGCTCTGTGGGCCAGCGTGGGCGATCATTTTTTGCAGGCCTACGCCCCCATTGTTGACAAAAGAAAAGACCTTTCCTTTGGTGAGCGAGAGAGAGATTTTCAGGCTTACCGACGCGGGCGTTACGTGGAGTTTAATTTAGTCTATGACCGCGGGACCTTATTCGGTCTCCAATCAGGGGGCAGAACAGAATCGATTCTCATGTCTATGCCTCCTATTGTGCGCTGGCGTTACGACTGGCAACCCGAAGCGGGTACTGCTGAGGCCACTCTTTTAACGGATTTTATTAATGGACGTGATTGGATTTAGGCCGTGATGATCTTTTGGCAACAAGTGATTAATGGTTTAACGTTGGGGAGTATTTACGCTCTGGTGGCGCTGGGTTACACCATGGTCTACGGTATTATGGAATTGATTAACTTTGCCCATGGTGACGTGGTCATGATAGGAGCCTTAATTGCCCTGTCCACAACACAATGGTTGATGACTCAAGGCTTCCCGCTCACGAGCGCTTTAATAGTGGCCTTTGGACTCTCTGTATTCATTTGCATGATACTGGGTTATCTGATCGAGAAAGTGGCCTACCGTCCCCTGCGTTCAGCACCTAAATTAGCGCCTCTGATTACCGCCATTGGTTTGTCTTTATTATTGCAACAATTGGCGTCATTAATTTGGGGGAAAGGCTATCTCTCCTTCCCAGGAAATATAGGGGAGCTCACGTTGGCATGGCATGGCCTCGTTGTGTCAACGCTGCAATTAAGTATTTTTGTTTTATCCTTATTATTCATGTTGTTACTTTGGCAATTGATTCATCATACTAAGCTCGGTCGTGCCATGCGCGCTACAGCGCAAAGCGTGCCCTTTGCTCAGTTGATGGGGGTTAATACAGATCGGGTTATTTCACAAACTTTTATTCTGGGTTCGGCCCTCGCCGCAGTGGCTGGGGTGATGGACGTGATCTATTACTCGGTGGGTAACTACACCATGGGTTTTTTATTGGGACTAAAAGCATTTACTGCTGCCGTATTAGGGGGAATTGGTAATTTAAAAGGCGCGATGCTGGGGGGGGTGTTACTTGGTGTCGTGGAAGCCTTAGGAGCAGGCTATATCGGTGATTTAACCCATGGTCTATTTGGCAGTAACTACAAAGATGTGTTTGCTTTTTTTGTGCTGATTTTAGTGCTGATCTTTAAACCTAATGGGCTGTTAGGTGGCAAGACTCAGGAGAAAGTATGAGGAATAAATATTACCTATTATTGCTACTCGCCCTCATGTTACCTTGGCTAACTGAGGTCTTAGTGGGACAGAGCTGGGTTAGGATTTTAGATTTTGCTTTACTCTACTTAATGCTGTCCTTAGGTTTAAATGTGGTGGTGGGATACGCAGGGTTATTAGACCTGGGCTATATCGCTTTTTTTGCTGTGGGGGCTTATTGTTATGCATTGTTATCCTCACCACAGTTTGGGTTGCATTGGCCACTGTTAGTCGTCTTACCCCTTGGTGCCTTGTCAGCCGGGGTGTTTGGGGTGCTGTTAGGGGCCCCCACCTTGCGCCTCAAGGGGGATTATTTGGCCATTGTGACCTTAGGCTTTGGTGAGATTATTCGGATATTTTTAAACAATCTCTCCGCGCCAGTGAATATTACTAACGGCCCTCAAGGGATCAGTGACATTGACCCACTACAGGTGGGAAGCTTTGTTTTTAACCATGACTTCTCGGTGATGTCACTGCATTTTCCTGCCGTGATCAATATTTATTATTTGTTCTTATTGGCGGTAATGATTGCCATTGTATTTTCTTATCGCCTTGAAAAATCCAGAATCGGTCGGGCTTGGATGGCCATCAGAGAGGATGAGCTGGCTGCCTCATGTGTGGGTATTCACACTAAACGCTATAAGCTATTGGCCTTTGGTTTGGGCGCCACGGTGGGCGGATTATCGGGGGGGTTATTCGCGGGCTTTCAGGAGTTTGTCAGCCCTGAAAGCTTTACTTTAATGGAATCGGTGATGATTTTATGTATGGTCGTGTTAGGGGGGATGGGACACATACCGGGAGTGATTGTAGGCTCCTTGTTGTTGAGTGTGCTGCCTGAATTACTCCGGGCCAGTGTCGGGTGGCAGAGAAGCTTACTGGGTGCAGTATGGGTTGATCCGGCTAACTTAAGATTGATTATGTTTGCCCTAGCCTTAGTTGTGATGATGCTCATACGTCCTGAGGGACTTATTCCTTCAAGACTGAGAGCCAAGGAGCTCCATCATGAGTAATCTCTTGGAAGTGAGACACATCACCAAGGGTTTTGGCGGGCTTTTAGCATTAAAAGACGTCAATATGGCTATCCCCAAGGGGAGTATTGTTGGTTTGATTGGACCCAATGGTGCGGGTAAAACCACCCTGTTTAATATTATTACCGGTCTCTACCGTCCTGATCAGGGCGATATTCTGCTCGCTAATCGGCCTTTACCCGTGGGGCAAGCCCACGAGGTGGCGCGTTGTGGAATTGCCAGAACTTTTCAGAATATCCGTTTGTTTGGTAATTTGACTGTGTTAGAGAATATTCTAGTAGGGCGACATTTACGCTCCCAGGCCTCGGTGTGGGGAGCCATTTTCAATACCCGTCAAACACGTCATGAGGAACGGGCCATGCGCGAGAGCGCCCACTGTTTTCTTGATTATGTGGGCTTGAGTGAGCGCGCTTGGGATTACGCCAAAACCTTATCCTACGGTGATCAACGGCGTTTAGAAATTGCTCGTGCTCTGGCTACAGAACCTACTTTGTTAGCTCTTGATGAGCCTGCGGCAGGGATGAACCTGAGAGAGAGGCAAGAGTTAGCGACACTGATTCAACGAGTGAAAGAACAAGGTATCACGGTATTGGTCATTGAGCATGATGTGAAATGGATCATGTCGTTGTGTCAGCACATTTCTGTGCTGAACTTTGGGGAAGTGATCGCCGAGGGGGACCCCTACACCATACAACACCATCCTAAAGTCATTGAGGCGTATCTTGGGCGAGGGCAACATCATGCTGCTTGAAGTGACCGCCCTATCCGTGAGCTACGACGGGATACAGGCAGTGCGACAGATTGACTTTCATGTGTTGCAGGGTGAACGAGTCACGATTATTGGCGCCAATGGAGCGGGTAAAAGCACTACCTTGAAAGCCCTAGCAGGGTTGGTTCCTGTGAGTCATGGCACCATCAATTTTAATGGCCAAGTCATCAACACCTTGCCAGCCTATGAGCGGGTGACACGGGGAATAGGGTTGGTACCAGAGGGTAGGGGTATTTTTCAACGCTTAACCATCGAAGAAAATTTGTGGATGGGGGCCTATACGCGTCCCGCTAAAGAGCTTAAGCCTAAGTTGGCTCAAGTGTATGATATTTTTCCGCGGCTCTATGAAAGACGTTCACAAAATGCGGGAACCCTCTCTGGAGGGGAACAACAGATGTTGGCCATTGGTCGTGCGCTATTAGCTGAACCGCAATTGTTGATGCTAGATGAACCCAGTATGGGGTTGGCGCCACAGATGGTGGATCACCTTTTTGATATTATTGGGAGAGTAGGGAGCGCCGGCGTCAGTTTACTGTTGATTGAACAAAACGCCGAGCTTGCACTAAACCTTTGTGACCGAGCTTACGTGATGGATACCGGAGAGATTATCCTCTCCGACAGTGCACGCAATTGCCTAACCCATCCTCTCGTACAACAAGCCTATTTAGGTTAAGTAATCAGTTTTCTACAGGTGTTTTTTTACCCTGTAGCCACTCGTAGACAGTCACTTTAGCATCCTTAAGATCGCCCTTCTCGTCAAAGGAAATATTTGCTGTTACCCCATTATAATGAAGGGTAGAAAGGGCTTTAATATATTCACCAGGATCGGTGGATTGCGCTTGTTGCATGGCTGCAATCATGACTCCAACGGCATCATAGGCATAGGGAGCATAATCTTGGATAGGACCGAATTTAGTCTTAAAGCGGGATGAAAAATCGGGGCCTTTTGGCATCTTATCAAGGGGGATGCCTGGCAAGCTACAGAAGCTGGCGTTGGCGGCATCGCCCGCTAATTGGGCAAACTCGGTGGAGCATCCCCCATCGCCTGTTAAAAATACGGCTTTATCCCGCAAAGCCCGCAGTTGTTTAACCATGGGACCACTTTGCGCGTCCATGCCACCATAGAAAATCACATCTGCTGATTTTCCTTTAATGCGTGTCAGGATGGCACTAAAGTCTGTACTGTGGTCATCGGTATGCTCGCGTGCCACCACTTCTACCCCTGTTAAGTTTTTAGCATATTCGTCAGCTAATCCCTGGCCATAGGAGGTGGCGTCATCGATGATCGCCACGCGTTTGGCTTTTAGATGTTGACTGGTGAATTGAGCTAACACTCGGCCCTGCTGAATATCATTAGCCATCACTCTGAAAGCGGTTTTAAAGCCCTGTTGGGTGTATTTAGGATTGGTGGCCGATGGGGAAATTTGTACAATTCCTGCGTTTGAATAGATGCGAGATGCGGGAATGGTGGTGCCAGAGTTTAAGTGCCCCACTACCCCATTAACCTTTTGGTCGGCAAATTTTTGTGCCACGATGGTGCCAGTTTTCGGGTCAGCGGCATCATCCTCGCTTTGTAAGGAAAAATGTACTTTTTTGCCCTGAATGACAATGTGCTCTTGGTTGGCGTCATCGATAGCGAGTTGCGCACCGTTCGCATTGTCTTGACCCAAGTGTGATTGCGGTCCGGTAAGGGGCGCTGCTGAACCAATCACCACCTCAATAGAATCACTGGTGGCAGGAGGGCTACTTTTTTGACAACCTGATAAAACAGTGACAGCGGTTAAAAAAATGGATAGCTTGACGATGTGTTTAACGACCATGAAATTAACCGCTCCTTTATTTATTGGCTATTTATTTTCGACTAAGAACCCATTTGAGTATGGTGTGCAGATCGGCATCGGATACTTTGGTTTGAGCTGGCATAGCCATAGCACCCCATACACCGCCACCGCCATGTCTGACTTTCTGGAAAAGCTTGTCTTCAATTCCGGCAACACCTTGATATTTTTTTGCCACATCCTTGTAAGCGGGCCCCAAGATTTTATGATCAACCGCGTGACAGGACAGGCAGCCATTTTGTGCGGCAAGTGTTTCACCTTTCTCAGCGGCATAGGTTGACAAGGTTGCTAAGGTAATAGTACATGCAACGGATAAGGACAAGAGTGATTTCATGGTATTCTCCCAAATTAATAACAGGCAGTTAAATTTTCTCATTGCCAGCGTTCTTCGTGATGTATTGTCTTTACCTGCCGTATAAAGAGCTTATTATTATTTTATAATCATAGCCGATTTCAAAGAACTTCTCCACAGTATTAGCCCGGCAATAATCATAGGCAGGCTTAGCCATTGGCCCATACTTAATCCCAAATCCAATAAACCCAGAAAGTTATCGGGCTCGCGGGTGAACTCCACAAGAAAACGAAAGCTACCGTAACCCATTAAAAAGTAAGCGGATAACACACCAGTGGGGCGCTGTTTTCTGCTCGCGAGAAATAAAAAAGTACCCAGCACTAGCCCCTCGAGGAGAGCCTCATAGAGCTGTGAGGGGTGACGAGCAATGAGGTCTGTATTGGGGAAAATCATCCCCCAGGGAAGCGAAGTGGGGCGTCCTGGTAATTCGCCGTTAATAAAATTACCCAAGCGCCCAAAGCCCAGACCAAAGGTGACAAGAGGGGCCACAAAGTCGGTGATATCTAGCCAACGGCGTTGGCTTCTTCTGGCAAATAAACTACTCGCCACAGTTACCCCTAAAAAACCGCCGTGAAAGGACATACCACCCTTCCATAAAGCCACGATTTCTAGAGGATGAGAAAAATAATACTCAGGTTTGTAAAAGAGCACATAGCCTAATCGACCACCAACAATGACTCCAAACACCACATAAGTCAATAATTGATCAACCTCCTCCACGCTCCACTTTAACCAGGGTTGTGTGTTAATACGCCAGCGTCCAGCATAAGAGCCTGCTAAAAAGCCAAATAAGTACATCAGTCCATACCAGCGAACAGTCAGGGGGCCTAAATGGATTGCTACAGGATCAAAGTTCGGGTGCACAAGCATGATCAACGCCTTAAAAAAGAAGAATTACGATTATACCCATGAAATCAGTGATTGAGCTCCCTTAGGGGATGGCTACAGCCCATAGATTCAATGACAGCAAAGGCTAAAATGAGTTGGCTTGGTGGCGGCAGTGACCACCATCAATGCCAGTGAGTGTGAAGGTCCAGGTCATAACCGCTAGAGAGATTTAGCATCGATGCCCTGTAGCACAGTGGCATGGGTAGCGGCAGTTGGTCAATCACTCATGCAGCAGGATGAGTTTTTCCTCTATGAGTGGGGTAAAAGAGGTTCCATGACTCGCCTGAATAGTCCGGGGAAATTAGCAAGCGTCCCCATGACAGCGTAGCCATAGGGCATTTTGGGCGCCGCAGCCACGTTTTCCAGTGCATTCAGATCTTTACCGGGATTAATGTGGTGGTCCACATGGCGGCAATTGTTGAAGGAGACTACCGTGGTAATCCAGTTATCGCAGTCCCAGGTATGGGTCGGGCCCACACGCTCATAACGACCATTGATCTCTTTGCGATACAGCGACCAATGTTGTATGAAGGTAATGGAGGCATCTACCATATACATAACGATGGTTTGGCAAGTTAAAAATAGGACCCCCTTCCAACCTGCAAAATAACCTATCACTAGATTGATGAGTCCGTAAAAGAAAATGGGACCATATACCTCTGACCAGAGATTGTCACGTGATCGGGCTATTTGAATACCAAGACGCAATTGTTTTATCATATTGCGTTGTGAGAAGCTGGTGAGATTGTCGTTAACGTGAGTGTATAAACTGTCCTTAGGTGTGCCCACTAACACATGGTGTCCTGCCCCATGTTCTTGAGTGTAATGGCCAAAGCAGACGCTAGTAAAAAACCATTTTGCTAAGCGTTTATCCCAAATATTTCTGCTGTGTCCTAACTCGTGCCCAAGGGCATTGCCTGAGCTCCCTGCCGCATAGCCTGACCCAGCTCCCGCCAACATCACTAACCACCACGCATAATGCGAGGCTAGTAAGGCCCCTAAAAGACCTTGAATAGTAATCACCGCCAGCACACAACGCAGTGTCCAAAAGCTCCAGTAGGGGATAGGGCCTTGATATCGTTGGAACAGAAGTTCTAGAATAGGCAAGGCAAATAAACCAATCCATAGTGGCCAGCCTGGATGACCTAGCAGGAGACAAAGGCTCGGTAAAAAGGCAAAGGCTATGGCGATGGAGGCACCTACGAGGGCCATAGGGTGAGTAATGGGTTGTCTAGTTGAAAGGCTCATAGTAGTAAAGTAAACAACATAAAGTACGCTTACGTACTAATTGTAATACTTTTATGACATATTTGACAAGTTTGAGTTCACACATTGATTCTATTTTATTCATTATCGTCAGAAAATATATGACATGTAGCAATAATCATCTAAATTTTATATCTATTCGTAATTTTAGGTAGAATAGCGAATTACATCGATCAATTCACATGAGAGAGCACCATGGTAGCTAACTTGATTCAACCTGTAGTGTTATGTGGTGGGAGTGGCACACGCTTGTGGCCGCTCTCAAGAAAAGCTTTCCCCAAACAGTTTGTTCCTCTCATTGATAATAAAAGTCTATTGCAACTCACCTTTGAGCGTTTAAAACTGATCAATGAAAATGTTCTGACGGTATCCTCTGAGGAGCATCGTTTTTTAGTGGATGATGGGGCAACCCTTGCTCAGGTTAAGGCCACACATTTACTGGAGCCCGTTGCTCGAAATACCGCCGCAGCGCTGCTCTTCGCGGCACTTACTACCCAAGAAGATGACGCTTTACTGTTATGTTGTCCGGCGGATCATTTTATTCCTGACGCTCAAGCTTTTGCGGACATGATTGAGGCGGCTAAAAGTGCTGCGCTAGCGGGCGCATTAGTGACTTTTGGCGTTGTGCCAAGCGCACCTAGCACGGCTTACGGCTACATTCAGGCCTCAGAGGAGAGCGTGGCGCCTCATTCACCAGTTCATCGGGTCGAGGGGTTTATTGAAAAGCCTGACGCGAAGCGCGCCGTAGAGTTATTAAGTAACCCTCGTTGTTTATGGAATGCTGGCATTTTCTTAATGCGCCAAGACGCTCTGATAACAGCTTTTGAGCAGTATGCTCCAGCTATTTTATCGGCAGTTAAAACAGCATTATTAACAGCACAAACAGATCACCATTTTATCCGCGTCGACGCACAAGCTTATCAACATATTCCTGCACAGCCCATTGATATTGCCATATTTGAAAAAGCAGATAACGTGGCAGTGATGCCTTTTAAGGGCGTATGGAGTGACGTGGGCAGCTGGAGTGCCTTAGCGGAATTAACGCCTGCTGATCCATTTGGCAACCGACTCATCGATCAAGCTCACGTACTCGAGAGTCAAAATAACTTTATTTATGCCAAACATCGACCTGTTGTGGCTCTTGGGGTAAATGATCTGATTATTGTGGATACTCAAGATGCGCTACTTGTGACACACCGTGACCAGGTGGAGAAAGTCAAGCAAGTGGTCAGTCATCTGCAGGACGCTGACGTGCCAGAGGCTTTGCAACATCGACGAGTACCAAGACCTTGGGGTGAATTCGACTCCTTGGACAAAGGGGAGCGTTTTCAAGTGAAACGTATCACCGTTAAGCCAGGCGGTCGGCTATCTTTACAAATGCATCATCATCGCGCAGAGCATTGGGTGGTAGTAAAGGGTGAGGCCACCGTCACCCGTGATGAGGAAGTCATTATCCTGAAAGAAAATCAGTCTATTTATATTCCTTTAGGAGTTAAGCATCGTCTCGAAAACTTAACCACAGAAGCCCTTGAGCTCATTGAAGTGCAGTCAGGCAGCTATCTTGGCGAGGACGATATTGTTCGTTTTGAAGATGGGTATGGGAGAAAATAAATGTCTATCAAAGCCGTTGTGTTTGATGCTTACGGAACACTGTTTGATGTGTATTCAGTAGGGGCCTTAGCGGAACAGTTTTTTCCAGGTCAGGGCTCATCACTCTCTCTCCTTTGGCGGGATAAACAAATTGAGTACACGCGCTTAATTACGCAGAGTGATCCCCATCATTCACTGGGTAGTAAATACTATTTACCCTTTGAGGAGTTGACCCGCCGAGCTCTTCGCTATGCGGCCAAACGACTTTCTTTATCCTTGACGCAGAACAGGGAAGAGCAGTTGATGGCAGCCTATGATCATTTGACTCCCTTCCCAGAAAATATCGGGGTGTTAAAAAGTTTAAAAGAGAAAAATATTCGTACTGCTATTTTATCTAACGGTTCCCCTGAGATGCTGGATAAGGTGGTCAAAGCCGCTGGCTTTGATGTTTATCTTGACGCTGTCCTCTCGGTGGAGACGGTGCGATTATTTAAAACGGCTCCAGAGACCTATAGCCTTGCCTTGCGCGAGTTCTCTTGTCCTAAGCAACATATTTTGTTTGTTTCCAGTAATGGATGGGATGCGCTCGGCGCCACTTGGTTTGGCTTCAAAACCTGTTGGGTGAATCGCTATCAGATGCCCTTGGAGGAAATTGGTGAGCCCCCAACTAAAGTGGGCAGTCAGTTAACGGATATTTTAGAGTTATTGGTCTAAATATGAGCAAGTGGTACGTGGTACAAACTAAACCGCGGCTCGAAGAACGCGCCGAGATGGAATTAATGAATCAAGGCTACAGCGTCTACTTGCCTAAAATTGTGGTTGAAAAGAAAAAAAACAACACAATAGAAAAAGTGTGCGAACCCTTTTTTCCTCGCTATTTGTTTATTCACTTAAACTATATCCATGATGACACCTACACCATTCGTTCTACCCGTGGGGTAGGGAAGGGATTATTACTCTTTGGTGAGAAGCCCGCTACCATTCCTGATGAGATCATTAACGATATTCGTAGAATGACTGAGGAATCGGCGCAACATCCTCAGCCCTTATATCATCAGGGTGATGTGTTACTCATTAAAGAGGGGCCTTTTAAAGGGCTAGTGGGTATTTTGGATAACATTAGTGAGGCCAAGACGGGGGAGGCACGAGCGTTGATTCTGGTGGAGTTATTAGGAAAAGTGCAGCGTCTCACTTTTCCTATCCAGCAGATTGTTCTCGCTTAAAGTAAATCTCGGTTAAGTAATAACGCTAAGCGAATACCTGCTTCCTCTAATTGGATACGAGCGATATGTTGAGCGGCACGAAAGTGATTGGGTTCAGAGTAATAACTGCGATCACCACTCTTGAGCAAAGGTTGGTAAATTAACTCTTTAGCTGTTCTAAAGGACTCCCAGGCCCAATCCACTGGATCACCTTGTTGCCAGTGACGAAGGGTGTTAACGGTGATGGTTTTATTTAAAGACTGAGCAATCAATAATGGATCAGAACCCAGAGAGAGAACAATGCGGGTATCCCAAAAATGGTGTAATGACATGTTCTTATGATTGACTAAGAGACGGATTTTATTTCCCCCGCTGTCATGGTGATCACTGGCGTGTAGGGGTTGGTGTAGATCCCCGACAAAATGAATGAGGAATTTTAATGCCAGTAGAGCTTCTTGCTGCTCAGGGATCTGTGGGCTGGAATGATAGGCTTTTAATTCCGCTGAAAAAGCTTGAATCCTATCCACCACGCAAGCATGACTCGGCCCTTGGCTTGCTAGACCTGAATAGGCGGGATGGTGATAACAGGCGGCGTTCAAATCAGGGTGATCTATGTTGAGGTCAACAAAGTGCCATAAATGGGTCTGTTGATAGGCATCGACGCTGTCATGATGTCTTTGGTTACGATAGCGATCAGCCCAGGTGGCTATAGCAATGGGATCGCTGGCTGTTAAGGTGTTGTGATCCGTGGCGATCAGTTGTTGTACAACTTGTTGACTATGCGGGGTCAAGTGTTGCCAAGCAATGGCCATGACCACTTCGTGGCCTAAATCACCCCACGCCGATGCTGAGGAACAAAAAAAGGACAAAATTAGTCCAATTAAACCTTGATAGTAAACGCAAGGCCTAGGATAATATTCTTTTACGTATTTTTTATGGAGAAAGTGTGCCATGTCAGTTAAAGATGTCATAGATAATCAAGTGAAATCCAATAAAGTTGTGTTGTACATGAAAGGTAGCCCGGATTTTCCTCAATGTGGTTTTTCTGCTAACGCGGTCAAAATCTTACGTCAAAGTGGTGTTAACGACTTTTTGGCCGTAGATGTTTTACAAGACCCTGAAATCCGTCAAGGTATCAAGGAATACGCCAATTGGCCAACCATTCCACAACTGTACATCAATGGTGAGTTTGTTGGTGGTTCTGATATTCTCACAGAAATGTATCAAAATGGTGAATTAAAAGAGATTCTTTAATCACTGTGACGCGCGGCTTCACGAATTACTTTTTCACGGTATGAGTCAAGTCGCGTGATGTATTCACGGGTAGTTTTAGGCATGGGCGTGCGTGCACGAATAATATCGCTAATGATTGACTGCCCTTGACTAATCAGGCGTACCCCTTCATCTTGCAAGCGGTTATATTCTAGACTGGCATTGTCTTTTGCTTGCGGTCTAAAGGCCAACAGGCGTTCACTGGCCACCACAAAATTTGGCCATACAGTAAAAATGGCGTTATCGGTTTGCAGTGTCTCTACCTTAAGGTGAGCCGTTTTATTGACCGCTTCGATTAAGGGTTGGATGCCATCATAAGCGCGTTCAGACATGAATGTCTTGGTTAAGGCTTGACCAATGCGATCCACATCTCGCATGGTGGAAGCGATTTTAATATAGCGGCTCTCATAGAAAGCTTCCACAGGAATGGAGAAGGCGTGTAAAGGTTCCCCCCACAACTCATCAATACCCTCCTCGCCGCTACGATGTAAGACAAGCCGTCCAAGACCTAAGGCCTCTTGTAGGCAACGTCCGCATTCACGGAGTAAGCCATTATCCGAGCTAATTTCAACGCCTAAGGCTTGGATTTCCACCAGTTTAGTAATAATATCGGTAGCACGATTGAACAAAGATCCCGCTAGCATGGCCCCTTTCACTCTTTTTAAATTGGGGTCAGTTTCCTCTTCGTAGCAAGATCTGGCGTCGTTGAGCTTTGAGCCCGGTATATTAATGCCATGCTCCACATGATTAAAAAGTCGTCGAGTGAGTGCCGTAATCAGTTGTTTCTTGGCGGTTAAGGTGTCAGCGGGAGGAGCGTAATATTTAATCCAATATCCATCATAAAATACCCGCTCTTCGCCCTTAATCATACGGCGTGATCCTGGTAATGTGGCTTCTCGATCCATAGTCTGTTGTCTTTTGTAGTACTTAGTAAAATAATTTTACACTAATTTAGCCCAACATCCCCTGAGTTAATCGAGGCAGTCGATTAAGATCCAGATGAGTGGATATCTTAACAAATCCTGCCTGTTCCATGGCGTTTTGAACAAAGACTTCCTGATTATAACCGTGCTCTATAAACATATACCCAGGTCTTTTTAGAAAACGCGGAGCTTGCTCAATGATGCATGCCAAAGCTTGCCTACCCTGAGGCCCGGAAGTGAGTGCAATCTCTGGCTCAAAGGGTAAACCCTCTCCCTTGAGATGGGGGTCTCCCATTGCAATATAAGGAGGATTGGAGAGGATCACATCAAAGGTGTCTGTCACGCTATCAAACCAATCACTCGTGAGCCAAGAAATACGTGAAGCAGAATCTTGAACCAAACGCTGGGCATTGTGCTGCGCCACGGCGAGTGCTGATGAAGAAATATCCGTGGCAGTGATACGCAGGGTTGGGCATAACAGACTTAAGGTGATGGCAATGGCCCCTGATCCCGTGCCCAAATCGATGGCTGACGGGTGATCCAAGCTCCCAATGACTTTGTGCGCTTCTTCAACCAACAACTCTGTATCAGGGCGTGGAATGAGTACTGCTGGAGTCACTTGGAAAGTAATACCGTAGAATTCTTGTTCCCCTAAAATATAGGCTAAGGGTTCACCGGTTTGTAAACGAGACAGACATTGAAGAAATAAGTGTTCTTGATGTTCTGATAGAGGGTCCTCCGCATGAGCTAGTAAATAAGCATAATCACGACGGGTAATATGTTCCAGGAGTCGACGTCTTTCAAGACGCAGGGGATCTCTGACATTCAAGGCATCCGCAACAATCATTCCTCACCTAGGTTGGCTAATAACTCTGCTTGATGTTCGGCCATGAGAGCAGAAGTTAACTCATTAATATCGCCATCCATCATGGCATCAATTTTATATAACGTTAAATTAATGCGATGATCGGTCACTCTTCCTTGAGGAAAATTATAGGTCCGAATGCGTTCAGAGCGATCTCCGCTACCAATTAATGATTTACGTGTAGCAGCTTCTTTGGCCTGTTGCTCTCTATATTGTTTATCTTTAATACGAGCAACCAAAACCGCCATAGCCTGTGCCTTGTTTTTATGTTGACTCCTGCCATCCTGGCACTCCACCACAATCCCCGTAGGAAGGTGGGTGATCCGTACCGCGGAGTCGGTTTTGTTAATGTGTTGACCTCCCGCGCCACTGGCCCTAAAGGTATCAATCCTCAGCTCCGATGGATTAAGGGTGACATCGCCCACTTCATCGGCCTCTGGCATCACCGCCACGGTACACGCTGAGGTATGAATACGACCTTGAGTTTCTGTTTCAGGGACCCGCTGTACACGATGACCACCTGATTCAAATTTTAAGCGTGAATAGGCGCCATGCCCTTCAATTCTAAAAATAACTTCTTTAAAACCGCCCACCTCTCCATCGCTGTGGGAGATGATTTCAATGGGCCAACCTTGTCGTTCGGCGTAACGTGAATACATTCTAAAGAGAGAGCCAGCAAACAGAGCGGATTCATCCCCGCCGGTCCCAGCTCTGATCTCCATAAAAATATTTCGATCATCATTAGGATCCTTCGGTAGGAGTTCATGTTGAATATGGGACTCAATATGCTCTATCTGTTCCTTTCCTGACCTCATCTCGTCTTCAGCAAACCCTTTGAGTTCAGGATCCTGCAACATCATTTGCGCAGTTTCAATGTCTTGCATGGCTTGTTGGTATTGATGAAACAAGAGAACCACTGGTGTGATGTCGGCATGCTCTTTAGTCAGTTTACGATATTGATCCATATCATCAGTAATATGCGGGTTTGAGAGCAACAAATCAATTTCATTCAGACGTTGATCAAGAGCGATCAGTCTTGTTTTAAGTGAATCTTTCATGGAAGTTAAGAATCCTGATTACGGATAAAGAGTTTATGGGCTGCATCAACTAAATGTTGTTGATGTTCACCTTGAGTTTGATTAAGTGCTTGAGTGGGATGATGCAGGAATTTATTCATTAAACTATTGGCCAGTTGTTCAACAACTAACTCCGCGGGTTCACCTCGAGATAAGGCCTTTTTGGCTTTTTCTAATTCACTGCGACGATAGCTGTCGGCGTGCTCACGTAGCTTTTTAATGGTCGGAACTACTTCTCTTGCCTGCATCCAATGCACAAAGTCTTGCACTCTATGCAAAATAATTCTTTCTGCTTCCTCGACCGCCGCTTGTCTTGACTCTTTGTTTTCTTGGATAATGTTACCCAAGTCATCCACGGTATATAAGAATATATCAGCAAGCTTTCCCACTTCAGGTTCGATATCTCGGGGGACCGCCAAATCCACTAACACCATGGGCTTGTGCCTTCTTGTTTTCAAGGCATTTTCAATCATGCCTTTACCAATTAAGGGCAGGTGACTTGCTGTACAGGAGATGATGACATCATGACGAGGAATTTCTCTGGCCAGTTCAGAGAGGGTAACCGCTTGACCGTTAAATCGCTCAGCCAGTAATCGTGCGCGCTCCAGCGTACGGTTGGCTATGGTGACTTGTTGGGGATGTTTGGCTACAAAATGTGTGGCGACCAGTTCAATCATTTCTCCCGCGCCAATAAACAAAATCTTTTGCTCATTGATATTGCCTAACACGCTGTTGGTCAGTTTAAGGGCAGCTGCTGCAAGGGAGACAGATCTCTCCCCGATCGCTGTTTGACTGCGTACTTCCTTGGCCACAGAAAAGGTAATTTGAAAGAGTTTGTCTAACATGGGACCCAGTGTTCCCGCTTCACTGGCCACCCTTACCGCTTGTTTTACTTGACCTAAAATCTGTGGCTCCCCCAATACCATTGAATCTAACCCTGAGGCAACTTTAAAGGCATGATGGGCAACGGCTGTTCCATTGAGTTGGTAGAGGTATTGACTGATGTCAAATTGTCCCAAATGATGATGTCGCTGTAGCCACTCAGTAATGGAGGTGGGAGATTGATTGCGTACGTAGATCTCGGTGCGGTTACAAGTGGATAAAATAACCGCTTCGTCACTGTGGGTGTCTTGGGTGAGCCGTAGTAGAGCAGGGATTAATTGCTCATCATTAAAGGCAATTTTTTCGCGCACAGCAACCGGAGCGCTGTCATGGTTGAGCCCAAAAGTATGTATAAAAGAAGTTGAATCAGCCAATCCGCTAACCAATACAATAAGTGAAGAATAATTCCATTATAACTGTCTTATCCTAACTCTGTCCTTTAATGTGTCAGAACAGGTTCGCTCCCCTTAGGGTAAAATACCCACATTTGTCCCGATTGCCGCATAGCCCCTGCTTCTTGGCCGGCATTAGAACCGGTTCCCCAATAAAAATCCGCTCTCACTGCTCCTCTAATGGCCCCTCCCATGTCCTGAGCAAACATCAGCTTAGTGAGTGGACGTGTGCGGTCGGGATAGGTGGTATTGAGGTAAATAGGGCTACCCAGTGGAATGGCCCGTGTATCCACCGCCAAACTTGCCTGGGGCGTGAGTGGGACACCCAAAGCTCCAATGGGATCGACCAAGTTATCAGGTAGAATTTTGAAAAACACATAACTGGGGTTTTGGTTGAGGAGATGATGCAGTTGGTTAGGGTGCTTATGTAACCATTTTTTTATGCCGTTTACTGACGCATGACTCAGCGTTAATTCTTTTTGATCAATTAAATATCGACCAATTGAGCGGTAGGGGTAACCATTTTGGTCAGCATAGCCTAAATGAAGATGAGCACCATGATCCAGAATAATTTGCCCAGAACCTTGAATTTGCATAAAAAACAAATCCACTGGGTCGTGAACAAAGGCGAGTACTGGCGCATTGAGCGGTGGATCCGCTAAGTCGATATCGGCCCTCGATAGGTACGGAACCACCTTTTGGCCTTGAAGCCTGCCGCGTAACCGTTTACCCTTGAGTTCAGGCACGATGGCCCCTAAGTCGATGGTTAACAGATCCTTGGGTTCGGCGTAGATGGGGTAGTTATAATAATGTGTACGAGTCAGGCTACCCTTTAACACAGGCTCGTAATACCCAGTAATCAGCCCGTTAGGAGTGTCGTCGGCATTCTTAATTTGCCATACATCAAAGTGGTTTTCAAAAAAATGCAGTTGTGCTGAGGCCGAGACCCCTTCACCAAGAGCCTTAGCGGCGGAGCAAATCTTGTTCCAATGTGGTTTGTTTTGTAAGGTTGTGCACTGCCTGAGAAGAGCTGTCCAGGCCTCAGGATGAACCACTTTATGCCAATCAGGAAGAGACGCAAAGTCTGTTTTCACAAAATGAGG
>VFSW01001325.1_pt1 | contig 37693 bp, 31 predicted proteins | sample 5358111 | NCBI WGS metagenome assembly VFSW01 (sample SAMN11554181, study PRJNA540505) | mine drainage metagenome | isolation source: sediment from site ElyBrook_90M | place: USA: Ely Copper Mine, Vershire, VT | collected 2017 | reverse complement strand
ACGGAGGAGGCGTTCTGGAGCGCGGAGCGCGTGACCTTGGTCGGGTCGATGATGCCCGCTTGGAGCATGTCCACGTACTCTTCCTTCTGCGCATCAAAGCCGTAGTTCGGCTTGTCGGACGTCCTGACTTTGTCGAGGATCACCGACGATTCGAGGCCGGCATTGTTTACGATCTGGCGAATCGGTTCTTCGAGCGCCTTCTTGATGATGTTTACGCCGATCTGCTCGTCGCCGTTGAGCTTCAACTTGTCGAGCACCGGGATGCAGCGGAGGAGGGCCACGCCGCCGCCTGCAACAATGCCTTCTTCCATGGCCGCGCGGGTCGCATGGAGCGCGTCCTCGACACGGGCCTTCTTTTCCTTCATTTCCGTTTCGGTCGATGCGCCCACATTGATGACCGCGACGCCGCCCACGATCTTGGCGAGCCGCTCCTGGAGCTTCTCTTTGTCGTAATCAGAGGTCGTTTCGCCGATCTGCGCCTTGATCATCTTCACGCGGCCCTGGATCGTTTCGGTCTTGCCTGCGCCCTCAACGACCGTGGTGTTGTCCTTGTCCACGGTGATCTTCTTGGCCCGGCCGAGGTCCGTGATCTTCACGTTCTCGAGCTTGATGCCGAGGTCTTCGGAAATGACCTGTCCGCCGGTCAGGATTGCCAGGTCTTCGAGCATTGCCTTGCGGCGGTCGCCGAAGCCCGGCGCCTTCACTGCGCAGATCTGGAGCGTGCCGCGGAGCTTGTTCACCACCAGGGTCGCCAGGGCCTCGCCCTCGACGTCCTCGGCGATGATCACCATGGGCGCTCCCATCTTGGCGGTCTGCTCCAGGATCGGGAGCAGGTCCTTCATGCTGGATATCTTCTTTTCGGACAGGAGGATGTAGGCGTTCTCGAGAACGGCTTCCATCTTCTCGGCATTGGTCACGAAGTAGGGGGAGATGTAACCGCGGTCGAACTGCATGCCTTCGACCACGTCGAGGCTCGTGGTCATGCTCTTGGCTTCTTCCACGGTGATGACGCCGTCCTTGCCGACCTTGTCAACCGCCTCGGCGATAAGGTCGCCGATGGTCGAGTCGCTGTTCGCGGAGATGCTGCCGACCTGGGCGATCTCCTTCTTGTCGACGATCAGCTTCGTCATCTTCTTCAAGTTCGCGATGACCGCTTCCACGGCCTTCTCGATGCCGCGCTTCAGGTCCATGGGGTTCGCGCCCGCGGTCACGTTCTTCATGCCTTCGCGGTAAATGGCCTGGGCCAGGACCGTGGCGGTCGTGGTGCCGTCGCCAGCCACGTCCGAGGTCTTGGACGCCACTTCGCGCACGAGCTGGGCGCCCATGTTCTCATAAGGGTCTTTGAGCTCGATTTCCTTTGCCACGGAAACACCGTCCTTGGTGATGGTCGGTGCGCCGAATTTCTTGTCGATCATGACGTTGCGGCCCTTGGGGCCGAGCGTCGCTTTCACGGCGTCGGTAAGGACGTTCACGCCCTTCAGGATCGCCGCACGTGCATCCTGGTCAAACATCAGCTGCTTTGCCATATTTTTTCCTCCTAGGAATTCAGTAGTTGGTTATGTGTTCCATTGCGGGAACCTTCAGGGAATTTAGCTCAGAACACCGAGCACGTCTTCTTCTTTTACGATGAGATACTCGACGTTGTCGAGACTGATCTTGGAACCGGAGTAGCGGTCGAAGAGGATCTTGTCGCCGACCTTCAGGGACTTCACATCGTCGCCCACGGCTTCAACCTTTCCGCTCTGCGGTTTCTCCTTGGCAGTGTCGGGGATGTACAAACCTCCTGCGGTCTTCTCCAACTCTGCTGTGTAGCTTACGAACACCCTGTCCTTCAATGGTTTAAATTTGACACTCATATGCTCAACTCCTTTCTGTGAAGTAATGTTTAATTAGTATATCAGACAATTAGCACTCGGTCAAGGCGAGTGCTAATATATGGCCCGAAGAAAAAAAAAGCAAACCTATAATAGAACAATATTGGCAGAAATTACCCAGAATTTACCTGTTTTAAGCAGTTTTCTCCTTATTGCTGATTTTTTCAACATAATTGACTCAAAAAATAAAGGCAGGGTATAATACCCTGCCTTTTCAATATGATACGTGTATTTATGCTTACTTTTCTTTTTTCACTGTTGCCGGTATTCCTTTGAATACATCAGCCGCCACCACAGCCGGCTTCAGGATCGCAATGGCCTTCTGGAGTTGAATGTCATCCTTGTCATCCTTCGGCACAGTCTCCATGGTGAAATCCTCTTCCTCGGCAGGCTGCGCTTTCTTCTTTTTATCCTCTTTAACGGTGTCGTTCTTCAGGTGCCGTTCGAGATCTCTTTCGCGCACGACTACATGCACCGGTTCTCCCTCTTTCGCTTCTTTCACGACCGGCAGTTTCACCTCCACGTCGGGTGTAATGCCGACGTTCTGGATCGAACGGCCGCTCGGCGTGTAATACTTGGCCGTGGTGAGCCGGAGGCCTCCGCCGCTTTCAAGGGGAAACACGGTCTGGACCGAACCTTTCCCAAAGGTCTGCGTTCCTACGATGAGCGCACGCTTCGAATCCTGAAGCGCGCCGGCAACGATCTCGGATGCGCTGGCGCTGCCCGTGTTCACGAGAACGACGATCGGGTAGGTCCGCGGGATATCTCCCCCCGTGGTCAGGAAGTCCTTGCGGTCGTTCGCCTGCCTGCCCTGGAGATACACAACCAGTTTATCCTTGGGCATGAACTTGCTGCTCACGTCCACCGACGCATCGAGTAGTCCGCCCGGATCGTTCCGCAGGTCGATGATCAGCTTTTTCATCCCCTTGGCTTCAAGCGTTTTTAAGGCCTTTTCGAGCTCCTCGGCCGTCTGTCCCTGGAACTGGATGATCTTCACGTATCCGATGTTGTTGTCGAGCATCCTGGATTTTACGCTCACCACCTTAATGACGTCCCGGACGATCTTGAACTCCCTTGGCTTGTCCCAGCCTTCGCGGTAGATCAGGAGTTGCACCGACGTGCCCCGGGGACCGCGCATCTTGTCCACGGCCTGCTCGATCGTCAGGTCCTTGGTCCACTCATCATTGATCTTCATGATCTTGTCGCCTGCTGCAAGCCCGGCACGGTAACCGGGAGTGTCCTCGATCGGCGCAATGATCGTCAGCTGCTGGTTCTTGACCCCGATCTGGATGCCGACGCCGGTAAACTCGCCCCGGATGTCCATATTCATCTCTTTGAACTCTTTCTCGTTCATATAGGACGAATGGGGATCGAGGCTCGCAACCATGCCGCGGATGGCTCCCTGGATGAGCTCCTTCGTATCCGGAACTTCGACGTAGTTTCGTTTGATCAGCTCCATCGCCTGCGTGAAGGCCTTGAGATCCTCATAGGTGTCAGGCTTGGCCTGAACCATCTGCTGGCCGATCAAGACCCCCGTCAGCAGGATCACCAGCACGGCGATCAGGAATTTTCTTTTATTGATTCGTATCATGTCATCATCCTCCGGGTGGTTCTGCATACTAACTCTCCTAATAACATAGGCAGAATAGTTACTCATTGAAAATATCACAGCAGCGGGAAAAAAGCAAAGAGGATTTTCCTCCCTGCCGACCTTTTCCCGCTACTTCTTCGCCAGCAGGGAAAGCGGGTCTTCCGCTTCCCCGTTGCGGCGGACCTCGAAATAGAGCTTCGCCCCCTTGAAGCCCCCCGTTTCCCCTGCCAAACCGATGACCTGGCCTTTTGTAACCCGGTCTCCTTTGCTGAGATCAAGCCGCGAAAGGTACCCGTAGAGCGTATAGAAACCGTTGCCGTGGTCGATAATCAGGAGCTCGCCGTACCCCTTGTACCAGTCCGCGTAAACGACCTCTCCCTTTTCCACGGCACGGACCTCCTGGCCCTCGTGCGCCTCGATCTCGATGCCCCTGCGGAACACCATCGTGCCGAATTGCGGGTGGCGCTGCATGCCGAACCGCGTAAGCACCCGACCTTTCAGAGGCCAGGGAAGCCTGCCGTTGACCTTGCCGTAAGTTTCCCTTCCGCCGGGGGAGGAAGGGAGCGACTTCTGCGCGGACCGGCGCATCTCTTCGTCCCTCTTGATCATGGCCCACAAACTGGCCGAGGACGCTTCGAGCTCATGCAGCGTTTCCGCGTAGAGGCCCTTTTCCTGCCGGATGCTCGCAAGGAGCGCCGCCTTTTGGAGCCGTCTGCTTTCAAGCTCGGTTTTCGTTGCTGCAACGCTCCGCCTGCTCCTGAGAATCTCCTCTTTTTTCCCGGTGATTTCTCTTTGGCGAAGGGCAAGCTGGTCGAGGGCGCTTCTGTATTCCGTCATGACCGTCCGGTCGCGCTCGGCGATCAGGCCCAGGTATTTGACCTGTTTTCCCGTCGATCCCGTGTTTTCCAGGAAGAAAATCTCCGCGGCCCCATTGTGCTGCATCTTGTACAGGGCACGAAGCCGCAACCCGTAGAGACGCTTGAGCCCCGAGAGTTCCCGGCCAAGTTCGGCGCTGCTCTTCTCGATCCCCTGAAGGGTTGTTTCCGCCTCCCGGAGCTGTCGCTGCCCGTCCGCAAGCTCGGAGCTGCTTGCCTGGATGCCCCGGTCGAGCTTGTCCAGGTCCGTGAGGACCGAATGCTCCCTCCGCTTTGCCCGTGTGAGCGCCTTCTTTTTCTCCGCCATCTCGCGATTGATGCGCCGGAGCTCTTTTGCGGAATTGGGGGAACGGTCGGCGCTTTGCGCGGGCGGTCCCGGAAGGATCCCGAAGACGGCCAGCAGCAAAGCCCACATGAAGAGACGGAATATTCTCATCGACTTGTCCGGGTCAGGTTCATTACTCCAGGAAGCTGCTCACCGAAACCAATGCCCCGGCCAATCCGAGGAAGCCGCCGCCGGTAATCATGCCTGCCACCACCGAAGGCGGCAGGAAGTCCAGCCCCTGGGGACGCGCAAGGAAGCGGACGACTTCCGGCGGCAGCAGGAAGTAGAGCACGGCCAGGATGCCGACGGCGAGCGCCGAACCGAGCATGGCGAGCATCATTCCTTCGAGGAGGAACGGCGCCTGGATAAAGCCTTTCGTGGCCCCGATCCACTGCATAAGCTCGATTTCCTGGCCCCGGGAATAGAGCGCAAGCCGGACGGAATTGGAAATAATGAACACGATGGATACCCCGAGCAGGACGGCGAGCGCCGAGCCGCCGTACGTGAGCATCTTGTACAGTCCGGAGACTACCTCTGCCCCCTGCTTGCCGTAGGATACGTCCTCCACGCCCGGGTACCGGGAAAATTTTCTTGCCATGGCCTCGAGCGCGTCGGCATGGGACCGGTCGATGTTCAGTTCAAAGGAATCGGGGAGCGGATTCTCTCCCAGTCCCTCGACCAGCGCTTCCTGTCCTTTGATCTCTTTTTTAAATGAGGCGAGAGCGTCCGCCTTGGAAAGGTAGGCCGTCTTCCTGACACCCGGTTCGGACCTGAGCCGTGCCGCGAGAAAATCCTTCTCGTGGTCCGTGAGTCCGTCCTTCAGGTAGACGGACATTGCCAGCCGGTCGCCCACGACGTTCACCGCGGACCGGACATTCAAAAAAACGATCAGGAAAAACCCCACGATCAGCATGGCCATGCTGATCGTGCCCACGGCAAGGAGGTTCACGAGGCTGTTCGCGCGGAGTCCGCGGAACGCTTCAGCCAGATAATAGAAGGGGCCGTAGCCTTTCACGGTCTTCCCTCCCCGGGCCGCGTTCCCGCGGCAGGAGCATCGGGCCTCGCATGAACGTTCGCGGCAACACGCTGTCCGGCATGGGTGCCGTCATCGACAACACTGCCGCGTTCCATGGTAACGATCCTTCGCTGCATCTTGCGCACGGTTTCCCAGTCGTGGGTGGCAACCAGGACGGTGGTCCCCTTCATGTTGATGTCCCGGAACAGGCTGAACATTTCCTGGGCGCTTTGGGGATCAAGGTTCCCCGTGGGTTCATCGGCCAAAAGCACCTGGGGCTCATTCACGAGCGCGCGTGCCACGGCGACCTTCTGCTGCTCTCCTCCCGAAAGCTTGGGCGGTGTGAGGTGCCGTTTTCCCTCCATGCCGACTTTTTTCAGCACCAGGAACGCGCGCTGACTGATCTCACCATAGGGCGTACCCACCACCTTGAGCGCAAGAGCGATATTTTCGAAAACCGTCTTGTGGGAAAGGAGTTTGTAGTCCTGGAACACGAACCCCATGTTCCGCCGGAGGTAAGGAATGGTGGACGACTTAAGCCGGAAGGTATTGATGCCCTGCATGACGATCTGGCCCTCGTCCGCCTGTTCAGCGCAGAAAAGGACCTTGAGCAGCGTGGTCTTGCCGGCGCCGCTGGGGCCGGTAACGAACACAAACTCGCCCTTGTCCACGATGAAACTCACATCGCGCAGGGCGGGAACGCCTTCGTAATATTTGGTCACCCGATAAAGCTGGATCATTCCTTAAAACCAAGGGTCAAGCAGCAAGGGGCAGGGAACCTTGCTACTTGCTCTTTTTCCTCATCACTTCCTTGACCGCTGCGGCGATATCCTGAGCCGACATGCCGTAGTGCTTCAGGAGGCCTTCCTGGTCGCCGGAGGTCCCGAAGGTATCCTTGACGCCGATCCGCACCATCGGAACGGGTGAGGACTCCGCCAGCACTTCCGCCACGGCGCCGCCCAGGCCGCCGATGATCGAATGCTCTTCCGCGGTCACGATTGCGCCGCACCGTTTGGCGGCGGCGATCACGGCATCGGCGTCGATCGGCTTGATCGTGGACATGTTGATCACGCCGGCATCGATCCCCTCGTTTTTAAGGATATCGCGCGCTTTGATCGCTTCGGCGACCATGAGGCCCGCGGCAATGATCGCCGCGTCCCTGCCCTCGTTGAATACGTGGGCCTTGCCGATCTTGAATTTATAATCCTCGCCGAAGAGGGTCGGCACTTTATTCCTGCCCACGCGTACGTAGCAGGGTCCTTTGTACTCCGCCACCGCCTCGATCGCCTGCAGCGTCTCGGGCCCGTCGGCAGGAACGATCACGGTCATGTTGGGGAGCACGCGCATCAGGGCAATGTCTTCGACGGACTGGTGGGAGCCGCCGTCCTCGCCCACGGTGATCCCCGCATGGCTCGCGACGATCTTCACGTTCAGGTTCGGGTAGCAGACGGACTGCCTCACCTGCTCCCAGGCCCTGCCCGTGGCAAACACCGCGAAAGTGCTCGCAAAAGGCAGCTTCCCGGCAATGGAGAGCCCGGCGGCCGTGCCGATCATGTCCTGCTCGGCAATACCGATGTTGAAAAACCGCTCGGGGAAGGCCTTGGCGAATTTTCCCGTTTTGGTCGAGCCCGATAAATCCGCGTCGAGCACCACCACGTCGTTCCGTTTTTTCCCGAGGCTGACCAGCGCATCCCCGTATGCATCTCGTGTCGCAACCTTTTGCTGTGCCTGACTCACGTTAACCCCCAATAAAGTGCCGACAGGGTGACGCGGCGACGGGGCGACAGGGGGAAAAGGCCTCATGCTTTAATCCCCGCGTCTCCGTGTCTCCGCATCTCCGCGTCCGTTATTTACACACTGTTTCTTCCGACAATTCCTTCAATGCGATCTCGAGTTCGTCCTTCGACGGCGTGGTTCCGTGGAATTCCACCTTGCCTTCGAAGACCTTCGAGCCTTTGCCCTTGACCGTGCGGCAGACGATCATGGTCGGTTTGCCCTTCACGGTCTCGGCCCGGTCGAGCGCGGCAACGATCTTCGCCATATCATGGCCGTCGATGTCCAGCACTTCCCAGCCGAAGGCGCGCCACTTGTCCGTGATCGGTTCAACGCCCATCACCTTGGCGATCGGGCCGTCGATCTGGAGCCCGTTGTTGTCCACGAACGCGCAGAGGTTGTCAAGCTTGTAGTGGGCCGCGGTCATGGCCGCTTCCCAGACCTGCCCTTCCTGCAGTTCGCCGTCGCCCAAAAGGGCGTACACGCGGTTCGTCGTTTTGTCGAGCTTGTGCCCGAGCGCAATGCCGTTGGCCACGGACAGGCCCTGGCCGAGCGAACCGGTTGAGATCTCGACGCCTGGAAGATACTTGCTGTCGGGGTGGCCCTGAAGCCGCGAGCCCAGTTTGCGGAGCGTGCAGAGTTCGGCATGCTCGATGAACCCGGCATGGGCGAGCACCGTGTACAGGAGCGGCGCGGCATGACCTTTCGAGAGAATGAAGTGGTCGCGTCCCTTCCAGTCCGGCTTCTTTGCGTCGTACTTCATCTTGTAGAAATAGAGCGCCGTCGCGATATCGGCGGAGGACAGGCTGCCGCCCGTATGGCCCGAACCGCAGTCGGTCAACATTTTCAGGATGTCGATCCTGACCCTCCTGGCTTTGTCCTTCAGCGCTTTCAATTGGTCTTCAGTAACCGCCATGCAGCAATCCTCCCGTTTATATTATGTATATCGACAGCGAGCGAATACGAATGCTCACGAATCAAAAAACGCCGGCAATCGGTCCGCTTTCTGCGATGTCCTCATGCGGGCGCGTTCTTAAGCGGATATTCCTTTGTTACTTTTCATTCCGCCCTTTCTGTTCCTGGGCAAGAAAGTTGAGTATGATATCGTCGAGGCTCTCTTCCTTCGCCTCTTCCCCGGCCGCCGCAGGCGCCGGCTTCGGAGCGGGAGCTTCTTTTGCCGGGGCAGGTTTGGGGGCCTGCTCTACCTGCGGCGTTGCTGCGGCCTTCGGAGGCGCCGGCGTGTACGTCGACTCATGGGGGGCGTTGTTGAGGTCCAGCTTGCCCTGCATGAGGTCGCGGATCATCTGCTTATGCTGCTCCATCATCAACTCACGCACGACTTCATCGAGGCAGTCCGCCTTGAGGATATCGGAGTAACTCGTCTTGCGTGAAGCGAGGATTGCGCCCTGGAAGTAGAGGAGAGATGTTATGGAGGGGCTGTTGACTCCGCCGTCCTCGGTCTGTACGTGATAAATTTTCCCCTGGAATTTGAAGTCGGTGTTGTACCCGGTCAGCATAGATGGTTATTATACAAATCAAGACAGGAAGATGCAAGCCTTTTTACTTGACAGGAAAAGGACGTTAGTGTAATTTTGATTTCGTGCCGGCGTGGTGAAACTGGTAGACGCAGAGGACTCAAAATCCTCCGGGGGCAACTCCATGTCGGTTCGATTCCGACCGCCGGCACCATAACTTTCAACAACTGTTCTTTGTGCCGCGGGAAGGAATCGAACCAGGGGGTATGGGGGAAGAAATTCCCCTATGCTTTAGGGGAGCTCGCGAGGGGGCCAGCCCCTTCGTGAAGCGCGTGAGATATCCGACTACGCGCACCATTTTCCTTCACTGTGGCCGATTTCCTTCTCCTGCACTTCTGACGCGCACCTTTGACGATATCAGGACGATATCAGTAAACCTCCAAAAGATCTGCTCCATGCCGCTGAACATCCTTGGGTCATGACCATTTATCAGAAACCGGGGAGCGTCTGACTTTTAAGGGGTTCCTCCGTATGAAATTAAAAAAGATCGTCGCAAGTTTTCCGATTGTCGCGCTGAGTATCGTCTTGAGTTACCTGGTTCTGGACGAGAGGACCGCCCTGTTCGTAAAAAAGCTGTGGATCTTCAATGAGCATCTGACGCTTCTTTTCCTGGACATCCCGGATGTGCTGTTTTTCCTGGTTTGTCTTATTACGGGCGCAGCGTGGATCGCCTTTTTTTATCTCACCCGCAAGGGCATTTACAATAGGCAAACGCGGTTCTTTCAGCTCATTGCCGTCTCGGTCCCGCTTGCAAATATGGTGAAATCGCTTTTAAAGTACACTTTCGGCAGGATTACCACGAGATTCTGGCTGCTCCATCCTCATGCTCATGAGTTTCACTGGTTGCACGGCACGGGAAATTATACCGGGTTCCCTTCCGGCCACATGGCGGTCTTGACCGTCTTCGTTGCCGCCCTGTGGGTGTATTATCCGCGCCGCAGGACCGTCTACCTCTTTTTTCTGGCGGCGCTGGCGCTGGCGCTGATCGTGACAAACTATCATTTCATCAGCGACATTATAGCCGGAGTTTACACCGGATTACTTGTTCATGGGGCAACCGATTCCTTCTTGACGTTTCTGCACAGATCGCGGGATAAAATCAGCAGGTATGATCAGCCGAAGCCCGCGGGCGGGTAGCGCTTCCCTCTCTCCCCGGGGATCGGCTGCAGCTCAGATCTTTTCAACCTCCTGCTTGAAAAATTCCCACGCTTCCCGGTCGAAGATGCAGAACTCCACAAGTTCAAGTGAAGTCTCCGGATGGCGTTTCAGGAACAATGCCGCCTCGCCGACAAGTATCGTCGCGCACCGGTCCTTGGGAAAGCCAAAGATCCCGGCGCTGATGGCAGGGATCGAAATGCTCCTGAGCTTTTTTTCCGTGGCAAGCGTCAGGACGCTGTTGATCGCCCGTTTCAATTTATCGTCCTCGTCGCCCTCTCCCATCATCGGCCCGACAGCGTGAATAACGTACCGCGCCTTCAGGCTCCCGGCTGTGGTAATTGCGGCGCCCCCCACGGGAACATGGCCGATCCTGTTGCTCTCATCCTGGATGATCCGGCCGCCTTTTCGCACGATCGCGCCCGCGACCCCGCCGCCGTGCTGAAGCCGGCTGTTCGCCGCGTTCACGACAGCGTCCACATCACGCTCCGTAAGATCGGCTGAGACAAGGCGAATGGTACTGTTGTTGATCTTTTTTTCGACAGGATTCACGGAGCACCTCCGAGGTTCGCACCCCCCGCTCTCATGGCGAACCACCGATCATCTGCAAGTACGACGGAAGTTTCCATCTGCCGTTCAGTGATCGACCAGTATTTTCCGAGCAGCCGGTCCTTCTCTGCTGCTGCGACCAGGCGAAATCCCTGTTTCTCGTAAAACCGGATTGCCCAGACTGCTGCGGCCCACGTCCCGACGAGCGTCGGTTTTGTTGTCAGCGTTTTCAGGCGCGAGAGCAGCCTTCCTCCGATCCCCTTGCTTCGCCGTGCGGTGCGCACATAGGCGTGCCGGATGAGCGTCACGTCCTGCACCTGCTGGATTCCCATGACGCCGGCAAGCGTTCCCTCTTCCTCAAATCCCCAGAATACCACGTCTGCATCGAGTTCGTGCCGGAGATAGTCCATGGTCATGTACGGCTCGTGCCAGCAGTCCGCGGGAATACGGCCCTTGTACGCACCTGCTGCGTCGTTGATAATGGTCAACAGGGCATCAACTTCGTTCCGACGGCATGGTCGAATCACATCAACCTCCATAACGCGGCATGGTTTCAGGATATAGCAGTTTGCGGCGAAAATCAAGACAGCGCCGCTCGCCTGTCAGCAGGCACGGCAACGTTGCTCCTCTCGACACTCGACAAAAGAATGAAAAAGTCTTATTATTGCTCAAGCGACCTCTCACGAGGTATAGTTTCAAGTGCCATGCAAAACGATCTGCATGAGCACAAGAGAAATCAAAGGAGATCAACAGCATTGATGAAACTTCACTTCAACAGGCAAAACGGCCCCGTGGACGAGGCCATTGACAATCTCATTGCGCTGGCCGACGGCATTCATCGCCCGGAATATATCCGTGAAATGATCATTGCCGCACTCAAGGCCGGCCAGGAGGACGATGAGAGCGCGGACCTCAAGCTCATGAACACCACGCTCAAGGAAATGCGGTTCACGTCCAAGGTCTTCGGCCCCTACCGCAATGTGCGAAAGGTGACGGTCTTCGGTTCCGCGCGCACGGAGCCTCACGAGCCGATCTACGAGATGGCGAAACTCTTCGGACAAAAACTTGCCGAAGCGGGTTACATGGTGATTACGGGAGGAGGGGGCGGCATCATGCAGGCCGCGAACGAAGGCGCGGGGCCTGAGCATTCCTTTGGAGTCAACATCCGCCTGCCCTTCGAGCAGAAACCGAACCCGGTGCTCGAAGGAAACCCGCGGCTCATCACCTACAAGTACTTCTTCAACCGCAAGGTGGCCTTTCTCAAGGAAGCGGACGCGGTGGCGCTCTTTCCCGGGGGCTTCGGCACCCTCGACGAGGCCATGGAAACGCTGACCCTCGTCCAAACGGGCAAACGCAATCCCCTGCCGCTCGTGCTCGTAGACGATCCCACCTCCCCCTACTGTCCCGAGTTCATCAGATTCTTGGAGGAAGGGCTTGTGACTCGGGGCTATATAAACAAAACCGATCTCGCGCTGTTCGAGCGCGTCGATTCCGTAGAATCCGCAGTCGCGAAGATCAACCGGTTCTACAGCCGCTACCACAGCATGCGTTATGTTAACGGACAGCTCGTGTTCCGCATCACGTCGCAACTCAGTACGGAGCACCTCCGGAAGCTTACGGAGCGCTTTCACGACATTCTGCTTCCGGGCGGAGAGATCGCGCCTTCCCTGGCCTTGCCCGCGGAACTGGATGATGAGGACCTTGTCCATCTGCCGCGCCTTGTTATCGATTTCAATCGCAAGGATTTCGGCAGGCTCAGAAGCCTGATCGATGCCATCAATGAATTTTGAACCTTGCGCGACGGCTAATACTTAAGCAGCACGCAGCAGAGGCTCATTCTTGACTTTCCCCTTCCCGATGCTAAGCTAGAAGTGTGCGACCGCGTATTTGGCGGTCTTTTTTCCATTTGCTCAGTTCTTTTCCTGCATTTCACCCAACCATGCCAACCAACAGGAGGTGTTTCCATGATCAATCTCAACATCAACGGCAAGGCATACCAGGTAGATGTTGCCCCGGACGTGCCGCTCGTCTGGGTCATCAGGGAGCGGCTCAAACTCACCGGCACCAAGTTCGGATGCGGCATCGGCATGTGCGGTTCCTGCACAATCCATATCGACGGCAAGGCCGAGCGCTCGTGCCAGACGCCGGCAGAAAGCGCACAGGGCAAAAAGATCGTCACCATTGAAGGGCTTCCCGAGAACCATCCGGTGAAGCAGGCGTGGATCAAGGAGCAGGTCCCGCAGTGCGGCTACTGCCAGCCGGGCCAGATCATGCAGGCCGCCTCGCTCCTCGCCGAGAACCCCAAGCCCAGCGAAGCCAAAATCATCGAACAGATGAACGGCAACCTCTGCCGCTGCGGCACCTACCCGAAGATCAAAAGCGCCATCCGCCTCGCTTCAACAGGAGGGAAAAAATGAAGACCGAACTCACGAGAAGACAATTCCTGAAGATGACGGGAACAGGCCTTGCCATTGCCGTTGCCGCGACATCAACCGGTTTCCGCCTTCTGTCCGCCGCCGAACTGGAGAATGCCGGTCCCGGCTTCCGGCCGAGCGTGTGGCTCGAGGTGCGGCCTGATAATATCGTCGTCGTAACCGTAAATAAATCCGAAATGGGCCAGGGCGTGTATACGTCGCTTCCCATGATCGTTGCCGACGAACTCGATGCTGACTGGAAAAATGTCCGCATGGAAGTTGCTCCCGCGGCCGACGCCTACAAGGACCCGGCGTGGGGCACCCAGTCCACCGGCGGCAGTTCCAGCATCCGCCACATGTATGAACCGCTCCGGAAGGCCGGGGCGGCGGCGCGGGAAATGCTTCTGATCGCGGCTGCCCGCAAATGGAACGTCGCAGTCAAAGGGTGCGCTGTTGATCTGGGCAGGGTGAAAAACCTGAAGACCAACCGCATGCTCACCTACGGCAAGCTCTCCCTGGACGCGGCAAAACTTCAAGTTCCGCAGAACCCCACGCTCAAAAAAGAGAGCCAGTTCCGTTACATCGGCAAGGAAATTCCACGGCTCGACATGCATGACAAAGTGAACGGCCTGGCGCAATTCGGCATCGACTCTTTCGTGCCGGGCATGCTCTACGCCGCTATTGCGAGGCCGCCTGCCTACGGCGCAGACCTCGCTTCCGCGGACAAAGACGCTGCCCGGGCCGTGGCCGGCGTCCAGGCCGTCGTGCCGATTCAGAGCGGCATGGCGGTCTGCGCAGATACGATCGACGCAGCTTGGAAAGGCCGCGACGCCCTCAAGGCGAACTGGCAGGACCCGAAATACCCTGCGCTCAGTAACGCATCCCTGGAAAAGGATTTTGCCGACCGGATGAACGCGAACGGCATCATTGCCCGGAACGACGGCAATGTGCAGGACGCCCTGAACGCAGCCTCGAATAAAATCGATGTGACCTATCTTCTCCCCTACCTGTCGCACGCCACCATGGAGCCCATGAACTGCACGGTCGACGTCCGGAAGGACAGCTGCGACATATGGGCGCCGACGCAGAACCAGTCGGGCGTGCTCGCCCTGGCCGCCGAGCTCACGGGATTAAAGCCCGGGCAGATCAACGTGCATACGACGTTCCTGGGCGGCGGGTTCGGCAGACGCTTTGAGCGGGACTTCGTGGAAGAGGCGCTGCTTCTGTCCCTTTCCACGGGAAAGCCGGTCAAGCTGGTCTGGAAACGGGAGGAGGATATCCGGAACGATTTCTACCGCCCCATGAACATGAGCAGGATTCAGGGCGCCGTCGACAAGGAGGGGCGGGCCGTTGCTTGGTCTCACAAGATCGTCTGCCCTTCCATTTTTGCCCGCGTCTTCCCGCAGATGATGAAGGAGGGCATCGACAGCGCGGCAGTGGAAGGCGTCCGGGACCTGGAATATGAAATCCCGAACGTCGCAGTCGAGTATATGCGCATCGACACGCCCGTACCGGTGGGCTTCTGGCGGTCCGTCGGCAGTTCGCACAACGGCTTCACGGTCGAGAGCTTCGTTGACGAACTCTCCCATGCGGCACAGAAGGACCCCCTCGAGTTCCGGCTCGGGCTGCTCAGGAACCATCCGCGTGCATACAAAGTGCTCGAAGTGGCCGCGGAAAAGGCCGGCTGGGGCAAGCCCCTCGCCCGGGGCCAGGCGCGCGGCATCGCCTACCAGCTTTCCTTCGGAAGCTATGTGGCCCAGGTTGCGGAGGTCTCGGTCAATAACAAAAGCGGCGCAATCACCGTACACAAGGTCACCTGCGCCGTGGACTGCGGGTCAACGGTGAACCCCGCCATCGTCTCGGCCCAGATGATGGGCTGCATCACCATGGGTCTCTCTGCAGCGCTCAAGGAGAAGATCGAGATCGCAAACGGCGGCATCAAGTCCGAGAACTTCGCTGATTACGAGCTTCTGCGCATGGAAGAAGCGCCCGAGGTGGACGTCCATATCGTAAAAAGCGGAGAGCAGCTGGGCGGCATCGGCGAACCCGGCCTGCCTCCAGTCGCGCCGGCAGTGGCGAATGCGGTGTTCAAGGCAACGGGCGCGCGCATACGGCAATTGCCCATGAAGCCGGAAACCGTGCTCGCGGCGATGAAAGGCTAGGGTCCCGGGGCCCGGCTCCGAGGGTCCAAAAGAGCCGGAACAGCCTGAAAGAGTACTGATGGTCACAAGCTTTTTGCAAGACCGTTCGATCCCCTGAAAAGACATTGGGATATCGGTGTTAGGTTTTCGCCGGACCCTGGACCCCGGCCCCTTGCCCCGTATTCTTTCGAATGAGGTGCTCCGTGCAGATCTATGAAGAAGCTCTCCGGCTCAAACGCCTTGGCCGCACTTCCGCCATTGCCACGATCGTCGAGTGCCGGGGCTCGTCGCCCCAGAAGCAGGGCGCCAAGATGCTCGTTCGCGATGACGGCTCGATCCTGGGGACCCTGGGCGGCGGCTGTCTTGAAGCCGACGTGGTTACGGCTGCACGCATGTCCATGAAGGACGGCAGTCCTCTGACCCTCCCCTTCGAGCTCACGGAGAAGGAAGGCGGGCTCGTGTGCGGAGGCGCGGTCCTGGTCTACATCGAACCAATGATGCAGGAACCCCATCTCGTGATCCTCGGCGCGGGTCACGTGGGAAAGACGCTGACCAAGCTCGCGCGCTTCACCGGCTTTCGCGTGACCGTGGTCGATGACCGGCAGGAATTCGCAAACCGGGAAAACATCCCTGATGCAACAGACCTGCTCGTAAACGAGTTTTCCCGGGCCTTTGAACAGGTGCCCGTCGAGAGCGGCACGTTCATCGTCGTTGCCACGCGGGGCCATAACCACGACCTCGACGCAGTCAAGGCCGCGCTCATGACCGGGGCCTGCTATATCGGCCTTCTGGGCAGCAAGCGCAAAAAGGCCCTGCTGCATAAATCGCTTCAGGAAGCCGGGTTTTCGCAGGAGGACATCAGCCGGATCGTGATTCCCGTGGGCCTTCCCGTGGGTTCCGTCACCCCCGAGGAAATTGCCGTAAGCATCATGGCGCAGATCATTCAACTGAGGAGAGCAAATGGGAAACCGCGTATCGGCGCTTCTTCTTGCGGCAGGCTCGTCCAGCAGGATGGGACGGACCAAACAGCTTCTCCTGCTCGATAACAAGCCGGTCATCGGACACTGCATCGACGCTCTTTTCGCGGCCGATGTCGGCAACGTCGTAGTCGTCGTCAGCACGGCGGACAACGGGATCACCAAGACCCTCTCGGGACTGCCCGTGACCATCGCGGTAAACACGTCCGCAGGCAGCGATATGGCGGAATCCGTCAGGACCGGGGTCCGGGCGCTGGATCACTCCCCTTCCGCGGTCCTCGTCTGTCTCTCCGATCACCCGCTCGTCAGTCCCCAGTCGATCATAGCCTTGATGGACATGCATGACAGATTTCCTGATAAGATCATCATCCCCTGTTACCAAGGACGACGGGGCCACCCCGGCCTGTTCCCCAGGACGGTCCTGGATGAGATTTTTTCCGGGATCACCCTTCGCGACATTGTCAGAAAAGAGAGCCGTCGCGTGCTGGAGCTGCCCGGTCTTGACGAAGGCGTCCTGTTCGACATGGATAGGCGCGACGATTACGAGCGCCTGGTCGAGCTCTTCGGGAGAAAAAAATGACGAGCGATCACAGGCTGTCTCCCCTTGCCCTTACGGGCCTCCTGCTTGCGCTGATTTTCGTTGCCATGGAAGCTTTCGCGGGCTTCGGCAGCCGCTGGGGATGGTGGAATTTCATGATGGGCATCGGCATGCTGCGATGGGCCGCCTATGGCGGGCTATGCGCCGCCGTGTTCAGCGCCGTCGGGCTCGTCGTATCGTCGATGCATCACAGAGTTTTTCCAAGCGCAGTCCTGGCAATAGCCGGCATCATCCTCGGCCTCGTGACCGCGGGCATTCCCTGGACCTGGATGGAGGCCGCCAAACGGGTCCCGCCGATCCACGACATAACGACCGATACCAGGAACCCTCCGGAGTTCAAGGCAATCCTCGCGCTCCGGAAAAACGCGCCGAACTCCGCATCATACGGCGGCGAGGAGATTGCGGCCCAGCAACTCAAGGCATACCCTGATATCCGGTCCCTGGTAATGCCCGTATCAGCCCGTGTTGCCTTCGAAAAGGCGCTTACCGTCGCTCGCCACATGGGCTGGGATATAGTGGCCATGGCCCCGAGTGAGGGACGCATTGAAGCGGTTGACCGCACCTTTTGGTTCGGCTTCAAGGACGACATCGTCATCCGGATTTTGGCTGAAGGCGAAGGCAGCCGGGTCGACATCCGTTCCGAATCCCGGGTCGGTGTCAGCGATATCGGAACCAACGCCAAAAGGATCCGCAAATTCCTAAAGCTAATGAAGAGTTGAATTCAGCGCAATTAAATATGCCGCATGTGGGATGAAACTGCTATTTATATCGATGAATAGCCATATTATACGGCAATATTTACCAATAAAGCACACAGGTGGGCTGATCATCAGCCAAAGCCTTTAATAGGCATCCATTTCCCTTGAGGACCATTCGACTCATTAAGGTTTGCTCCCGGCATCCAGCCCGAAAATCTGTTGACAATAAATCAGGCCCTGTGCTATAAAAGAGGTCTTTTGAAGCATATTTCCAGCCTGTTCACCAGCAAGGACATCGATACATGGCGACTATAGCCCCCTTTCGGGGAATGGTTTACAACCAGGCAAAAGCGGGAAAGATCCACAACCTCGTCTGTCCGCCTTACGATATCATATCGCCGGCAGAGCAGCAGGATTTGTACAGAAAAAGCCCGTACAATGTGATCCGGCTCGAATACGGACTGGCAAGCCCCGGCGACACCGAAGAAGACAACCGGTACACGAGGGCAGCGGCAATACTGGAAGACTGGTCGCGCACAAATATTCTGCAGCAGGGCGCGGAGCCGGCTTTCTACATATATGAGATGGAGTACCATGCAGGCGAGGACGTCAAGAAACTGCGCGGCTTCATCAGCCTGGTCAGGATCGAGGACTACGACTCGGGCGTAGTCAAGCCCCACGAGACGACCCTCTCCGGCCCCAAGACGGACCGCCTGAATCTCCTGCGCGCGTGCAAGGCGAGCTTCAGCCAGATTTTTTCGCTCTTCTCCGATCCGCAGGGGAAAATTTCGGGCATTCTCGCGAAAGTCGCGGGCAATCCCGAGCTGGAAGTAAAAAGCAGCGACAATGTGGTCCACCGCGCTTGGCCCCTGAACGACAAAAACGATATCGAGACCATTGTGCGGGAAATGGCCGGCAAACAGATCTTCATCGCCGACGGTCACCACCGGTACGATACGGCTTTAAATTATCGAAACGAACGCCGCAAGGCAGCGGGTTCCTCTACGGGCGAGGAAGGCTACAATTACACAGCCATGTTCCTGGCCCGGCTGGAAGATCCGGGGCTCACGATTCTTCCTGCGCACCGCGTTCTGTTCAACCTGGCGAACTTCGATCCGCGGCGCTTCGAGGACGACCTGAACCGGTACTTCAACATCGAGCGTATTGATTTCGACAAAAGGTCCGAAGCCAAGGATTTGCACACGGTCCTGGACACCATGGCACACCGCGCGGATCATGCCCATGTCTTCGGCATGCGGGTCAAGGGAGAACACAGTTACTACCTCCTCTCGCTGCGGAACGAAGCGGACATGGATGCGCTGCTCCCGTCCAAGTCTCCCGCGTACCGGAGGCTGGACGTCTCGATTCTCCATCACCTGATCATCGACAGGCTCCTGGGGATCAAGATGGAAACGCACAAGCTGGGGCTCAACATCGAATACATCAAGGACGCTGCTGAGGCGGACAAGCGGGTCCACGACGACGCCGTGGAACTGGTCTTTTTCATGAACCCCACCAAGGTGCAGGAAGTGAAGGATGTGGCAACAGTCGGCGAACGGATGCCGCAGAAAGCGACGTACTTCTACCCCAAGCTGCTGACGGGGCTGGTGATACATAAGCTGGACTAAGGGTCAAGGGGCAGGGGTCATGGGTCACGGGAGTCCGCAGGCTGGATTTTTCTTGACCCTTGCCCCTTGACCCTTGCCCCTCGAATTTAAAAACCCAAGGAGGCTACCATGGCAGTGAGAGTTGCAATCAACGGATTCGGACGTATCGGCAGGAACGTGTTCCGCGCTTCGCAGGGCAACAAGGACATCGAGATCGTGGCGATCAATGACCTTACGGATACCAAGACGCTCGCGCACCTGCTGAAATGGGACTCCACCTTCGGCGAATTTCCCCATGACGTAAAGGCCGGCGACGGCAAAATCATCGTGGACGGCAGAGAAATCGCCGTCATTGCCAAGAAGGACCCGGCTGAACTGCCCTGGAAGGACCTCAAGATCGACATCGCCCTGGAGTGCACCGGTCTGTTCCTGGACAAGGCGAGCGCCGGCAAGCACATGACTGCGGGCGCGAAGAAGGTCCTCATCTCTGCCCCGGCCAAGGACCCGGATGCGACCTTCGTGATCGGCGTGAACGAGCACGCCTATGACCCGGCAAAGCACCACATCATCTCGAACGCCTCCTGCACCACGAACTGCCTGGCGCCCATGACCAAGGTGATCCACGAGAACTTCGGCATCGTGCACGGCCTCATGAACACGATCCACTCCTACACCAACGACCAGAAGCTCCTCGACCTGCCGCACAAGGACCTGCGACGCGCCCGGGCAGCCGCGGTGTCCATCATCCCGACCTCGACCGGCGCGGCCAAGGCAGTCTCCCTCGTGCTCCCGGAGCTGAAGGGCAAGCTCGACGGCATGTCACTCCGCGTACCCACGCCGGATGTCTCGGTCGTGGACGTCGTGTTCGAGGTCTCGAAAAAGACCACCAAGGAAGAGGTGAATGCTGCGCTCAAGTCCGCTGCCGAGGGCAAGCTGAAAGGCATCCTGCAGTTCGAAGAAGCGCCGCTCGTATCCATCGACTTCAAGGGCAACCCGCATTCTTCCATCGTGGACGCGGGCTTGACGAGCGTCATGGAAGGCACCATGGTGAAGGTGATCTCGTGGTACGACAACGAGTGGGGCTACTCCAACCGGCTCCGCGACCTGGCGATCCTGGTGGCGAAGAAGGGGCTGTAAATGAATTGGCCACAGAGGCACTGAGACACAGAGACCCGGGTTTCATGATTTAAAACAAGACAAACTCTGCGCCTCCCTGTCTCCGTGGCAGATTTTGGAGTTTCATTAATTAATGGATAAAAAAACCATCGAAAAAGTCGACCTGAAGAACAAGCGGGTCTTCATCCGCGCCGACTTCAACGTGCCGCTCGACGACAACGGCAACATCACCGACGACGGCAGGATCCGTTCGACGCTTCCCACCATCAACTACGCCCTCGATGCAGGCGCCAAGGTGATCCTGGCCTCGCACCTGGGACGGCCCAAAGGCAAACCGAGTCCCAAATACAGCCTGGCCCCGGTGGCCCTGCGGCTGCACCGTCTCCTGAACAAGGAAGTGACATTCGCCAAGGACTGCATCGGCCCGGACGTGGAACACCTGGTCGCCGGCATGCGGCCCGGCGATGTGCTGCTGCTCGAGAACCTCCGGTTCCACGAAGAAGAAGAAAAGAACGACGAAGGTTTTTCGAAGGCCCTCGCTGCCTTCACCGATGTATATGTGGACGACGCCTTCGGCACGGCGCACCGCGCCCATGCCTCCACCTACGGTATCACCAAGTTCGTTAAACAGTCCGTAGCGGGATTTCTCATGAAGAAGGAAATCGATTATCTGCAAAAAGCCGTTGCGAATCCCGTGCGGCCCTTCGTTGCGATCCTGGGCGGCGCCAAGGTTTCGGGGAAAATCGGGGTGATCGAGAACCTCAAGAACAAAGTGGACAAAGTGATCGTCGGCGGCGCCATGGCCTTTACCTTCAATAAGGCCTGGGGCGACGAAGTCGGAAACTCGCTGGTCGAGCCGGACATGATCGAGACTGCCATGCGCATCAGAAATAGCGCCCGCGAAAAGGGCGTCAAATTCTATCTGCCCGTGGATTTCGTGGTGGCCGAGAATATGAATGACGGGGCTGAGACAAAAATCGTCACGTCCCAGGAGATCCCGAAGGGCTGGGTGGGCCTCGACATCGGCCCGGCAACGGTCCGGCTCTTTGCCGAGGCGATCCAGGACGCCAAGACCATCATCTGGAACGGTCCCATGGGCATGTTCGAAAAGGACGCTTATTCCCGCGGCACCTTCGCCGTGGCCCGCGCGGTCGCTGATGCCTATGCGACCACCATCGTCGGCGGCGGCGACACGGACGTGGCCGTGCACAAGGCCGGCGTGTCCGACAGCATCACCTTCATCTCCACCGGCGGCGGCGCGTCGCTGGAGCTGCTCGAAGGCAAGGAACTGCCGGGCCTAGCGGCGCTTACCGACGATAAAGAATAAAACAATTTTTCTCGCAGGGACGCGGAGAATAATTCTCCGCGTCCTCCGCGACTCCGCGAGAGACAAGGGGTTTCTCATGAATCCGAAAAGAAGGCCTATCATAGCGGGCAACTGGAAAATGAACAAGACCACCGTCGAAGCATGCGAACTCGTTCGCAAGATCGCTTATGCGGTGATCAACACCAAGGATCGTGACGTCGTGGTTGCGCCTCCCTTCACCGCCATTCCCGGCATAATTGACGTCATCCGGGACACGAACATCGGACTTGCCGCCCAGAACATGCATTGGGAGGACAAAGGCGCCTTTACCGGCGAGATTTCCGCTGAAATGCTGTTGGATTTGGGCTGCAAGTATGTTATTATAGGCCACAGTGAACGCCGTCAGTACTTCGGTGAAACCGACGATACGGTGAACAAAAAGATCCGGCAGGCCCTGAACAAGGGACTGCTGCCGATCGTCTGTGTCGGAGAACTCCTGAGCGAACGCGAAGCCGGCAAAGCGAACGAAGTGATCGAACGACAGGTCATGGGCGCGTTCAAGGGCGTGACTGCCGCTGAAATGCAGAAGATCGTCATTGCCTATGAACCGGTCTGGGCAATCGGCACCGGTAAGACCGCCACACCGGACCAGGCGAACGAGATCCACGCATTCATCCGCGGGAAGGTGAAGGCGGTGTACAACGCCGACGTCGCCGAGGGCCTTCGCATCCAGTACGGCGGGAGCGTAACGCCCGATAATGTATCTCAGCTCATGGCGAAACCCGACATTGACGGCGCACTGGTGGGCGGCGCAAGTTTGAAGCCCGAATCGTTTGCGGCACTGGTGAACTTCAAGTAAAACCTTTTATCACCGCAGAGAACGCAGAGACCGCAGAGTTTTACATTTTGAATTACTTATGTGAATCTTTCTCGACGTTCTCCGTGATCTGCAGTTTAGGAATATCTTCAAGGAGGCAACAATGCGTATTTTTTTAGTATCACTTCATGTCATAGTGTCCGGCATCCTGATCGGGATAGTGCTCTTGCAAAAGGGTAAAGGCGCTGATATCGGCGCGGCATTCGGCGGCGCGTCCCAGACCGTGTTCGGCCCGCGCGGAACGCAAAGCGTCCTGTCAAAGGTCACCACAACGGCGGCGGTCATTTTCATGATCACGTCGCTCAGTCTCGCGCTCTCGTCAAGCCATCGGAGTTCGGTCATGGAGAACCTGAAGCAGGACCAGGCAGCTCCGGCTGTTCCGCTCGCACCGCCTGCTCCGGTTCAGGCGCCGACGCCGACAAAATAGTTGGCATGCAGTCGTGACCGTTCCACGGACTCACAGGGTAGGCGTTGCCTACCCTTTTGTTTTTGAAAGCGAGCCCTTCTGGACGCAGATAAGCGCGGAAGAAAAAACGGGGCAATCCCGATTGGAAAAGCAGGACCCGTTTTAGCATTCTGCATTATTTTCCACGCACCTGTGCGTTAGGCGAATTCTTTTAGATGAATAAATTTTCCCTGCACATCCTTGTCCTTATTCTTCTTCTCTCTGCCTGCGGCCAAAAGGTCGAGCGGAACCCGAATACGTTTATCGAGAGCTCCATCGGCGACGCGCGGCGGCTGAATCCGGTCATTGCGAACGACTCCGCGTCGGGCACGATCAACGACCAGGTCTTCAACGGCCTGGTGAAGTACGACAAGGACCTCAAGCTTGTCGGCGACCTGGCCGAACGGTGGACCGTTACAAACCGCGGGAAAACGATCACCTTTTATCTCCGCAAGGGAGTGAAGTGGCACGACGGCGTAGAGTTCACCGCCGAAGACTGCCTGTTCACCTACAGGAAATTCATCGACCCCAAAGTCGCCACGCCCTACAGCAGCTCCTACATGGTCGTGAAAAAAGCCGAGGTCGTGAGCAGGTATGTGTTCCGCGTGACCTATCGGAAACCTTTTTCTCCGGCCCTCGAAAGCTGGGCCGCCGGAATGATCCCCAAACACCTGCTCGAAGGCAAGGACATCAACACCGACGCCTTCAACCGCCACCCCGTGGGCACCGGCCCCTACAAGTTCAGGGAATGGATCTCCGGCCAGAAGATCGTCCTCGACGCGAATGACGATTATTTTGAGGGCAGGCCGAACATCGACCAGTTCATCTATCGCATCATCCCCGACAGCTCGACCGCGTTCCAGGAGCTGCTTTCCGGCGGCGTGGACATGATGGACCTGAACCCGCTCCAGTTCCTGCGAAAGAGCGAGACCCCCCGCATCAAGGAGAATTACGTTAAATTCCGGTATCCCGCGAACGCTTACACCTACATGGGCTACAACCTGTTGAACCCCCTTTTCGGCAGCATCAGGGTCCGGCAGGCGCTCTCCTATGCCATCGACCGCCAGGGGATCATCGACGGAATCCTCCTCGGCCTCGGCAGGCCCTGCACCGGCCCCTTTTCGTACGTGTCCTGGGCCTACAACCCGAAGGCAAAAAGTTATGCCTACGATCCCGAACGTGCCCGCCGCATGCTTGCCCAGGCAGGCTGGAAAGACAGGAACGGCGACGGCGTGCTCGAAAAGAACGGCAAGCCGTTCCGGTTCACGATCATGACGAACCAGGGGAACACCGAGCGCATTCGCACCGCCGAGATCATCCAGCAGAATTTGAAGGCCGTGGGCATCGTCGTCGATATCCGGGTCATGGAATGGCAGGCGTTCCTCGAACAGATCGACAAGCGGTCCTTTGACGCCATCATTCTCGGGTGGAGCATGGGCCGCGACCCGGACCTTTACGACATCTGGCATTCGAGCAAAACAAAAAAAGGGGAATATAATTTTATCAGCTACAAAAATCCCGTGGTCGATCGGCTGCTCGTCGAAGGCCGGCGCACCTTCGATATAAGGAAACGGAAAAAAATCTACTACCGCATTCATGCGATCCTGGCCGAAGAGCAGCCCTACGCCTTCCTCTATGTGCCGGACGCATTGCCGATCGTGCATAAGCGGTTCAAGGGCATCAAAGTCGAGCCGCTCGGCATCATGTACAATTTCATCCACTGGTATGTTCCGAAGAACCGGATGGAATGGTAATGTACCGACAGTTCATCGTGCAAAGTACGGAGTTCGGAGTTCCGGGACTTTTCACGTTGAACTTTGAACCCTGAACTTTGAACTCAAGAAATGTCTATCATTACTGTTAACAACCTCACCAAGAAGTTCAAGTCGCTGACCGCCGTAGACGGCATTTCCTTCGCAGTCAACAAGGGCGAGGTCTTCGGTTTCCTCGGTCCGAACGGCGCCGGCAAAACGACGACCATCAGCATTCTTTGCACGCTGCTCTCGCCTTCGTCGGGTGGGGCGGAGATCGCGGGATTTGACTGCGCAAAAAACCCCGATCAGGTGCGCACGTCCATCGGCCTCATATTCCAGGACACCACGCTCGATGTAGGGCTTACCGCCTACGAAAACCTGAAGTTCCACGCCTACCTGTACAACCTTGACCGGCGCCTTGCGGAGAAGAGGATCGACGAAATGCTTGCGGTGGTCGAGCTGCAGACCCGGAAACACGATCTTGTCAAAAATTTTTCCGGGGGCATGAAACGGCGGCTGGAGATCGCGCGCGGACTTCTCCACTACCCGCGGGTGCTGTTTTTGGACGAGCCCACGATCGGCCTTGACCCGCAAACGAGAAACACCATCTGGGATTTCATCAACACGCTCAGGAACAAAGAAAAGATCTCCGTGTTCATGACCACCCACTACATGGAGGAGGCCGAGAACTGCGGCCGCATCGCCATCATCGACCACGGCAGGATCATCGCCCTGGACACGCCGGCAAAGCTCAAACAGATGGTCCACGGCGATGTTATCCACGTCATAACTGCCGACAACCAGCGTGCGATCGCCGAGATTCAGAAGACCTTTGGCCTGGCTGCGCGCGAGGAGAACGGCGGGCTGGTCCTCGAAACGGAGAAGGGCGACGAATTCATCCCCAGACTGCTTCATTCCCTGACCATGCAAACTCTGTCGGTGAGCCTCAAAAAACCGACCTTGAACGACGTGTTCCTGAAGCTTACCGGCAGGACCATCAGGGACGATGTGGTTGCCGACAGCAAGGAAGTCACGCGCGAGTTCGTCAGGAGCCACCGGAGGGCGCAGCGATGATCCAGCTCCGGCCGATCTACGTCATCTGCATGCGCGAATTCATCAAGTTCTTCCGTGAAAAAAGCCGTTTGCTCGGCACGCTCGCCCGTCCCGTGCTCTGGCTCTTTGTCGTCGGCAACGGGATGGGCTCGCTCATCAGGCCCCGGGCGGGGTTTTCCTATCTCCAGTTCATCTTCCCCGGCATGATCGGCATGACCATCCTCTTTTCGTCTATTTTCTCGTCCATCTCGATCGTGTGGGACCGCGAGTTCGGGTTCATGAAAGAGATGCTCGTTGCGCCTATTTCGCGGCTCTCGATCGTCATCGGAAAAACGCTTTCCGGCACGCTGATCTCGGTCGCCCAGGCGGTTATTATCCTGGTCTTCATTCCCGTCCTCGGAATTCATCTGACGATCATGCAGTTTTTTGAGGTCGTTGCCGTGTCCGTGCTCGTCTCGTTCTGCATCACGTCGCTCGGCATCCTGATCGCCGCCAGGCTTACTTCCTTTGACGGGTTCAACATCATCATGAACTTCCTCGTGATGCCCATGCTGTTTCTCTCCGGCGCCATGTACCCCGTCACCTCCATGCCGCCTGCCCTGCGGCATCTCACGCTGATCAACCCCCTCACGTACGGAATAGACGCGCTCAAGCATATCCTGCTCCGGAACGGCACGCCGCCGCTCGGACCCGAGTTCCCGCTCCTCCTTGACCTCTTCATTGTTGCCGTCATATCCGTTGTTATGCTCACCTTCGCGGCGCTGTCGTTCAGAAAAAAGGAATAACAGCGGTTGCTCTTTCATGACGGCATGCGAAACGGGATGGCATGTTTCCAGTTGAAATTAGCGGATCATTGCCTTAACATGCTGCAGGAAAATAAACCTAAAAAGAGCATTTAACCACGGATTAACACGGATAAACAGCGTTGATTCTAAAAAGAGCAGTTGGACACTGAAGAATCGGATTAACATATGATAAAGGCGGATAAATCCTGAACCAAAGCCTTCGCCTTTTGGGTGAACTGATTATTAAAGGAAAATCCGCTGTTATCAGGCTTTTATCCGCTTTTATCAGTGTCAAATGCCGTTTTTAAGTTGATTCAAAGTCCTAAGACAAAAACAAGGAGCGCCGATTGGGTGAAGCTCCCGTTCGAAATAAATTATTGATTTAAGGCCTTAACCGTGTTCATCTGTGGTTCCAACTGCCGTTTGTAGGATAAACAAAAAAGGGGCTCGTTATGAATGACCATGCCATAAACCTTTTTGCTTCGCCCAGTTGACCGCCGTCAGGCGGCGCCGGAGGTTGCCGACAGGATGGAGCAAAAAGAGCTGGTGGATTTTCTCCTGAAGAGGGGGAAAAGATCAGAAATGCCATACGGAGTAAATACGCTGAAGTATCCGTTTCGGCAACGGGAAAATTTCAATATCCCACAGGCAAGGACGGCGCTGAGGCGTTAGGATACGATCGTGACCTTATAGAAAGCGCGCCTGCACGATTTTTCGAATCCTATTGCGGGGTAGGAAATCCATTCTCTCTCGGAAAAATTCTGCCGGGAGACGTCGTGCTCGACTTTGGGTGCGGAGCAGGATTCGATCTCTTTGTCGCAAGTAAACTCGTCGGTGAACGCGGACGGGTCTGCGGAATAGATTTGACGGAAGACATGGCAATACGGGCCGGAGAGAACCTCGCTCTCTCGGGCTTTGCAAACTTCGAGGTCAAAAAAGTTGATTCGGAAACCATCCCCTACCCTGATCATGTCTTTGATGTCGTGATATCGAACGGCGTCATCAATCTTTCCCCGTGCAAGCAGGCCGCCTTCACTGAGATCTACCGCGTCATGAAGCCGGGCGGCAGACTCCAGTTCGCAGATGTAATCCTGGAAAACGATTTGCCGGCATCCCTGGCAGGAAACGCTGAAGCGTGGTCGCAATGAATAGGCGGCGCGGTCCCGGTTCGGGATCAGGTCGGATTGCTGGAGGAAGCGGGCTTCAAGGAAGTGGAATACAGGGGGATAACCGGCTTTCGTACGTCACCCTACACCGTGGGCGCCTTGTTCCGGGCGAACAAGGGAACCCGTTAACAGCCGGCCTCCCGGCGCAGGCCCTGACATAACTACCTTGCCGGAGCAGCGGCCTTCTCTGCTTCACCGCTATTCCCGTCCTCCTTCTTCTCTTTTTTCTCCTCGCTTTTCTCTGAAGCAGACAGCTTCTTCGACATGTCTTTGAGCCGCCTGTCCACAAGGAAATTTATCGAACCCTCAGGATAGGTTCCGTCCTCCCTGCGTTCACCTGCAGGAAGTCCGGTAAGGAGCTCCAGCGCCTCATTCACGGTTTTGACCGAATAGACGTGGAACTTCCCCTCCTTTACGGCTTCCACTACTTCCTTCTTGAGCATAAGGTTTTTCACGTTGCTCTGCGGAATGATGACCCCCTGGTCTCCGGTCAAACCGCGGTTCCTGCAGACGCCGAAGAACCCCTCGATCTTCTCGTTCGCCCCGCCGATGGGCTGGATCTCCCCTTTTTGATTGATCGACCCGGTGATGGCGAAGTTCTGCTTGATCGGCACTTCGGCAATGCCTGAAATGAGCGCGATTAATTCGGCAGCTGACGCGCTGTCGCCTTCTACCTCTCCGTAGTTCTGCTCAAAGGCAAGAGTCGCGGACACGGACAGCGGTTTATCCTGGGCATAGGTGCCGCCGAGATAGCCTGAGAGAATGAGCACCGCCTTGTTGTAGATGCGGCCGGCGAGTTTGGCCTCGCGCTCGATGTCGACGACACCTGCTTTGCCGAGGTACACCCTGCTCGTGATGCGGGACGGTTTGCCGAAATAAAAATCGCCGATATCGTACACGGACAAGCCGTTCACCTGCGCCACCACGGAGCCGGTGACATCGACCATGAGCGTTCCTTCGGCGAACATTTCCTGGATGCGCTCGTCGATCAGGTTCGCGCGGTAAAGCTTTTCGTTCAGCGCCTTATCTACGTGCTCGCCCAGCACGCTCGTCCTTCCTGCTTGCGATGCCCAGTACGACGACTCGCGCACGAGGTCGGAGAGGTCGCTGAAACGCAGCGAGAGCTTGTTCTTTTTTTCGACCAGGCGGGAGGCATGCTCGACGATCCCCGCCACCGCGCTCCGGCCGAAGGGAAGAAGGCCGTCACTCTTCACCATGTTTGCGATAAAATGCGCATAGCGCATTTTATCATCCGTTGAACTCGTGGTCTGGGTGTCGAAGTCGGATTTGACCTTGAAGATGTCCTTGAAGTCCTCGTCGTAATTGTACAGCAGGTAATAGAGCCAGGGGCTCCCGAGCATGATGATCTTCAGCGCTACGGGAATGGGCTCGGGTTTGATGCCGCCGGCGCCGAAACCGTACAAATCGGCGACGTCCTCGATCTTCACTTCGTTTTTTTTGATGATCCGCTTGAGCGCGTCCCACGAGAAGGGGTTCCGAAGCACGTCCAGGGCATTCACCAGCAGATATCCGCCGTTCGCCTGGAGCAACGCCCCCGACCGGATCATGGTAAAGTTCGTGTAGAAGGCCCCGAAGCGCGCCTTGCGCTCGATGCGGCCGACAAGATTGTTGTAGGTTGGGTTTATCTCTTCGATCACCGGTCCGCCCTTGGTCTCGGAATTATCGACAATGAGGTTTACCTTGTAGCGCTCCAAAAAGCTCCCTTTGTCCATGCCCTCGATCGGGAAGGGCATCTCCGGCGTCTGGCCCAGGAATTCCCGCAGATTGCCCAGGATGTCCTCCTCCACCTCGCCCAGGAACTCCGGGATGCGCGGGTTGGCCCCGTATTTTTCCCTCAGGTCGTCGAGCTGGTGGCCCATGGAGAAATGGGCGACGCGCCGGTTTAACTCATGGACTTTTTCATGGGTTTCCTTGTCGAGCTGGCGGGCCTTGGCAAGAAAATCGCGTATCTCGGAATCGACTTTTTTCTCGTGCTCCTCGAGTTCGCGCTTCTGTTCCGCGGACAGGCTGTCGAGTTCCTGCGGCTGGAGCGGCTTGCCCTTCCAGAGCGGGACCTTGACGATGCCGGTGCGCGTGATCGTGAGCTGGAACCCCAGCTCGTGCGCCCGTTTCCCGGCGTCGTCGAACAGGATCTCTTTCGCCTTCTCCGCCTCTTCCACGACGCGGGACTTCTGTTCTTCGTACTCTTTGGACTCGAACACCTTCGGGATCTCGTTCTGCATGAACTCGATGAACTTTTCCACATCGCGCCTGAAGGCTCCGCCCTTTCCCGGCAAAAGCTTGATGGCCCGCGGCCGGTCGGGGTCCTTGAAGTTGTTGATGTAGCACCAGTCGTCGGGCACCGGGAGGTCCTGGGAGATCCGCTTGATGATCGACTTGGCAATGGAGTTTCTGCCCGTGCCCGGAACGCCGGACACGAAAATATTGTAGCCGTGATTGCGGATGGAAAGGCCGAACTCGATCGACTTCACGGCCCGCGCCTGGCCGATCACTTCTTCCTTCGGGGAAAGTTCAGACGTGGTCTGAAACGGGAATTCCGCCGGATCACAGACGTGACGCAGTTCGGAAAGCGCTACTTCACGTTCTTCGATATTCATGCGGCCTCCTTCACCGAAACGCTCTACTTCAAGTGTATGCACTGCATCCGCTGTTGTCAAGGCAACCGTTTCCTCAGGGAGAGGTCCTGCGCGGAAGAAAAATAAGATGTTGATTTTTTCTCGTGCCGCTCTTATAATCGCCGCATTCATACATTCATCGTTCATGACCCGGCAGCTGGCAGCAACACCCTGTCGAATGAAGGAGGCTTTTATGAATCCTGCCAAGTTTCTTCCGCCCAGGCCGGTCCGGGTGTTCGAGCGCGATCAGCTGATGAACAAACTTGCGGCCTGGGAAGACAAAAAGTTGCTCCTCGTCCACGCGCAGGCAGGCCAGGGCAAGAGCACGCTTGTTGCAAGCTACATCAAATCGCTGGCCTCGCCGTCGGTATGGTACAATCTGGACCAGGAAGACGAAAACCCCGGCGTATTCCTCTCGTCGCTGGGCAAGGCGGTCCAGCAAACGTGGCAAGATCGCCTGCCCACGCTGCCCCCGGTCCCGCACCGCTACGGCATGGGCCAGATCCATCAGGGACTCGACCAGTGGGTCCGTCTGGTTTTCCATAACCTTCCTGATACAAGCTTGATCGTATTCGATGATTTCGCCGGCACACCTTCAGGGTCCCTGGAACAGCTCCTCAAAATGCTGATTGCGTCCACGCCGCCCTCTGTCCGGTTTCTGGTCATCTCCCGGACGCGGCCGGAGCTCGAAATTGCGAAGCTTCGCGCCACACAGTCCGTCGGCGAACTTACCGGAGAAGACCTCCGGTTCAGCGACGCCGAAGTGCAGGACCTCTTCACGATCATCTTCCGCATGCAGATTTCCGAGACCGAGGCGGCGCTCATCAACGCCACCGCGGAAGGCTGGCCCGCCGGGCTCGTGCTGATGCACGAGTATCTCTCAACCCTCTCTCCGAAGGCCCGCTCGCTTGCGCTCATCGACCGGCGCTCCACGGGGTTCCGGACCCATGTCTTCGATTACCTGGCCCAGGAAGTGTTCGTACACCTCCCGCAGGAACTGCAGCAGTTCCTCCTCCGGACGTCGATCGCCGATTATCTTTCCGCCCCGCTCATGGCGCACCTGACCGGCCTGCCGCGAACGCATGCGGGCCGCGGGAAAGCGTCGGTCGCCGGCATGGTAAAAGAGCTCAGGAGCAGAAACCTTTTCGTAACCGCGATGGACAGTGATGCGTCGGTGATCCGCTATCACGCCCTGTTCCGGGAATTTCTTCGCAAAAAGCTGGTTGCCCAGACAAAACCGTCTGAAGTGAAGAAGCTCTATACTTCCGCCGCAACGTATTTTCTGAAAGCGGGAGACGTGGTCCGGAGCATAGACCTTCTCATCGCCTCCGGCCAGTTCGAGCAGGCCATCAGGCAGATCGAGCAGGCAGGCGAAGACCTCATCGTTCGCGGGCAGGCGCGTACCCTTATCCGTTGGATCGAGGCGCTTCCGCTCGAATACGGCAACCGCCCCTGGTTCCTCTTTTCCCGCGCCGTGGCATGCCGCTACACCGACCCCCGCACGGCGCTCGCTTTTTTCGATCTCGCGTTTAAGGGTTTTCGGTCCTCCGGCGCGGCCTACCATCGGAGCGCAGGGCAGATGCTGTCGCTCTGCGGGATCATCGAGACCTGCTTCTATGCAGGCGGAAACTTCAAACGGATGGCACGCGCCGCCGCAACGGCAAGCGCGCTGCTGAAGCGTACAACGCAGAAATCGCCCGACGCGCGTTCCCGCTTGCTTCTGGCGCTCGGTACCGCCTGTTTTTTCATCGGGAAACTCCAGCAGGGCGCCGAAGCGTTGCAAGGGGCGCTCGACGCCTTTCGCAGGTCGCGCGACCATTATCACCAGATCCAAAGCGCGATTTATCTTGCGCCCTGCGCCATCTACCTGGGGAACTTCAGGTTGGCGCGCGAAGCGATTCGAAAGGGCTTCGAAGCCCACGCCTCTATCCCCGAGGAATCGGGGGCCGGAGCGGCCCTGTCCATGGCCCAGGCCATGACTGCGCTGTTCGAGGGACAATTTGCCGAGGCCCAGGCATGCATCGACAAATGCCAAAGCCTTTCGCAGGAACATGAGCTTGAGGCCTTCGATTTCCTTTCCCTCGACATCGGCGGATGGCTCAAGACCGCGCTGGCAGACTATGATCACGCCGATCAGCTGCTTCAGCAATGCAAAAGCAAGGGGGAAGAACTGCAGAACGCATTTTTCAACGCGTCGGCGGCGCATTTGCTCGCAATAAATTACCTCCACCAGAACAAGCTCGATGCGGCCCAGGCCGAGGCGGACTATGCGCTTGCGGTCAGGTCGCAGTCCGGCAGCAGCCTTTTTTATGCACTGTCGCTCTCGGTAAGCGGGGCCCTCGAGCTTAAGCACGGCAGAATACAAAAAGCCGAGCGGATGCTGAACGAGGCGCTCTCGCTATTCCGCAGGAACGGGGCCGCTCAACAGGAAGCGAACGTGCTGCTTCTCCTGGCAGAGCTGAGCGCGCAAAAAAAACGGAGCCGCGAGTTCAGGGAGTTTCTTCACGGGGGTCTTGCGATCGGCCGGGAACGGGGGTTTACCTACTATGCTCTCTTCACCCGGGCGGACATGGAGAATCTCGTTCGCAGTGCCCTCGCAGAAAACATCTGTGTTGACTACTGCGAAACGCTGCAGAAAAAATTCCGGGAAGGGACGAGCGCATCGTCCATCAGAATATGCTGTTTCAACGGATTCAAGGTCTTCCGCGACCGCGAGAGGATTACCGACGGCCTGTGGAAAAGCACCCGGGCAAAAACACTTTTGAAAATTCTCGCATCCCGCGACGGGTTGACCCTGCCGCGGGATACGGCGCTGGAACTGCTCTGGCCGGGAGACCGGCCGGAATCGCCGAACCAGTCACTGAACAGCATGCTTTCGCGCATTCGAAAGGTCCTGGAGCCTGCGGTCCGAGACGATGGGGGCGATTCCTGCCTGTCTCTGAAGGACGGGGTTCTCATGCTCGACGCGAGCCGCGTCTGGACCGACGTGGGACAATTTCATACCCACATCGAAAATGCGGAACGTTTGAAGGTGCGCGGAAAGACCGAGCAGGCGATGGAAGAATACTCCCAGGCGGTCATGCTCTACCAGGGCGATTTTTTGCCGGAAGACCTCTCCGCGGACTGGACAGCCGCGGTTCGCGACCAGCTTCAAACTCGCTACCTGCGGGCGCTTGAGGCCATGGCAACCATGGCCGAAGGGACCAGCGACAGTGAAAAAACCCGCACCGTCTATGAAAAACTGTTCCTTGCCGATCCGTGCAATGAAAACGCCTGCTGCTGGCTCATGACGCAGTACCACTCAGACGGCCGGCGCAGCGACGCGATACGCGCCTATGAGCGGTGCGAGCTGGCATTAGGCAGGGACCTGGACCTTGAGCCTGAGGAGCGGACGAAAAAACTGTACCGGGGTATTCTGGGAGGTGATTGAAGCACGACGAAGATAAGTGATCTCCAGGATAGGCGGGAGTGGAGCCCCCTCCGGAAGAAGCCGGGAGGATTGCACACGCGGGATTCACCGTTTCTCAGACTCATTCTTCCTGCTTTCTGCGAAGCAAGAAGTACAGCTTCCCCTCATGCTGCAGGTTCCCCGCAGTAAGTTCAGCGTCTGCTCCCTGACCGAAGAACAGATCGACCCTTCCCGGCCCCTTGATCGCGCCGCCCGTGTCCTGGTTCATCACGAACCGCGTAAAAGGCACCCATTTCTTGATCTCGTTGTTCTCGATCACCGGTTTCTGCGACGTGATAAGACCCAAGGCGCCCTTGGGGAAGAGCCTGCTGTCCGTGGCTATGGAGCGTCCCGGCGTGAGCGGCACGCCGATGTTCCCGCGGGACGGCCCCGTGTCGAGCCGGAAGAAGACATAGCTCTGGTTCCGGCACAGCACCTCGTTCAATTTCTCGGGATGAGAACGAAGGTATTCCCGCAGCGCCTGCATGGACATCGTGTCCCTGGCCATCGCCCCCGTATCGATCAGATATTTGCCGATGCTCGTGTACGGCCTGCCGTTCTGGCCGTCATACAGAACGCTCAGGACATTCCCGTCCCCGAGGTCGACCTTGCCCGAGCCCTGCACCTGGAGCACATAGATGTCGACGAGGTCGGAGCACCAGAGGATCTCGAGGTTTTTATTCGCAAGCAGCTTCTTCCCGTCGATCTCTTCCCGTGAATAATAGGGAACGACTTTCTTGCCGTCCAGCCTGCCGAAGAGTTTGTCCTTGGGAAAGCCCGTACCAAACTGCGAAAGATCGATTTCGATCATGTCGTCGGGCTTGCGATAGAGCGGAAAGCGGAACGTCTCATCAGGAGCAACCCGGCAGGAAAGGGTTGGCTCGTAGTATCCCGTGAGCAAAATGGTGCCGCCGCCGTTTGTTCCCACGGATTGGTAAAGAACAAAATCCTTTTTGATCCGTTCGATCTTTTGGTCAAAAGAAAGGGAATCGTTCTCGACGATCAGCAGAAAGTTCTGGAGCGTGACAACCTGGTCCAGCGCGGTCACCTTATCGGGGCCGAAAGAAAAAACCGTGTTCTGGGGAAGCTTCTTATAATACTCCAGGCTCTGGCGCGCTGCAGTTGCCATGCCCTTAAAATCCATGTCATCGGCCGGCTCCGCCGCTTTCCTCCACGAGACGGGCTCCATGGCCTCCTCCGGTTTCGTCACCATGAGCGGCGCTCGGACACAGGCAAAGAGGGAAAATAAAAAAAACGTTGAGAGTATAAATCTTCTCGTGTTCAATTCATCAACCGCCTTTGGGCATTTTAAAACCATTTTGACTGTTATGGTGCAAATCCGCACTCTCCAGACGTGAGGGCAATTTATACTTTTCCCGCAGCCTTGTCAATTATCCTATAAAAGCATGTGGGACGCAGACAAAATCGGATAAACGCGGATGAAAACTTGGCAACAAAATACTTCTGAAACTAAAAAAGACTCCCCTTTGCAATGAAGCATCTTTACCCTTGCACGTGCCGTTCTATCCGCGAAAATCTGCGTTCATCGGCGTCCGACTGCCGTTTTCACGATAATTCGTTGTAATTATGAGAACGAAGAAGTATAAAGAATATACTGTGGCAACAAGCCCTTTGTAAAGAGCTTTTTCTGCTTTGAGAAGGTCGGAGAAAATGATCATCAGCGCCAGTAGAAGAACTGATATCCCGGCATTTTACAGCGATTGGTTCATGAAACGGATCGAAGAGGGCTTTGTTTTGGTTCGGAACCCGATGAATGCCCGTCAAGTGAGCCGGATTTCCCTGGCCCCGGAACTCGTGGATTGCATCGTCTTTTGGACAAAGAACCCGGCCAGGATGATCGACAAGCTGACTGTTCTTGACCGGGAAAAGTATAGTTACTACTTTCAATTTACGCTGACGCCCTATGGGAAAGATATCGAGCCGAATGTACGGGATAAAAACGACGTTGCAGCAACGTTCATCGAATTGTCGGAGAGAATCGGCAAAGAGCGCGTTGTGTGGAGATATGACCCGATACTCATGACGGACTCGATAAACAGGGATTTTCACTGCAGGTCCTTTGAACGCTTAGCCAGGGCACTGACCGGACACACTGATACATGCATCATCAGCTTCGTGGATTTTTATGCGAAATGCCGAAAGCGGCTGAGCAGTCTCAAGGCCCGCGAGATGAGCCTGGAAGATATTCGCGCCGTCGCAGGAGCATTTGCCGGCATATGCAAGGCCTATAATTTGAAACTCGAAACGTGCGCTGAAGAGGTCGATCTTTCAGATTTGGGCATAGGCCATGGAAAGTGTATCGATGATGAGCTTATATCCAGGATCATCGGGCGGCCGTTTGAAGTGAAGAAGGATAAATCGCAGCGTGAACTCTGCGGATGTGCCGCCAGTACGGATATTGGAGCGTATAACACCTGTCCTTTTGGTTGCCTTTACTGCTATGCCAACAATGGTAGCGAGGCTGTGTCAGCAAAGATATCTCTCCATGACAGGGAGTCTCCCTTGCTGTCGGGCGCTGAGTAATATCGTGATGTTGAAACGCATTTGTCGTGGATCGGGAAGCGATCCCCATGCCCCCTCGGGCGTAACAACCTCCCGCTCTCCTTCTCAAGTTCCGCAGTCATTTCCCCGTGATAAAGAGTCTCACTATTCTACCTACAAGGATTATCCCTAAGATAATGCCTGTGGCTAGTGCAAGGAAGATAGCAAAAAAAAGAGTCAGCTTGAAGACCAGAAAAAAGAGAGGGATTAACACGGCGCAGAGTATTATCGTCAGGCAACCTGTGACAAAATCCTTCGCTTCCAGCATTAAGGTGGTCCTTTCCGTTTTCCCTTTCAGAGGGAGTCTAGTGACAATTATAACAGAAGTGGGCTGGGGGAGAAGATCAAGGAGGGGAAATTTAACAGTAGAGACCTGATATGGCCTGGCAATACGACAATTAAGAAGCAAGAAATTTTGAGAAATGAGGTTCTTGCTTTTCTTAATTCTCTTTTCCCCGCTTGCTTCTTTTTTGTTCATACATCAGCGCGTCTGCCTGGACCAGCAGTTCATCAAGAGAACTGGGGTTCTCGTGGTCGTAATAGCCAAGTCCTGTGCTTAATGACAGTTTCCAGGGTTCGCTTTCCCCGGCATTAAAGATATCCAGATTTTTCTGTAAACGGGCAGTAACCAGATCAGTATCCGTCTTCGTTATCCCTATCGGGACAACCACAAACTCATCTCCGCCGAGACGAGCGATGATGTCTACATTCCGAAAGGACTTCTTGAGGATATTGGCAATCATGATTAAAGCCTTATCCCCTTCTTTATGGCCCAGGTTGTCATTGATCGCCTTTAAACCATCCATATCCGCGGACAGTATATACATGCTTCTCTTCAATCGTTTGGCCATATTCAATTCCCGCTCGGCAAGGTCGTAGAATCCTCTCCGGTTGTACAGGCCGGTCAGAGCGTCGGTAAAGGAAAACTCACGGAGTTGCGCTTCCATGCGTTTACGCTCAGTTATATCCCTGAGTATCCCCTTGATACCGAGAAAATCGCCTTTCTCGTCCTCTATCATCATGCTCGACGCTTCAAGTTCCAGTGGTTCTCCATTTATTTTCCTGGCCGCCATGTAGTAGGCGCTTACCGCCTTCTTGATCTTCAACTCCTGCCTGAACGCCTCCCTGTCCTTCGGGTCTCTCCAGTATTCAAGCGCGTTCCTGCCGATCATCTCGGAGGGGGCTTCGTGGCCGAATATCCTCGCCCCCGCCCGGTTCATCATTATAAAGACACCTTCAGCATTGACCTGATAGATCCCGTCCAGGGACGCGTCAAACAAATTTTTATATTCCGCTTCGGTCTTCCGGAGTTCTTCCTCCATCTGTTTCCGCCCGGTAACGTCCTCATACAGAGCCAGCCAGACAATTCCGTGGGTAGGGTGCTCAAAGGACGAAACAGTGCCGGAACACCAGAAAAG
>VFSW01001324.1_pt1 | contig 37693 bp, 30 predicted proteins | sample 5358111 | NCBI WGS metagenome assembly VFSW01 (sample SAMN11554181, study PRJNA540505) | mine drainage metagenome | isolation source: sediment from site ElyBrook_90M | place: USA: Ely Copper Mine, Vershire, VT | collected 2017 | reverse complement strand
CACCGCAGCCACCTCTACCCCAGCCGTGCTCGCCCCCGTCGGCGTCGCCCCAGCCACCCCATCCCCAGCCGGGACCCCAGCCGCCCCAGCCCCAGCCTGGACCCCAGCCGAAGCCAAGCCACGGACCGGCGCCGATGAAGGCTCCGCCGACAAACCAGTCAGGGGTGTAGTAGCCATACGGCGCGCAGCCGTAGGGGTAGTAGGGGTAGTAGCCCCAGGAGCAAACGGGAGGACCATCATCCACTGGGACGGGCACAACTGCCGGCCCAATTCCAATGCCGATTCCGATCCCGATCTGCGCACTGGCAGTTCCCGCTAACGGTAATGCAAAGAGCATCGCAATCAGAACGAGCCGCAAACTTTTCATGACTTCCTCCTTGTGCCGTCCGGTTCATGATTGAACCTGGAATTCGGACCACCCAATTGCGATCCCAGCACTCTCCGGTTCGTCCCTTGTTTCAGAACCGGCGTCTGAATAGTCTAACCATGGAATCCCGCATTAGTTGCGGTCTTTCCCTTCCAATCTCCCCAGCGGCTTGAGGATGCCGGTTCAGGCCCTGTGCATTCATGCCTTGAACCTGCGCCTTCCAAGCTCGCGCTATTTTCTAAGTCATAGAAAAAAAGCATGTTCAACCCAGTCTGGGCGATTTGATCGCGCTGGTTGGCAGGATCAATCATCATCGCCGCCGTCATCCCCTCCCCAGCCGCCCCGCCAGCCGCCATCGTCGCCACCGCCCCAGCCGCCTACGATGCCACCGACGACACCACCCAGAACTCCCTGAGCGCCCTGCCAGAATCCGCCACGCTGGTCGCCGTCTCCATCACCATCGCCATAGCCGCCATAGGGAGCTGCGTAGGGGCCTCCGTAAGCAGGCGCGTAGGGTGTGGCGTACCCGCCGTTCTCGTCATCGTCGCCGTTGCCTATCCAAACCCACCTTCCCGGCACCCAATATCCGTTGCTCATGTATCCATTCACCCACGCATAGCCAGGTCCGGGCGGTGGGGGAACATAGTTTGCAGGACCGCCCTGATACGCATACTGTGCTTCCGCACGTTGCATTCCCAGCGCAAGTGTTCCTGCGATCACAGCCACTGCCAGTACAGATGTCTTCAAAACTTGCATGGTGCCTCACTTTCGGGTTCGGGGCTCTTCGCTGTTTCCCATCCGGCCTTCTGCTTCCCGACCGGAACGCCGTGTCTCTGCAAACACCTATGAACTCAAAGGTTGCGGAGAGAGTGAAAAAATCGCTCTGCCCCAAATCTTCCTTTTGAGATGGTTGGATGCACATTTTCGCCAGGTGGAAAGGCCAATGCATCCCAGGGTGTTACATTGGGGTTTCACTCTCATGTTTGCCACCTCTCAGCACGCGCATTTCATCGGGATTGGCGGAATCGGCATGAGCGGTATCGCAGAGATTCTGCTGAGTCTTGGGATGAAGGTGTCGGGTTCAGATCTTCGACGAAGCGCTGTAACGGACCGGCTGACTCAGCTGGGGGCCACGGTCTACGAGGGGCACGACGCAGCCCATGCGGCTGGGGCGACTGTGGTCGTCATCAGCTCTGCGGTGCAGGCGAACAATCCTGAGGTACTGGAAGCCCACGCGCGGAAGATTCCCGTTATCCAGCGCGCGGAGATGCTCGCAGAGCTGATGCGTCTGAAATACGGAATTGCCATTGCGGGCATGCACGGAAAGACAACCACGACCTCAATGGTGGCGGCTGTGCTCTCGGCGGGCGGGCTCGATCCCACGGTGGTAGTGGGTGGCCGGGTCGATGCGCTTGGCTCGAACGCGCGGCTGGGTACAACGCAATATCTGGTGGCCGAAGCCGATGAGAGCGACCGGTCCTTTCTGAAGCTGTCTCCCATCCTCGCCGTTGTGACCAATCTCGACCGCGAGCATATGGACTGCTATCGAGACATGGAAGATGTGGAAGCCGCCTTCCTGGCGTTCATGGACAAGGTGCCGTTTTACGGAGCAGTGACCGCCTGTATCGACAACTCGCGGCTGGCATCGATTCTTCCGCGGGTCAGGCGCCGCGTCTTTACTTATGGGGCCTCATCGCATGCCGACTATCAGTTGGAGATGCTTGAGTCTCAGCCGGGGTGCTTTTCGCGCTTTACGGTTTCCACTGCGACGGGCGTGCTCGGTCCGTTTGAGCTGCACGTGCCCGGCCATCACAACGTGCTGAATGCCACTGCCGCGGTTGCCATTGCCAACCAACTCGAAGTGCCCTCGGAAAGGGTCGCGGAGGGTCTCAGGCTTTTTCGCGGCGTGGATCGCCGCTTCCAGCAGCGCGGCCAGGTGCACGGCGTGAGCGTGGTCGATGATTACGGCCATCATCCCACCGAGATTCGCGCCACGCTGGCTGCCGCGCGAGAATGCACGCAGGGCCGGGTTCATGTCGTGTTTCAGCCGCATCGTTACTCGCGCACACGCGACCTGATGGAGGAGTTCGCCACAGCGTTTGAAGGGGCAGATTCCGTCGTTGTGCTTCCGATCTACGCAGCCAGCGAAGCGCCCATCCCAGACGTCACCGCGGAGGTCCTCGCCCGGAGAATTGCCGTTCCGCTTGTGCGGTTTGCGCCTGATTTCAGTGCTGCAGTGGCAGAGGTTCTGGCGCAGGCCAGAGAGGGCGATATGGTTCTCACGCTTGGCGCGGGCAGCGTGAGCCAGCTTGCCCCGCAGATTCTTGCCGCACTGGAAGGCCTCTGAGCCATCTCAGTTTCATCCAGCGATCCCTCTACTGAAACCTTTTACTTCATCGGCCGGCGCTGCTATTATCCTGCCGTCTCTGAGTTTCACTTTTTGCGAGGTAAGTATGGCAAGGAGTACGCGTCGCGAGTTTTTGTCGTCCGTCTCTGCGGCTGGGGCGGTTGCAATCCTACCCGGAGGTTTACCGGCCTGGACAGAATCGACTACAGCTAGTCCCGTCAAGGTCTGGAGCACATTCCGCGACAGGCGGCACGAAGCCTCGGAACCGTTGGCTTGGAAGCCTGTGCAGCAAGTCGCTGCGAATGCCATTCTGCTTGATCCAGCGACGACCAGGCAGGATATGCTCGGATTTGGCGCGGCGATGACGGATGCATCCTGTTTTGTTCTGAGCCAGCTCACCGAGTCGGAACGCGAACCGCTGATGCAAGACCTCTTCGCGCCGGATGCGATGGGGCTGAATGTGTGCCGAACGTGCATTGGGTCCAGCGACTACTCGCGTACCGTCTACAGCTTCGATGACGGCCCTGAGCCGGACCCGGAGATGCGGCGCTTTTCGATCGAGCATGACAAAGCCTACATTCTTCCCATGCTGCGCGAGGCCCGGAAGGTGAATCCGGATCTGTTCCTGTTTTCGTCGCCGTGGAGCCCGCCAGGATGGATGAAGCCGAACAATTCGATGCTGGGCGGCGCAATGCGCAAGTTGAGCTTTCCCGCGTATACGCGCTACTTCCTTCGATTTCTCGAAGAGTACAAGGCGCAGGGTGTCCCCATCGATGCCGTCACCGTGCAGAACGAGACCGATGCGGAGCAAGAAGGCCGCATGCCGGCGTGTCTCTGGTCGCAGGAGCAGGAGATTGAGTTTGTGAAGGGCTATCTGGGGCCAGCGCTGCGCAAGGCAAGCGCGCCAACAAAGATATGGGTGCTCGATCACAACTACAACCTGTGGGGGCGCGCTATCGACGAGCTGAGCGATCCCGACGCCTTTGAATACATTGATGGAGTTGCCTGGCATGGCTACGTGGGCGAACCCTCTGCGATGACGCGTGTGCACGATGCCTTTCCGCAGAAGAGCGCCTACTGGACCGAGGGTGGGCCCGACATTAGTCAGCCCGATTATGCAACCGACTGGGCTAAATGGGCCGATACCTTCAACGGCATCGTGGGCAATTGGGCTCGGTCAATTACCTCGTGGAACCTTGCGCTCGATGAAAAAGGACAGCCGAATGTCGGTCCTTTCAGTTGCGGCGGGGTGGTCACGATCGACAGCAAGACGCACAAGATTCGCTACAGCGGGCAATACTGGGCATTTGCTCACTATGCGCGCCATGTGCGTCGCGGAGCGAAGGTCTTTGCGACGGATGGCGTGGGCAGCACGGGTAAGGGGAGCGAAGTGACGCACGCGGGCTTCCGCAATCCCGGCGGCGGATCCGTCGTCGTGTTGGCCAACCGCGGGGCAGAGGCACGAGTGCAATTGGTGCAGGGATCTGTGGCGCTGGACGTGGACCTTCCAGCCGAGTCCGTACTGACGCTGGAGTGGGCATGAGCCAAGACTGGCTACCCACGCCAATGTCTCGAATGCATCCGAGTATTCCGTAGTCTGACCCGTAACGCTGCGGATTCCTCTGTAATTTGGCGTGGCATGAATGAGCTGACCAGGGGGCTATAGTTGAATCTGGCGATTCTCACGACCCTGCTAAGGCGTGGCTAAACACGGCATCCACCAAACTCGGCCCCTTGCGTGGGAAGACGACGCGCCCATGGAACCTCGCTTCCGGCGCGTGCAGGAGCCTGTTACTTCGTCGCACAGAAGCTTGCCGGGCATGCCGGTCGCCATGGACGACTTCGAAGACAACGATGGCTCTTGGCGCAAAGCGTCTCGATCGCAAGACCGGCGTTGGTGGAAGCCGACCGGTACTATGGGCCGGGTTCTCGCCGGTGTTGTACTCGTGACTCTGCTGGCTGCGGCTGGCGTCGCAGTCCAGACGACGCGCCACTACCTCGATCGTGACTCCCGCTTTCGCGTGGAGGGCGCAGAGAACCTGCAGGTGACCGGCATCGGACAGGTTACTCGCGCCGATCTGGTCGCGGTATTCGGTGGAGACATCGGGCGCAACATTTTTTTTGTGCCGCTTGCCGAACGCCGCGCTCAAATTGAACAGATTCCCTGGGTGGAGCGCGCAACGGTGATGCGCCTGCTGCCGGATCGAATTCGGGTTTCTGTTGTCGAGCGCAAGCCGGTCGCCTTTGTGCGCCAGGCGGGACATATTGGTCTCGTGGATGCCAACGGAGTCCTGTTAGATATGCCTGCGGCAGCGATGGCGCAGCATTATTATTCTTTCCCGGTGCTGTCCGGGATTGATACGCGCGATCCGCTGCCTTCGCGCAAGGCGCGCGTCGCCCTGTATCTGCGGTTGATGGGCGACCTCGATGCCAATGGCCAGCACAATTCCGATCAGATTTCAGAGATTGACCTGACCGATCCTGAAGATGCGCGTGTGGTGATGCCGGAACAGGGCAGCGACATACTCGCGCACTTTGGAGAGGATCATTTTTTGGAGCGGTATCAGCGATACAAGGCTCACATCGCAGAGTGGAGACAGCAGTATCCGCATCTCTCGGCCGTGGACCTTCGCTACGATCAGCAGGTTGTTCTGGAGATGAAGCCTGGGGCGGACGCGGCTCCGACTTCTCAGACGGTGAATCCGTCAGACTCGGCTAGCTCGCCCGCGCCTGCTGCTGCCGTACCTTCCAAGCCATCAGTTGGAGCACCCAGGGCGCCCGCAGTCAACGCCAATGCGACAGCCGCTGCGAAGGTCAATGCATCGTCGAGTCCTTCCCATTCGGTGGTCAAGAACCATGGAAACAAGTCCGCGATCCCCCGCCATGATTCCCGAAAGAGCCAGCCAGTGGCGAAAAAAAAGCAGGCGCGGCCAAGTCAGGCAGAGATTGAGCGCGCGGCGGCGCGGCAACGTGCATTAAGAGCGCGCCGGCAGGCTCTGCAGAAGCGGGCCGCGCATTCGACCAGCGCACTACCGAAGAAGCCGGCAGTCCAACACGAGACGCAGGGACAGTGAGGCCTGTACGATGAGCCAGAAGCCAGAAAACCTGATTGTCGTGCTGGATGCAGGCAGCGCCTGGACCCGGATGCTGGCGGCCGACCTGAACGACGGCGCGCTGCGCTACCGCGGCCATGGCATCGTCCCCTCTGCGGGAATGCGCAAGGGGCTGATTTCGGAGTTGAAAGAAGCCGCGAAGACGGTGAAAGCCGCAGTGGACTCCACCGAGAGAACAGCGCGCACAAATATCGATGCCTGCGCAGTGGGCGTAGGCGGACCGCACATTCGCGGGGTGAACACGAATGGAGGCCTTGATTTGGGCAGTCGCATGCGCGAGATTTCTCGCGACGACGTGCGCGCTGCGATCGACAGGGCTAGAGCCGTCGAGCGCCCGCCCGACAGGGAGATTCTGCATCTTCTGCCGCGCCAGTTCATCCTCGATGACCAGCCGGGCATCTTCGATCCCATCGGGATGGTCGGAGCGCGTCTGGAAGTGGACCTTCACATAGCCACCTGCTCAGGCAGCGCTTTACAGAGCGCTGTGACCTGCGCCAATCGCGCAGGACTCGAGGTGACCGAGGCCGTGCTGGAGTCAATTGCCGCCGCGGAGGCGACTCTTTCCTCCGATGAGAGGGAACTGGGAGTCTGCCTGCTCGATATCGGCGCTCACTCCAGTGATCTGATCGTTTTCTTTGAAGGAGCCGTGGCGCACACGGGTTCCATCCCGGTCGGTGGCGCGCACTTTACCAACGACTTGGCCGTCGGCCTGCAAATGCCCGTGGCGCAGGCCGAGGATCTGAAGCGCCAATTTGGCCATGCTGTTGTCACAGCGGTTCCGCAGGAAGCCGAAATCGATATTGCAAATCCGCAGCCCAGACGTCTGGCTCTGCGAACGATCGCCGAGATTCTGGAGCCGCGCGCGCGGGAGTTGATGCATTTTGTCAAAGAGAGCTTACGGCATGGGGGTGTAATGGATGCACTTGGCGCCGGATGTGTGCTCACTGGCGGCGGTTCGGCGTTGCCCGGAATGCTCGACGTAACGGAGAGCCAACTGCGCGTGCCTGCTAGAACAGGTATGCCGGTGCGGCTTTCGGGCATGCCGGGTGAATTGGCCAATCCGGCCTTCGCCGTGCTGATTGGAATGATTCTGTATGCCCACCGCACGCAAGTGACACGCGCCGCGGAAAGCAATGCGCTGCGAACAAAATTGCGCGCATTATTTGCGTCAAGCTTTTAACCCTTGGATTCGAAGGAGACTCACGTCGTATGGAACAGCAAACCAACCAGGCGGGCGAAATGCGGATTCAATTTCACGACGAGAGCCCACGCGGCGCACGCATTAAGGTCATCGGGGTCGGCTGGGGGGGGGGCAATGCCGTCAACCGCATGATTCAGGCCGGAGTGGAAGGAGTGGAATTCATTGCGGCCAATACGGACGTGCAGGCACTCAAGCTGTCCCAGGCCCCTGTCAAGTTGCAGCTCGGTGTGCGTCTCACCTCCGGTCTTGGCGCCGGGGCGAATCCGGATGTCGGCCGCAGGGCCGCTCTCGAGGACTCTGAAAAAATTATCGAGGCGCTCGAAGGGGCCGACATGGTATTCGTGACGGCTGGCCTGGGCGGCGGAACGGGCACAGGCGCGGCGCCGGTGATCGCCTCGTTGGCCAGCGAGATGGGCATCCTCACAGTGGCGGTCATCACGCGGCCATTTGCCTTTGAGGGCAAGCGCCGCCTGCAGCAGGCCGAGCGCGGCCTCAAAGAGCTGCTTGAGAGCGTCGATACAATGATTGTGATTCCAAACGAGAAGCTGCTTGCCGTAGCTAAGGACGCGGGTTTTTTTGAGAGCTTTCGCGTCGCCGATGATGTGCTGCGCCAAGGCGTTCAAGGCATCAGCGACATCATTACAATTCCGGGCATCATCAATCGCGACTTTGCAGATGTGAAGACGACGATGGCCGGTATGGGCCATGCCGTGATGGGCACAGCCGTGCGCTCCGGAGCGAATCGCGCCGCGGAAGCCGCACAGGCCGCCATGGCCTCGCCGCTGCTGGAGGCAGGTGCGATTGACGGAGCGCGCGGCATTCTCATTAATATCACCGGGTCAAGTTCGCTGAAGCTGTCTGAGGTGAACGAGGCATCGTCGCTCATTCAATCTGCGGCGCACGAAGATGCAAACATCATCTTCGGTGCCGTGCAGGATGAGCGCATGGGCGACGAAGTGAAAATTACTGTCATTGCGACCGGTTTCCGCGACCAGATGCCGGAACGACGCGCGCGGATGCTGAATGTAGAAGAGGCGCCGGTCGTCTCAGTGCCCGTTGTTGCCCCGGAAAGTTGGATGCGCGAGCCGGAGCCGCTGGGCGCGGCGGCCGCAGTGATGCCGCGCTTCCAGAGCGAGGAAGAATCCGCGACGGAGTCCGAGACGCACGCCAGCCGCGAAACAGTCCTTGATGCGCCGGTCGATGCAGATCTCGCAGGCATCGGCTCCCTCCACGCCGCCGATGGCGCTTTGCGGTCGCACGCGCAGGCGAGGGAGATCGACACTGCCGCGAGCTACACACCGTTGCCGCGCGATTTTGCGCAGGGCCTGGGGGATGCAGTCGTGAATGTAGCAGCCGTTGCGACGCAGCCGGAAACTTCCGGAGCATCACTCTTCACCGAGCCTTCAGAGGACTCCGAGCGTGACCTGGATGTTCCTGCATTCATGCGCAGGCTGCAGTTCTGAGCTGTCGCGGAAAGGTTTCTCGCGGGAACTGAGCGGAATCTCCGCCGTAGGCAAGGAGGCTCCAGAATTTGCGCCGATGGCAGTGTTTTTTCGTCGTGAACTTGGTGTTTCCTATATTGTAGAAGAGTAACCGAGTACTGGGTACTGCCAGGGCGAGGCACTTGGACCTGCGGCAGGTGCAGTCGACAATTGAAGAGACATGCTGATTTGCATTTGTAAGGGACGGATGTTCACGTTGGAAAGCAAGCGTTACTTAAGTTCAATCGGATGAACAGGGCACAAGGTAAAAGGGTGACCGAGGAGAGGATACTGGCGGAATGAGACTGTGTGGTGTGCGAGGCTGGGGCCTCATCCTTGGTTGTCTGACGATGGTTCCGGTCGCCTCCGCCGCGCTGGATGCGCCGCACACTCTTCACCACTCCAAACAGGCAAGTCAGCATTTCTCCGCAGGCGCACATCTGCGTACGCATCGCCACGTGGCGGGCGCCAAGTCTGCCCGGTCGCGAACCGCGACGCAGGCGCGGGCGAGAAGAAGCACCGTCACTCATGCGGGAGGCAGCGTTCGCACCGTGAGCCTGCATCGCCGCCATCGCTATTACGAGAGGTTCACGGCTAGCTCATTTACCGATGCACCGATCGGCGAAGGAGACGTAACCGCGGGTGAAGATCCGGTTGTGCGGCAGGCGGCCATCGATGCGCTTGGCGACATGAATGGCACTGCCGTTGTGATCAACCCGGCGAACGGCCGCATCCTTGCTATGGTCAATCAGAAGCTTGCACTCTCGCCGGGTGCCGAACCTTGCTCCACCATCAAGCTTTCGGTGGCTCTCGCGGCGTTGTCTGAAGGCATCGTTACGCGCGACACGATGGTCCAGTTGCAGGGCTTTCGCATGAACATGACCCAGGCCATCGCGCACAGCAATAACCTCTATTTTGAAGAGCTCGGTCGTGAGTTAGGCTTTGAGCGTGTTCGCCATTATGCGACGGAATTTGGCCTCGGTGAGCTCGCCGGCTATCGCCTGGATGGCGAACAATTGGGTGTGTATCCCGACCAGCCAATTCCCGCTGCAGAGGGCGGGGTAGGCCGTATGTGCAGCTTTGGCCAGGGTGTATCGATGACGCCCCTCCAACTAGGCGCACTGGTCGCGGCCATCGCCAACGGCGGCACGCTCTACTATCTCCAGCACCCTACCACGCCCGAGGAGATCGCGGGCTTCCAGCCTAGAATCAAGCGGTCCCTCAACATCGCCAAGTATGTCCCAGACCTCGAGGATGGCATGGCCGGAGCCGTGCAGTATGGCACCGCGCGCCGTCTGCGCGCCAACTTTCAAGAACTTCCGGTCTTTGGCAAGACGGGTACCTGTTCGGACAAGGGCACCCGGTTCGGCTGGTTCGCGTCCTACTCGCAGACTCCGATGGGAAATCTTGTCACGGTCTTCTTCCTCGAAGGAGGCAGACCGACCTTCGGCCCTCGCGCAGCCGAGTTGACTGGCGAGTTCTATAAAAACCTCTGGGATCGCAACTACTTCGCAGGCAAAGACCAACAATCTGCGCGGGTTGCGGCGTCGTCTGCCACCAGTTCGGCAGTCCAGTAGCGAGGGATTTGCGCAGCGGCCTTTCAGATGGAAGCACGGGCAGGTTCGAGCCTTCCTGCCTTCAGTTTTTCAGTAGAGCTGCTGCGACGAATTCCAATCTGGCACATCCGATGAAGAGAGCACTGCTGTCTGCGACTCTGGCGCATCCGCGCATCAGTGGTGTTTGACTTTTTAAGAAAGCGCCTGAACTCCCATGGAACTGCCCACACACATCTTGCTGACTTATGGCTATCTCCTGCTCTTTCTTTGGGTTTTGGTGGAGCAGTTCGGCTTGCCCCTGCCCGCTGTGCCGGTGCTTCTGGCTGCGGGAGCGCTCGCCTCCCAGCATGAGTTAAGCCTGCCCTTGGCATTCGTATCGGGACTGGCGGCGTGTTTGATCGCGGATACGGCGTGGTTTGTCATCGGCAGGCGCTATGGGCATCATGTGTTGCGCTTGCTCTGCAAACTCTCGTTGGAGCCCGATATCTGTGTCCGTCAAACCCAGAACTCCTTTGCAAGTCGTCGCTCCGTCACGCTGGTTATTGCTAAATTTGTGCCGGGGCTGGCGACGCTGGCTCCTCCCGTTGCCGGCGAGAATGGCATGGGCATCGAGCAGTTCCTCCTCTTCGACGGTCTTGGTTCGGTTCTCTGGGTTGGAGGTCTGCTGGCCGGCGGCTGGTTGTTTGGCGACGCACTCAATCGCGATCCCGGACTCCTCAACTGGGTGGGGCGCTTCTCTGGAGGTCTCCTGATTCTCGGTATTGCCGCATTTTTCGCAGCACGGCTCTATCGCAGGCGCGCGTTTCTGCGTAAGCTGGTGGATGCCAGGCTTGAGCCAGAGGATCTGAAGCGCCAGCTTGATGCCGGGGAGAGTGTCTTGATTGTGGACTTGCGGCATCCGCTGGAACTGGTTCCGGAACCATATACGCTACCCGGCGCTCTGCATCTGATGCCTGAAGCTCTGTCGTCCAGACTGGATGAGATTCCGCGCGACCGGGAAATCGTCCTCTACTGCACATGCCCCAACGAAGCCACGGCCGCAAAAACGGCGATGATTCTTCACAAGCTTGGCTTTGAGCGCGTACGACCGTTGCGAGGCGGCTTTGACGAGTGGAAGCGCCTTGGTTACCCACTTCAGGCCATTCCACCCGTTCAGCCCCTTGTGCAGGTTGCCCTGCCAACTGCGACCGCGTAACCGCAACGCTGCTGCTACAGCAACCATCAAAACAGTCCGCGAATGCGGCTGCCGATTGGCGCGCCCAATCCACTGCATGGGTCTGGACCCGGCTCTGCCTGATAGAACCCGTTATTCCCCTGCGTGATGTCATGAAAGGCCTGCGGGTTCAGCCAGAGCGTTGGAGTTACAAAGCCCTTCTTCGTTCCAATTGCCGCAAACAGACCCGCGTAGAGCGGCGCTACTGCGCTGGTGCCTCCCACGACAGTTGTGGCGCCGTGAACGAAGATGGAATAGCCCGTCTTTGGGTCGGCATTGCCGGCTACATCGGGCACCATTCTTCCTTTGCCAGCCTGGGTGCCTGCCGGGGCCACTGGCGCCCCCTTCTGGAAGGCTTGGACCGGAAAGATTGTCGAGTAGCCGCCACCCGTTCCTTCCCCCTTGGTCTGGCCGGGATTGTCGTTCCAGACAGTCTCTGAAGTCGCCGTCTTATTGGTGCCGCCGCAACCGATGACATGCGGACAGGACGCAGGAACATCCACGTTTGCGGGCGTCGGTCCGCCATCGCTTGAGTTATTGTCTCCCGCTGCGGCGAGAACGATCATCCCTGCCTGGGTCGCAGCAGCTGCAGCAGCTTCCATCTGTTCGGCTGCCGACTTGCCCCAGTTCGCTTCGTCCGAGCCCCACGAGATTGAGCACACATCGCACCCATCCGCCGCCGCCATCTTGACTGCGGAGGTGATGTCCTGCGACCAGTACATGCGAAGAGTGGCAGCCTGCCCGGTGGCCGCAAAGTAGGATGCACCGGCTACTTCAATGTCCAGCGCGACTTCCAAGTCGGCATCGCCCGCCGCGCCTCGCTGATTCGGCGAATTTTGCGTGCCATCCACGGATACGTCTGTGATTGAGGGCGCAGTCTGCCCAAGCGATTGGAAGAACGCGTCGATGTCCGACTGGACCCAGCCGCCTCCAAGCTCGACAATGGCAATGACTCCACCACCGGTCAGTTGCGTGGGCCAGTTGTAAGCCGCACAAAGATTGGGCATGTTCCACGGAACCGCAGTCGCTGCAAACTCAGGCTTCAATCGCTTGAGATAGGACTTGCACCGATGCGAGGGGGAATGGCGCATGGAGAAAACCTCCCGTTCTCCATTGGATGCTGCGCGCTGGAGTATGGCATAGTCTTCGCGCGAAATCAAAGGCTGAGTACGATTCATCAAAATCGTTTTCGGCGCCTGGACACCTTCATCGGTCCTCAAGCCGTAGTATGAAAGGGAACAGTACTCATTGCACGGAGCACATCGCCTTGGCATACAAAGACCTGCGCGAATGGATTCACTACCTGGAAAAGCACGGCGAGCTGAAACGCATCCGCGAAGAGGTCTCTGCCGAGCTCGAGATTACGGAGATTACGGATCGTGTATCCAAGATTGGAGCGCACGGAACTGCCGCTTCCCGAGCCAATACGAAGGGGAAGTACACACCAGGTGGGCCGGCGCTACTTTTTGAAAATGTAAAGGGGCATCCGGGACAGAAAGTCTTCATCAACCAGTTTGGCAGCGAGCGGCGCATGGCGATGGCGCTCGGCGTGGAGCGTCTTGACGAGATCGCTGAGCGCATTCAGGGTCTCATGAACGTGAAGGCACCCGAGGGCCTTTTCGACAAGCTCAAGATGCTACCCCAGCTCGGCGCGCTAACGAGCGCCTTTCCAAGGACCGTTCAGGCAAAGGACGCGCCCTGCAAAGAGGTCATCCTGCGCGACGGATTTGACCTGAACTCGTTCCCAATTCTTAAGTGCTGGCCTTACGATGGGGGAAGGTTTATCACCCTGCCGTGTGTCCACACCCGCAACCCCCACTCCGGCAAGCGCAATATCGGCATGTACCGCATGCAGGTCTTCGATGGCCGCACGACAGGCATGCACTGGCAGCGGCAAAAGGTAGCCGCTGAGCACTATCGTGAAGCTCTGCGAGCCGCGGCCGAAGCTGCAGCCGCTGCGAATCCGGCAGCTTCAGGGGGCGTCGCGCGTGTTGCCGTGATGGCCGAGTCGGCGGGAGGAACAGTTACGATTCCTGATGGTCCGATCGGCGGCCTGCCTCAGGTGGCTGTGGGAAGTCTCAAGGGATCACGCCTTGAGGTGGCTGTGGCCATTGGCACGGACCCGGCGACCACCTTCTCGGCGATTGTTCCAGCTCCACCTGAGGTTGAGGAGTTCATGATCGCAGGCTTCCTGCGCGGTAAACCGGTCGAGATTGTGAAGTGCGAGACCGTCGATCTTGAAGTTCCTGCCAACGCGGAAATTATTCTCGAAGGCTATGTAGAACTGGGCGAGCTGCGCACAGAGGGACCTTTCGGCGACCATACCGGCTTCTACACGATGACTGACGAGTATCCAGTTTTTCATCTGACCTGCATTACCCATCGCAAGGATCCGATCTATGCCGCGACGATTGTAGGCAAGCCTCCGATGGAAGACGCTTGGATGGGAAAGGCGGTAGAGCGCATCTTTCTCCCCGCGATGAAGATGACGATTCCCGAGATTGTAGATGTGCATCTGCCCGTTGAGGGTGTTTTCCACAACCTCATGCTGGTGTCGATCAAGAAGAGCTATCCAGGCCAGGCGCGTAAAGTGATGAACGCAATCTGGTCCCTTGGCCAGGCGATGTTCACCAAATGCATTGTGGTGGTCGATGAAGATTGCGACGTGCAGGATGTTGGCGAAGTGGTGTTGCGCGTTGCAAATAATATTGATCCGGAACGCGATATCCAATTCACGCTTGGCCCAGTCGACTCGCTCGACCACGCATCGCGGCTGCCAAATTTTGGTTCCAAGATGGGCATCGATGCTACCCGCAAGTGGAAGGCTGAGGGATTCGATCGCCCCTGGCCCGCCATGATTGAGATGGATCGCGCGACGAAAGCTAATGTAGATGCAATCTGGGCAAAGCTTGGCCTCTGACCTTTTCTCGGGCAGCCTGATTTACTCTGTGACCATGCGTGGTTTTACTCTTGGCGTCATTGGATTCTGTTCCCTTTCTTTGTGCATTGCACTGGAATCCAGTGCACAGCAGGCGCCGGACGCCTTTCATTGGGTTGATTTTCATTCGGATAAAGATCAGAGCGTTGTGGCGTGGGTGACTCACTCGCTCGCGGCGGAAGACTGGACGGCTATCCGTGAGATTGGTGTGGAGTACGACTCTGCCCTGGTAGTGACCTCGCAGCGTACCAACTCGCGCGGCGGCGCCACAGGCGACATGGAGACGGTGTGGAGCGCTTCTCTCACGACCCACCAGATCGTTCGGCTGCTGCAGGGGGCTAACCTGCGTATGTTGACATGGGTGCAACTCTCCGCGGGCCATCCGCGAGAAATTGCAGCACTTTATAACGACTGCAGTGATTGCAACCCCTCTACTTTCTTTACTGTCTTCTATTACGACATCACACAGCACGGCTGGGGCGCGCGCTGGCTCCATGGCAACCAGGCAGTTGCGGTTCGCAACACGACCCCGCCGCAAGGTGTGCAGTGGACGCAGGTCTTCGCGGTGCTGGCGAATCCAAACGGTGACGAATTTGCGGGCACGTGGACACACTTCGATTATGGAACTGTGAAGTCGGCAGAAGATTACGTCTACACATACGACGTTGATCCCTGGACCGGCCTTGACCGTGTGCAGCCCGTGACTGACAAGCACCTTTCCGATTTGGAACTGCGCCTTTGCAACGCGCAGGATGCTGTTGCAAATCTGTCCAGCGGCCAGGATTCGGAGTTGTGCAGGCAGCTTTTGCATCCAGCGGCGGCAAGAGAAATTCACATGCCGTGTGCCTGCGCAGAGCCAAAAGGCGAAAAGCGGCCGACGCGATAGTCCCTGGTTTCCTGCGGCGAAGCGTTGCTAATGCGCCATCTCTACCCGAATCGACGTGAGGTTGCGAACCCATCGGGCAGGATGTTTCTCTCCGGTTGCTACCAGTTGCAAAGGGCCGTTTGATCCCAGAGGCTTTCCGTTCATTGAATCCGCGACCACCACCGTCGCATCGTGGATGGAAGGGATTACCTCGGCCATTGCAAAGACAACCGAATAGCCATCTGCGCCCTCGGCGACAAGATACATGCGGAAATTCTTTCCATGCGGCTGGGCTGGAAAACCGAGCGGCTCCAACAAGGCGATCAGAGGCACTCCGGTGTAAGTTTCGGTAGTGCTCGTGTGCCCGTTCAACACGGTGATTGCGGTGTGCGGCAAACTGGCCAGCTTTTCGGGGCTCCATTCGGCAATCTTTTTGCCAAGCATGACCCGTAATGGGTGGTCTGCAGGCCGAGTCTCCATCTCTTGCTGCACACGGCTGGTGTCCGGCTCCGGTGGTGGCCCCATCGGCATGCTGGGATGCTGCTGTCCAACGGCAATGGGGAGCACGATTCCCATTCCAATACCTGCTACAACAACCATCCTGTGAAGTCCGCGCATGAAACTCTCCGGCCTTCATCGTATACTGGTTGCATGTCGATTGTGGGCAACATCAGCGCCATTGCCAAGGGAATGAGCATCACATTCCGGGAAATTTTTGAACCGACTCAGGTTGAGAACTATCCAGATGGCCCAGGCCCGATGCGCGGCGCAAAGTTTCAGCCGCGATTTCGCGGTGCTCACGTCCTGCAGCGCGATGAGAACGGCATGGAAAAGTGCGTTGCCTGCTTTTTATGTGCCGCTGCTTGTCCGTCCAATTGCATCTATATTGAGGCGGCGGAAAACACTGAGGCAGTCCGCATCTCTTCATCCGAGCGCTATGCCAAGGTCTACAACATTGACTACAACCGCTGCATTTTTTGCGGCTATTGCGTTGAGGCATGCCCGACAGATGCCATCACCCACGGTCATGGATTTGAATTGGCGACCTTGAATGCAACCAACCTGGTGATGCGCAAGGAAGACATGCTGGTGCCCGTGCAGGCGCTGGCTGCCGGTCGGTAGATTTTTTCATCGCCTTCCCCTACGGTTTGTCCTTTTCCGCTTTCGCCGGTTCGCTGGCGGAAAGCCGGATATTGGATTGGCCGAGGCATCGATCCAATCTCAACATCGCGCATGGGATCGGTCCATCTCCTGCCCACCCGTTGACGTCAAGTGCGCCCCAGTGTTTCCATAATAGCCGTGAAGAATTCGAGGTCGGCTGTGACTGGTTTCAACTCCGTCACCAAAACGTGCGTGGTGTCCGGAACGCTCTTGATTGCGTTCGCTATTTGCGGCTGCGGCGAGGTTCCAAGCGCGTCGGCATCCGAGGCTGGACAAGCTGTGCAGGCACCTACCCTCACTACGGCTCCCGCACGGAATGGCGCGGTTATTGTTTCATTGAGTGATGCTACTGCAGGTGCGTCAGTCTACTACACGGTGGACGGTTCCACGCCCACAGCAGGTTCGCAACTTTACCAAGCGCCGTTTCTGGTCGCGTCGAATGTCACGGTGAATGCGGTTGCCATATTGCAGGCCAGAGTCAGCAGTGTGACTACCCAGATCTTCACTCTGAATATTCCTTCCGGAACGTTGGTCTGGTCAGACGAGTTTGAGAATTCGACAGGCGCGATTACGGCTCCTAACCCTGCGGTGTGGACTTATGACACCGGCAACAGTGGCTTTGGCAACCACGACTTGGAGAACTACTGTGCATGGGGAGCAAGCGCTTCACCCTGTTCGAATGCGGCCCCAAATGCGTTCGTCGGCACAGACGGTTACCTGCACATTGTGGCGGAGCAGCCGTCACCCGGAGTGTATACGTCCGCACGGCTTAAGACGCAGGGCCTCTTTAGTTTTCAATACGGACGTTTTGAGCTCCGTGCGCAGGTCCCTGAAGCGCCGGGTTTCTGGCCGGCAGGATGGCTGCTCGGCAACAACTTGAAGACCGTGGAGTGGCCTGCCTGTGGAGAGCAAGACGTGTTGGAGCGCGTGAACGCGGCAAAGGTGCCAGACTGGAATGAAGGCTCAGTGCACGGCGTTGGATTCACTGGCGGGACAGGCCTGGGAACGATCTTCAACTTTCCCTCTGGGCAGACCGCAGGCGATTGGCACACCTACGGCATGATCTGGACAAAGGGAAGTGTTTCCTATTACGTCGATGATCCAGCACATCCGTACGTCACATACACCATATCGAGCCTGAACAGTTTGAGCGGCGCGGTGTGGCCCTTCGACGCGGGCCAGAGCAACTTTATCCTGCTCAATCTGGCCATCGGTGGGGACTGGCCTGGACCACCGGCCAGCACCACGCCGTTCCCCTCGCAGATGCTCGTTGACTACGTGCGCGTGTACACGAACTAGACGGCAGGGAGAGCCATCCCTCTTTTTGATTTGGCGCGTTCCGCGGCTTTTGCAGACTATTCTTGCCTGCTTGACCGTCCTTTGACACGAATCACCGGATCATGACGTTGTGACTCCTCCAACAGCGCGGGCGATATCGGAATCTATAAAGTCCACTGGACGATTCTCCATCCACTCAAAGGTGGCAGTAGAGAAGCATATTGCGGGTCAAGGCGCTTTCAGCTTGGTCCACGCCGAAGTGGGCCGCTACCGGCTGCGTCTCGCTGCATCGATCGAAGATCGCGAGGAGGCGTGCCGCTTGCGATTCAAAGTCTTCAATATTGAGCTTCGAGAAGGACTTGCCAGTTCGTATGCAACCGGCATGGACGCAGATCAATTCGATCTCTTCTGCGATCATCTGCTCGTCGAAGACAAGCTGACACGGGGCGTGGTGGGCACTTACCGGATGCAGTCCGGAGACGCTGCGGCGCGACATCTGGGCTACTATTCACAGCAGGAGTTCCATCTGGAGCCATACGAGCCCCTGCGCCCCTACGTTCTCGAACTGGGTAGGGCATCGATTGATCGTGAGCATCGCACACCTGAGGTTCTCACGCTCCTTTGGCGCGGAATCGCGCAATATGCGCAGTGTTTCGGCTTTCGCTACCTCATCGGCTGTTCTTCTCTGCATTCGGAAGAGCCGAGCGATGGCTGGGTTCTGTATCGCCTTCTCGATGCCTTCCGCGCTGGGCCGGAGTTTGAGACGCTTCCAACGGCGCCGTATATTTGCCCGCACAATTGGGAGCAGCATGACGGCAAGGCTGTAGACAAGGCGATAGATTCTGTTTCCGCTGTGAAAGTTCCGCGGCTGCTGAAGGCGTATCTTGCGATTGGAGCGCGTATCTGCTCCCCGCCAGCATGGGATCGCGCATTCGGCACAATTGACTTTCTCACGCTGCTGGACCTCAAAGCCCTCTCGCCTGCTGCACGGAATCGCTTTTTCGGCACCAACGCATCATGAATCCTCGAGCAATGCGGCGCGGTATTCGCCTTGGCGCTGCCCTGATTCGGAGCACGTTGAGCTACGCAAGACTCAGCGTGCGGAGGCGGATCTCACCGCAGGCTCGAGCGATGTGGATGCATCGCTCCTGCATGTCGGTTTTGCGCGCGCTGGATGTCGAGTGTAAACGAGAAGGGAATCCGCCCACGTCCGGGCTGCTGGTCGCCAACCATCTCAGCTACCTCGATATTGTTGCGCTTGCCGCACAAGCACCATGCTCATTTGTTTCGAAAATCGAGGTTCAACACTGGCCGATCTTCGGCATGCTGGCGAAGGCGGGCGGGACAATCTTTCTCAATCGCAGAAGCCGCACCAGCGCAGCCAGGGCCGCGTCTGCCATCAGTCAGCGTCTCGCCTCCTCTGTGTGCGTGGCGTTGTTCCCCGAGGGCACCAGCACCGACGGTTCCACTGTCCGACATTTTCATCCGTGGCTTTTTGAGCCGGCCATAGTGAGCCGCCATTGCATCACTGCCGCCAGCATCCTCTACCTGTCGGAAGGCGGAGGAGACGAGCGGGATCTGTGCTGGTTTGGCGATGCTTCATTCTTGCCGCACCTGTGGAGCCTGCTTTGCGGGGAGCGAATTACCGTGCAGATCCGCTTTGGTCATCCTCGGTTGTATGCGGGACGGATTCTGGCTGCTGCTGCGACGAGAGAATCCATTCTTGAGATGCGCGCGGCAGGCTCAGAGCCGCGCGATGAGGAGACGGAGCCGACGAGCCATCCATGGCAGCGACGCCCGGCGTGAATACAGATTTCGAAGCGACAAAAGAAATGGCTCCGTGAATATGATTCTCACGGAGCCATTGCGGAGCGATAAAAGGTTATCGCGTCTTTGCGACTTCTTCCACCGTGACCGGATCGAGGAAAGGCATGGAGGCGCGCAGCTTCTTCCCGACGATCTCGATGGGATGCTTGGCCTCTGCTTCGCGGAAGGCAAGGAATTCCTTGCGGCCGGAGTTCTGGTCCGCCAGGAATCGCTTCGCGAACGTGCCGTCCTGAATGTCCTTCAGGATGCCTTTCATGGCCTTCTTGCTCTCTTCATTGATGACGCGCGGGCCGCTGACATAATCGCCCCACTCGGCCGTATCTGAGATCGAGTAGCGCATGTACGCGAGCCCGCCGCGATAAATGAGGTCCACAATCAGCTTGAGTTCGTGCAGCACCTCAAAGTACGCGCTCTCCGGCTGATAGCCTGCTTCCACCAGCGTTTCGTAGCCAGCCTTAATCAGCGCGCTCACGCCTCCGCACAGCACAGCCTGCTCGCCGAAGAGATCCGTTTCAGTCTCTTCCTTGAATGTTGTCTCCAGCACGCCTGCGCGGGTGCAGCCGATACCTTTCAAATAGCTCAGCGTCAGTGCATGGGCCTTGCCGGTTGCATCCTGATGGATCGCGATCAGCCCAGGCACACCGCCGCCTTCGGTGAAGACCTCGCGTACACGATGACCAGGGGCCTTTGGTGCCGCCATACCTACATCGATGCCCGCAGCGGGAGAAATGGTCTTGAAGTGGATGTTGAAGCCGTGCGCGAAGAGCAAGAGTTTCCCACCGGTCAGGTGCGGCGCGATCTCCTCGGCGTACAGCTTGGCCGCAGTCTGATCCGGGACCAGAACCATGACCACGTCGGCCCACTTTGTGACTGCAGGCACGGTGTCCACCTCGAGGCCCGCCTTCTGCGCTTTGGCGATGGACCTGGAGCCAGCGGCAAGGCCAACTTTTACGTGGACGCCGGAATCCTTCAGGTTGAGAGCGTGGGCATGTCCCTGCGAGCCGTAGCCGATAATCGCGACCTTCTTCGCCTGGATAAGCGTAAGGTCTGCGTCGTGATCGTAGTAAGTCTTGGCCATGATGTTTTTGATTTTCCTTTGCGTTCTGGGTTCAGGCTTCCTGTGGAATCAGCAAGACTGAAGCTTTAGAGTTCTGGTTCCACCGCAGCAGCTTCTTCCTCCGCCAACGGCGTCTCATCGGGTCTGGCGCCCATCGCCTTCAGGACGCTTGACGTATGGTGTCCACGTCGCATCGTCATTTTGCCGCTGCGGCACAACTCAAGAATGCGGCAGTCGCTTGCGCGGAGGATCTCGATCAGCCCCTCGATTTTACTCTCCACGCCCGTCATTTCAATCATCAGCGACTCCGCTGTAAGATCGACAATTCGCGCGCGGAAGACTTCAACAAGTTCGAAAATCTGCGAGCGGGTCTTCGTCGTGGCTGCCACCTTGATCAGCGCTAATTCCCGCGTCACATTCGGTGCCTTCGCAATGTCGTCTACATCGACGACATTTTCCAGCTTGTAGAGGCTCGCGCGAATGCGGTGTCCTGCTTCTTCCGAAGCCTCACACACCAGCGTAAGGCGGGAAAGCTTCGGCCGCTCGCTGCGCCCTACTGTGACCGAACTGATGTTGATATTAAGCCGGCGAAACAGTGATGCCACCCGCGTCAGCACGCCAGGCAAATCTTCAACGTATGCAACGAATGTATGCAGCATGATGGACTTTCTCCCTATTAATCGTCCGCGCTCTCCACGAGCGGATTTGTGTCCGGCCTGCGGATCATCTCGTGCAGCGCGTTGCCGGCTGGAATCATTGGATAAACAGAGTCTTCCTTCTCCACCATAAAATTCAGAAGGAAGGGACCGGCCGCCGACCGGGCCTGGTGCACAGCTTCGGCAACTTCTCCACGCGTGTGGACGGCACGCGCCGGAATGCCGTGCGCATCGGCAAGCTTTACAAAGTCCGGGCTTATGAGCGGCGTAGCTTCATAATTGCGCTCGTAGAAAAACTCCTGCCACTGTCGCACCATTCCCAGATAGCCATTGTTGATGATTGCGATGTTGATCTTGATCTTCTCCTGCACAATCGTCGCCAATTCAGGAGATGTCATCTGGAACCCGCCATCGCCTGCAATGACCCATACTTCTTTCTCCGGACATGCAACCTTTGCTCCGATCGCTGCGGGCAATGCAAATCCCATCGTGCCCAGTCCACCTGAAGTAATCAACGTGCGTGGCTTTTCATGGCGGAAGTACTGTGCCTCCCACATCTGATGCTGGCCCACGTCCGTCACCACCACCGCTTCGCCTCCCGTCATCCGCCACAGATCATGCATGACATGAGCGGCGTACAAATGACCCGAATCCGGCAGGTTCTTGATGTCGCGTACTGCTGATGCGCCCTTAGATTGCTCAATTGTCTTCAGCCACACGCTGCCGTCGCGCCCGGAGATGCGTGGCAGAAGATCCTCCAGAACCACGCGCAGATCGCCCACCAGAGCGACATCCACCTTGATATTTTTGTTGATCTCCGCCGGGTCCACTTCAATGTGGATCTTCTTCGCATTCAGTGCATAGCTCGATGTTTTGCCAGTCACCCGATCGTCAAACCGCATGCCGCAGGCAATCAGCAGATCGGCTTCCTGGATGGCATGATTCACCCATGCCTCGCCGTGCATTCCCATCATGCCCAGGTTCAGCGGATGAGAAGCAGGAAAGCTGCCAAGACCAAGAAGAGTCAGCGCGACAGGGATCTGAGCACGCTCGGCCAAAGTCCTCACCTGCTCAATTGCGCCGGATTCAATCACCCCATGTCCGGCAAGAATCACCGGACGTTTGGCGTTGCGAATTAGATCTGCCGCATGCACCAAGCCCGATTCCTCAACGCGAAGCATCGGATGCGGCCGATACGGCTTTGGCTTCGCAGCTTCAAAATCGAACACTGCCGTGCCCTGCTGTGCGTCCTTCGTGATGTCGACCAAAACGGGTCCTGGCCTGCCTGAGGTCGCAATCTGCACCGCATGCCGTATGGTCGGCGCAATGTCTTCTGTGCGATGCACGAGAAAGTTATGCTTGGTCACTGGCAGCGTGATGCCCGTGATGTCTACCTCCTGAAACGCATCCGTGCCCAGCACCTTGCTCGAGACATTGCCCGTGATGCAAAGTACCGGAATCGAATCCAGCATCGCCGTCGCGATTCCGGTGACTAGGTTCGTGGCACCTGGTCCACTCGTCGCAATTGCTACGCCGAGCTTGCCGGAGGCGCGTGCATATCCGTCCGCCATGTGAGCCGCACCCTGCTCGTGACGCACCAGCGTATGGCGGATCGGAAACTTCCGCAGCGCGTCATATGCCGGCAAAATTGCGCCGCCGGGATAGCCGAAAACATCTGTCACACCCTCCGCCACCAGCGTGGCCCAGATGATCTCTGCCCCTGTCAGAGGCGTGGGTGTGGTCAAGTGAACATTCGATGCTTGCGTATGTTTCTTGCTTCCCATGGCAGACTCCCTTTCGGACCAACGTCCCTTGATGCCTGACTTCGCTCTTAATTCGCTAAGTTGTTGCGCCCTTTGATGCCGAATTCACTCGGTCCACATACTTGCGAAACACGCCCTGCGGCCAGCGCAATGATGGCGGCTGAAAGTTCTTCAGGCGCGCCTCTATCTCTTCGTCGCTGATCTCAAGGGTCAACTTGCGATTTGCAATGTCGAAAGAGATAGTGTCTCCTTCGCGCACGGCGGCAATCGGCCCACCCACAAACGCTTCGGGAGCCACATGCCCAGCGGTAAAGCCGCGCGTCGCGCCGGAGAAACGCCCGTCGGTCAGCAAGGCCACCGTTGAACTCAGTTCCGGAGTGCCGCTGATGGCCGCAGTCACCTGCAGCATCTCGCGCATGCCGGGTCCGCCCTTCGGTCCCTCGTAGCGAATCACCAGCACATCGCCCGGTTTGATCTTGCCCTGCTGCACTGCCGCAAAGCAGTCCTCTTCGCAATCAAACACACGCGCCGGCCCGCGATGTTCATAGCGATTCGCCGCTGCAATTTTCATCACACAGCCTTCCGGTGCCAGGTTGCCCTTCAGAATCACCAGACCGCCGTTTGGCTTGAGTGGCTTGTCGAACGCGTGGATCACCACCTGTCCCGGCGTCTCTTTCGCCAGCGCGGCCTCTTCGGCCAGCGTGCGTCCGCTGATCGTCAGCGTTGATCCATCTGCGTGGCCTGCATCAATCAATCGCTTAGCCAGAAGGCGCGATCCTCCCGCCGCCTGAAAGTCCGAAGCGACAAACTTGCCTGCCGGAGTCAGATCGCAGATGAATGGCGTGCGCTTGCTGATCGCGTCAAAATCATCGATGGAAAGCTCAATGCCCATCTCGTGCGCAATCGCCAGCAGATGCAGCACAGCATTTGTCGATCCGCCGCTCGCAGCAACGCTTGCAATCGCGTTCTCCAGCGCCTTGCGCGTGATGATCTCAGATGGTCTCCGGTTCGCTCGTACGGCATCCATCAGCAAGCGCCCGGCTTCCCGCGTTGCCGCGTGTTTGTCCTTCGCCGTCGCCGGAACGCCCGAAAGCTGAATCGGAGAGATCCCAAGAATTTCTCCCGACATTGCCATCGTATTTGCCGTGAACTGGCCTCCGCAGGCGCCCGCGCCGGGGCATGCATTCGCCTCCAGAGCCTCCAGCCCCGCTGCATCAATCTTGCCCGCAGCAAATGATCCGATCCCTTCGAATACGTTCTGGATTGTGATATCCACGCCGTTCAACTTGCCCGGCGCAATGGAGCCTCCATAGAGCATCATGCCCGGAATATCCAGCCGGCACAGCGCCATGATGATGCCCGGCATGTTCTTGTCGCAGCCGCCAATGCCCACCAGGCCATCGAAAAGATTGCCGCGCGCCACCAGCTCAATCGAGTCGGCGATCACTTCACGCGACACCAGGGAGGCCTTCATGCCCTGCGTCCCCATGGTGATGCCGTCAGATATGGTGATGGTGTTGAACTCCATCGGCGTGCCGCCCGCTTCGCGAATGCCTTCCTTCAGAGCTTCCGCCACTTCACGCAGGTGCACATTGCAGGTGCCGATTTCCGTCCACGTGTTCGCAATCCCAATAATCGGTTTGTGCAGGTCGTCTTTGGAGTAGCCGGCCCCGCGCAGATAGGAACGCGCGGCGGCGCGGCTGGGGCCCTCGGTCAACGGAATGCTCTGGCGTTTTCCTTCAATCGTCACTGTTCTTCCTGTTTCTTCCCATGTGTTGGAGTGGAGAGAGCGATACCTATTGCAGCTACTTTGCCTTTAGCCATCCCGCCTGGTTGTGCTTTGATTCGTAAGCATCCAGCGCGGCGGCATGGCGCAGAGTCAGTCCAATATCATCTAGTCCTTCCAGCAGGCAGAACTTGCGGAAGGCATCGATCTCAAACGACGCTTTGAATCCCTCGCTGTCCGTCACAGTCTGATCTTCCAGCGAGACGGTTAGCTGGTAGCCCGGCTTGGTCTGTGCCTTATGCAGTAACTCGGCCACCTGCTCCTCGCTGAGTCGCGCCAGCACGATGCCGTTCTTGCCCGCGTTGGAGAAGAAAATGTCAGCAAACGTCGGCGCAATCACGACGCGGAAGCCGTAGTCCGAGAGCGCCCATGCAGCGTGTTCGCGGCTCGAACCACAACCGAAGTTCTTGCCCGCGATCAGGATCTGCGCACCCCTGTAACGCGGTTGGTTCAGCACAAAGTCCGCAATCGGCTCGCCCGACGCAGTTTGCCGCCAATCGAAGAAGAGAAAATCACCATACCCCGTGCGTTCAATGCGCTTCAAAAACTGTTTGGGAATAATCTGGTCCGTGTCTACGTTCGTGCGATCCAGCGGTGCCGCGAGTGCGGTTAATGTACGAAACGGTTGCATCAGGCTTTTACCTCCTCGCGAATGGCCCATTTGCGAATATCAACAAAATGCCCGGCAATCGCCGCCGCGGCGGCCATCTCCGGACTCACCAGGTGAGTGCGTCCGCCACGGCCCTGTCGGCCCTCAAAATTCCGGTTGCTTGTAGAAGCGCAGCGTTCACCTGGCGAAAGAATGTCGGGATTCATGCCCAGGCACATTGAGCAACCCGGCTCGCGCCACTCGAAACCCGCATCGAGGAAGACGCGGTCCAGGCCTTCTCTTTCCGCATCGGCCTTCACCTGCTGCGAACCCGGTACAACCATTGCTTGTACATGTGTCGATACCTTATGTCCGGCTGCAATGCGTGCCGCCGCACGCAGGTCTTCGAGGCGTCCGTTGGTGCACGAGCCTATAAATACACGGTCAATCGAGACATCTTCCAGCTTCGTGCCAGCTTTCAGATCCATGTACTCCAGCGCGCGCTCAAGGGACTTGCGCTCCTGCTCAGATGCTGCTGCCGCCGGGTCGGGAACGCTCGAAGTGACCGGCGCCACCATGCCGGGGCTCGTTCCCCAACTCACGAAGGGCACCAGCGTTGCCGCGTCCATCACCAGTTCGCGATCAAACTTCGCGCCCGGGTCGCTCGGCAGCTTGCTCCACTCCGCGACGGCCTTTTCCCAATCCGCTCCCTTCGGCGTGAATCGCCGCCCCTTCAAATAGGCGAACGTCGTGTCATCCGGCGCGATCATGCCCGCCCGTGCGCCCGCCTCGATGCTCATATTGCAGATCGTCATGCGGCCTTCCATCGTAAGCTCGCGAATAGCCGATCCTGCATACTCAATCACGCATCCCGTCGCGCCGTCTGTTCCGATCTTTCCGATGATCGCGAGGATGATGTCCTTCGAAGTTACTCCCGTGGGCAGCTTGCCCTCGACTGAAATGCGGAAGGTCTTCGGCTTCGACTGCGGCAGCGTCTGCGTTGCCAGCACATGCTCCACCTCACTTGTCCCAATGCCAAAGGCCAGCGCGCCAAACGCGCCGTGTGTCGATGTGTGCGAGTCGCCACATACAATCGTCATGCCCGGCTTGGTCAGGCCCAACTCAGGCCCGATCACATGCACAATGCCTTGCTCCCGCGAGTTCACGTCATACAGCTCAATGCCAAAATCTGCGCAGTTCTGGCGCAGCGTGGAGATCTGCTTTGCCGAGATCTGATCCACGATGTTAAGGCGCCCCTCAATCGTAGTAGGGACATTGTGATCAATTGTGGCCACTGAGCGATCTGGCCGCCGCACTTTGCGTCCGGCCAGGCGCAGACCTTCGAAGGCCTGCGGGGAAGTGACCTCGTGCAGCAACTGCAGGTCGATGTAGAGCAGCGTCGGCTCGCCCTTCGGCGCCACCACCACATGTTGCTCCCAGACCTTTTCAAAAAGTGTCTTCGGTTCGGAACTCATCCGTCATCCTCTGTGTGTTGTCCTGCGTTATGCGTTCACCAGCAGCGCTTTCACGGTCTCGCGCACCTTGGCGCCCATCTCCCTTGTCGAGAGCACTGGATAGCCCTGCGGATTGCTGCGCGCCAGATCCGGCGTGCGGTAGCCCTGCTCCAGCACCTTGCGCACTGCGCTCTCGATGGCTACTGCCTCCGTCTCCAGCCCCGCGGAGTGGCGAAGAATCAGCGCACCCGTCAGAATCGCACCCAGCGGATTGGCCAATCCCTTGCCTGCAATATCCGGAGCTGAACCATGCACGGGCTCGTAGAGATTGACTTTGCCGCCGATCGTGGCCGAAGGCAGCATCCCCAGCGAACCTGTAATCACCGCCGCCTCGTCGGAGAGAATATCGCCGAAGAGATTTTCAGTGACCACCACATCGTAGTTACGCGGCTGGTTCATCAGATGCATCGCCATCGCGTCCACATACTGGTGTTCCAGCTTCACATCCGGAAACTCCTTCGCAACCTCTTCCACCGTCGCGCGCCACAGTTGCGAGACTTCCAGCACATTGGCCTTGTCAACACTCGTAACCTTCTTGCGCCGCTTCTGCGCCACTTGGAAGGCCACACGCGCCACGCGTGCCACTTCGCCTTTCGTGTAGCGCATGGTGTTCCACGCTTCGCCGCTCGTCCTGTTCCACTCGCGCGGCTTGCCAAAGTAGAGCCCGCCCAGCAGCTCGCGGACGAACAAAATATCCGCACCATCTACGACCTCCGGCCGCAGGGGACTGTTTACCGTCAATTCTTTGAACGCAAATGCAGGCCGCAAATTCGCAAAGCCGCCCAGTTCCGCACGAATCTTCAGCAACCCCGCCTCAGGCCGCTTGTCCGGGGGCAGGGAATTGAACTCATTCCCACCCACCGCGCCCAGGAGCACGGCATCACTAGCCAACGCTTCCTTCAGCGTGTCCTCCGGCAATGGCGTGCCGTCTTGCACAATCGCCACGCCTCCAATTCGGCGTTCTGTAATCTGGAGCGTGTGCCCGCCCAGCGCGGCCGCTTCCTGTAACACGGCGACGGCTTCATTCGTGACTTCAGGCCCGATGCCGTCCCCGGCAACAACTAGAATCTTCAGCTTCATTCCTTCTCTCATGGTGGTTGTCTGTGTTTTGTTGCTTGGCTGTGAAATTAGTCCAGTTGTGCAACCGGCATATTCCGGCGCTCGCGAATCGGATCCGGCAGGAGCCCGATCAGATCCTGGTCGTAGATGTTCTTCTTACGATCGGCCAACGCGACAAAGCGGTAATACACCTGCTGAAGCTCTTCGCGGTCGAGCGTGAAGCCCAGTTGCTCCAGCCTGTGCCGCAGTGCCGCGCGCCCCGAGTGCTTGCCCAGTACCAGGTGCGTGCGCGAGACTCCGACCAGCGCCGGCGTCATAATCTCGTAGCACAGTGGATTCGCAAGCATGCCGTGCTGGTGAATGCCCGACTCATGCGCAAACGCATTCGCCCCCACAATCGCCTTATTCGGCGAAGGCTTGAAGGTGATGATCTGCCCCAGCACCTCGCTCGTCGGATAGAGCTTCTCGAGCTTGATGCTCGAAGTCAGCTTGTATCGGTCTGACCTCACGTAAAGCGCGGCCGCAATCTCCTCGAGAGACGCATTGCCTGCCCGCTCGCCGATTCCATTGATCGTGCACTCCACCTGTCGCGCCCCATTCTGAATCGCAGCCAGAGAATTCGCCGCCGCAAGACCCAGATCGTCATGGCAGTGCGATGAAAGCACAATCCCCTGCGCATCAATTGCGGGTATGCGCTCCCGGACCTCGCGAAACATCTGCCCATATTCTTCCGGCGTGGAATAGCCCACCGTGTCCGGCATATTGATCGTCGTCGCGCCGGCTTCCACTGCCACGCGCACCATTTCCACCAGAAAGTCGCGATCCGATCGCGTCGCGTCCTCCGGAGAAAACTCAACATCGTCAGCCAGCGATCGCGCCAGCCGTACCGATTCTCCAGCGCGATCCAATGCTTCCTCTCGCCCAATCTTCAGCTTGTATTCAAGATGCAAGTCGCTCGACGCCAGGAAGACATGGATCCGCGCCCGATCCGCAAACTGCAACGCCCGCGCCGCCATCTCGATATCTTCCGTCTTCGCGCGGGCAAGCGAAGCAATCCTTGGCTTGCGGATCGCCTGCGTGATCGTTGAAATCGCCGCGAAGTCGCCCTCCGACGCCATGGCAAACCCTGCCTCGATAATGTCCACGCCCAGATCTTCCAGCGCGTGGGCCATCGTCAGCTTTTCCTGCGTCGTCATGCTGCAGCCGGGCGACTGCTCGCCGTCCCGCAGAGTGGTGTCAAAAACTACTACATGATTCGTCGAGTTTGAACTCATACAATCGCCTGCCAGGGGAAACCTTGTCGAACACACCCATTTTCTCTCAAGGGGAGACTATAAGGCAAAGTTATTCTTTTTGTATGCTCCATTACAATTGATTATGGACCGAGCCATCCCATCGGGAGGTGTAAAACCATGGACTTGAATCAGCTTGAGACTTTTCTGGCGGTTGCGGAGGAGCGCAGTTTCTCCCGCGCAGCCCAGCGTCTCCATCGTACCCAGCCTGCGATAAGCCAGGTGATCCGCAAACTGGAAGCTTCTGTCGGCGAGACCCTCTTTGACCGCGCCGCGCGCGACGGCTCCCTCACCGCAGCGGGCCAGTTGCTTCGCGAATATGCCATGCGCCTGCTCGCTCTCCGGCGCGAGGCCTCCAGCGCACTGGATGAGTTGAAGAACCTTGAGCGCGGGCATCTCCAGCTTGCGGCAAACGAATACACGTGTATGTACCTGCTGCCTGTGATCGATGCGTTTCGCCGGGAGTTTCCTCAGGTCCACGTCAATGTCCACCGCATGTTGGCCAGCCGGATTCCCGACGAGCTCAATCTCCGAAGTTTTGAGATTGGCGTCATCTCCTTCCGTCCCGACGCTGCACAGTTTCGAACGATTGCCGTCTATGCAGACAGTCTTGCCCTCGTCGCAAGCCCTAGCCATGCTCTTGCGCGCGCAGGTCGAGTGTCGATTACGGAGCTAGGCCGGGAAGATTTCATCGCGCACAATGTCACCTCACCGCTCCGCCGTAAGGTGATCGAAACCTTCCAGCGCTTTCGCACGCCGCTCAACATGCGCATCGAACTCCCCACCATTGAGGCCATCAAGCGGTTTGTCGCCATGGGCAATGGGGTCGCGCTCGTTCCGCACCTCACGGTTGCCCGTGAGCTTGAAACCGGCGATCTGGTGCGCATCAAGGTGGATGAGCTCGAGATGAAGCGCATCCTCCGCCTTGTTCACCGCCGTCAGGCTGCACTTTCCTACGCCGCGCAGGCCTTTCTCCGCGCCGTCCGCACGCTTGCGCAAAAGCAGGGAGCGCCGTTTTTCTATCAGCTGGAGCGTCAGGGGTAGTGGCCGTCTGGGTAGCTGCAGGGTTGGTGCCTGGACGTTTGCTCCCCTTTTCGCTCTGTGCAGTCTAAGACTCTGTGTTCTTCGGGATGGGCCAGCCCTCCGTAACCCGTTCCGGCCATTTACAATGCAGAGAGCGGGGCCCGGCACCAACCGGAGCACCGGAAACGACAAGCTGGTTGCCGGCCGGACGGTTGGGCAGTCGTGAGGTTCTTGACCGAATGAAGAAGATCGCCTTTCTTACAATTCTGCTGGCCTTGGGTGTGGCAGCGGGTCGCGCTCAGGAGAGCAGGCAGGATATCAGTATCAGTGCGACTGGCATTGTGGAGCCATTTATGGCTTCTTCAACCGATGTCCAGGTTAGCGCCAACCGCGGTTTTGGCGCCATGCTCAGCTACCGCTTCATGCTGACGCCGTCGAGCGCGCTTGAAGCCAACTACGGAATCGACTACGAAAACAAGATTCACTACATCGTCAGCAACACCAACAACTACCTGGTCAACACACGCACCCAGGAGATCTCATTCGCCTACGTGCGCAGCTTCACCTACAAGAAGTACAACCCGTTCGTGGAAGGCGGACCAGGCGTCTTGATCTTCCTGCCAATCCGCGACCAAACGACGACTTCTCTCGACGTGAAGCAGCAGACGGGCCCCGGTATCCTGTACGGCGGCGGTATCGCCTACGAACTGAGCCCCAGCTTCGACCTGCGCGCAGAGTTCCGCAGCTTTATCACCAAGGTGCCAGATATGGGTTATCCGCAGTTGAGCACCAAGCGCTGGTACAACATCTTCTACCCGGCCGTCGGCGTGGCTTACCACTTTTAAGAAGCGACCATTGCGCCCGGCAGGGCAACAATCAAGGCGGGGATGCTAGAAGGCTCTCCGCGCTTTTTGTATATCGTCAGGCCTGTGCAGCTATTACCGGGAGGCCTCGGGATAGCAGCCTAGTTCTTTCACCATGGCGCAGTGCGGAGCCAGCGCCTTGACAGCCAGGTCTGCCCCATCCGCATCCCGGACTTGGCAGTCTACATAGAAGATGTACTCCCATGGCTTGCCGTGGACCGGTCGTGACTCAATCTTCGTAAGATTGGTGCCGAGACTCGACAGATCGGCCAGAGCGGCCACGAGGGAGCCGGGGCGGTTTTCAACTGAGAACGCAATGCTGACCTTGTTCGCGTCTTCATGCCTCTGCAGGTCATTGCGCCGGCGAACCAGAAAGAATCGCGTGAAGTTCTCGCGATTGTCTTCGATGTTGGCCTCAAGAATCTCTGCGCCATAGTATACGGCTGCTGCCTCACTGGCGATCGCCCCAGCGTGATGATCCTTAAGGTCGACAAGCTGCTTCACGCTCCCGGCCGTGTCGTAGAACGAAAATGCTTCCATCTGCGAGTGATTGGCAAGAAAATTTCTGCATTGAGCCAATGCAACCGGATGCGAGAAGACGCGCTCGATGCCAGAGATGTCGACGCCAGGGAGTGCGATCAGATTGTGATGAATTCGGAGCAGCGTCTCCTGTTCGACGCACACGTCGTGCTTGAGCAGAAGGTCAAAGTGCTCCAGCACCGATCCCGCGAGGCTGTTTTCTATCGGAATCACGGCGGCATCGATCTGCTCGCCGGCGAGCGCCGAAAACACATCCGCAGACAATGCGAACGGCACGACTCTGCAGGTCGTCATGATCTGTTTTGCCGCCTGATGACTGAATGACCCGGGCTCGCCCTGGATTCCGACGCGCAATCCATTCCCGCCGGGAACCTCTCCCTGAGTTTCGATTGCCTCGCGCGGCGACTGTCCTTGCCTGCGCGAAACGTACCAGAGCGCCGCTGCGGCGTCACGCGAAACGGTCTCAGCCGACATCCGCCCTACCTCCGCAGCCACAGATCAGTGGCGACAAATCCAAAAAACACCATTGCAATGACGCCATTCATGGTGAAAAAAGCCGCATTTAGTCGCCGCAGATCCTTTGGAGACACAATCGAGTGCTCGTAGGCAAGCAGCAAACCAACGGCAGCGACTCCAAGCCAGCCTGCGATGCCAAATTGGAAGAGCAGGCTGAGCCAGACGAGCAGGCAGAGCATAGCGAGATGCATCAGCCGCGCTGCCCAGAATGCTGCGGGGATACCAACCGCCTGCGGCAGGCTGTGCAGGCCGGCTGTGCGATCGTGATCAAAATCCTGGCAGGCGTAGAGAACGTCGAATCCGCCTACCCAGAGGGTCACTGCTCCAGTGAGCACGAGAATGCGCGCATCCAGACTTCCGCGTACGGCGATCCATGCCGCGGCGGGCGCGAGTCCGAGCGCCAGCCCCAGCACCAGATGCGACCAGCGCGTCAGCCGCTTCATATAGCTGTAGCCCAGCAGAACAAGCAGTACAAGCGGCGACAGGTACAAAGTGAGCCGATTCAGCTCCGCGGCCGAGAGGACGAATGCAAGCGCCATCAGAACGGTGAAGCCAAGGACAAATTCAGGGGTAAGCAGGCCGGCTGGAATGGCGCGGCCCTTGGTGCGCGGATTGACGGCGTCCAGTTCGGCATCAGCCCAGCGGTTAAACGCCATTGCGGCGGAGCGCGCCGTCACCATCGCTGCGAGAATCCACCCAAGCGTGCGCAGAGACGGTAGGCCGTGAGCGGCCAGGATCGTTGCGGTCAGGGCGAACGGCAGAGCGAAGATCGAGTGTTCCCACTTGATCATCTCCAGTGTCATCCGCGTTTTAGCCACAAGGCCCACTGCCGCCACCCCATCACAAGTGTACTTGAGGGCGCTGTGGCAGTCACGGGCTGCAGCGGGTCAAAACTGGCCTTCGGCGTCATCCACCGTGGATGCTTGAGGAATCACCTTGTCAAGGTGCGTGAGCCGAAACAATTCCATGACTCGAGAGCATACTCCCGCGACGATCATCCGTCCGCCGTGATTCTGGCAGTGTACGAAATGGTTCACAACCAACCCGATGCCGGCAGAATCCATGTAGGGTACGCTGCTCAGGTCCAGGATGCAGAGATCTGTAGTGGGATTCTGACGGAGTGCTGCCTGCAAATCAAATAGGTTTCTGAGTGTGAGCGGTCCGCAAAGGGAAATGATGATGCTTCCGGCAGATCGGCCCGCCCGCTTCTCAAAGGTCAGTGGAGCTTCGGTCAGCATGTTGCCCCGATTCTACGAATTTGCAGCGGCGGCTAAGATTACAAATCTGTAAATGTCGCTTGTACTTTGGCCTATCGATAGCGACGGGTTGCCTTAATGACCATCGAAAAAACTTCGGATTCGTCTCTCGCAATCAGTAGTGATACATGACGATTGATGGCAATCTCGGCCTGCAGCAGCTGCTGCGCGGTTGTATCCACGTCCGTTGCCCAGGTCAGCGTCACGTTGCGGCCCACCTGCTCCTCCACGGTGATGCGCGTCGTCGAGTTGCCAAGAAGGCCCAGGTAGCTGGGGTCCACTTTGACGGAACCGGCGCCAAAGAGCTTCTGGACGCGGCTGCTGACCGTGGCGTTGAGCGCGCCGCCGAGCAGGGTGTCTGTCGCCGGATTCGACGCAAGCTGTTCCTGTTGCTGGGTGTAGAGCCGTTCCTGGTTCTGCGTTCGACCCAGCGCCAGCAGCGCCACCACGTCCGACTCCGGCAGTGGAGGATCGCTGCGATACGTCACCGACATCTTATTCAGCGGGCCGTGAATACCCAGCGCGATGTCGTAGTCTTCCACCCGCGCGGAGGCGTTCAAGTCGATGGTCGGCTCGATGCGAACCGGATTGGTAAACGTGATGTCGCCCCTCTGCATGTCATAGCGTGTTCCGGCAATGGTTGCGCTGCCTTCGGTAATCGAGATACGGCCCAGCAGCGAGGGCGTGGCCAGCGTACCGCGCAGCCGCAGATCGATGTCTCCTGCAAGCTTGGCATAGGCATTCTGAAAGTTGAGCTGCGGCGAGGATTGAATTCTTACGTCGAGACGGATGTGATTGGACGGAGAATCGGCAGGAATGACCGGCTGGACCTTCGTTGCCTGGCTGGCCAGACTCGCAATATCGAGATCAGGGCTCACCGTAAACCGAGTCACGACCACGCGTCCGCTGAGCAATAGGCTGTTCTGCGTTCCCTGGAGTTGCAGATTCGCATCGGCCAATGAACTCACGCCGTCCGGATAACGGACTCGTACTCCCTGGCCCGTAAGGCTTAGCGCCGCAAACAATCCGTTTTCATACGCAAGATATCCACCTACACTCAGAGTGCCCCCGCCTGTACGCGCCGTGAGCGTCTGGATTTCCAGCCGATTCTGGTTAAAGACGAGTGTCCCCTGCAACTGGCTCAGGCTGTTGGGCAAATCCTGCAAAGCCAGAGATGCGTTCTCAAATTGAATGCGGCCCGTCAGCCGTGGATTCTCCATCGTTCCACGTGCCTGGACTTCGAAGTGCGTCATCCCGCTCGCGGTGAGATCAGGATCGAGAGTCTCGGCCAGCTTGAGGTTGATCGTCCCACTCGCATCCAGCTTGAGTTGCCGCTTGGCCTTCAGATCAACCGTACCTCCAGCGCTGAGGTCGGTTTCTTCGCCGGTGATATGAACCGGATCCAGTGCGATCTTCTCATCGGCAAGGGAAGCGTGCAGCGGACCCTCACTTCGAAGGTGGACCCCGCTTACAGTCAACTCGGCTGTCCCCAATTGCGCCTCTCCGCGCAAATTTTCCGGCTGGCTCAAGGGCCCTTGGATCTGGATTGTTCCGGCGAGCGAGGACTTGCCGGAAAGACCCTGCACATGAGTCATCTTGAGCAGAGTGCCAATATCGAACTGCGAGAGCTGCACCGTCGCCTGAGTCTCGAAGGGTGCGCCGAGCTTCGTTTGCCCATGAGCCTGCAGCATGGCTGATGCGAAGCGCGTTTGTACGTCATATTGCAGCGCATGATTCTGTGTGTGCGCGGACAGGTCCACGTCACCAATGTCCTCTCCCCGCAGAACCAGGGAACGCAGAGTTCCAGAACCTTCCAAATGAGGATCATCAATGGATCCAATTCCGGTGATCTGAAAGTTCAGCACTCCGCTTGCGTCAAGGTTTGACTCCTGCACCCGTTGAATCCGCGCGAGTTGAATGTTGCTGCCTTGCGCCTCCACCCTGAACTGGCGGGTCTGCAGATCATAGGTTCCGCTCCCGGTCGCCTTCGCCGTTCCATCAGTGATATTGAATGCATTCAGCTGCAAGACCTGGCCGCCCAGTTCGCCCTGCATTCGGATGCGGTCAATGGCTTGATTCCAGATGGTTCCCTTATCTAGTTCCAGCACGCCGGAGCCTTCAAGCGCTTGAAGAGCCCCTTGCGCCTGGATCGTCCCACTTAACTGGCCGCGCACGGGAAGATTCATCCCGAGCAGCGGGAGCAGATCGTCCGCTTGGATTTGCTTCGCTCCTAAACTCGCGTGGAGGGTTGCATTCTCGTCGAAGGTCGGAATGCCAGGTTTATGTAACGTCGCAGCAGTCAGGCTTCCGGTCGCTTGCAGTGTGGCGTCTCCGCGCCGCAGGTCTGCGTGGTCAATTGTGATCCGAGTTGCCGAGTAGCTCCCTTTCGCCTCGAGTGCATCCAGATGGATGAAAGACGATGAATTGCTCGCATCCGGCGCGTGCCGAGGAACTTCGACTGCCAGGTTGTTTGCAGAGAGTTCGCCGCTCAGGTGCGGGTCCAACAGAGAACCGGTCCATGTGCCGGAAAAATTCGCTATTCCTGTTAGTGACACCGGTAAGGCAGCGCTGCCCGACTTTCCGTTTCGAGCGAGTCCCATGTCGCGCAGCACCTTATCGAATTCCGCAAGATCATGTGAATGGATCTCGATGGAAATCACCGATGGACTGGTCATTGGGAAGGCTCCCAGGTGGCCCTGTGCATCGACAACACTTCCTGGCGTTGCAAGATGAAGCGCGCGAAGATCGACAGCGCCATCCTTTTGCGTGTAGGTGCCATCGATCAGTCCGGCCGTGGGTACTTCGCCGGCTGGTGATTCAGGAGCGGCAGAAACACGCAGTTTTGCGGTCACTCTCAGAGTGTCGACATCGCCTTTGACCCACGTCGCGGTCGCAGGCCCGTCGAGGCGTCCATTCAGGCCCATCCTCTCAAATGGACCCTTGCCCACGATGTCCATGACTGCGTCGATCGGCACGTTTTCAAGCTGAGCGGTCACCTTTCCGTCGACCAGAAGAGGCGAAGGTTGCGCGGAAGGCGCGGATGGCGCGGGCTTCGCAGGTGGACGCTTACGGCGCTGCCAGAAGTGCATGGCCGGAGTTGGAGTCGCCTGCTCCAGTACCGTGCTCCCTGGGATAGGCGGGAGCCAGTGGTCCAGCGTCACTTCGCCTTTCAGGTCTCCGCCTTGAGCAAGCCGCGCCACTACGGACCGGACAATCAGCTGACTCGGATCGGCGTGCACGACCGCGTCGAGTCGTACCCCGCGCGCATCAACCCCGGGTGCAACATATGCTCCGTCTTCAATGTGAACCGGACCGTCCACATGGAACTGGCCGTCATAACCGCTTGCCTCCATCTGCAGGTTGGCGATGCCCTCCGGAGCATTCGGATAGCCGGTGAATGCTTCGAGAAGGCGCATATCGAGCTCGCCTTGCACAGTGCCTTCCCAACTGGGACGGGCAAAGTTGCGCAGTTCACCTCGTGCGGTCAGCGTCCTGTCGCCGGCGTCTTTGCTGCGGGCGGTGACGCGCAATGAACGAAGAGAGAGATTGTTCCGCGTGCAATCGAGCAATGCCTCGACGGCGCCATGTACGGGTTTGTGCAATGGATGCGCCTCGGTACCTCGCAGCAAGTGGAAGTCCTGCGCAGACAGCGCAATGCGGTAGAGTTCGGGAGAACCTTCGTGGGCCGGCTCGTAAGCCAGACGAAGAGATGCATCTGTCGCTCTCAGGTCAAGAGGAGCCTGGCGATTTTGAAAATCAAATGCTGCGGCTCGATTGTCATAGTCCATCACACCTTGTTCCACGGTGATGGTGCCCGCTTTTAGGTCAAAGAAGGTATCGAGCATTCGCCTTTGGGGCGTTGCTGGGCGTCGCAGCTTCGGCTGGTTGGTCGTTCCATCTGGATACACGATGAGATGAACGACGGGATGAATCACGTTCAGCTCCCGCAATTCGATACGTGGACTCAAAAGGTTGAGAATGCTGATCTGGATGTGCAATGCATCGATGCGTGCATACGGAGCCTCATTTGCACTTTCTAGACCATGAATCACAATCCCTTCAGCGTCTGCCTCAAGATGGAGCAATCGCCAATGGAAGGCCCGCAACTCGATTCGGCCCCCGAGCGCGCCCTCGAGTCGTGAAATGACTCTTCTACGTACAAAGTCCTCGCCGGATGCGGAGTTGAGCCATATTGCTGCCGCTGCCGTAATTAAGGCAAAGAGAGCCAACGCGCCAGCGCATGCAGCCAGCGCGCGTCGCATTGGATGCATTTCCCTGACGATGTCCCAAAATCTCATCGTGTCCCCGCTCCCTGAGCCGTTGCAGCTATCGCGCTTTCCAGTTGCGGGTCCAGCACTTCAATCTGGCCCTGTTTCCGAAGATTATTGAGCCAGTCTCCAAAGAGCGCATTGACTCTTTGCTGCAGAAGAAT
>VFSW01001323.1_pt1 | contig 37700 bp, 59 predicted proteins | sample 5358111 | NCBI WGS metagenome assembly VFSW01 (sample SAMN11554181, study PRJNA540505) | mine drainage metagenome | isolation source: sediment from site ElyBrook_90M | place: USA: Ely Copper Mine, Vershire, VT | collected 2017 | reverse complement strand
CATACGGTCGTTGTTGATGTCGTACTGACGAACAACGCGCAAGCTGATACCGTTATGGACTGCGCGAGCAGCCATGTCAACGCCTTGGGGCAACAACAAGTCGGCGGTCGCAAAAGTGATCGCATCTTTGTGGTAAACCAAGTTCTGAGCGTACTGGCTAGAGGCGGTACCAACGAACACCACGGCCTTGCTGTTAGCAGGCAGTGAAGTCATGGTAGCCAAAGCGTGGCTGGCAGAGTACATGGGAGCCACGGTCACAGTAGCAGTTGTGGTGCTGGTAGAAGAAGCCAGAGCCACGAACTGGAACAATGAGCCAGTGGATTCACGGGTTTGTGGGTTCACTGCGTAGACGTCAGCGATGGTGAACACGTCACCAACAGCGATGGTTTCGCCAGAGCCGACAGTCAATGTCAGAGTGGAAGAACCTTCGGAAGTCACAGCAGCACCAGTGGTGTTGCCAGTGGCAGCACGGGTACCAGTGGTGTGTTGCTTGATTGACTGAGACATGTTGACTTCGTCAAAGCCCAACACGCCAGTGCCCATCATGCCGTTCTTGAACTGCTTGCTGATGGTGTCGGTGGGGTTGAACAAGCCTTTCATGCCTTCAACCAAACCAGCGTTAGCGGCGGGGTTGACGGTAGCGTAACGTGGTGACATCACGGCAGCGTTTTCGTTCAGCTTCTGTTGGGCTTGCAACAAGACCAAAGAAGTAGAAGGAGTAGTGCCAGGGGTGCCAACGGAGTTACCGATGTACTTGTACGCATTGGCGACGTCAGCATCAATGCTGGAGGCCAATTGGCTGATACGAGGCTTCAACACACGCTCTGCGAAGTCGTCCAATTGCATGGTCAATTCAGCAGATGTGAAGTTCACGCCAATGTGCTTTTGTGAAGCAACAGTCAAAGTGGTGAACTGTTCGTTGTCGTCCTGAACTTGCAGGGCGGCACCGTCGGTCACCAAAGCGCGGTCGGGCAGGCGAATACGCAGGGTCGAACCAATCTTGGCACCTTCAACAGCGAAGCTGTCGTCGTACTGACGGTTCACGTTACGGGTGAGCACAAGGTTGTTCTCGAGAATTTCGAGCGCTTTTCTTGTGATCATGTCAATCGTTAAGATACTGTTAGACATGGAAAAAATCCTTCAAAAATTGTTTAGCGGTTTGCCTGTGCTTGCAACTTCTTAATCTGCCGTGCTCGTTCAGCTTCAATCCACTGCGAATCCGTCATGGTCTTGGTAGACCGTGGATCAGTAGTGTCATAGGCTGGGCCTCCAGAGGAGCGAGCTGTGACAGGTGAAATCGGCGCAGGCGCAGACGTGGTTCGTTTCACGGGAGGATCGTTGGCCATTTTGGCTTCAATCTTCCCAATTTCTTTGGCTTGCAAAATAGGCGCAAGACGAGAGATTCGATCTGCTTCCTTGGGGTTGGCACCGAGGTAGTAAGCTACTTCAGGGCCTATTTCCGAGGCTCGGATCGACTCAGCCATCACATCTGTGATTGGAAGTTTGGGGTTGTAGGCGACTTGTTCAAAATCGTCATACTTGTTCCGCGCTTCTTCCTCGCGTTCGTGATAGGACTCAAGAATTGCAGATTGCTGCCTTGCTTGTTCTCGCTGGGCGAGCAGTTGTTCGGCTTTCTGGTATGCCAACGCTTCCGCATAGGCTTCAGGGCTTTCAAACTGATCGACTGGCGGGACATCTGCTGGCGCTCTCATTGCCTGCGTTTCCGCTTGGCGTTGAGCCTGCTCTCTTTCCCACTTACGTTGTTCTCTTGCAAGTCTTTTGCCGATTGCTGCATCGAGTTCTTCTTGGGTAAAAACCCGTGAAGGCTCTTTTGCTTCTTCGACGACTTCCGACGTGTTTTGTGTAACCTCTTCAGGAGTGGCCGTCACTTCTGGGGCTGGCGCGGAGTCTACTTCCGCTAAGGATTGTTGGACTTCTTCAGTCATTTTTGAATCCTAAGATTCCCTGGTGATCCGCACCAGTACGGTTAATCATAGATAACTGTCGCAACTGGGGTTGTTCCACCCAATACGACATATAGTCCTTTGCTGAAGTATACGCCTGCTTCGTCGCCTGGCAAGGGGTAGTTGCCTGGGGCGGCGGCGGTGAACTGAGCAATCAATGTGGTGCCGCTGGTGCTGGCCGTGTCGGTGTCATACACAGCAACGGTAGGTGAAGTGCCAGAGCTGACAAAAATGCCTTTGAGTTTGCCTGCGCCGACTTTCACTTGCGAAGTGGCCGTGAGAGCTTTGTAATTTGCCATGGTGTTTCCTTACGCCAAAAAGCGGAGTTTATACAGAGTTGAGAGGTACAACTCAATGATGTTGTCGATGAGTTGTTGCAAAGATGAATCGGATTTATCCACCACTTCGTAGCGGCATTTCTCAATGTCATCCAATTGCCCCTGCAAAAAGTCAACGACGTTGGAAGTCTTGGTCGCTGAATGCAGTGTGATTGGCCCCATCAGACCATGACGGCCTTGGTAGGCTTCAGCAAACGCGTCAGCGTGGTCAATAATATTTTCGTAGAATTTTTGCAACGCTTTGTGCTTGGAGTAGCTACGAGTGTTCAGGTGAACGCTGTGCGTCACATCACGGGCAAGGAACAACAGTCCTACAAAATCAGCGGCCTTGTACGTCATTGGGGCATTCCTTGTGGTGGCATCATTTCGCCTTCAGGCATCATTTCATTGGGCTCACGGCTAGGCATCTCACTGACCAAATCACCAGAAGTGATCATGCCATGCACGGTGCCCAGCACAATGTCTTGAATCTGTTCGGGCGACATGCTGGCCTGAATGGCTGAAATACGTTGTGTTTCGGCTTGGTATGCCTTGATTGTGGCTTCAAAATCCTTGCGCTCCATGTCTTGCGCTTCGATGGATTTGCCCACGTTTTGCAACATCTGGTGCAGTTGATCCAGCTCGGCACCCATGGCTTGGATTTGCTGCTCGGCGGCTTGCAACTCGGGCGGCTTGTCGCCGTCTTCCATGAGTTTGGGGTCGATGGTTTTGGCAAACCGCTTGGCCATCTCTTGGGCACCTGGCCAGTCCATGTTCTTGACGAACAAGTCGCCAGCCACAGCCCACAATTGTGGGTTGCCTTGCAGCAACTGAGCCATGGCTTCCAAGGCTTCTTGGCGTTTGGTTGCGTAGCCTGGGCCTGTGGCCACCACGACATCGTACTTGCCCACGTTGGGGTTGTAGATCTTGTCGATCACGATGTCGGGGTTGTTGGGGTCGGTGATCTTGCGGACTGCTTCAGGTTGGTCAGGGTTCAACTTGACCATCTTGGTTTCGCCGTCCATGCCGATGATGCGAGCCACACGCTGGGTGTCGTAAATCTTGGGGATCAAGTCCACCAACTGACGCACGATGTGACGCACACCACGGGCCAAATTGTCACCGTAGTGGTAGGTGCCCACGTCGCCCTCACGCTGGCGCGCCAAGATGGCTTTGCCTGAGCGTTCGTTGCTTCGCATACCCAAAGAGGCATCGTATTGGCCTGTTGAGGCTTTGATGTCCTCAGAAGCACCCGCTTTGGCTTGCAACAGCCCGCTGGAGGCCATGGGTGGCTGTGCCCGCTGGGGTAGTGGCAACACCGCGCCTGCGCCGTCTGTGACGTCTGGATTGACCTCCAGATACGGCCAGTTGGTCGTATTGGCGGTCTTCCATTGGTTCTCGTAGCCTTCAAACTGGCCACCGTAGCCGATGAATGGTGCCTTGGGTGCCAAGGCCAGCATCTCTGCTTCTTGGCTCACCCAGTAGTTGTACATGCGCTGGGCGTCCTTGGCGTTACGCACAAGGCCAGACACATACAAGCGGCCATCGACTTCAAATTCGTTGCCGACGATGCGGACTACTGGGATGTATTTCCCCGCCCAATCGCGTTCTTCAAGAATTTCGTAGCCGTTGATCTTGCAGTATTTAACTTGGACACGATCAGATTCACGAGATTTTTTAGGTTTGCCATAAAGCTCTTTCAATTGTTTGTCTTCTGGTGTGCCTTCAAATGCGGTCACATTGCCAGGGTACAGATTCAGCTTGGCTTTGGTGTAGTCGAGGTAGTAGTAATCAGCCACCCGCACGGTGTCTTCAGTCAACCACTGGCTTAGATTCTGGTCGCCAACACCAAGCGACTGCAAGGTGGTGATGGGTGCTGAGTTGGGGTAGGTGCGAGCGTATTCGTCTTTGGGGATGTCTTCAGTGATCAAACACCACTTGGCATCTGCGCCAGTGGGGTCTTGGATCATCGGGTCCATATAGACGCTGAAACTGTTGCGAATACGACCAATCTTCAAGTCTTGATCAAATGTGTTTTCGTCGCAGTATTCGGTCAGGATGCGGATGTAACCTTCGCCGTAAGAGACTTGGTTTTCACAGGCCGTGTCGTAGGCGACGTCGGCATCGCTGATGTATTCGATGTGTCTGACCATGCCGTTGAAGATTTCGGCGACTTCGACGTCGGCTTCATCATTGGCTGGAATAACCTTGCCACTTGGGCGGTTCTGCCTTTGGTCGTTGGTGACTTGTCGGACATGTTGCGGCAGCTTGTTGATGGTGAGTGTCGGGCGCGCGTTGATCGTTTGACCCTGCACCGCACCGCGTGTGGCCAACACATCTGCTGGCCACTGCCAGTGGTTGTCGGGCGAGCCTGCGTAGAATTTCAGATCGTCGATCTCATCTTCACGACTCTCGGACAACGCAGCAATCGCCATGTTAAGGCGAGTGCGCGCGGTGGACAGAATACTGGAGTCAGTCTTTTTATCCCCACCGTTGGCCACAGCACCCGCTGCGGCGATGCCTGTGTAATCAGCCATTATTTTTTCTTTGTTGGTTTGGAGGCTTCGCGCTTGACTGAATACGCAATGGCCACGGCCTGCTTGACAGGTTTGCCAGCTTTGACTTCAGCCTTGATGTTCTTGCGAAATGCTTCAGGGGATTTTGATTTAACGAGTGGCATCATTTCCCTTTCTTGGCCGTCTTGGCCGAATCTTTAAAGTCTTTGGCGGTGGGCGCGTTTTTGCTGCCAGGTTTGTTCATCTTCTCGCCAGAGCCCGCTTTGATGCGCGCTTGTTTGGCGTGGATGTTTGCGTAGAGTCCTGGCTTCATGGTTAACACTTCCATCGTTTGAGTGACGCCTTGGCGCGTTCAGCATCGCCTTTGGCATGTTTGACCACACCTTCCATGCGCGCGCAGAAACTGGCTTTGCGCCCTGCGTCCGCTTTGGTCTTAGGGTTGGGTGCTGGCGCTTTCAAGTTACTACCTGTTGCGGCATTGTATTTTTCACGGCCTTTGGCGGTCAAGCCCGCGCCCTTGGACACGGGTAGTTTTTCACCACGACCAACACTGAGAGATACTTTTTTCATGCACCCATCCAAGTTGTAGCTACGGCACGTTGGCCCGAGTATACCTTGCGGCTTGGCTCAGTGTACTCCCGATGTGCGACAGGAAAAGCAAAAGTCACCGCAATGGCGTCGGCGGCGTCAGGCGAGGCCAGCCCACGCGACTTCATGTCTTTTTTGCTTTCCAGAAAAATTGTTCCGCGTGAATCAGGCTTCATCATAGGCGAAATCAGATCAGTCTTCAAGAACCGATCATTGGGGATGGACGCGGTTTTAAGCCACTCACGCATGTCGCCCCACATCTGCGCCCTCATGTTGCCGTACATGATCGGGTTTTTGGCCTTGTTGCCAAAGTTCACGCCCTTGATCTTGTACCGCTGCTCCTTGAGCCTATCCACAATCCCCGCGCCTAGGCCACCTTCGTCGATCACCACCAAGGTGGGCTTGAATTCCTCAATCGCTTCGATCACATGCCCCACCACCGTCATGGTGTCATCGCCTCGGTGGCGCATAATCTTCACGATGTCGCGCCCCTGCCGCACCGCGATGACCGTTGCGTCAGCCCCGAACCGTGCGGGGTCTACGCCGATCACAATTGGCGCGCTGGCATCTTGGTATTTCTTCCTTGCCATGGCGTCGTCCACGATGTCGGCCCCGATGAACTGGTCATCCCCCGCGTTGGGGAACATGCCGTACACCTCGACGTGCGCCTGCGCTGAGTCAGGCCCATATTCGTCGATGATGCGCTGATAGACCGCCTTATCGGTGCCCTCGACCGTGCGGGCGTCCACCACGCGGGTCTTCCAAAACTCTCGTTTACTGTTAAACGCTTCGTAAAAGTACCCCGTGTTGCGCCGTGGGTTGGAAAACGCCATCCAGAAGCGATTTGGCGTGTTTTCTGTGAAAAAACCGCCAGTAACGGCCCAAATTGAGTCGTCTATGCCGCTTGCTTCGTCAAAAATCACCAAAACACCGTCGAAGTTGTGCACACCAGCGTACGCGTCGGGGTTCTCCGCTGACCACAGCCGCCCTTCGACGCCCCAGTAGCGTGTGCCCTTCTTCAAATCCCGCTCGACCAGCTCGGTCAGCCACTTGGCGGGCATCACGCGGGTGGCCGACACCTCAAACCAGTGGCTGTTGATCGCCATCGCCAGCCATTTTGTGATCTCGGCCCAAGTGATCGACCTGAGTTGGCTCTCACTGTTGGCCGAAATGATGGTCGTCGAGCCGATTCGCGTGGCTACCATCCAGATCGTGATCCAACTGACCAGTGCTGACTTGCCAATACCACGGCCAGATGAGATGGCCTCTTGCAAAACGTCGAAATCCATCTTGCCTTGGTTGAGCTTGATGTGCTCGGCGATGTCGAGCAACACCTCGCGCTGCCATTTGCGCGGACCTTGGAAGTGTTCCAGCGGTGTGCCCTTGACGCCCCATGGAAATGCAAACATCACAAACGCCAGCGGGTTGTCCTTGATGGCGGGACTCCACAGTCTTGCCATCAGCTCCTGTTCGTCTTCAGCGCTGTAGATGGTGTTCTGCATTTACTTCCTGTAAATTAACTGGTTGATCGGTACGTCGTAATTGGATAGTGGAAAAATTGCGCGGCGTTGTTCGTCAGTCAGTGTTCGGCGCGCAGCAGCGGCCCGAGCTTCGGCTTCCCCCGCCAACAAACGATACTTTTGATACGCTTCATCGCCTATTCCAAACATTGACTCAGTGCCTCCCGCAGGCAAACCTTCTAAATCTTGAATTGCGTGTTGCAACTCATGTGTCGTTAAATTTAACGCTGACGGTTCAGATTTGCTTCTAATTTCAGTTCTACCTTTACCCCCAAACGTGCGGGTATGCAAACCTGATTCGGCAATATCAGGCATCCAACCAGGTTGTTTTGTGATTGTCATTCTGTCGCTACGCAGTAATTCTGGATACGCGGCGTATAGCTCAGGGTGTTCATACATACCACCTATAGGCCCTTCAATGCCGCTTTGATACTGATTCGCTTTTGATGCGATTGACGCGTCAAAATTTGCGCGGAACTTTGCTGAAGCGTCAGAAATTTCTTGCCTTAGCTTACCTTCTGGCCCTCTAAATGTGCCAGTAGCAGTCCAAATGTCTTCTGGCGTTGCGCCCGATTTTTCCATTTCTACCGCTTTGTTTGCTGCGGCCCTATCCCAAGATTTTGAACTTTCACCCACAAAAAGCTGTTTTGGCTTAGGAGTTATATCTCCGAGCAGTGACCGTGAAGGCAAACCAGACGCGACATTGACGATTTCTTGCAGTGCTGCTCTACGTGCTTGCCTTGCCGCTTCCAGCGTTGCCATCGTTACTGGTTTGGCCGTTGGTGCGACCGCCATGGCCGCTTCCAACACTTCTGGCCTTACTTGCGTAGTTCCGCCCAGGCCACCAGCGCCAGTGGTCAAAGGTTCGCCATAAGACAGTCGATCTAGCGTCTGACTAATTGCGGGTACGCTAAGAAATCGTGCTGCGCCTTGCATTTGTTGTGTGCGTTCAGGCGCGTAACTGCGCGCCAAAAAATCAGCCAACGCACCCAAATACTCATTGCGAGGCACAGCGCCAACAGACCCTTGATACGCCAAACGATTAGATGGGCGGTCTGTAAGCGAGTTGTTGTATTGAGGCATAGTTATCTACCTGCAAAAGTTTGTTCTTTTACCTTGTTGTCCAAGCGTGGGCTTGGTTCGTTGGCGATGACGTCGATGACCCGCGACTCTGCTTCGCGCAAAGCGCCAGTGATGCTGATGCGCTGATCGACGTCGATGCTGATGGATTGCTTGGCCACCCAGCCGTGTGAGTGCTGGAGGATAGCCAGCGCCGCCTTGGCGTCGCCTTCCTTGGCTGCTCTGTGCAAGCACAAGGACATTTCCAGTTCGCCGTCGGCTTTGCCTTTTTGCGCGGCCATGTCCGCAACTGGGTCAAGTTCGCACAGTTGGCGGTACTCGGTCGGCAACATGCCAGACGCCAACGCCAATGCGTCGCCCTTCAAGCCGAGCTTGGCGGCTTCGTAGATTCGGTTCAACCGCGCTTCGGTCGCAACGATCTTGCGCGGCTCAAATGGAAGACTTTGGAACACTCAACCTCCATGCGTGTTAGTTGTTGGCGAGAGGATTCGCACCTCCGTCATCCCCGGCCAAACCCGGGTCGCTCTCCTCCTGAGCTACACCAACACGGCTGGGGACTATCTTCTTTCCCCGCCACCCACTGTAGACAGTAGACAGCGTCAGTCAACAATCCCCATGCGTCTTGATACGCGGCGCAAGTATAGCGTGGGTCACAAAATAAAAATCAAAAAATAAAAAATTGTTTGCAAACGCTCCGTAGCCGTTGGCCCTCACGCGCTGGCCCTCCCCGGGGGGCCTCGCGCCAGGCGGGTTTTTTGGTATCAACCATACAGTTTTCTGGCTGTGGGCAATGTTGTCATGGTTTGCAAAGTCATGGGAAATTCCCTTACACACCTGGCGCGCAGCCGTGCGGGCACTATGTTAGTGGATACTAACTTAAAATGCGTGGGCAATCCAAATGACCCACAGTTTTTTCCTTTAAAATCATAGACTTAGATCAAAAACAGTGTTTTGTGGGTCATTTTTTTGAGAATTTCAGTCGCGCGCCAAACGGCGTGGCCTATAACTTACTGTATAGCTATATAGTATTACAATATTTAAAATCCTTACACATAGAAGAAAAACAAGACAATATGACCCACAAAGCCCGAAAAGCCCCGTATCTATTGACTTTTCTGTAGGCAATTTCGCGCCCATGTCAATTGCCTACAGCTTACCAATAGTGCCCACAACTTATTAGGGTTTACCCTCGAAAATAGTCTGACGTTAAACTTACACCGTAAGAATCGCGTAAGCGTTATTTTTAAGGGTAAACCCCTAGAAAATAGTTGTTGACATGTGCAAGGAATATCCTTACATTCTATTTGTGCGCGCGATGTTGCGCCACACAATCAACCAACCAAGAAAGTAAAACTATGGAAATTTTGATCTACGGCTTAGAAAAAGGCGAAACCCGTGACTACATGGAAACGCTTTTAGCGTCAAATTGCACAACCGCCGCGCAAGTTGACCGCGTTAAAGAACTGGCGAGCGCGGCGGGTTTTCATTCATTCCGCGTCGCCACGTATAACGGCGAAGCTCCTAACTTTGCCAAGGCGGTGAACGTATGAAAGCAAAATATCTAATTCAAATTGAAACCGCTAACGCAAACATGGGCGCAACGGGGTGGTTTACAGTTAGCGGCGCGATGACGCGCCCTGCTGCCGATGACTTAGCCTCCGATTTTAGAAACGCGCGCGCCGTGACAGATACCCGCGCCGTGCGGGTTATCTCGCACGCTAATTTTTCTAAAGAACACCGCGCGGCTAACCACGCCGCGATGAAAGCCGCCATGCAATAACCCCCAAGCCTTGACAAGTGCAAGGCTTTCTCTTACAGTATCAATTCAACCAACCAAGAAAGTAAAGTCATGTCAAACCGAGTCACTGAAAAACAACTGCAAGCCATTGTTGACCGTATCAATCGAATCACCAATTCGCCAGCCGCGCCATATATCGACGGCAAAGCCCAGATCGGCAACTATCACCTAAGCCACGCCTACGGCGGCGTATCGCTGCACCGTATGCACAACGAAGGCGGCGGCGTATCGTCGCCCTTGTCGATCGGTCATGTGCCTAAGCGTGAATTAGCCGCGCTCATGTATGCTTTTATTTGCGGCCTCAATGAGTCAGCATGACCTACTATCGAACCAAAGCCCAGGCCCAGGCGCTGGCGGATGAATTGACCATGCAAGACACTGACGCATGGCGATACGAGGTGCATGGGGCCGCGCGCGGTTTCTATGTCGCTGTTTTTGATGACGATGGACATTTTTTGGGGAACCTATGAGAGATTTTTTTGACGCCGTGGGCTTTGCTTTGTGCATCGCCCTGCCCTTTGTGATCTACTTTTGGAACATGACACCATGAAAACAATTCAAGAACAAGAACGCGCCGCCTATATGGCGGGCGACACCGAACGCGCCGCGCTGCTGGCGCGGATTGACGACCTACAGCGCGCATTGGGCGAAGCCGTGGCCGAAATTGAAGATTTGCGGGAGCACCGCCGCAATCTTGACGCTCAAATCGAAGAGTTATTGGAGGCCTTGGACTATGATTAACCCGATATTTGCTCAGGCTTTGGCCCCATGGACGCCAGCGCCGCCGACCGATCTTGTCACCCGCGCGTTAATTATGGGGTTAACTGCCCCTGACGCCCAGCGCGCCCAAGAATGCGCCGACATGGCCGAGCACTGGGCTCAAGGGCTCACTGACGCCCAGGTAGAAGCCTGTAAAGCCGAAGCCATGAGGTATATATGGCGATGATCATCGCGGCCATGGTTGCCGCTCTTCTGGCCGTGCTGCTGGGTTTATAAAAATACAGCCCCCTTACGGGGGCTTTTCTCATTCCACCATATCGCGCAGCTCTGACTTTGTAGACCTCGCCAGCTCTGGCGCGCAAAATATATGCTTTTTCGTGCTGTGGGTGCGCGACGCCGTGCGGCCCATATCGACCCAACCCGCTTCCTTCAACGCGTGCAATAGCGCGGCCTGCACAATCTTAACCCCTGCGGGTGCCAGGCCCTGCAAGCGGTCACACACGGCGTGAAAGGGCGAGGCGATGGCCCCACGGGCGAACTCACCCGCGCGGCGGCGCATTTGATCGACCAAGAACGCCTCGGCGGTGCTCATGCCGTGCTCGACCATGATGGCCTTGGCCTCAGTCATGGGGGGCGGCGCGGTGGGGTTCCACGCCGACACATCGCGGGTGTGAAGGTAATGGGCGACGGCCTCAAAGCCGCCACGGTGCTGATACCAATTCCACAAGCTCACCGCCTGAGCCTCTGGCAGTTTAGCGGCCTCGCACCACAGGACGAACCAACGGCGATCCTCTGAGGGCAGCGAGATGGCGACGCGCTCATTACTGAAGGCGATGACAAAAACGCGGTTCAGGGCCATGTACGGGTGCAAGCCCTTGCGGTTGACCATGAGCAACTCAGGCGGGGCGGCGATGATGGGCTTGAGGGTGTTTTCCAAGGCTCTGCGATCCTTGGCCTCTGCTTGGCGTAGCTCTGCGATTTCCATCACCTCGCACTCCAAAGCGTAGCCCCATTGTGAATTCAGGTCTTCATTCTTGACCAGCGAACAATTGGCCTTGGCGTTGCCGCCGATGGCCCAAAAGAACGGGGCGAAGAGGGTGTCTTTGCCGCTGCCATGGTTGCCGCCCATGAGGATGGCGTGGTTGATCTTGTGCGTGGGGAATTGCACTTTATGGGCCAAGGCGTTCAAGAGGTGCTCACGCTCGAAGGGCTCGGGGATCATGCGCTCGACGTGCGCCAGCCACATAGACACATCGCCCGCCTTGGGCGTGGGGCGCGCGTCGCGCCAGCGGTTGCCGTAGACCAAACCGTCACGGGCGACCAAGACGGACGCGCCAGCGGCGTAAGTGATGCCAGCCAGCGCCTTGGCACCCTTGGCCTGTCGGTTCTCGTCAAACGACACGGACGCCTCGATTTTGCGCTTGGCGTTGTGAATCGACTTGCAGTCAATGTGGCGAAACAAGGCGTTGAAGGTGCCACGGGACAACTCGCGCCTGTCTTGCATGTCGAAGTAGGCGTCATCGTCTTGGATGTACGCAAAGCGGCCCCACCATTCGGCCTTTTCGACGCGACCAAGCTCTTTACGGTCAACCTCGGCGATGATGCGCGCGGCCTCGTCGGGATAGTCGGGCGTGGGCGTCAGCTTGGACAGCGCCGAGTCCATGGCCTGCGCCAGCAACTCTTCACGCAAGCCTGGGGTGTGCGCGGGGCCGCCATTGTCGGTCACCCATTGCAGGAACAAACGCGAATCGAAGTCCACGCAATGGGAGTGCAAACAGCAATAGGCGCGGTTGGCGGGCATGTAGCGGCCTTCGGGGTTGCCGTCGGTGTGCTCTGCGTTGTTGGGGCAGATGACGCCCGCCCAGCCCTCGCCGTTGGGCTTGGACAGTAGCAAACCCTGCTCGGACAGCCACGCCATGACGTCGTCGGCACCGTCGTCGGACAAGCGAATGGGGCGCAGGGTGAGCGAGTCGGCCTCGACGGGCGTGACGCCAAGGGCAGCGCAGATGTCGTCCAATGTGTATTCGCGCTCGGGGTGAAACTCGACCAAGCGGGATTCAAAGCTGTCACGGCCTGGTTTCAAGTTGACCGACCCTGGCAGACGGAAGTTGCGAACGGGGTTGCAAGCACCTGGGTCGGTGTAGCCTGCGTCGGCGATGGCGCGGATGGCGGCGCTGAACTCGGCCTTGGTGGGCTGGTCGCTGAAGGCGTAGCCCCACTGAAACGAACCAGGCGACGTCTCCATGATCCATGTGGGCTCAAGCGGGGGCACCTTGGACTTGGTGCCGATGTCGTCCAGCATCATCACCAAGATGTACTCGCAATTGGCTGCGGACGCTGACACGCGGCCATCCACAAAGCGGTCGATGATGAACGAAGCCGTGTTGCCGTACCACGCTTGGCCAGGCTTGGTGCCTTTGCTGGGCAGGTACGCTGGCCATGTGGCCTTGACGGCCCCATCGGCGTGGAATTGCATCTGGCCATCTCTCATCTGTGGCTTTTGACGCACAATCAACGCTGTTTCGCCTTCTGGGGCGAGTTTTGTGATAAAGTCCAAGAATTCCAATTAGATCTCCTTTTGAGCCCGCCTGCCAGCGGGCTTTTTATTTGCCATATACGGACATGATCGCCACCTCTGCGCTAAGGGGTAGACCCTTGGCCCAATCAGGTGGCGTACACATCACACGTTCCAAATGTTCGGCCATTTCCTCTGGCCGATCAGTTTCCAACACAATTTCGTCATGCACATGCAAGACCACGTCGTCAAGCTGGCGCAGTGAGTGGCGCAGCAAATCGTTGGCGGTGGCTTGGGTGATATTCTCACACGCCAGACCTTTCCAAAGCCTTGCACGGGGCCATTCTTTTGCGTCTGCCGCTGGCTTCCATGCCGCCTTGGCGTAGGTCACGCCATCGGGCTCCAGCTTGGCAAACGGGTAGCACAGCACACGCCCAGAGGGTAGAGCGTACCAAAGGTGCTGACCGTCGAACATATAGGTAACCCGCCCCACATTGAATTCATGGCCTTTGTTTCGCATGGCGCGGGTGTAGGCTTCTTCCAGGTTCTGCCAGTAAGGCACCGACCATGGGTTGGCGCGCCGCCATGCGTCCACCATGCGCTTGGCGTCGGACTCGGGCAGATGCACACCATAGGCGCGGCCCATGGCCGCGAAGGCACCCACGCCGCCAGCAAAGCCGCAGGCCAGCTCCTGAACCTTACCGATCTGGCGCTGTTCGCCGTTGACCTCGGCCACGGGCACGTTGAAGGTGACCGAGGCGTTGACCTTGTAGACGTCCTCGCCCTTGGCGAAGATGTTTAGCTTACGCTCGCCTGCGGGGCAGTTGGACAGCCACGGCGTGGCGCGGGCTTCGATGGCTGCCCAGTCGGCCACGACCAGGTGCTTGCCCTTGGCGGGGATCAGTGCGGGCCTGAGCATTCCTTTGAGGACATCTGTAACGCGCTTGCCAAATTGAGGAACAATTGAGTGGCCTCTGACCATTGCAGTTCTAACGTCCTCGGGCGATTTGGCGCACTTGCGAGTGAAATTGTGAACCTGGGCTCCATAGCTGGATGCGCGTCCTGTGGCTGATCCTCCAGCAAATACAAAGGCTCCGCGTACCCTGTGATCCTCGACATCGGCGAGGCTTGCAAGGCGGCTGAACTTCGCAACTGAAGACGCCCATAGGTCGTCCGCGCATTGGATAACCTCGGCAACAGCGGGCGGTATCTCATCTGGATTCTCCTCTGCCATAACAAGCAAGTTGGCTCGCACAGTCTTGTCAATCGAATATTTCTTTTCACCGTCTTTGTAGGTTTCCATCAGCTTCAAAGCCTGTGGCCCCACACGGTCGATCACCCACTGACGCATCTTAGGTGACCTGACGCTGGTGATGGCACCCTCGGTGACCTCGGCCACGATCTGTTCGATCTCGACCAGCTCATCGCTGGCGAACTTGATGGCGGCGTGACACAGGGGCACATCGACCAACACGCCACGGTCGTTGATGCGTTCGTTGACGTGGTAGTCGGCTAACTCGGACTCACTGAGCGGGCGCAGGGCTTTGCTGATCGAACGCATGGCGCGCACGTCCTGTTCGCAATAGGCGATCATCTCGGCCATGAGCGTGGGGTCTTGCCTGAAGGTGCCGTCGGCCTGTGGGATCGACAGCAGGCGGATCAGTTGGGCACCACGGTGGTCTTTCTTCATGGACGCGCCAGCGAAACGACCAACGTCCTCCAGCGAACCAGGCGCGCAGTTGGCACGGGCTTGTGCTGCGGTGCAGACGAATTGCTCCAGCTTGAAGTTGATCTGCAAGACGTACCAGAAGATCAGGCGCTCAAACGCTGCGTTGTGGGCGTAGATAAGGCCGTCCCATTTGGCTACGCGCTCGGGAAATGGCACATCATTAAACCAAACTACGCCGTCAGTTGTGTAATTAGGCACCCATGTCTGGACGTCCTCGTCGTCAAAGGCGTAGGACATGCACAGCACTTCGGTGCTGGCGTCTTGAGCGTAGTTGTAGACGCCGTGCTTGGGTAAGTCACAACGGCTGCGGGTTTCAAAGTCAAGCCAAAGCATTGGTGTCTCCTTTCCAATGCCGCCTGTCACGCGGCATCAGGAAGATTACTCTTGCGTTGGCATCTGCGCCTGAGCTTGCATTCTGATCTTGTCCATCAGCGAAGCCAGCAACGCCATCACAGCGTTAATTTCTTGCACGTCAAGTTCGATCTTCATGCTGACCTCCGACGACGGCCTGCTGGTGCGGGCGCGGGTTCTTCAGGGACAGGTTCACCATCCATGCTGATCCACTCGATCACCTCGAACACAGGTGTGTAAATCTTGCCGTAGGATTTGTGGCTGTAGTGATCCTTACGCAGGCGCACGATGGCCACAGGCTTGGACTGATCCTTCTCGACTTGCTCGGCCAAGGCGACTGCAATGGCTTGAACCGCTTTCTTACCGCCCACTGACGTGGTGGTGTAACGCGCTTCCATGCCCTTGTCTTCGCCGCTGATGCACTTCAGAGACAGACCAACCTGTGTTTCCCAACCCTTCTTGGCACCAGGAGGCGCTTCGTCGAGTTCGGGCAATGGCTGGCTCACGCTGGCCATCTTCTCAGCCAACACCTCGCCGTCGCCCCAGGCGATGAAGCCATGGACAAACGAGAAGGGATTGATGGCCCACTTGCTGTCGTCTTCGACTTCTGTTTGATCGGCACCGAAGACCCAGTGGCCAGTCTTGTCCATTTTCAGGATGACGACGCCAGCAGGGCCAACGTCGGATTGAATCGAACGCAAGGCGGTTGACAGGGTGGAGACTGCTGGCAAGCCAGCTTGAGAGAACGCTACTAAATTGGACATTTGATTTTCCTTTATTGAAGTTTAGAAATAGCTGCACGCAGTTGTGAGCTAATTTGCAACACTGCTGGGCGTGGATCATCCGCGCTTGCCAATGTTGTGCCTGAAGACACTGACACGACGAGATCGTCGGGCAGCGCCAACTTGCGCTTTTTGAGTTCCTTCTCCGCTTGCGCTGGAGAAATGACCTCGGGTTCTTTGTAGGGCTTAACGCCCAGTTCAACTAATGCGTCTGCGGCTTTCTTGTCGTCAATCCACTGACGTGTGCCGCGCTTGGCCACCAGTTTATATCCTGGAACTGACGCGCCGCTGTCAAGCATCTGATGCGCCAAGGCGCGCAAGTCTTTGATCCAATCTTCCAACAGATCAGCGTTGGCCAAGTACGCGCCGATCATCTGCGCGTCGATGGCTTGGATGGACGCCTGCAAAGCGCGGTCAACAGCGCCAGTCATCTGTGGGCAGATGGGCTTGGCTGTACACCAGCGGCAGTGGTCGCCAGTCTTGATGGCCGCGTCGGGCTTCAGGGCTTGCTTAACCGCGTTCACCAGCTCACGTTCAAACTCAGCCACACGCGCTGGCGTGGTCACCCAACGCTTGACTTGTGGCGGCTGGACGATGACCATCTCGATCTCATCGACGCCTTCAAACGCCCATTTGGTGGCTTCGGTACGCATGGCGGCAGCGGCATAGAACAACAGTTGCGGGTTGTCTTCGACTTCTACAGCAACACCATCACCGAACTTCCAATCAAGAACAACAGCGCGTTTGCCAATGCGGCCAATAAGATCAGTGCTGCCAAAGACATTAGGTAAGAGATCACCAAAGCCAACACGAGTTTCCACTTCATAGAGCATGTCCTTGTCTGGGTCGATTTGATCAAGCGCGGCCAAGGCTGGCAACAGTTTTTCTTCCACCAAGTCTTGCGTCAGCACTTGCTCTTCGTATTTGCTGCCGATGATGTAGTCACGACCTTCAAGCACTTCAGCAATGGTGTTGTGAAGTAACGTGCCGCGATCAGCGTGTGGGCTTGATGGCTGCTTGGGCATCTTCTGCACCAGCGCCACAGAACCTGGGCAGTTGATGACGCGCTTGGCGGTCGAGCCGCCGACGATATTACTGTGGTTCATTTCAATTCCTTTGCATGAGCGGCTGCTGCAATTGCTTTCAACAACAAAGACTCGGTGATCGATGATCCTTGATCAACAAATTCTTTAAGCAAAACTTCTTTGCCATCAGAAATGTAGTTAATTCCCCATTGGTACACATGGTATATGGCTGATTCATCTGCAACTACATACAAGCCATTCCCAGGCCAATTTGATGATTTTGTCCAACCATCTTTGCCACCTGGAAGCTCATTTAAGTGGGTGACCTCAACAATATATTTCATGCTTCCCTCGCTTTCATCATTGCGTCTGCCATTGCGTAAGCCTCAAATGCAATGCCTTCAATACCCTCAAAGTCTTCGTTTGTTCTCCAATCAGGGTCAGACAAAAGACCTTGCATAGCTTTTGCCGCAAAGTAATCACGCAAGGTCATGCCGTTACTGCCAGAGCCAATCCATGTTTTGTCTGCGTTAAGTCCAATTCCCGTTGGAAATGCTGGTGTGTTGTTCACTGTACTCTCCTGTAGTTAATTGAGACTGAACTATAGCACAGAAAAATAAACTGTGCTAAACTTTTTGACATGAAAGAAAAAATAGTTGAGAATCACTTCATCTGGGCGGTTGAGCGCATTGGTGGCAAGACGTACAAGTTCACGTCACCTGGGCGCAAAGGCGTTGCTGACAGGATCGCTTGTTTGCCAGATGGCAGCACATGGTTTGTCGAGTTGAAAACCAAAGGTGGTCGGTTGTCAGTGTTGCAGAAGATGTTTGCAGATGAAGTACAGGCGTTGAATCAGAACTACGCATGTTTATGGACAAAGGAACAAGTTGATGATTTCATTCGGAAGTGTTTGTAGCGGCATAGAGGCGGCGTCTGTCGCTTGGGGGCCGTTGGGTTGGAAAGCTGCGTGGCTGTCGGAGATTGAGAAATTTCCTTGTGCTGTGCTGGCGCATCACTACCCAGACGTGCCCAATCTAGGTGACATGACTACGCTACCAGACCGCATTCGGTCGGGCGAAGTGACAGCGCCAGATGTCTTTTGCGGTGGCACACCTTGCCAAGCGTTTTCAGTGGCTGGACTTCGCAAGTCTTTGGATGACGCGCGGGGGAATCTTTCTTTAACTTTTTGTGAGATAGCAGATGCAATTGATCAGGTACGACTTATTCAACAATCCAATCCCAGCATTGTCTTCTGGGAAAACGTCCCAGGTGTCCTCAACACCAAAGATAACGCCTTCGGGTGCTTTTTGGGAGCACTTGCAGGGGAAGATGATGCGCTCATCCCACCAAGGGGCAGATGGACAAACGCTGGTTTTATTGATGGTCCCCAAAGAGCAGTCGCGTGGCGAGTCCTCGACGCCCAATATTTCGGAGTGGCCCAACGACGCCGTCGTGTGTTCGTTGTCGCAAGTGCTCGAGACGACTTCGATCCCGCAGCGGTTCTTTTTGAGTTCGAGGGCTTGCGAAGGGATACTGCGCCGAGCAGAGAAACGGGGGAAAGAGTTGCCCCCTGCGTTACAAACGGCCCTCCTTTCAGTCGCACAGGGAACGAACGCGTAGAAGCCGAAGCAATGATTGTTTGGCCTGCCGAAATAAGCAGCACACTTGACACTACTTTTGGTACTAAACAAGGCTTGGAAAATCAACACGTTAATGCTGGTTGCCCCATGTTTGTTCCAGCGTACGCCATTCAAGGCAACATGATTGGTCGCAATGACAGTGCAGGGCCGCAAGGCGATGGCATCAACGAAGAAGTGTGCTTTACACAAAACACAACTGATCGCCATGCTGTGGCACAGCCTATTGCATACGCTTTTGATAGTCTTTCAAGCAACAGCATGAAAAGTACAAACCCCATAAGTGGATGCAATGAGGTTAATGTTTGTAAAACATTAGATACATCAAGAGGACTTGATCCTTCTTGCAATCAAGGCGGCGTTGGAATAGCGCAATCAATGGCAGGGCGACGCCTAACCCCTGTCGAGTGCGAACGCTTGCAAGGCTTCCCAGACAACTACACCAAGATCGCAGACAAAACGCCTGATGGCCCACGTTACAAGGCCTTGGGTAACTCATGGGCGGTGCCTGTGGTGCGTTGGATTGGTGAGAGGATTGCCCGTGCAACTTAGACCCTACCAAGATGAAGCGGCTGACTTCTTGTACGAGCGCAACCGAGCCATGATCTTGGCACCTGTTGGCGCTGGCAAGACAGCCATCACCTTGACGGCCATGCAAGACATGTTGGGCAACGGCGTGGTCAAACGGTTCCTTGTTCTTGCACCCAAGCGCGTCTGCACCGATGTGTGGCCAGTCGAGCAACCCAAGTGGGCACCCGACGTGAGCGTGGCCGTGGCGGTGGGCACACCTAAGCAACGCACAGCGGCGCTTCGCTCTGGCGCGCAGATCGTGGTCAGCAACTACGACAACATCCAATGGTTGGCCGAGCAGGCGCTGGACTTTGACGGCATCGTCTTCGACGAGCTGACGCGCTTGAAGAACCCATCAGGCACACGCTTCAAGGCGTTGATGAAGGTCATCGACCCCATGGTCGTGCGCTGGGGCCTGACGGGTTCATTCACCAGCAACGGCTTGGAAGACGTCTTTGGCCAGTGCAAGATCGTTGACCAAAGCCTGCTTGGCCGCTCCAAAGGCGCGTTCATGCAGCAGTACTTCGTGCTGATCAATCCAGACTTTGGCGAGTGGGCACCACGCGTTGGCGCGCTGGGCCAAGTCATGCAACGCATCAAGCCAGCGACCTACGTCTTGGAGCCAGGTGAGTACAAAGACAAACTGCCGCCAGCGCATGTCGTTGAGGTGCGGTGCGACTTGGACGACCGTGAGCCGTACGAGAAGATGAAGAAGGACTTCCAAGCCCTTGACGTCACCGCAATCAATGCGGGGGTGGTGACGGGCAAGTTGCAACAGATGGCCAGCGGCTTCGTTTACGACACGCGCAAAACGGCCTCCGAAACACCTGGCAAGTTCGATTCTACGCAAACGCCGATTTGGTTCAGCGCCCACAAATTTGACCGACTTCATGAACTACTAGAGGAAAACCAACGTGCCAACACGATCATTGCTTACACGTATCAAGAAGAGCTTGCTGAACTCAAGCGCCGTTACAAACACGCGGTCACTCTTGACGACAAGGACGCCATTGAGCGTTGGAATGCAGGCAATGTCGAACTCTTATTGGTGCACCCGAAATCCGCAGGGCACGGGCTCAACCTCCAATTCGGAGGGTGCCGAATCGTTTTCTTGTCGCTGCCTTGGTCGTTGGAACTGTACGAGCAGACCGTCGGGCGTATCCACCGATCAGGTCAACGCCACGACGTCTGGGTCTACGTGATGCTGACCAACAAGACTGTGGACGAGAAAATTTGGGGTGCGCTACACGACAAGCGCGCTGTATCTGATATTGCAATGGAGGCTTTGAAATGAGCGTACGTTTGAACAACTGGAAGACCCAGCTTAAGGCTGAGAAGTCTATCCACAAGATATACCAGCGCGACTTCAACGCCGCCTGGCGTAAGTTGAGCAAGAACATGGACATGATTAAAAAACTGGAGGACAAAATTGCAGCTCACTTGGCGAAAACTAAACAATGACCTCAAGACCTTTGACGAACAAAAGGTCTTGGATATGCTGAACCATGAGCGCGCAAACGCCAAACGTGTGGTGGTGTTGGAGCGACTGCACCAACGCTACACCATGCTGAGAGCGTCGCGTGAACGTATTGAATTGCTACAGGAGGCAAAGCAACCATGAACTGGCTACCGAAGCACAAGTGCGGTCTATACCTGAGCCACAACGAGCATCGTGATTTTTACGAGACGGTTGAGATGTCCTATAAAGCCGACGATTTTGTTTCTCCAGAGGAGTGGTACAAGGCTATAGCAGAAGATAGCGTCTGGGTTTTGCAATGGTATCCAGATACACCCATTGGATTTCATCGCATTGCCGCATCAACATTGGAAGCCATTGAAGCCAAACTCAAGGAAATCAACATATGAACTGGGTAGACACAACAGCCAAGTACATCAAAGAACTGTTTAAACCCAAGACGATCAACGAGATCATCGCCAAGGAACTGCGTGAAGCGCACTTGAAGAAGCTGGAAGCTGAGAGCGCAGTTGAATACGCCAGGTCAATCGTTCAGTACAACGAACAGCGCATCAAGCGGTTGGAACAACGACTGCTTGAACACACAGCCGAGGGGGACTACACATGACACAAGATGAAATCATTGATATGGCTAGACAAGTTGGTTACCCAATTCAACATTCTGAATGGCAAAAAGCCACAGAAGAATTTGCCGCATTGGTAGCCGCCAAAGAACGTGAAGCGTGTGCAAAGTTGTGTGATGCTTTTCAAGCCAGAGATGTTGGAATGCAACCAGCCGAATGTGCTGGCGCTATTAGAGCAAGGGGACAGGCATGATCTCCCGAGTCATTCTCTGCGTGATGATGGGCGGGGTTGGGTTGAACAACATGTACCCCGATACGCCAGCGCCACTGACTACCGCACAGTTGCAGGTGAAGGCCAAGCGAAAGCAGACAAGCGAAATCTGCTCACACAAGAAGAAAACCAAAACGGTGAAAGAAATGTGCAAACGATGGGAGACAAGAAATGCTTGAAAAGATCAGAACATTCTTCGGTAGGACGCGTGGCTTGCACGGCGACCGCCGCACAGTTGTAGAAGAGGGATCGTTGTGGCGCTGCTCACAATGTCATCTGTTGTTTATGAACAAGGTAGCTGGAGACACACACAAATGCCAAGACCAAAAAGTGATCTGACCAGCGTGGCCAAACAAGTTGGTGTGCGGCTCATCCCCGCGCATCATGCAGAATGGAAGCGTTTGGGTGGCCCCAAGTGGCTGCGCCAGGTGTTGTCGCAAAGTATCAAGGAGAAAAGAAATGCCAGTATTTGAAACATGGAGCCATGAAAACTTGGCCAAATTTGCCGCTGAAGCCTACGTCAAGATGCAGCAACAGCACGACCACATCGAGCAACTGCAAAACGACTTGAAGGACGCCATCAGAGCGTACAGGGAACTGATCAAATGACAAACGCATTCGACACGTCAGGGCCGTCCATCTGGACGCGCGACGAGGAACTCAAACGCAAGCTGCAAGGCCAAGAGTGGGCGAAGAAAACTCAGGCCAAGAAGAACATCAACGACAAGACGCAAGTCTTCCAATACTCAAAAGCCAAATGCTCGAAACCATCATCGTCTTGATAGTAGGAGCCGCCATTGGCATCGGCGCGCTCCTAGCCGTCCTGTACTTCCTCGCCGATTAAGCGTAGGGCCGTGTGCCCTGCTTGTCGATGATCAGCGCCATCTTGCGTGGCGCGATGTCTTCGGCGTTGGGGATCGACACATGCGTCCAACGATCAAACTCGCGGATCACCTGGTCATATGGCAGGCCAGACTTGATGATGGCCGAGACAACCTGATCTGGCGTCATGCCAGGTACGCGGATGTCGGCGGCGCAACCACGGCGGTGTTGTGACTTGTCGGTTGATCCGACCGCCTTGTTGACCTCCGCACTGCGGAATGCGCTGTTCACCATGATGGGCTTGCCACCAATCACGACTTTGACTTGCTCCAAGAAGTCAGCCAAGCGGCGCAAGTTGGCCAGCTCGGCTTCGTTGGGTGTGTTCTCAAACTCGCGGTGGTCAGTATGGATCAACTCATTAAGTGTGAAGTTTGGGGTCAAATTCATTGTTTTTCCTTTCAAGTTTGATGTCAATACAAATGGCTTTGACCGTCACATCGGCTGATGTGTATTCGGCCTTCTTGCTGGCGATCTCTTGTTCACAATTTTGTTCGTCAGTTGTGTAGTTCTCTGACTGAAAGAATCCACATTGCCCCGCCATGCAGATGTACAGCAGGGGAACGTAGATGGTCATTTTTGAGATTCTCTGGCTTGGTTGTAAAGCTCAATGCAAGCGTTGAGTTTGACGATGGCGCGGTCGCCCTCTTCGGCTATTGCGAAAAGAGCTTTTCCAAACGCTGGGTCAAGCTCGGCTCTTGCTTCTCTTGGACTATCTCCGCTGGCAGGGGCGGGATCTGCGGCGGTGTGTACGGGGCAGACGGGGGCTTTGACAGCAACCCGCAGCCTGTAAGCGCCGCTATCAATGGCATTGCTGCGCTCTTTCGCAGCCAGTTTTGCTTGTTCATTTGTTTTCCTCAATGCGTCTGCGGTGGTGTTGACGGCGACAACCAGCGCCTGCTCTTTGGTTCTGGCTTGGGCGTTGAGCGCGGCGATTTCCAGTTGCTGGCGGTCGTGCTCGGCTTGCTTGCCCTTGTAGTAGCCGCCGCCGAAGGCGGCTACGATACCAAGCAAAATCCAAGGATTAAGCAGACTCATTGTCGTTCGCTTCTGCTTTGGCCACGGCGTTGGCGACTGCCTTAATGCCCGAGCGTCCAGCGACGCCGCCCAACACGCCAGTGATGAACACCATGATGGTGCTGATCTGCTGGGTGTAAATCTTGTCAATGGGTGCCATGCCTGACATGGGCTGGGTGACGTAGGTGACCGAGTAAAGGAACATGGCCATGGCACCGAGCAAGATGGTGACCAGGATCACAATGACGAACGCCCAAACGCGCACTTCGATTTCTTCAGCGGTTAAACGATTCATTTCTTCTCCTCTGGTTTTACAAGTTGGTCAGGGCATGTGCCAGTGGCCGTGCAGATGGGTGGTTTACACTCAGTCTTTTCCCAGTTTGTCGGGTCTTGACAAGGGTATCTGTAATGGTCGTCGCACCCTGTCAAACACAGGATTGTCAGTAAAAGTATCCGAATCACGATTCTTCCTTTCAAGCTCTCGTCTCAACCGTTCAACCTTCTCAACTTGCGCTTTGGCGTCGTTCTTGGTTTCCAAGATGTCCAGGTACAGCAACCCCATGATCGGCAGAAGCAGGGCGACCAACACGCAAGCAGCAATCCATCCAATCACGTCTTCCCCAGTCTTGCGACGAACAGGAACCACATCCACAGGTACGCTATAAGGATTGCTGTTGCGATTAGGTACGCTGACTTTGCTTGGAAGTCTCTTTTTTCCTCCTTGCGTTGCCATTCCTTGTACCTCTCTTTGGCCTCTTCCTTGAGTCTAGCGTTTTCCTGTTCCTCCTGTATGACACCACGCATCTCAAACACTTTGCTGTACAGCGCGCCCATCTCAGGTGGGCTTTGATAAACCATCGTCTCTCTGATCGTCACTTCCAGCGCCGCCATCTGATCCATGGCCATCACGCGCTTCAAGGCTGCTTCCATCAGGTTGGCGTCAGGGTCGTAGATGTTTTTGCTTTTCTCTTCTTCTTCCCTTATGTGCGCCGCCAGTTGCTCTTGAAGTCTGAAGAACTCGGTGAGCTGGCTGACGACGTCTGCCATGACTTTGGTTTCGTCAACAGCTACATACTTTTCCTTTTTTCGCGCCGCTTGCGCCACAGGCTTTGGTTTGGCTCCAAAGAGTTTGGCCCAGAATCCTTGCACCTCGACGGCAATACCAATAGCTTCTTCAACAGTGGACTTGACTTCCATGAATGAAGTCTTGGCCTGTTTGTAAAGCTCGCATCCTTCCTTGATGGCGGCAACGCAGGCGTTGGCAGCGAACAATAAAGAGATGGGATCAATTTACAGCCCCAATACTTTTTTGACCAGTTCGCCAGCGAAGCCTGGGCCGAGCAACACCGCGCCGATGACGACGTAGAGCAGATACTCAATGCGCGTCATGCGGCGGTCGCCTTCGACGAACGACTTCTCTATGGCGCTGTAGCGTTGGGCGCAGACGGCCTCATGCACAGCAAACTCTTTTTCGATGTCATTCATACAAGATGTTGATAGTGCCAGCGTCAAAGGTGTCTGTGCCGCCAACTGTGGTGATGCGGACGCGGTCGAGAGCGCCGCCAAGTGCTGGAGAAACACCTCCACAACTGTACGCAGCTAATGCGCTAACTGACCCGTATATGTTTCCTTGACCCACCCATGTATTTGAGCCTACTAATGTCAAAATGACTGACCCATAGAAGAACGCGCCAGCAGAAGCGCCTCCAGTTGAGTTAAGCGCAAAACCAGTTGTTGTTGTTAATGTAGTTTGACCAGCAGAACCACCATAACTTGCGCCAGACACATATGACGAAGTACTTACAGACCCACTTCCAACTTGAATTTGAAGTAAAGAAGTCCCGCTTGTACTTACACCTTGAAACATCACAGTGATACGCTTCACCCAAGATGGAATGGATGTGAAGTCAATGCTTGTGCCTGATGTGCTTGCGACAGCAGTGCCTGAAGTAATGCCAAGTATCGCGCCTGAGTTGATCGTGACGCTTGCTGATCCATCAATTGTTACTGACATATAGAGCTCCCTTAATTTCATCTACTGTGGCCGCTGCGTCAATGGCAGTCTGCATGGTGGCGTACTTGGCTCTGACCGCCGCGCGTGCTTCTTCAGCAGCAACGGCTTCAGATGGAATGGTCGCCTTGATGTCCAAGGGTTTGAACTCTTCGGCGCGCGCTTCGCGGCGTTTGCCATGAGCAATGGCCTTGGCTTTGTCGATGTTGATTGTGATCATTCCGTGTACTCCCAAGCATCTCTAAATGTTCGGTCTGTCGGCACGTCTGCTGCGTCAATGATCTTGTATGGCTTGTCAGCAGGGATGTCTTTCATCGCCGCGTCTACAGATTCTGCGGGGATGATGATGGCCACGCCGCCATCGTCAGTTGGGTAGATGATTCTTTGATTCATGGTGTTCTTTCAACGGAATATGGCAACGCCAACAAATTGACCATCTTGCGCAGAGTTGTAGTCACGAACCCCTATGCGAATTGATCCTGTTGCAAATCCAGTCAACGTAGTGCTTACATAGAACCAACTGGCTGATGCCGAGCGTTCGCATCCTGACCCAGTTACGCCGTAGTTAGTATCAGGCATTGCGGTTGTGAAATTGACGGTGTAGTCGCCCACACCGTTGTCCGTGATCGAACTCACGTTGCCGCTGGCGCGGATCGCCACGGTGCCCGTGCCGTTGAAGTTGACCCAGGCTCGGCAACCGTAAGCCTTGGCTGCTGAACCATAGCCTGAGTTGAAACTCAAAACACCGCTGGTGTCAAAACCCAAAGCTGTAGTGCCGTTGGTTTGAAAGTCCAACGCACCAGAAGTGTCAGCGGTCTGAACAAGACCTGAAGATGTTGAGGCGTTAATTGTGACGGTCATGAATTAGCCCTCGTAGAGAATGTTGATTGATCCAGCGTCGAAGGTGTCGGTGCCATTGACTGTGGTGATGCGGACGCGGTCGAGTGTGCCTGTAATGGTTTTCCCGCCAGAACCAAAAAAAGTTCGCGTAGAACCCGCATCGTTCAAATTACAAGCCATTACCCAAACACTGCTGCCTAACGTGGAAATTGTGATGATGCCGTTGTAAGCCGCTCCAGAACTGCCGTAAGTGCCAACCAAAAAACCAGAGCTGACGTTGGTTGTGGCTGGTGTTGCGTTGACAATATATGTCATGGTTGAACCATACCCAGTCGTTTCAACGCCGCCAGATGGCCCAATTTGAATCTGTAAATTTGATGAGCCGTTTGTTGACACGCCGCTAAACATCACAGTGATTTTTTTGACCCATGAAGGCAAACCTGTAAAGTCAATCGACGTGCCAGACGTAGATGGAACCGCCGTTGCCAGCGTATTCATCGAATTGGTGCCAGTGCCTGCTTGGATGGTCAACGTGTTGGAGCCAGCAACAGCAGGCACAGACAACGATACCGTGCCGCTGGTGTCGCCTGATAGGACAAGTGAACTCATATATTTCCTTTACAAAACAACCCAGCGTGAGCCAGAAGGTAAGGTGACAGACACACCGCCGTTCACGGTGATCGGGCCAGTGCTCATGGCGTTGAAGCCGCTGGTGACAGTGTAGCTTGTGGTCACAATTTGGCCGTTTTCCACAAACACTTGATCTTGACCACCGCCCGTTGCGCCGCCACCCAACGCGCCCCAGGCAGACGAATTGTAGCCCTCGAACTTGTTGGTTGTGGAGTTGAAGCGAACCATGCCAGTGACTGGCGTGGGGCGCTGGACTGTGGTGCCCACGTTCAGTTTGGCCGCGCCAGTGCTGGACAAAGAAAGCTGACCACCAACCGTGACGGTGGTGGAGAACGACGCCGCGCCTGTGACTGACAACGCGCCCGTAACACTGAGCGTAGAGAACGTGCCAGTGTTGGGTGTGACGTTACCAATGGGTGGTGGAGACGCCAAGGACAGCGCATCCAAGGGGATGGAGATGTTGTCCACGGTGTAGAGCAACACGTCGGCTGCGGTCTTGACCACAAACTTGTACACGGTGGTGTTGATCAACCAGATGTTGGCTTGGCCGTAAGAGTCCAAGATGATCGGGTTGGTGTTGGCTGTGGTCGCCGAGGAATCTGTGTAGGTAGCGATAGGCGTCGAAGTGCCAGCCGCATACGTGTAGATTTTGCCGCCGACGAGAGGCAAGCCATCCGATCCGAAAATCTGCTGTTTGGGGGAGGGGGTTAAGCCAGCCATGTGTTTTCCTTAGTCTGGGTATTGCGGAGCCATGCGATTCATCTCAACACGCAACGCATTCTGATTGTCTTGTGTCGGAGCCAACGCGTTTTGGGTTTGCATGATGATATTCAATTTGGTCGGGCTCAGTTGATTGCGAGCTTGACCCAATGCCCTCAACACGTCAAGGCGCTGGGAGGCGGGCACTTTCTTGAGCAGCGTCTGAAAATCTTGGGAAGACTGGAAGCCTTTTTCAAGTTCTTTCAATACGTTTGCACTCATCTTGTCTTTCAAGATGTTCAGCATCTCGTTTGTCAAAGTGACCTTGACGTCCAAGAAACTTGGCAAGCGGAACTTGGATTGGTTGGAATCCAAAATCAACTTCATGGCGTCCGCGCCAGCTTGAGTCTGACGCACCACCTCGGCGTTGCGTTTCAACTCTGATTCAACGCCTTTGACCACACCCATCTGTTGCGGTGTCAGGACTTGGCCAAGGTCATCGTACCGAGCCATGCCAGTGGACTTCTTAAGCAAAGCTGTCTCGCCACGCCCCAACACGGTTGCAAATGGGCCTGCGCGCTCACCAGCGCCAAGAGGTTGCTTCAACACGTCTTGCATGGCACCCAAGACTTTGGCTTGGTTGACAGGCGGCGACGCGGCAGCAAAAACTTGCTGCGCTTGCTGGTACCCAGGCAACGCTTGCTCAATTGTGTTTTTGACGCCCGTCAAATTCTTGACGATAAACTTGTTGTCTTTGTTGGCAATCAAGTCTTTGAGGTTGTCCAACACTGAGGACACTTGCTGCGCGTTTGTGCTGGCTTCTAAGCCGTTTTTCACTTGGTTCAACGCAGACACCAATTTTGCGTTGCCAGGGTTTGCAGTCAACAAGCTGTCGATCTGTTGGGTCAGAGGAAGCACATTGATGGCCGTAGTAGGCTGGGTAGCGGCGGTGTACAGCGGGCCGCTCACGTTGCCACGCATGGCCTCGGCAGACTGTAAGTTAGGCGTAACTGCTTGCAAGCGCGCCATGCGGTCGGCCTCTTGAGCTTGTTTTATAGACAGCGCGCGGCCTGGCGCAGTCTTGGATTCGACTGTTTGGCCAAGAAACTGAACTTGAGGTGACGTCACATCAGCCAACGCTTGACGCACGGTCATGTTGGCTGGCGCGTTAGCCAACGCGTTTCGCGCGGCGTCTAAGTTTTGAGGCACCCTGCCGTCTTCGGTCAACGCGTTACGCACAATGTTGCCCGCGCGTACCACCGAGCGTTGACCCGTGACTGCGTCAACTACGTTGCCCGCACCTTTTGCGCCCAGCGCCAAACCATACCCCACCGCCTTAGTAACTGGTGCCATTGGGTTGGTGTACAGCGCCGCCGTTTCAAAAGGCGCGGCAACCCTATCAAAGTTAGCGATTGCATTGGCTGTGGCCGCAGGAGAAGCGCCTGTTATCTTTGCCGCTACGGGGGCAACTGTGCGAGCGTAGCCTTTGATGGCGGCGGCACCGCCGCTAAACAACGCAGACAGATCAGACGCCGCGCCCACTGGATCGGTGGCCAAAGTGTTCTTTATGGCTTCAACATTACCGTAGCGTTCTTTGTACATGCCGCCAACAGCGTTGGCCGCATCTATAGCGCGCTTGGCGGCTTTGGGATCGGTTTCAAACTTATTGACAAAGTCAACAACAGGCTTGGGCAGCAAATTTTGCAACGCGCCTGCGCCGACATCCAAAACGCCCGTCGCTGTTTGCGCGGGGTTTGTGATGGCCGTCAGCAAGCCTTGGTAAAAATTGGCCGCGCTTGATGGGAGGTTGGTTAAGGCTTCACCTGGCACATCTGAAAACGACCGACGCTGCTTAGGCATACCGCCGCCACTAGACTCCAGTTCAAAGCCTGGCGGCAAAGCCATGCCAGCAGGCTGTTCTGCTGGAGGTGGTGCGGGTTCGTCAAGCACAAATCCTGGTGGTAAAGCCATTACCTACCTCCTACTGGTTTCCAAGTGACGCCGCCATCAGTAGATTGCCTGCGTTCGCCTGTTGTTGGATTGGTTGCAAATATGACTGCGGGCGACAACGAAGGCACCTTGACTGGCTCGGTTGAAACACCCGTTCCTTCAATCGCCGACTTAGGTATTTGTTTGGCGCGTGTGTTCCATGCTTCTGCACTGCGAGTAGCGGTTTGATGCTGAAGCGTGGCCAACCGAGTAAGCGTTTGCGGTGTGAGTTGAATTGTGCCGCCAGCAATACCTTGCAAAAACTTAAGGTCTTTGTCAGTAAAGCCTTGACCAGTACCCAAGCCTGCACCTTTAATTGCATCCAAAGTGCTTTGGCCTGTAGCGGCGATAAGCGCCTCGGTGTTGGCGATTTTTTCTTGATTGTTTGCGCCCACCACGTTCAACGCGCGCGCAATATTCAACTTGACATCAGCGACAGGGCCAGTAAACACATTGCCTTTGTTGACCAAATCAATAATTTGATTTGCGCTTGTGGCCAATTGAGGCGCTTTTCGGGCAGTTTTTAACAAATCTAGATCGTCGTCTGCAACATTCCCCGCAAATTTTTCGCCATATTTTTTCTCAGTGCTAAGGCTAACAGGGACATTGACCGTGTTTGTAGTTTTGGGCGCTTGCAAAACTTTGAAGTCTTGGAACGAACCTGTATAGCCATTCTTCTTGGCGTACTCGTACTCTTGCACCGCAGTTGGGGGCAGTTTGTTTTTGACTCGTTCTTCAAGTGACTTGGCCAACTTGTCTTCGCCAATTGCGTAGAGCTGGTCAATCTTGCGGTATGTGTCGTCAACTTCGTTGACAACAGGGGCGGGTGCCATTGCGTTAGACGGCACGACAGGCTTATACCTTGATGGAGGCACAAGCGCATTGACATCAAACGTGCCCGAACCTAACGCGCCAGGCGCAAAGGTGGGGGCAGGGGCGGGAGCAGGCGCGCCACCACCAAGAATCTTGGTGACTTGATTTTGACGTTCAAGCGCTTGTTTACCTTTGATTCCTATGTCTACAAAATGAGAAATGCCTGACTTAATCATTTCATCGAAATTTGCATTCAAATCGCCAGATTTACCGTTGGCGACAAATGCCTCTTGTAGTTTGGTCAAAGCATCGCGGTCGCGCTTTGCTTGATCTATTTGCATCCGCAAATTTTCTTGTGTCAACGCGCCCGTTTCCATTTGCTGCTTGCTGGCCAGCAACTGTTGCTCGTTAGCCGCCATCTGCTGTTGCGCCAACTGATTGCGTTGCGTTTCTTGCTGGCCAGCCATGATGTTGCCCGCGATATTGGCGGGCTGAAGTATTCCAAAATTAAGTGCCATGATGATTCCTTATGACGAGGGCATACCTTCGGGGTTCCAAGGGAACGCCGCGCTGCCGCTGCCGCTGCTGCCGCCAAACAAACCACCAAAATTAGGGTTGGTTTGACCGTACAACTTGGCGACGTCGCCATAGGCCGATGAGCGCGCTTGATTGCCCGCCAACAACGCGTTGCCTTGGTTGATGCCTTGTTGCATGTACGCGTTGCCAATATTGCCCGCCATGTTCTGACCCACGTTACCCAGTGTATTGGCCGTGGTTTGTGACATACCTGTCAAGGATTGCAACGGGTTCAAACGAGCGGCGCGCTCAGTTTGGTAACGATTGAATGCGTTCATGTACTCCTGTGACCCGTAGTCTTGGCCAAAGCGTTGCAACGCCTTGCCAGTGCCACCAGACAGCAAACCGCCGCGAGCCGCAGCAGATCGCTCCAACGCCTTTTGGCCTTCGCTCAGTCTAAACCCATAGCCTGGGTCAGCTTGGAATTGATTCATACCAAAATTTTGGTATCTGGATGCGTTGACAAGTTCTGGCAACGCGTTGACGCCAGCCTGATAGAAAGGCTGTTGCATTTCCAATTGTTTTTGATACTGTTCGCGCTGAAGGGCTATGGCGCGGTCGGTCGCTGCACCTGTGGTATCAGCGGCTGATTGAGCAGCTCTTGCTTGTTGGCTACCACCGATCAGGCTGGCCGCTGCGGGGATAATAAATGACCAAGGCATAATTTACTCCTGAAGGCTCAAGGCCAAGTTTTGCATTTGTTCGACGTTGCCAAGCTCAACCAGCACTTCATCGACTTCATTTTCATCAGTGCAATCGGTGGCGTGTACGCAATACCAAACCACATCTGTGAGCGATTTTATGCCGTGGTGTTTGCCTGCGGCGATGGTCAAACACGCGGGCGCGTGGACAACCGATTTAACGTCATCTACAACCATTTCTACTGATCCGCTGGCCAAGATGGATAGATGATCATGCTTGTGGACGTGCTGCACCAAAATGAATCCTGCGGGGATTCTGGTTTCTTTGGCATACACGCCCGAGCTGAAATGGTGGTGGATCACGAAACTTCCCTTCCACTGACGCGCATGTTGATGGCGCTGGCTGTTCCAGCGATTGTCGAGATAAACCCGCCAGAAGGCAATATCTGCCCAACAAGTTCAGGAAAAAGGTACGTCTCAGACGCCGCCAAAGTGCGCTGTTTGACGATCAAGTTGTTGTTGCCTGCCGCGTCTGTGGCCGTGACCAAGTTGACGCTGATCGTGGCTGATGAGCCGCTGAAGTTGGTCGCTGTGAATTTGTCGATGATTGTGGTGACGCCATTGGCAGTATATTGCGTCGTTTGAGCTGCCTCAACAACTTTGGCTGGAACTAGATTTTTGGCGGTTACAGTCATTGAAGCACCTTTTTACATGACAACCCAGCGGGAACCTGACGAAACTGTCACTGATTGGCCGCTAGCAACGGTGATCGGCCCAGCCGATATGCCTGAATTTCCAGTGGCTATAGTGTAACTCGTTGACACAGTTTTGCTGTTGACTTGAATGCCGTTGCTGGAGACATGCACCGACGACGTAAATTCGCCCGTAGACGGCTTGTACAGCAGTTTTGCGTTGCTGGTATAGGCCGTCGCCAAAGAGCCGCTGGTAGCCGCTGCAAACAGCGGGTAGACGTTGGTGGACGTGGTCGTGTCGTTGGTGATCGTCGCCCCACTGCCCGTGGCCACCGCCCACACCGCCGTGGTGCCATTGGACGTCAAAACGTAGTTATTCGCCCCAATGGCCAACCTGGTGGCGCTGTTGGTGCCGTTTCCAATGATCAGATCGCCCGTGCTGGTGATGGGCGACAAGGCGTTGAACGCCGCGCTGGTGGTTGTTTGGCCTGTGCCGCCGTTGGCCACTGGCAAAGCCGTGCCTGAGTAGGTGATGGCCAAGGTGCCCGAGCTTGTGATGGGCGAGCCAGTGACCGACAAGAACGACGGCACCGTAGCGGCCACCGAAGTGACCGTGCCGCCAGGGTTGCTGGAGTTGAGCGTCTGGTTTGGCCAAGTGCCCGTGATGGTCACGTTGGGGCCTGCAACCAGCGCGGGTGTGGTTGTGCCTGTGCCGCCGTTGGCCACGGCCACGACACCTGTCACATTGGACGCGGTGCCCGTGGTGTTTTGGTTGAATGTTGGCCAATTAAATGTGCCCGTGCTGAAGTTGCCCGACTGAGGTGTGCCAAGGATTGGCGTCACCAAAGTTGGGGAAGTGGCAAACACCAGCGCGCCTGAGCCTGTTTCGTCTGTGACCGCCGTTGCCAAATTGGCGCTGGTTGGTGTGGCCAAGAAAGTCGCAACGCCAGTGCCCAAACCAGTGATCGACCCCACCGCAGGCGTGACCGTAGTGTTTGTGACGCTGGTGACTTGACCTTGGGCATTTGTCGCAAAGACAGGAATCTGCGTTGCCGAGCCGTAAGTGCCCGCCGTGCCAATGTTTGTGATCGAAAACTGATTGGTGATCAGGGATAGCCCTGTACCAGCAGTGTAAGTTTGCACCGCAGCAAACTCAATAAACACCAGCGCCGTGGTGCCCACGGTGATTGGCAACGGAGTTTGCTGAACCCAAGATGTGTTGCCGTTGGTTGTGCCTGACAGCACCAAAAGCAAATCGCCAACGTCGATCTCATTGATGCCAGTGCCGCTGGTGTCGTAATCAGTGGCACGGGTCAAAATGTAGGGTAGCGACGCAGTGCCTGCTTGGGTCAGTGTGTACACACCGTTGTTTGCACCAGCAGATTCATCTTTGACCAAGATGCGTTTGCCAACGTCGCCCGCAACGAATGTGTACCCGTCGATTGTCAACGTACCGTTGGCATTGGCCGTCAAGGTCGCGCCGACGCCACCAGTGCCGTTGTTGTACGTGTTGGCGGGCAAAGCAGCCGTGGTTGCGTAATTACACGCCGCATGGAAGTTAATTCCCGTGGCAATGCTGTCTGCGTAGGATTTGTTGACGATATCGTTGCTGGACGACGGCGCGGTCGTGATCGTGCCTGTCGTCAACGCAATTGATGTGATGTCAGTGTTTGCCCCGCTGGCCGCCGCACCCAAAGATGTGCGGCCTGTGGACGCTACCAAGTTGGTCGCACCGCCATCCCATTGCAGCCGCTCAGCGTACGCGGTGTCCCATTGTGTTTGGCTGGCGTTTGTCGGGATTGAATACCCGCTGGCGTAAGTAAGCGCCAAAGTGCCCGACGTTGTGATTGGGTTGCCCGCAATTGACAGCCCTGTGGGCACCGTCATGTCTACAAAAGTGACTGTGCCTGAGCCACCAGTAGATGGCGTAAAAGGCGGCGCAAGTTGCAGATCATCCAAAGATGTCTGGTTGTTGCCGCCGCCAGTCAGGTTGAAAATGTTGAGGAAAAACCGATACCACTCACGCGACATCAAGCCTGTTCTGGGGTCGATAAATTCGACCCGCGCAGACGGCAGATTCGTTATATTGAGTAACTCAGGCATTGGTCGGGCTCAGAATCAATTCAGCGCCCATGATGGCCACTTTCACTGGGTCAGTACCCGACACCTCATAAACCCTATCGCGTAGCTTGAGCGTCATGCCCAAACGCCGCCAAAAGACGCGCTGGTAGTACGCGCCGATCTTGCCCATCGGTGACCAATGCTCGTTTGACCATGTGTGGCCACCGTCATCTGACCAACGCAACATGACTTGTGGGTCGTCACCTTGGCCTGTGGCCAAGCCAGTGCCTGACTCACAGTTCAATTGCAAAGTGTGGTGCGCGGTGCGCTTCAAGTTGTTTTGCCCACTGGGCAATGCGCGCCATGAACGCAGCCATTTTTGAACACCGCCGTTGTCAGCATAGACGTTCAGGCTCATCTTGTAGATGTTGCCGTTTTCAAAATCGCCGACGATTGTGTTGCCGCCAAAGTTACATTGGCAGTTAGACCGATGACGGGTAAAAGAACCGTTATCCCAACCAGCGCGCTCATGCCAAGCCTGAGTGGCCACGTCGTACACCCATGTAGCGTTGGCGCTGGGAAACGTCAGCACATAGAAAGAATGGCCTTCTTGCTGGTATGTGTACGCCACGGCGTCTGAAATGTTGCCGTATTGGGCAATCGCATATTCAATTGCGTGGGTGGAAATCCTAACGCCTGTGTAGCCGTTGGCACGGTAGACGATGCCTTGGCCACGGGCGTCGGTGCCCAGCCAAAACAAGCCGTTGTCCAGCTTGGCCACAGAGAACGCTGCCACGCAACCAATCTCATTGAACGCGCCTTGAATGCGAGTCAGAGGGAAGTCGGCCAAGCCAGCGTCGTACCAGACTTCAATTGAGTCGGTGCCAAACAACCATGCTTCGCGGTGATCCACATTGATGGCCACCAAACCGTCGGGCGAACCCTCGGCGCTGGCAAAATCCAACGGGTCAACAGACAAGCCATCAAGCAATTGGGTCACCCAGACTTTTTGGCTGTAGGGTTCGTTGAACACAAAGTAGCCGTCCAAATAGCCAACAGTCACAGCGCCTGGAAAGTCAGGGTCGGTGATTTGTTGAAACACATCGGTGACTTCGTTGTAGATGTAACTGTCTGGGTTGCAGGCAAAAAATATCTGGGTGCCGTTATCTGCAATCGACACGGGGCCAGTGCCCGTCACACTACCAAGAAATCTTGGCACACCTGTCATGCTGTTGAGTTTGTACACCTCGTTGCCAGACACCACATAGAAGTCTGAGCCGTTGGTTTGGTGTGCCCAAAGAGCCCGAATAGGCCCGTTGCCAACGGTTTGCAAAAGCTCAAGCCCAGGGCACCGCGTCAAAAACGCGGCGGTCTGACCGCCGTCTGGCGTGGCCTCTGGGTACAGGTTGACCATGCGATTGTCGGCAGCGTTGATGCTGCGCGCAACATAGCTGGAGCCAAGAATCGGCGTTTGCATCAGTAGTTACCAGCGTAGATGTTGAACCGCTGGCGTGTGGCCACGATGGCGTAGGGCATTGACATCACATCGTCAGGGTTGTTGATGCGCTTCAAGTTGCGCTTAGATGTCATGGCAATACGTTGCACTTGTGGGCTGGGCTCCACGCCAAACTCAGGCGCGATCTCCATGGCCAAGTTGTATGTGAACGCGCGCAAATAGCCTGGTGGGAACAAAATGTCCGTCACCAAAGTTGCGGGCTTAGTCAGCTCTTCAACCGAAATAAAGTGCCACTCCAAATCCCGTGTGGGTCTGGGGTAGATATACATTTCAATGTCGGGGTAGGTCATGTTGACAAAAATGACCTGTGGATAAGTTGACGTTACAGTTTTGACTGCGATGCCGTCGTATTGTTGTTGGTTGATGAATTTGATGCCAAACGACACGTTGGTGCCTGGGTCGCGGTAGTAGGTAGCATCGTCCAACAAAACAGGGCGCAACCCCGCAAAATTACCCGATGGGCCAAGTGTGCGGCTGATTTCGCCCGCAGGCCACGTAAAAATTTGGTCTTGAGTGCTGAAAACAGCTAGGCGCTCGGTGTTCCATGAATCAATCATCTGATTCAGCGCCATCAAGGCGTCTTGGGACACGGACGCAGAAGGTGTTTCACCTTCGGCCAACACGCCAAGCAATCGCAACGCTCTGTTAATTTGATCGCCAGCAGTGTATGTGGCCATGTTTATGCTCCTTGTTCGACCGCCTCTACAGTAGGTCGGCCACGACGACGTTTAACTTCCAGTTCGTTGACGACAGGAGCCGCCTCAACAGGCGTGTCTAAAGTATATCGCACCCAGCCATTTTGTTCATCATGTTCAGCTTCAAGCTCCATGGTGGCGACCTTGGCACCGTGGATAGGGTGGGACATGTAGATAACAGCCATAGTTTGAGAACGGGGGCTTTTGGCCCCCGTTTGGTTAGACCGCGCCGTGAATGACGCAGAAGTTGATGACAACAGCTTCAGACAGTGTGCCGCCTGAAATGTTACGTAAAGTGATGCTGACAGAGCCAGTAGTGAGAGAGTTGGCAAATACGTTGTATGAGCCAGGGGTCGCTTGACCACCAGAAATTGTCAAAATCACAGTGTCGTTGGCACTGATCAACGCGTTATTCAATGTGAATGTTGCGTTGGTAGCAGTGTTTAACGACGCATTGTTCATTGTGATGCGGCCCATGCTCTTGTCCAGCGTCACCGCTGTCGATTTGCTTGTTGCCTGTGTCACAGTACCTTGCGCGGCAGGAGCGTAACCAATTTCCTCAGTTGCGTACATAGTACTGAACTCAGGATCAAGGTACGCAACGCCCGTTGCTTTTGTGTTTGATGGCATGATTGTTCCTTTAAAAATAGGGGCCGAAGCCCCTATTTAGGTTTAGCCAGCGATGCGGTAAAACACATATGTTGCGTCGCCAGTTTTGCGAACGCGCCAAATGCAAGCAGAGTTTGCAGCAACAGCAGCCACACCAACCAAGGTGCAACCAGTGTTAGCAGTAACAGTAGCGGCGTTTGTGCCACCAATGTTCACGATTGAAAAATCAAACGCGCTGTTGACTTTCATGCTGCTGAAATCAGCGTCCAAAGATGTGCCCAAGGGCACGGTCAAAGCGGCGGCAGCACCGTTGTAGGTGATGATGCCAGTTGCCAATTCAGCAGTAGTCAAGGTGGCCGCTGCTGTTTTAGCAGTAGGAGCCACTTGAGTTGTCATGTTGATTTCGTTCAGATTGCCGTCACCAAGTTGGTAACCGCCTGCGCCGTTAGGTAATGCCATGATGAAATTCCTTAAAAAAGATTGAACAATGAAAGGGGCCGAAGCCCCGTTTCAATTTAGCCCCAGATGCGGCAGCCCATTTGTGGACGGATGGTGCTGTAGCCATACAACACGTCAATACGGCAAGGCATACGGTCGTTGTTGATGTCG
>VFSW01001322.1_pt1 | contig 37718 bp, 55 predicted proteins | sample 5358111 | NCBI WGS metagenome assembly VFSW01 (sample SAMN11554181, study PRJNA540505) | mine drainage metagenome | isolation source: sediment from site ElyBrook_90M | place: USA: Ely Copper Mine, Vershire, VT | collected 2017 | reverse complement strand
TTCGTCCCGGTCAGGGTCGGGGTCGTCGTCCAAGAGAGGCCGCTCGAGTCCTGAAGGACGCCGGAGCCGGAGGCGAGGAACGCCGAGGCGTTGGCCGCGGATTGATACGGAAGCGAGTTCGCCGCGCCGCCGGCAAGGTTGGTCGCCGAGCTCACTGTCGCCGACCAGGTCGGAAGGCCGCCGACCAAGGTCATCGCGTAGCCGTTGACGGAGGCCGGAAGAACGCCGAGAGAGCCGATCCCGGAGAAGTAGGGGACGCCGCCGGCCGCGGTCGAACTCCAGTCGTTTCCGCTTCCGCCCTTGTTCGTCGGAGCGATGCCGGACCACTCGCCTGTCGAGATCGCGATAGTCTGCTGTGACGCCGCCGTCACGCGCCCGGTCTGGTTGACCGTCAAGCTCACGGTCTTGGCCGCGGAACCGTACGAGCCCGGCGAGACGGCCGTGGCGATCATCTGGGGGTCGCCGATCGAGGAGAGGTTCGCGCTCGAGACGATGACGCCGGCACCGAGGTAGCCAGACGAGATATTCGCCGCGGTCAATCCCGTGATCCCAGGACCTGGTCCGGCAAGCGCGCCCGTCGCCGTTATGTCGACCGCCTGGACATTGGCATTGAAGGTCCAGTTCGCGTTCGCCGTCTGCGAGCTGATCCAATGGTTGTCGATGTTGTTGTAGACGGTGTTCGTCGAATAGTCGGGGATCGCGAAGGCCGTCGCGCTCGTCACGCGGCCGTCCGCTCCAATCGTCAGCTGCGGAGTTGTTCCGGGGCCGCCGTAGACGCCGGCGCCGACGCCGGAAGCGGCCACGGCCTGAGCGATGACGCTCGCTCCGAGAGTTCCTGCGTTGACGCTCGCCGCCGGGAGTAGGACGTTGCTCGGGAGCGTCCCGGCGTTGAGCTGCGAGAGCGGGAGCGCGATGTTTTCGGCCGCGATCGAGGTCAAGCGGCCGTCGGCGCCGACGATCAGAGAGAGCGTCTGCGCGGCCCCGCCGAACGCGCCGTACGGCGTTCCGGTCGCACCGACGCTCGAGGCGATGACGTCGTTCGCGAGCGTGCCGGCCGTGACCTGGCCGGCTCCGATCGTCACTCCGGACGGGAGAGCGCCGGGGTAGATCGACGTCGAGTACGCGATGAGGTTGAACTGCGAAGCCGACGTGATCCGGCCGTCGTAGCCGACCTGGATCTGCGCGAGCGTCGACGGGCCGCCGTACGTCCCAGCGGTAACGCCGGAGGCGGTCACGGACGAGGCGGCGTTCGTCGTCGGGAGAGTCCCCGGAGCGAGATTCGAGATCGGAAGCGCAACGGTCAAGAAGGCCGCGCCGCCGGAGATGTTGCCGGCGACCTTCGAGGCCGAGATTGAGGAGAGCGATCCGTCCGAGATGCCGATGCTCGAGGAGAGCGTCCCGGCCGAGAGCGCGGCCAATGGGATCGCGGAGAAGTTCGCGCCGGTCAATGCCGGAGACGCCGTCCAAGCCGGAGCCGCGCCGCCGCCGATCGTCTGGAGGACGCCTGTGCTGCCGGGAGAGGCGAGCGTGGACATGGTCCCGACGCCGCTGAAGTAGGGGACCGCGCCGGCGCCGACGGTCACGAAGTTCTGCCCGGTCCCGCCGTATTGAGGAGCGATCGCCGTCCCGTTCCAAACGCCGGACGCGATCGTTCCGAGGCCCGTGATCCCGGAGTAGGCTCCAGCGATCGCCGCGCTCGGGACCGTCCCGCTCAAGAGCTGAGTGGCGTTGAGGCCGGTCAGCGACGCGCCGCCGCCCACGAAGTTCGTCGCGTTGACCGTCACTCCGGTGAAGGTCGTCAGGTTGAGCGATCCGACGGTCAAGGCTCCGCGGATCGTCGCGCTCGTGATGTTGAACTGGGCGGTCTGTGGCGCGGCGCTATTATAGATGCAGTTCGCGCAGAACTGAGCCTTGACCGGCAGCGGCGCGAGGAGAGCGAACGAAGCGAAAGCGACTCCGAGAGTCCCGCGCCATCCTACGCGGAACCATCCCGGCCAAAGCCGCCGAAGCATTTCCATCCGCTCTCCCCGTGCGCGCCGTCTAGTAGACGTACGTCCCGTTCGCCGTCACCTTCAGCGTCATGCCGCCGGACGTGGGGCCGACGACGTTGAGGCTCAGGTAGCGCGGCGAGAGCTGGCTGAACGTCCAGGCCATGTTCCCGGCGCCCCCGTTGCTGTACGTCACGCTCGAGGTCGCGATCGCCGTCCAGGTCGAGTTGTCGTTCGAGGTTTCCCAGTCGAAGCCGGCGGATCCCGCGGACCAGGCGAGCGGCGCTAGGGTCGAGGTCAGCGCGGTCGTCAGCGTGCTCGAGCTCGTCAGCGTGATGGCCGTGCCCGCGACGGCGTTGTTCGCGCTCGAAGCGAGCTGGATGTCGTTGGCGTCGACCGGGATGACATAGTACGTCGTCTGATCGGTCAGGCCGCCGACGGCGAGTGCGCTGTTCTTCGAATAGAGGACCTGAGTCGCCAGGTTGAAGCCGTGCGCCGGCAAGGCGATCGTCTTGCCGCCCAGAGCCCACGCCGGCGTCGCCCCGCCGATCAGCGACGGGTGCAGCACGCTGACCGCGCTCGAGTTCGTGGTCGAGAGCGGGAAGTTATACAGCGCGCCGGCGAGATTGCTCTGCAAGCTGACGACGGCGCCGGAAGGCGAGGCCGTGATCCAGGAGCTGAGTCCGCTCTTCGCGTTGATCGCGGCGGCAAGATTCGTCGCCGAGTTGGAGGCGGCCGCGCCGACCGCGTAGTCGCGGCCGGCCTGGAAGCCGTAGCCCTGCACGTAGACGGTCGGCGCGTCCTGGCCGCCGGTGAACGTCCCGGCCGCGATCGTCAGGTTCGCGGACTTGTTCGTCGTGACGGTGATCCCGTTGTAGAATGCGCCGGTCGGCGCGGTCGCGTAGACCACGGCGCCGACGGAGTTCGCGGAGAGCCACGGGATCGTGTTGAGCGCCGCGGCGATCGAGGCCGCGGCGGCGGTCGGAGTCGCGCCGTAGGACCAGTCGCGGCCCTGCAGGAAGACGTACGCGCCGGGCAGTTCGCGCTTCTTAATCACGATCGAATCGCCCCAGGCACCGGCCGTCGATGTCACGGTGATCTGGTCGGTCGCCGCCGCGGTGCTCAGCAACGCATTGCTCGCGATCGTGATGCTCCCGGTCGAGACCTGGCCGGTCCCGAAGGTCGCGCTCGTGTAGGCGGCCGAAGAGAATACGGCGGTCGCGCTGACGGTGTTGACATCCGCGGCGTTGAGGTCGAAGACGTAGCGGGTGCTGTACGCGAGTCCCGGCTGATTGACGATCAAGCCGGAGAGACCCAAGGCGTGAGCCAGGGCCGCGAAGACTCCGAGAGCGGCGACGACTCCGGCCATGGTTTTTTTCATAATGTTTAGCTCCATTCGATCCAATTCTGCACGGCCGGCCCCGTGCATTTGTAGTAGTTGCCGGGGAGGACGACAAAGAACGCGGCCAGCTGGATCGTCGGCGTATTGGCACCCCCATTGACAGAGGCCGCCCAGACCACGATGGCCGGGGTTGCCGTCGCGTCGCTAACGGCCGACGCGCCAGCGTTCACCGCGGGAACGAAAACGATGGAGACGAAGATCGGCTTCGTCCCGGTGTTTTGATATGTGACCCCTTCGGCGCGAGCGTTCGATCCAGTTGGGCCGAGATTTCCCTGTGCGGTCACGACGCCAGACTGCGCCGCCGTTTTTTGCGCTGTCCCGTCTGGGAACTTGAGGCCGTTCGTCCCGGCGACGCCGCCGATGATGACGTTCGTCCCGTCGTCGGAGAGAAGCCCCGGAGAGAGCGTCGAAGGCGCCGCGGCCGAGACGCGCGGAATGGCGTGGACGGTCAGGCCGCCGTCCTTGGGGACGGGAGGGTTGTCCCACTGCCACTGCGCGTTGGAAGCGCCGAGCGGGAGCGCGTTGTTGAGATTGGAGTCCGTCAACGAGAAGAACCTCTGCCCGGAGCCGGCCGGGTCTTGTACGAACGCGCCCTTGTAGTACGTGGTGCCCGCGTCCCAGTCCGGGATCCCGCGCTCGAAGATATTGGCGAGGAAGTAGCCGAACACGAAGCAGAGGCCGTTCATGTCCTCGAGGAAGGGATTGAACGCCGCGCCGATCGCGGCGGTCGCCCAGCCGGTGAGCCACGCCCCGAGCGACTGGATGACCGCGGGATCCTGGGACGTCTGGGGCGTCCCGGCCTTCTCGGAGCCGAACTCTCCGAAGTCGGTCGAGACGCCGGTGGATCCGAACTGGACGACGGTCTTTCGCGGTAGTTTGGCCATGTCCCCTTAAATGAAAAGAGCCTGCCCCCCATCGCTGGGGCGGCAGGCTCGCGTTTGCGCGTCGCCTAAATCAGAGCGTCGAGTCGATCTTCACGTGAGCATTATAACGGAGGCTTTTGAAAATCACACGCTAAAACCCGTCCAGCTTTGTCCAGGTTAGAACGTCGTCACGCTGTACGAGACGCCTGCCGGGTGAGGCAGCAGGTTGAGGTAGTCGATGATCGCGAACAGAGTTCCCGGATCCGCGGTCGCGTGCTGGTACGTCATCGTCATGTTTCCGCCGTCGACGATCTTCACGTACGCGCCGAAGAACGAGAAGAAGATCGCATCGAGCTCCGAAAGCGAGTAATCGGACGCGCGCACGGCGACGACGAACGCGATGAGCTGCGCGAAGACGCCGTCGGCCATGATGTACGACGTCGGGATATCGGTATAACGATCCCAGTGCCCCGTCACGGCCGCGCCGTAGCGCGCGAAGCCGACGTACGTGCCCGCGCCCGCGTTGGCGTAGCGCGGCATCGAGAACGCCGGGCTCCCGGGAGCGAATCCCGGCACGCTGCGCTGCAGGCCGACGAACTCGCCGAGGAGATCCAGCTGCTGCCCCGTCGCCGTCGAGAGCGCGAAGCCGGCGCGGACCTGCAGCATGATTAGCGACGCGACCGACTGCGTGCAAAACGCCGAGATCATGCCGGTGGCGTTGGGCATCCCCCAGTACTGCATGATCAGCAGGTTCACGTAGTAGGCGACGAGCTGGCTCGGTGTCATGGTCTAGGCTTCGGTCAAGGTGATGTTGGCGATCGCGACGGTGAAGTAGTTCTTCAGAGAGCTCGGCGTGACGATGTCAATCCACGTCGAGCCGTCGAGCGAAACGTTGACCGTCGAGAGGACGGCGTTGGGCTCGATCGTCGCCATCGCCAGGATCACGTCGCCGATGCAGGGGCTCTGGCCGAGTTTGTAGATCAGCGCCGCCGCCAGCGCGGCGGTGTCGGCGGTCAGGTCGAAGATGAGGCCGGCGAGTCGCGGGTTGAGCGTCGCGCGGATGTACAGCGGCTGCGCTACCGCCGCGTCCCATTTGGCCGTGAACGTGTTGCCCTGCGGGCGCGTCACGTTCTGCGTGACGGCGCCGGTCATGGCGCAGCCCGGCGGCTTGGTCGCGTAGATCGCCTGCGCGATCTCGGCCGCAGTGCCCCCGTTGACGATAATCCAAACGCCGTTGGCCGCGATCCCGCTGACCACGCCCGCGGTGTCGTTCTCAGCGACGTAGGCGTCGGAGATGTCCGCGATCGCGAGAAGCGCCGCGCGGATCGCGTCCGACGGGCCCACGGTCGCCAGGTAGAAGCTCTGCGCCCGCCGGACCTTGAGCTGCACGTCCGTCTCCTCGGGGTTTCCGACGAGCGTGGCGACCGGCGCCACGGTCAGAGCCGCGCCCGACGTGCTCGCGCTCGAGTTCTGCGACGCGGTGATCTGCGTGGCGGAGTCGACCGAGAGGACCGTCGTGCCGACGGCGAAGTTGGGGCAGGTCACGGCCATGCCCGGCGTCATGCCGGCGGTCGACGGGATCGCGGTGATCTGCGGGAAGCCGATCGACGTGTTGCCGGTCGCGGTCACGGTGAAGGCGGGATTGTTGACGCCGGTCACGCCGAGAGTCGTCGTGATGATCGTGCTGATCGTGTTCGCTGTCACCTGGATCTGGCCGAGCAGCACGGCCTCGAAGAGCAGGGTCACGGTCCCCGCGGCGCCGAAGGCATAGCTGTGAACGAGCTGGTACTGCGTGCCAGAGTCGTCGGCGACGGTGAACGGGGCCGCGGTGTCCTGCCCGGGCAAGGTGAGAGCCTGCGATGTGGTCACCTGCACGTAGACCTGCGTGTACGATCCCTGCTTGCGCGCGATCCCATTGAGCGCCACGAGCTGATCGAGCGCGACGCCGTAGGCGCTGTCGACGAAGAAGATGTTGTAGACGTCGAGGAGCGTCTCGAGCTGGTCGACGACCGACTGCGCGAAGATGTTGATCAGTTGCCCGTCGGGGGTGTTCGGGTTGACGTTGATGTCGGTGCCGAAGATCGCCTGTAGCGCGGCCGTGATGCCGCTGACGATCTCGGTCAGGGACGCGACCTTCAGGCCGTTCCCGTCGAGTTGATTAGGCACTGGTGGCTCCTACGACGACTGAATTTTTAAAGCTGTTCGTGTAGATCGTCTGCACGTCGTACGTGACCGTGAGCTGGCGGGTCTGCTCGTCGAGCGAGGCGCTGAGCTGGTTGATGCCCATGACGCCGGAGCGCCCCAAGATCCCGCCCTGCAACGCGCTGAGCAGCCGCGCCTTCTGTCCCTTGTCGAGCAGCTGTCGGTAGTTGATGCCCGACTGCAGGGACCAGAAGCAGTTGCCGGTCCAGAGCAGCAGCCACGTCTTGATGTCCTCGCCGATCGCGGCCTCGCCGGTCAGGTAGCTCTGCAGCCCTTTACCGAACGTGAAATCGCCGCCGGCGGTCAGGTTCCGGATCTTCAATAGAGCACCTCGCCGAGCAGCGTCTTCGCGGCGTTGATGGCGGTGACCGTCGCCGGCGAGATCACGCCCGTGCCTGTGTTGACGGTCAGGGCGTCGAGAGCGGTGCAGAGAGCGTTGAGCGCCAGCAGTAGCGTCGTCGTGTTGTTGCCGATCGAGACGAGACCGTTCTTGACGACGACCTTGGCCCCGGTGCCGGCGAGCGGCTCGGCGATGCCGACCTCGCCGGCGAGGCGCGCGCTCGCGAGCGGCGCGCTGATCGGGTTGAAGCCCACAAAGCAGAAACAGTCCGATAGGGAATGCGCGCGATCGGTGCCCGGCGCCGGCTGGCCGCCGTTCTGCAGCCACGCGTCCACGTTGCGATCGAGTACGGCGAGCATGCACGGATCACCGGCCTTGGGGTCTCCGCCGATACTGACGCCGCCGGCCTGGGCGAAGAAGACGGGGACGTTCGCGATCGGCTTGTACGGCGCCGTTGTCTGGGCGCCCGGTGCCGCGTAGTTCGGGAAGACGCGCAGTAGACCCGGCTGCACGACCGCGAGGCCGGTGGTGCGATCGTACGACACGATCGAGCCAGGCAGGTGGCAGAAGAGGTTGTAGAAAATCGAGTCCTCGAACTTGTCGAGTAAATCCGGGAACGTGGGCGTCGTCGGCGTCCTGTTCATGCGAACTGCCCTTCGGCGGCGAAGTCGACCGGCTCGAGAGACTGCGGCGCGTACCCGGAGAAAAGCGCGAGGTCTGTGAACAGGTCGCCGGTCTCGACCGGGCTGATCTTTCCGTAGTGGTGGATCCCCTGGACCTTGAGCGCGGGGTTGCTGAGCCAGCTCTCGGCGCTGACCAGGTTCGCCTGCTGGCCGACGATGTACTGCGGGTCGAAGAGCATGCGCACGTCGGTGCGGTTGCCGTAGCGCCGCGGCGTGCCGAGCAGGCCCGTGGCGGCCGATATCTCCGGGACCAGGCCGGTCGCCGTCGGCAGGAAGTCGTTGGGGTTGAGGATGTTGCAGATCCCGAGATCCACGAAGAGCTGACCATCGCCCGGCACGAGCTGCTGAAGTCCCTTCCATGCGGCGCCCTCGGCGTAGAAAGCCGTCTTCTGGTCGGGGAGCTTGATGTTGCTGACCTTCCCGAGCGTCACGCCGTACGGCTGCATCTTGGCGACGAGCGCGGACGCGGCCTGCATCATGGTATACGGCGCGGGCACAGTGACGCCGGCGAAGGCGTTGTAGAAGGCAAAACCGCCGTCGAAGCATTCGATCTGCGTCACCCAGTCGACGCCGCGGCGCTCGCTCCAGGCCACTCGGATATCGCCCTTGAAGATCGTCGGCAGCGGCGTCATGCTCTGGTAGCCGGCCTGCAGCACGACCTGCAGGCGCTGATTCTGCACGAAGCGGTCGAAGAAGATGTCGCGGCGCGCGGCCTGCTGCAGGTTGTACAGCGTGAAGGCCCCCCTGTTGGCTGAGGCAAAGACGTTGCGCTGCACGTCGAACTCGAGCGTCAGGGGATAGGATGGCGTCCAGCTGAAGTGCTGGCCCTGGATGCTCATCTTGTACGTGCGCCCGAACTTCACGAGGGCCTCCCGATGATCTGCGTCTCGACGGCGGCTACGTCGGCCGCGTTGAGCAGATAGGCGGAGACGCGCCCGGTGGAAAAGTCGTTGATGTCGAACGGATCGGTCTGGTCGGCCGTCATGAAGGCGATGCCGAACGGGAGTATCCCGCGCCAGGCACGCAGGATGTTCGGGAAGCAGCAGCAGTTGATTCCGTTGACCTGGAAGTTCTTGCCGGCATAGCCGACGTCGGCGATCCAGCGCTGCGTGCGCGGACGATAGCGCAGGCGCAGCGTGGCCGCGGTGTTGTCGGGCAGGATGAGCGTGCTCGTCTGGTCCGCGGCGTTGGTCAGGTTGTCGATCTGCGTCACTGGGCAGCTCCGATCGAGAGGACCGATCCCACGGATCCTGCCGCGGCGCCGGCCGTTGCCCCGACGCTGGTCGAGGCTTGCCCTTGAGCCGACGCGACCGGCGAGGAGAGATTCGCGGCGTAGTCGGGTTGTCCGGTGCCGATGATATTGACCTGCTGCAGTACGACGATGAACTTCGACCACTCCTTCGTCTCCTTGGGGTTGGTCGCGCGCAGCGAGCGGATCGCCATGTTGTAGTGCGTCTGGAACGGAGTGACGATCGTAAAGAGAATGCCGGCGTCGCGCAGCGCGCGCAACTGAAGGTAGGCCGCCTGCTGCTTGTTGCGCGCCGGCCCGCTGAGCAGACCCGAGAGCGCGTTCGCGATCTGTGCCGCGCGCGCGACCGCCTGCTCGACCTGCACGACGACGCTCTGAGCCTGGCTGATGGCCTGCTCGAGCTTCTGCACGGCGCCGGGGGTCTTGGCGCCCAGGAAGATCGGCAACTGGCTGAGGCCATTGGTCGCCGCCTGCAGCCCGGAGAGGAGCAGCGCCAGGAGCCCCGACGGCATCGTGAGCTCGGCGACGTAGCCCGTGAGGGCGACGACGTCGGGCCTGATGGCGATGTGGTCAGAGACGGCGGTGTTGTCCTCGAGGTAGTGGACGCTGAGTTCGTTCTCGAGATCGACCTCCTCGCTCTCCCGGTAGTCGAAGGCGAAGGAGCCGATCTGCTGCACGCCCTGCGGAACGATGATCGAGCAGTTCTCGATCGCGTTGGCGAAATTCTGGACGAAGTTCGGCGCGTTGACGTTGACCGGCACGCCGGCGAGCGAGTCGAACGACGGGCTCAGCACGCTGGGCGGCGGTATGAGGCTCATTAGAAGCCTTCCCCAGCGGATCCGCGCTGTTGGTCAGAGGGATCGACGATGTGCTTCGAGACGAGCTCGCTGAAGTCTTTGTCGATCACTTCCCGGATCTTGGCGGGGTTGTGGGCCTCGTGGATGTGGTAGGTCGGGTGATTGTCGATCGAGACCGTCTTCGACGCGCCGCCGCCAGCAAAGAGGCCCGGCGCCGGAGGGACAAGCCAGCCGAACTCGCGATGTAGGTCGGCAAATGCGCCGCCCATGCGCTCGCTCTGCCTATAGATATCGTTGACGTCCAGCTTCTTCCCCGCGACGACGTCGAGGAGATCGCCGACGGTATTGAGCGAAGCGCCGCCGATCGTCAATGCGTTCTTGACAGGCTGGAGCTTCAGGACCCACGTCACGATGCTGATCATGTCTTCGACGATCTTGGTCGTCCACTTCGCCCACGCCTCAAGCTCGGGCGAGATACTCGATCCGATGTCGATCCCGATCTGCCGCGCTTTCAGTTCGATCTCCACGAGCGTCTCGCGCAGGTGATCGAGGTTGCGCTCCTGCCCCGCGCTCATTCCAGGCACGAGACCGCCGCGCTTATTGAAGGCATGGTCGCTGAGCAGCATCGTCTCGCGCAGGTTCGCGTTGATGCCGGCCCACGACAGCGCCAGCTCCTGCGTCGAGACGTTGGGCGTAGCCACGCCGAGGCGGTGCCGTATCTCGGTCATGATCTGGTCGGCGTTCTTGAGATCGCCGTGCGCGTCGCGCGCGCTGATGCTCAGCAGCTGCAGGGTCTTGAGCAGCGGCGTGTCCTGGCCGATGCCGATCAGCGCGAGGCCCTTCGTGATGTTCTCGAGCGACGACGTCACGTCCTGCGCGGACGCGTGGGACTGCTGCGCCACGATCTGCCACTTCTGCAGGGCCTGCGCGCTCAGGCCGGTGTGCATCGTGAACTGCTCGAAGCCCAGCGACATCTTCATGCCCTGGTCGACGACGTTCGCCAGCTGAACACCGAGTTCCCAAAGGACGCCGATCTCGGCGACGGTCGCGATCTCGAGAGCGCCGAACTGAGAGACGAGATTCCCGACGGTCAGAGCGCCAGAGGCGGCGTCGACCGTCAAACTCACGAAGAACTCGCCTATGCCGGTCCCGCTTGCCACTTAGCCGCCCTCCTTGTTCAGCGCCACGTAAGCCCGCTCATAATCCGCGATGAAGTTCTCGTAATCCGCGGCGTCGATGACCTCGTCGACCGGCGCTCGCTCGACTGCTCCGAGGTCGCCGCCCCACCAGCCGGCGCGCGCCAGCTTGAGCGCTAGGATCCTTTCGGGGTCGAGGTTGACGGTGACGGGAGGTCGGCGGCGCCCTTCTTGCGGAACTCCATGTACATGGAAACCAGGGCCCCTAAAAAAGGCTTGATCGCGACCTCCGCCACGCGCCCGAACATGGGATACATGTCCACGCGGGCGTCGTCTCCGAAGCGCTCGTCGTCGAAGAGCTCGCGCGTGATCTTGATGCGCGCCGGCGTCCCCTTGGGCTGGTACGTGGACTGCGCCAGGCAGGCGAAGATCGCGTCTTCGACCGTCTCCGAGGACACGAGCGTGAGCAGACGCGAGATCAAGGCCCCGCCTTCCGACGGCGCGTCCTTGAGCGTCTCGAGCGTGAGCTTCATCTCCTCGGGCTTGAGCGGCGACGCGCTGAGCGCGCGCGCGATCGCGTTGCGCAGGCGCGAGGCGTCGGCGAAGGCCGGGCGCTGGATGTGCAGCGTGGCCCCCGACGGAAGCGCGAAGCCCTTGGTCGTGTCCTTAGCGCCCTGAGGCGGTGCGGCGGTAGCGGTCTGGTCCATGGTGTTTTCTCCCTGCGGCTATACGGCTTAAATCACGCTGCGCGAGACGTTGCCGACGATCCAGGTCCACTCGCTGACGGCCTGGTTCGTGTCGCCGTCGGCGTTGATCTTCGCCTCGGGCTGCTTCTTCGGCGCGCCGCCGAGGAGCTGGTAGACGACCGAGGCCACGTTTCCGGCGCCGTCGCCGACCTGCTTGAAGAGCGAGCCCAGGTCGAGCACGTAGCTCGACGGGGACTGCAGGTAGCTCGCCAGCAGTCCGTTCAAGTACTTGTCGTCGTTGCCGCCCAGGATCATGCGCATGGTCAGCGTGCCGATGCGGCCGCCCTGGTTCTGGCCGAAGATCGTGTTGCCGTCCTTGCCGGCCTTCACCTTCGTCAGGTCCTCGTCGTAGACGATCTTGCCGCAGTCGCCGTCGGCGAAGTCGTGGAAGACGTGCCCGTTGAGGGTGAGAGTGTCCTTGCCCGTGATAGCGGTCGCGCCCATAGAGATTCTCCTTTACGCTTCGACGTTGACTTGCACGGCCGACGAGTGGATCGCGCCGGCTTCCTGCGCCGCGATCTGAACGACGGGGGCCTGGCGCGCCTGGCGGGCCGCGGCGGCCTGCTGTGCGACGGGCAGGCTGTAGATGTAGTAGCCCTTCTCGAAAATGTTGCGCACGAGGTCGGCCTTGTTGCCGAACGACGTGGCCGAGTACCAGTTCAGCCCGACGCCGAGATAGCCGTTCGAGACGGCCTGCTCGAGGACCTGGATGTAGGCGTCCTTGAGCCCGTTCATGCCGTCCTCCGTCTGCGGGACCTTTGTCGACGTGGACGCCAGGTAGTCGAAGCCGGCGATCTGCAGCGCGAACGCCAGCCACTGGCGCTGATAGGCCTGGTCGAAGAACTCGTTGCCGCCGCTCGTGGACAGGCACGAGTAGCCGCCGAAGCTGCAGTAGATGTCCACGCCGGCCGCCTGCGCCTGCAGCAGGTAGGTCTGATTGATGGTCTGGTCGGGCGCGATCGTGACGAGCTGCTTCTGGTGCAGGGTCGTCGAGGACGCCGCCGCCTTGAAGTTCGTCGACAGCGCGCGGCCGGCGTAGGCCGCGGCGAAGATCTGCGTCTGCTGCGCGGCGGCTCCGTTGAGCAGCACGCCGCCGTAGTACAGGCAGCGCACGAGCGCCTCGCCGGCCTGGCGCACGAGATCCAGCCCGGATCCCGGCTGCAGGTCCGCGATGTTGCTCGAGGCGTAGAACAGCATCTTGGTGTTGGCCTGGCAGTACGCCGCCAGCGTCGCGAAGACGGTCGGGTTCGCCGCGAGCTGCTCCACGTCGCACAGCACGCCGAAGTAGAACACGAAGGGGGTCGAGCGCAGGATCGCGGCCTGGATCGTCTCGAGCGACGGGCTCGTGAGGCGGGGCACGATGACCAGGTAGCCGTCGGTGTCGACCGGGTTGGGCGTCTGGGAGAAGAACGCCTGCGCGATCGCGTACGCGTTCGAGTTGAGGCCGAAGTCGATCGCGACCTGCTGCGGGCTCGTGTAGACCTGGTAGGCCTGGCCGCCGACCCAGCCCGAGGGCGCGTCCTGGGAGATCAGCGCGCAGGTGTTGACGTTCGGCACGTTCAAGCCGACCGGCGCGGCCGAGAGGCTGACCGTGATGATGTTCGAGAGCGGAAGCGTCTGGTTGGCGGGGGCGGTCATTTCAGTCTCCTATAACGGTGCCGGCGTGAACGGAACGAGCGGTCCGCCTTCCGTGAGTTGGCCCGGGAACGACGTGAAGTCCGGCGCGTTCGGCACGACAAGGCGCTCGACGGCGAAGACGACGACCGACGAGATGAAGCGATTGAGCCGCTTCGTCGGCTCCAGGCTCGAGGCGTCCACGAACGGCGACGGGTTGCGCGCGAACGACATGCAGTAGAGCTCCATCTGCTGGACGGCGTAGATCGAGGCGAGCGCCATGACGGCCTCGCCCTTGCGCCGGCGCGCGCTCGCGTCGTAAGAGATCAGGTCGATCTGGGCGAGCTGCGAGTAGGAGCGCGAGCGGATCTCGTTGCCGTCGCCGTCCAACTCGTTGACGTTGCCGATGGTCTTGTCCGGACCGACGGCGTCCACGCTGATGTAGAGGCCGGAGGTCTTCGGCACCACGTTCTTCTCGTAGGCGACGACGACCGCGTCGTCCGCGAGGCCGAGGCAGGTCTGGAGGATGTCGGCGAGGACCTTGATGGGCTCGCGCAGGCCGGCGGCATAGGGCGCGGCCGGCGCGCCTTGCGTGGGCTGCTCGGCGAGCAGGTAGGTCCAGTAGCCCGACGCGCTCCAGTCGCCAACGTTCATCACGCGGAACTGCTTGCCCGAGCGATCGGCGACGATCGAGTCGGGAGGCAGCGCCTGCTTCGTAAGCATGTTCCAGAACTTCCAGTCGCGCTCGCCCTCGCGCAGGGGAACGACGCGCTGGTCGCGCACGGCCTGCAGCGTGCCCTGGAAGCGCACGACGGCGTCGTTCGTCTCGACCAACTCGTGGTCGACGATGGTCTTGCGCAGAATGGCGAACTGATTGTCCGACGTCAGGCCCCAGAGGGCGCCGCTCATGTCGGGGATAGGCATTAGAGCACCACCCGGGAGTCGACGGCGCGGCGCAGCTGGGCGCTGTCGATCAAGATCGCGTCGGAGCCCTTCATCGCCACGGTGCGCGCGGACAGAGCCTTCCACGAGCCGAAGCCGCCGGTCGCGAAGGCCTCCTGCACCAGATTCTCCCCCGCGGTGCCGACGCGCGCGAGGATCTTCTTCGCCGTGCCCTTCGGATTGCGCGCCATCTGCTTGAGCTGCACCCGCGCGTCGGCCTGCGCGTCCTTGATGACCTTGTCGCCGTACAGGTGGAGCGGCATGCGCAGCATGGAGCGCCGCGGCACGCCGATGCCGAACTCATGCTTGGCCGCGATCTCGGGGTTCGTCAGCTCCTCGGCCGCGGGGAGCGCCTTGACCGCTTCCCTCTTTTTAGCGAAGTCGACGCCGGGTTTATAGAAGCCGGGCTTGCTGCCCGCGCCGATGTACTCGTCAACGCGCTTCGCCCGCGCGGCCGCCTTCTTATCGCCCTCGGGAGAGCGCGCGGCGTCGCCGGCGAAGAAGCCCAGGTCGACGTGCCCCGCCTTCATCGCCGACAACGCGATGGCGAGGGCCTTGAGGCCCTGCAGGGAGGAGCCGACGGAGCCGCGCTTCGCCATCCTATTTCTTGGCCGCCTTGCGCTTGACCTCGGGGGCCGGCGCGGCCGCGGGGGCCTCGTGGCGATAGACGAGCTCGAAATCCTCGGAGGCGACCTCGTTCTGCACGAAGTGCGCGACGCCGCCGTGCTTGAGCAGCCGGCGCTTCTTCTCGACGGGCTCGTAGAAGCCGCGGCTCTGCAGGATGAACTTGTGGCCGTTCTCGCCGACGCTGAGGACCGTGCCGCGCACGGGCTTTCCGTCGAGCACGCCCATGACCGAGTCGCCCTTCTCCGGCAGCCCTGCGTTCTTGTAGGTCATGTTCTCCCCGTTAGGTTAAAAATGGAACGGCTGGCACGACGGCGTCGGGCGCGTTCGGGTTCGAAACGATCCCGACGCGGCCGGCGAGGCGAGGCCCGACGATCATGGCGTACTGCTGCCCGAAGTCCGTCTGTCGGAAGGTGGCGAGCGTCGGGTAGCGGTCCATGAGCTTCTCGAGGCCCGCGTACTGGATGGAGATCTTCTCCGAGGTCTTGTTCCCGATCACGCCGCTGCCGCTGTTCTTCGTCGCGTCAGGGCCGCCCTCGGCGCCCTGCGCGCCGGGCGGGATGGGGTAGAGACCGCCGACGGCCTGGATCCCGACGACCACGAAGTGGGCGACCGCGAGCAGGAATACGTCTTTGGCTTCCACGCTGTTGAAGAGGTCGGGATTGTAGAGCATGACCGCGCGATTGATCGCGGTCTGGATGTCCGAGTCCATCACGCCGTCGGGGCCGTCGGTGTACCTAAAGCCGCGTTTGAACGTGGCCTTGAAGTCCGCGACGGACGCCGGCGGCGTGACGGGCGCGCAGAACATGGCTTAGGCGACCGGAGGAGCCGCCTTGAGAGACTTGAGGGCGAAGTCGGACGTGTTTCCGTTCTCCAGCTTCACGTCGCAGCGGCCTTTCCTCTTCATCTTGACGATGACGCCGCGGTCACCCGTCTGCGTCAGGACCTCGTCGCCGTCGCCGAGCTCGTCGGCCGCTTCGTCCGCGGGCGCGCCTCGGCGCAGCTTCTCGTTCTCCGCCTTCAGATCGGCCAGCTCGGCGCGGAGCTTCGCGGCTTCGTTGGGCGCGGAGCCTAAGAGCTTGGCGGCGTCCACGACGCCGCGGTGGTTGAGCAGCTTGGCGGCCTCGTCGGCCGAGACCTCGAGGGAGTGGCCGGAAAAGACCACGCGGTCCTTGGCCTTCGGGTCCTTCTTGAGCTCTTCGGGGTCCGGGGGCAGCACGAGCTTGCCTTCCTTCTGGTTGATGATCGTGACCCGCGCCGGCATCTTCGCTTCCGCCATGTGATCCTCCCTGCGTTCAGTTGGTGCGCCCGACAAAGCGCCCCCCTCGCGGGAGGCGCTCTACGGAAGCGCCAGCGGTCAGCTGTGCCAGTCGAAGTAGCAGACCTCGGGGACGCGGTAGATCTGCACCCCGGTGAACTGCGCCATCGCCACGCCCTGCCAGTGGAAGTTGTCGCCGCTGGCCGGCGCGTTGATGATCATCTCGAGCGGCTCGTACATCTTCAGCGACTTCGGCTCGTTGCGGTACAGGCAGTACCGGTTCGTGCCGTTGGTCGCCCAGACGCCCGCGTTGTTGACCTGGTCGGCGTATGCGACGCCGTAGATCTCGAAGTTCGGGTTCTTCGTCGCCATCTTGAACGCCTTGGTCAAGTACTCCCGGATCGACACGTTCGGGAACTGCGGAGACCACGGCGCGTCGAGCCCGAGCCAGTCCTGCATCGGGATCGCGAAGTGCGTGGGCATCTTCGTCGAATTTGAGTTCGAGAAGTAGAAGCCCATGATCGAGGCGACCAGCGTCGACAGCTGCGTCGGCGTCATGCTGTTGATGTACTGAGGGATGAGGGACAGGTTCACCGTCACCTGCGGGCTCGACAGCAGCCCGGTGCAGCCCGTCGGGTCGAGCAGCAGGCCGAGAAACGCGGTCTGCTGGATGCCGAGCTGGTAGTTCTCGACCATCGCGTCGTACTTCGCGCTGATCGGGTCCCAGTTGTCGGCCTGGAGCGCCTTGCGAACTTCCCACAGGCTGTACATGTAGCCCGCGTTCCACGAGTAGATCTTCGTGGTGATCGGCGCGACGGCCGCGTCGACCTGCTTGATGCTGGCCTGGGCCGACAGCGAGACGATGCCCTGCTCGAAAGGGCCCGCCGACTGGTAGCTCAGGTTCTTGACGATGTACTCCATGAAGGCGCCGGTGCCGGAGTCCATGGGGATGTAGTCGCCGAACGGGATCTCGTAGAACTCCTGCTTCAGGGCGTCCTGCGCGATCTGCGAGGTCGTCTGGATGACGAACTCGTAGCCCTGGCTGGCCGGGTCGATGCCGCCGTTGGCGTTCATGAACTCCAAGCTGGCCGGCAGCTTCACCAGGTCCCGGAGGGTCCGGGGGTCCATCGTCGCGATGTCTTTGGGATCCATATGTTTTTAGTTCTCCTTTTTTCCCTGGTGAATTTATGCGCCGACCACGAGGCCGGACAGGACGAACATGCGGAAGACGCCGTTCTGGACCGCGGGGTCCAGCGCGAGGCCCGCGAGCTTGTTGGCGGCGATCGGCTGGAAGAACGGATACGCCTGGCCGCTGATCGTGACGGTCGCCGACTCCAGCTGCTGCTGGGGCGCGATCGTGGCGTTGGCGACCTGCCAGACCACGGGGCCGAAGAAGAACGCGACCTCGACGATCGCGCCGGGAGTGCCCGCGCCGCCGATGTTCGGCGCCGCGATTCCGCCCTTGATGGTCTTCGTGATGACGCCGACGGCTTCGTCGGAGTCGAGAGCGCCGAGCACCTGCGGCATGGTCGGCTGCGTGTTCGCGGGGTCGAGCTTGACGCGCGCGCCGGCGACGAGGGGCGTCGTCTGGTTCGGGCTGAGGATGGCGGTGAAGACGCCCGACTTGTTGATCTGGAGATCCAGCTCGCCGGGGTAGACGCTCTGGCGGAACTGGTTGATGTACGTGATCGGCCGGACGCTCGTGGTCATGGTCTTATGTCCTCTCTTGGGTTTTTATGCGGCGACCGGCTTCTTGCTGCCGAAGCGCTTGCGGCCGTGCTCGAGGCGCTGCTTCTCGGAGTTGCGGCCGATCTTGGGGGCGGTCTCGACGGCGCCGGGGCGCGTCTGCGCGAGCTTGGCGATGCCGTTGAAGAAGCCATCGCCGACGGCCTTGTCGAGCGCTTCCTTCACGCGCGCGTCGACCGCGTTCTGGAACTCCTCGGCGGTGTGCTCGATCTTCTTGGCGGCCTCGGCGACGGGCGCCGGCGCGACGGGAGGCTTGACGGCGGCCTTCTCGATCGCGGCCATCGCGTTGGCGACTTCGAGGCCGGTGTACTTCTTGTCGCCGATCTGGACGGTGTCGTCGTCCTTCAGCGCGCCCGCTTTGGCGGTCGTGCTGACCTTGGCCTTCTCGGCCTCGATCGCGGCCATCGCGTTCACGACCTCGAGGGCCTTGTACTTCTTGCCGCCGACTTCGAGCGCGGCTTCCTTGTCGAGCTCCACGGCTTCCGTCTTTCCGATCCCGAATAATTTCAGCATGGCTGTAAGTCCTCCTTTCGAGTTCGCGTAGATGACTGCGCCCTCGTATCGAGGGACTGGCACGATCGCCATATGGGTGTAGTGCGCGGCCTTGAGCCGGCCGTCGTAGGTCTTGCCGTTGTGGACGCCGGGCGTCCAGTCGACGTCGTCGCCGAGCCATGCGTTCGAGAGGCGGTAGCCGGCGCGGATGTTCGCCTTGGCTTCCTTGTCCCAGACGAAGTAGTCGCAGTGCTCCCAGGCGTCTTCGCCTTCCCAGCGCGAGCCGACCATGACGCCGACGGCCTCGCCCTTCGCGAGCGCGTCACTGACGTCGCCGGGGCGGTGCTCGCCGTTGAAGATCGGGACGCCGCGCATGGTGTGGCGCATCGCGTCGAGCACGGGCTTCTCGACCAGGACGTCGATGCCCTGTCGGCCGGTGATCGGGTGCTTCATCTCGGGATAGCCCACGATCCCGGTCTGGATGTGGCGGCCGCCGAAGGACTCAGCGCCGTCGCGCTCCGGATGCGCGGAGGCGTTGACGACTTCGAGTAGGGCGACCTTCAGTTCTTCGTTTGTCATTTCCTGGGTAATAAAAAGAGCCCCCGCGGGATTTCTCCCGTGGGGGCTCTCGATCTCGAGTCGCCGGTTTTACTTCGAGCGGATGATCTTCGCGTGCTTCATGGTCAGGATTGTAGCCGACGCTTCCATTTCTGTCACGCGGAAACCCGTCCAGCTTTGTCCAGGTTCATCGTGGGACCTTCTCGCTGATCTCGCGCTTCACGAGGGTGGCCTTGCCCTCGTTGATCTCCACGCGCAGCGTGCCGTGGCCGCGGCCCTGCGCGTCCTCCGCGGCGACCTTTCGAATGCGCTGCACGACGAAGTACTCGCTGTCGGAGATCTCGCGCATCATTCGATTATCGCCAGGTCCACGCAGCGGCATTGAAAATCCTCGCCGGGGTTGCAGGGGTTTCCGCAGGACATGAACTGCTCGGGCGCTTTGTGCTCGTAGGTGTAGATCTGTCCGTCGAGCACGCGGTGGTCGCCGTGCTTCCTGCGCTTCTCCATCTTTTCCTTGTCGGAGACGTCGGTGACGCCGTCGTCATAAGGCCGCACGCGGATGTCGTGCGACGTGCTCCACTTGTAGCGCGTGACGCCGGCGCCGGCGAATCGCTCGCGGCGATAGCCGGCCATGAACAGGCCCGTCTCCTGCCGAGCGAGAAAGCGCGCCTTCGTCTCGCTGACGCCGACGACGTGCTGCAGGTCGGCGACGATGGCCTCGTAGCGGTAGCCCGCGGCGGCGCTGGACGCGACGTCACGATGAACCATGTCGATGTACTTGGTCGTCGCCTCGACCACGTACGGGCGCACGCTCTCCGCGTAGCGCTGCTCCATCGCCGCGCGCTGCCTGGCGGGGATCCGCTTGGAGATCCCGAGCGCCTCGGCCGCGGTCTCGAAGCCCTCCTCGATCGCCGAGATCGGGCCCGCGGGGTCGAGCGGGATCGGCATCATGCCGGCCTCGAGGCGTTCCTGCGCGCGGTCGAGCTCGCGCGAGATCTTGTCGTGGACGACTTGCGCGCGGCGGTTAGCGGCGACGGCCTCGAAGCGTATCCACGCCGGCGCCATCCACTCGGACAAGCGCCAGTAGCCGTCCGCGCCGAGCTCGGCGCCGAGGCTGCGCAGGTAGGTGACGACGCGGCCGTCGAGTTCGCCCGAGAAGACGCCGCCGCTATACTGGACCGCGCCGCGGCGCATGGCGAGCAGCAGGTCACGGTTCGGCGTGGAGAAGGCGTTCTCGAAGACGTCGGCCTGCGTGGTCGCCTCGCGCAGGATCTCGATGATCGGATTGAAGAGAAAGACCGCGAAGGAATCCCGCAGCGCCTGCTCGACGCCCTCGAAGTAGTGGGGCTGCAGGCGCTGCGGGGGCAGCAGCTTCACGGGCGGAACGGGGGCACGTGCAGCAGGAAGGCGTGCGCGACGGTGCAGACCGCGCAGATGGCGGCGGAGACCAGGGCCAGGAGGGCCGATCGGTTCATCCGCTTGCAGACGCTCTCCAGCATGGCGCTGGCCTTGTCGTCGATATTCACTTCCACCGTCGCCTCCCCAATCTTCTCCATGGTCAGTTGAAGACGATCGGCTTGCCGTTGCGATCGAGCAGCTTCTTCTCGGGCGGCAGAGCGATGCCGTTGCGCTCATTGGCCGCGGCCTGCCCGGCCTGGATCTCCGCGAAGAAGTGGCTCATCAGGATCCCGGCCAGCTGGATGCCGACGCCGGGCGTGGGGACCCAGGGCTCGATGTCCACGGCCTGCGTGCGCAGGTCCATGGTGATCTTGAGCACGGCCTTCAGCGGGTCGCGCGCCACGCCGGCGGCGTCCTCGCTCGCGCGCGTGGCCGCCGCGGACTGCGCCGCGATATCCTTCTCCATCTCGGCCGAGGAGACCTTGAACTGCCAGACGTCGACGTGACCGTTCACGCAGTCGACGGACATGGTGATGACGCCGTCGACTGCGGGAAGCATGCGCGCGCGGTGCGGGCGCGCGCCGCAGAGGACCTTGGGCTTGCCCTGCTTCTCGCGCAGGTCAGGCGTCACGTCGATCGGGCAGCCTTCCTTGCGCCACGCCTCCAGCTGCTCGTTGAAGCGCTCCTGGAACGGCTTATTGGTATCGGGGGACTTGGCGGGCGTCTCCGCCGAGCCCGCTTCCTTTTCGGTGTTCATGTTCGGCTCCCTGCGTCTTTAATTTCCGACTCTTCACGTCCTTGTCGGACACGCCTAATTTCTTGCTGCCGCGCTCGCCGAGGCGCGTGGGGATGGGCGTCAGCTTCTCGTGCTTGGCCCACGCCGCGGCCTCGGTCTCGTCGATCAGGCCCGCCTCGAGCTGGCCGAGGATGCGCGCCTGCTTCGAGGTCTTGACCTCCTCGTCCTCTTTCGAGTTCGTCTCGCGCAGCGGCGGCCACTCGAAGGTGACGTGGTACTTGTCGCCGAAGAGCGCCTGCGCGCCGAGGCCGAGGATCCACTCCTTGACGGGGCGCGCCGGGCGGCGCACCTCGGCCTTGACCATGTTGTAGTAGTTCTCGAGATCGTCGCCGTCGCTCCCGCTCAGGCCGCCGGCCTTCTCGCCGAACAGCTTGCTCGGCGGGATGCGCGTCGCGGCGACGAGTCCCATGCGGTTCTCGCGCATGACGTCGGCGATACCTCCGAAGGAGGGCTGCTTCACGATGTACTCGTCGTCCGCGTCCAGGATGAGCGCCTGGTGAAAGTTCTTGAGCGCGTTGGTCGTCGCGATGCGCTGGTCGACCTGGGCCGTGCCCGTCTGCGTGACGAGCTGGTCGTTGTAGCCCTTCATCTTGTAGATGTCGATCTTGAACTCGTTGATCGTCTCGTACAGGGCGTTGCGGCCGCGCAGGTACACGTTGAAGTCCTCGGCCATGCGCGCGATCAGCGACGCGCCCCAGCCGGAGAGCTGACGCTCGAGGATCCACGGCATGCGCTTGCCGATCAATGTCTTCACTCGCGACTTGTCGAAATTGACGCCGTAGAAGTTGTAGAAGTCGTCGTAGCGCCACGTGCCGCCGAGCTCCCAGCGCGTGGCGGGATAGAGGGCGAAGCGGCCGCGCTCGAGCTCCTTCGGGTTGAACGGCTTGGTCGGGTCGCCGGCGACGTTGAGGATGAGGGCGCTTCCGCCGAAGAGGCGCGACCAAGAGCCGGCGTCCTGCTCCGGCTCGGCGACCTCGTTCTCCGCGCACCACTGCTCGAGCTCCTCGAGGTTGCGCGCGGTGAGGCCGTCCTTGCAGACGAGCCCGACGGAGTCGCGGTGCGCGTCCTGCACGGGCTCGTCGATCGCGGTCTGGATCAGACCGTGCGTCGAGTACATGAACATGAGATTGTTGTAGTTGAGCGTGATGTTCACGTACTGGTTCGCGGTCATCAGCGGCGCCGTGCTCGTGATCTGGTCCTGACGGTAGGCCGCGCTCTGCACGAGGTCGCTGAGGCCGTTGATGAAGCTGAGGCGGTGGTTCTCGTCCTTCGCGCGGAGCAGGGCGTTGTGCGCCTGGAAGAGCTCGACCTTCTCGCGCAGACGCCGGACCTGCGGGGAGACCGGAGGCACGAACGGCGCGGGCGGAATCGTTTTCACAGGAAGGCCCCCCAAGAAGTCACGCCCTCGTCGATGCCGTGCAGGAGCGCGTCGCGGATGTCGTCGTGGACCGGGTGGTTCACGGTGAGCTGGTTATAAGTCTCGTCGCGCAGGGCCTTCGGGATGTCCGTGCTGATGTGGACCTTCCCGTTCTGGAAGTTCCAGCTCTTCGACTCCAGGTGCGCGATCTTGTCCTTCTTCGCCGGCGCCTCGTTGATGCCGAGGCCCTTCACGCGCCGCTTCGCCTCGGCGACGCAGTCGAGGAAGCCGGCCACGCCCTCGATGCGCCCCTCGCTCAGCTTGTAGCCGCGCGGCGGATTGTCGACGAGGTCCTGGATCAGCGTGATGCGATCGTTGAGCGTGAGGCGCTCGTTGACGATCTTGAGGATCCAGTAGTCGGCGCTCTTGGCCTCTTTCATCAGAGACTTCAGCAGGACGACGACGCCCGTCGGGTCGTTCTCGACCGTCTTGCCGATCGACGGGTCCATGATGAGGCGCGCGGCGAGGAGGCGATGCTCGCGGCCGTCGAAGCGGAGCTTGGCCGGGTCGAACTCCCACGCGGGATGCGCGAGATTGCCGCCGTGCAGCCAGGAGGGCTTGACGATCGCGCTCGACTCGTCGCGGCGCTCGTTGAGGTACTCGCGCGCGTGGATGGTCGGGTTGACTCCGGGCGCGTCGCGCTTGGCGATCCAGGCGTCGTAGTCGCGTAGCTCGGGCCAGAGAGAGGTATTCGTCGCAACGTCATAGGCGGCGAAGCGCCGGAACTTCACCTTCGAGCCGGGGAGCTTGGCGTTCTCCTCGAACATGCGCAGGGCGTCCACGTCGTTGATCGCGGTGCCCTGGTGGCAGTACGCGGTCGGACGGTCCTGCGCCATCATCGGCTGCAGCGTGGACTCGATCCAATCGTTCTTCTTCGCCGTGCTCTCGGGGTTGTGGATGTCGTCGTCTTCGTAGGCGTCATCCAGGCGGACCCAGTTCGGCCGGCGCAGGCGGTAGTTCGTGCCGCGCAGCTTCTGGCCGGTGCTGACCGCGTGGAAGACGATCCCGTTCTTGAGCACGAAGAGGCCGTCGGTCCACTTGTCGGAACCGACCTGGTCGCCGTAGACCGCGCGCAGGACCTCGTTCTGCTCGAGCTCGAGCTTGATGCCGAGGTTGAGGGCGAGCGCCTTCGGCTCCGACCCCTGGACGTTGAGATAGTAGTCGAACGTGTCCGGCTCCTCGAGCGCCTGGTAGAGCGGGATTCCGGCGCAGCCCATCGCCGTCTTCGCGTGGCCGCGCGGCGCCTCGAGCGCGTGCTCGGCGACGTGGCGCGTGTCGATGATGTAGTCGTGGAGCGCGCAATAGGGCAGCCGGTAGGTGCGCGGCATCGCGGCCTTGAGCCAGCCCTTGATGTCCTTGGCCTCGCGCGCCTCCTGCAGCGCCTTGATGCGCCGGTCAATGGGATCGACCTGCACGCGCAGCCCCGCCGCGACCTCGGCGAACATCTGGGCGAGGTTGCCGACGTTGGGGGGCGTGATCATGAGGGCGGCCAGGAAGAGCTCGAGCATTGCACTAAGCGCCGTCGCTCGCCAGCTCGGGCCGCGGCATCGGCACGATCTCGGAGGGCGGGAGCTTGGCGGCCATCGCCTGCGAGAGCTCGTACAGGTGCGCCGCGACCTTCGCGGGGAGGTCGAGCTTGGTCTTGCAGCCGGGGCAGCAGTCGGGCAGCTCGCGGCGCAGCATCGTCACCACGTTCTTCACGAACGCCGCGATGGTCTCGGGGTCGTAGCCGTGGATCACGCGCTGGACCTCGTGCCAGCGCCGGCGGACCTTCATCCAGAAGATCGCGGTGCGTCCCGCCTCGGGCCCGGTGCCGCTCGCCATGCGGTAGAGGTTCTCGGCGACCGCCGCGTCCGCCTTGAGCAGTCCGACGCGGAGCTCGTGCGGGTAGTGACGCTTCAGCGCGTTCTCGCTGAGGTCGATGATGAGGCCGATCTCATCCTGCGTGAATCCGCCGGCGGCGAGCATCTCGACCTTCTTGCGCATCTTCTTCGTGGGGACGTGCGGCGGCCGCCCGGTCTTCATCTTCTCGTCAGAGGGTGCCGGCGTCTGATGGCCGCGCTTCATTGTGATTGAGGGCCCAGGGCCGGCGAAAGCGAACCGGCCAGTTGCGCGTGCGTGAGCAGAGGCGAGGCCGGTATGTTCATCGCGGACAGTTTAACAGGACGACATAAAAGCGTCACGCTAAAACCCGTCCAGGTTTGTCCAGCTTTCAATATCACCGCGTGCTCACGGCGAACTTCTTGCACCACGAATAGATCGAGGCGCGGCTCTGGGGCAGGTCGGGATCTATCTCTCGGATCTCGACCTTCACCTGCAGGAAGGCCTTCTTGCGCGGCACGTTCTTGTCGAGCAGCTCGCGCAGCCGAAAGGCGAAATGCTTCCGAAGTTCCTCTCTCATCGCTTGGTCTCCTCGCAAAGGCTCATCACGTACAGGTCGTCAGGCAGCCCGAAGGTCTTGGGCTCGGTGACGTAGGCGACGCGGCGCGTGAGTTCGTGGCCGCTGTAGCTGCACGTCTTCGGGTCCCAGCGGCGCAGCACGACCACGTCGCCGACGCGCGGGCGCGCGTGGCGGTCGTCCAGCCGGACCTCGTGCGTCTTGCGTCCGTCCTCCATCGCCTCGAATGGTTCGGGCCAGCACTTGAAGAAGTGGATCTGGACGCTCATGGCTTCCCCAGAGTCGCGCGCAGCCGATCGCCGCGCGGTCCGACCATACGCTTGACCAGCTGCTGGCTCGTGACCGCGACGGCGCCGAACGCGATCGCGCGGTCTCGCCGGCTCGCGACCAGGTCGTAGTGATCGCCCTGGAACCACGCGCGCTTCATGCCGATGCGCTCGGCCATCGCGTGGAGCTCGGTCATGCTCGTGTCGCTGACCATGTGGCACCAGGCGCGCGGCCCGAGCGGGGTCTTGGCGTGATGCTGTAGCGCGTCGACCAGGATCATCGGCGCCCCCGTGCGAGCTCGGGCTTGCGGCCGCCGACGATCAGCCGGCGGTGCGTGGCGCAGGCGAGGAACTTTGTGTCGCCGACCTCGATGCGCTTGATGGTGCTGCGGCTCTGGCACTGACCAGGCTGACCGTAATGACGCGACGGCACGTAGATGGCGCAGCGCTTCATTTCGCGGCCGCCTTCTTCTTCGGGGTGGTCGCGGCGACCGGCGCGGCCGCCGGCGTCGTCATCGCGGAGATCTCCGCTGGCGTCAGCGGCCGCGAGCGGTACAGCAGCACGCCATCCTCGCCGAAGCAGACGAAGACCGCGTTCGACGGCTTTCCCTGCGCGTCGTTGGTGAACCACTGCGGAGCGTTCTGGCAGGCCACGGCCGCGGGGATCTTGGGCTTGGCCGCGGCGCAGCCGGTGAGCAGGACGACAACGGCGATCATCTTTTTCATGAGGTGTCTCCTTGCGTCAGTTTGCACGTCGATCAGATCCATCGGTCAGTCGGTGCTCTCCCAAGCCTTCGCAGTGGCACCAGTCCGGATGCGCGTCGCCTGCCTTCCACTCGCGCCCTTCTTTCTTCTCGCGGTCGGTGATCTCGCTCTCGACCCAGCAGGCGTAGCAGAGCTTGAAGCGGTTGAGCGGAACGCGCTTGCGGCAGTTGCGGCAGAGGCCGTCGTGCGGCGGCTTGCTGGCGCCAGTGGTCTCGTCCTTCTCGTCGGCCCAGGCTTCCTTGTCCTCTTCGGCCGGCTTCTCCGCGGGCTTCTCCTGATCGGCCGCCGGCGCCGCGGGATCCGCGACCTCGGTCTCCGCGCGTGGGTAGAGCGTGTCCCGGAGCTGGCGCATGTACATCCAATCCCCGAACGCGGCGACGAGCGGAGAGACGCCCCAGACGCCCTTCACGCGCCCCTCGTCGGCATCGTGAACGACCGCGAGCGCACCGGCGTCGGCCGCGGTCCGGGACAGCCGTCGTGGAACAGCTCGCCCTTCTCGGTCTTGCGGTACGTCACCTCGCCGGGCGCGCCGCAGATACGGCAGCCGGTGAGCAACAGGCACATGCGCGGCCGCTTCTCGCCGCGCTCGGCGTTCCAGGTGGCTTTGCGATCCAGGCGGAAGGCCACGCAGAAGCTGACGCCTGGCTTCGAGTCGGCCAGCTTGCCGTGCTGATCACGTCTTCGTTTGCACTCGCAGATATCTGTTTCCATTGGTTGATTCCTTTTTTTAGAGGCTATATTCTCGACGGTGGATCAGTCCTCAGCGTTAGCCGCGGACTTCTTTTGATTGCAGTCGTTACAGACGATCTCGCTGCGGACCATCGTGAAGGTGCGCCGGCCGTCGGCTTTGCCGCCGCAGCGATCGCAGGCAGTGCAGGGGCGGCAGTAGGCCCAAGCATCGGACGCACGAGAGCGCGTCTCGCATTTGCGGCAGGACGTCGCCTTGCGCGCCTTCTCGCGGCGCTCCTTCCACGTTTCGGTGAGCTCGTCCTGGAGCTTGAAGCTCAGGCGCTTGAAGTCGCCGTGGTCTTCCGGAGTGAAGTCCTCATGACCAAGCTCCGCGCGGTGTCGCGGCGTGTCGGTCTTATCGTTCGGAAGAAGTTGGGAGTCCGTCCCCCTTTCTTTTTTCTTTAACTTTCTTTCTCCATAAGGCGTTCCACTGGTGGAACGCTCCGTTCCACCAGTGGACGCTTTTGTTCCACCAGTGGAACGCTTTTCCGTTCCACCAGTGGAACGTTCCACCAGTGGAACGCCTATATGGGAAGCTGAGTTATCCACAGTTCCATTTTGCCTTGTGGATAAGTCGGCTTTTTCTGTGGATAACTTACCAAGCGGAAGCATCGGTCCTTTTCCCCAGCCGTTGTAGTTCTTGATCAGGATCCAGCCTCCGTCCGCGCCGCGGTCCAGGATCCCGAGATCGCGCAGGTCCTCAAACGCGCGGTGCATCGTTCCCCGCGGCATGTTCAACGTTCCGCCCAGCTCGGTGTAGCTATACGCGCGCGTCTCCTTGCGCTTCCAGCCGTAAGAGTCGCGCAACACGAAGAAAAGAAGGCGCGCCTGCGGGCCGGTGAATGGGAAGCGCGCGAAGGCCTCCAGGAGCTCGTTGGAGACCTGGGTGTGGCCGTGGCCGGCGCCGACCTGCGGCGAGGCGTCCTGCTTGGTCTGGGCGCGATCTGGGGGTGCTGCTCGCTTCACTTGGTTAGCTCCAGTTGTCCGGCGTTCGGGCCGCAGCCCTCGATCGTGATCACGATGCGGTCCTTCTCGGCCGGAAATTTGCGCACGCGCGCGTCCACGATGAGGCGGTCATCGCTGAGGATCCCGCGCTTGACCAGGCAGTCCTGCGTCGTCTTGACGCAGTTGTCCCAGTCGGTCAGCGCGAAGCTCCGCAGGTGGAAGTCGTACGCGACACGGTAGAAAGGCTTCCCGACGACGGCGCACTTCGGGAGCGAGAGACGCAGGCGCGTCTCGAACTCCGTCTTCGCCGCCGTCGGGAAGTGGCGTCCTCGCCAGGCCGCGTTCGTGCTGAGCGGCTTGACGTGGAGCGTGAGGGTGAGCACCGGCGTCTAGTCCCTCTCGACCTTCTCGACCTTGACCGCCTGGAAGGCGGTGTGCTTGAGCTTGACGTGCGCGTCGATCTCGAAGGTGTGAGTCCAGCCCTCGTCGTCGGTGAACTTGATGGTCGTGAGCCCGATCTTCTGGGCGGCCGAGATCATCTCTTCCTTGCGGTCCTTCGCGCGATCCTTGAGTGTGTTCGCCTCGCGCTCGGCCTTCACGTAGGTCTCGGCGAGCTTCTGGAGCGCGGTGAACTTCTGCTTCATTCCCGGCAGTATCGTCTGTTCGGCCATGACTCTATTCTCCTTGGGGTTGATGGGACGGCAAAAGGTGGGCGGCCGGGATCTCGACTTTGAAGAGCCCGAGTTGCCCGCGGACGGCGAACGGTGTGACCGGCGCGATGATGGGCCCGAAACGCCACGCAAACAGCCCAGGACGGCGCGGACAGCACGCGGCGACCTCGTCGCCCTGAAGCATGGGCGAAACGTCTACCAGCGTCACCACAGCGAGCGCCACGCCTGGAGGATAGACCTGCTCCCAGGTCGCGGGCACGGCGCCGAAGCGCCGCAGGGCGCCGATATCGGGGCTCGCTCCGGCGCAGATCAGGAGTTGGCCTCGGTACGTAGTGGACCAGCTGCGCGTCTCGATCGTCTTCCGGCCGCGCGCGATGAGGGAGGCCCAGGGCTGCTTGACGCTGAGGGCGATCATCGTTTTTTCCAGCCCATCACGGCGTTCATCTGCGCGGCCGCCTTGCACTCGCAGGTGTCGTCTTCTGGACAGTCGCCGTCGTGAAGGTTGGCGTTGGCCACGTCGTCGTCGGTAAGCTCCAGGATGATCGCCTGCGCCTTCGGCATCAGCTCGCGCAGAAGCGCCAACTGGCACGAAGCGCATGGCTCGCCGCCGCCAGGCGATCCGTGCTTTAGGCATGTGAGCTCGGGGTGTCCGCTGAAGGCGGTGCAGTTGTTCATCTGTCATTTCTCCGTCGAGAAAAAGACTTATTTCCGCAATATGGCTGGTCAAAAAAAATCACCACGTCGCCTCGGGTTCCGGCGCGGCCGCCGGCTTTGGCTTCGGCGCGGTCCAGCCCGGGCACGCGCAGAAGAAGTCGGCCTGGTCGGGATTCCACGCGCGGCACGGGCGCGGCGTATTCTTCTGGCCCCCGTCGCCGTCGTGGTAGGCCGGCGAGTGATTGCACGCGCCGCACTCGGCGTAGGCGTCGGCGCTCATATAAACCTCGGCGTAGGGTTCTTCGCGTCGCGCGTCTTCGCGGCGTTGATCACATGCATCGGCGCGTCGTAGCGCAGGTGGCAGCGCTGGCACATCTGCTTCAGGTGCTCGTCGTTCGCGCAGAGCGGGTCGCAGGCGCAGGGGCCGCCATCGGCGTTTAGGTGGGCCGTGGTCAGCACGATCTTGCCCTTGGCGAAATGGGCCTTGCGGCCGTTGCGCTCGACGCAGCGGCCCCACGGGTGCAGGCCACATTCGCCGACGCACTCGCAGCGCCCCTCCGCGCGGTCGCGGATGCGCTCCACGACGTTGTCCCAATCTTTCGGGTAGCGAGCGAGGCGCGCCTTCAGGGCCGCCTTGGACGCCGCGCTGCGGATCGGGCTCAAGGCTTCCTCGCGCTGCAGTTCTTGCTGCAGCGGGACTTATGATCGTGAACCTTACCGATGGATGACGGGCAGGCGGCCGCCTCGCGGCAGAACTTGAGCTTCATGCAGGTGCTGAGATTGGGATGCGCCATGCCGCGCGGGCATTTGTACTTCAGCTTCGCCTTCGGCACGATCTTTCCGTAGACGTTGATCGTCATGTCCGCCGGCGGGAGCGCGCTGCGCCGGATCCGCCAGTTGCCCCAGCGCGTCGCCTTGAGCGTCCCGATGACGATCGCGGCGTTGATGCTGTGAATGCCGGTCTTGCGATTCTTGTAGCCGATCGCGTCGGCCGCCTGCCCGGGCGTGAGCCACTCGTCCTTCCAGGCGGCGCGCGCCTTGAGCACAAGCTCGCGCGCGTCCTCCCAGAACTTGTAGTCGTAGCAGTCGGCGATGCCGCGCGCGCCTTGCAGGCGCAGCGAGCCGACGCGCTCGGGGTTGAAGTAGATCCAGTGCGCGGGCTCGAGCATCCAGCGCAGGAGCGCCGCGCGGTCGACGACGCGAGTGACGTCGGCGCCCGGGAGGCGACGGCCGGGCATAATCCTGTTGTCGATGAGGCGGTGCACGGACTTACCGCAGCCCATGCCGAGTCCCCAGGCGACCTGCTCGCCCGTGACGATCTCAGGTGCTTTTGACGGAGCTACGAGGTGCATCTCGCGCTTGATATGGATCAGGACCGACGTCGGCGTGCGCCCGAGATGCGCCCCCATTTCCTCGTGCGTCAGGCGCCCGTTGTTCTCGCGGATGAAGGCGTCCTCGCCGGCCGTCCAGCGCCGGCGGGTAGGCTTCTCCGTCTGCGCCCGGCAGAGGCGCAGGGTCGCGCCGGCGTTGCGCGCGCCGGTCTCAATCTCGGCGAGGGCCGCGGCCTGCTCGATCTCGTCGTTCTCATTCATGGGCGACGAGCCTCTTGAGCAGCTGGACGGCCGGGCAGCTGCCGCAGATGTTCTGCATGTCCTTGAGCGGGCAGACGTCGCAGGTCTTGTCGGCGGCGTGGACTACCATCGCCCAGGCCGGCTCGGCGGTCTTGCGCAGGGCGCCCTCGTACTGGTTGCAGCTGTGGCACGCCTTCTTCGCGGCCTCGCGGAGGTCTCCCGCGGCGGTCCGTCCCTTACCGCGCAGCGCGCCGGACAGCTCGGTCGCTGGCCGCTTGAGCTTGACGCCGGCCGCCGCGCGTTGGCTGAGCTTCTCGGCCGCGGCGACGATCGTTTTGATCTTCACGTTCGGGTTCTGCGCCAGGCGCTCCGCGAGCTTGACCGCAGTCGCCGGCTTAAGGGTGAGCAGCGCCTTGGCCGCGCGATGGTCGTGCGGGAGCTTCCCCTCCGAGATCAGCTGCTGGATCTTCGGGTCGAGGTCCGCCAGGACGCGCCGCAGGGTGATGCGCGCCTCGTAGACGCCCGTGCGCTTCGAGATGTCCCGGATTGAGAGCCCCTCGGCTTGCAGGGCCTTGTAGTGCATGGCCTCGCTGACCGGGTCGACATCGTAGCGGAGCTGGTTTGCGACGACCATCGCGAGGAGCTGCTCAGCCTCGTCCTGGTCGACGAGCTTGCACTCGATCGGCGGGCACTTTTCGCCGAGCAGGCGCGCCGCGATCAGGCGCATGTTGCCGTCGACGACGACGTATTGGTGGCCGTTCTTCTCCGTCGGCTTGACAATTACGAGCGGCTGCATCACGCCGCCGCCGGCGAGGATTGAATCGGCCATCTCGCGCACGTCGGCTTCCGGGTAGAAGCGCCGCATGTTGCGCGGGTGCGTCGTCAGGTTCTTCGGCTTGAGCATCAGATTGGTTTTCATAATTTCCTCATCGGCGTCGCGTAGACCGCGATCTTGCGCGTCTCGGCTTTGTTGAGGCGCTTGCCGATGACGACGAAGCGCCCCTCTTTGAAGAGCTCGGTCGCGCGCGATCGCGCGTTGTTGAGGCCGATGCCGGTCGCCTCCTGGATCTCTTCCGCCGTCAAGCCCGCGGCCCGCGCGTGGACGGCATCGTAGACGACCTCCTGCATGTTGCCGATGAACGGCAGCGCGGCCTGGTAGCCGGCCTCGCGTGTTTGGTGCGTGATCGGGGTGTCCATTAAAACGGGACCTCCTCGATCGCTCCGCCGGTCTCGAGCGGCTTGACCTCGGGAAGCGGCGGCGGATTGTCGAACAGCGCGAGGATCTTCGGCCAGTGCTCCTTGCATTTGGCGAAGTCCTTGCGCCCCAGCATCTTCGGCATGCGCTTCTCGCCGCCGTCTTTGAAGTACGCCTTCTCGACGCCGATGCCTTTGCTCTGGCCATCCTGGACGGCAAGGACGACGTCGAGCGTGAAGCCGGTGCCGGGCTTGTTCGGGTTCTCCCATTTGCTCAGGTTGAGCAGAACGATCGTCTTGTATTCGGCCATGGTCATGCCGCTCCCGCCGGGACCTTCCCGGCGACGACGTCGTAGAGATGCTCGAGGATCTTCACCATGGCGACGACGTCCTGGCCGCAGTAGACCTTCAGGGCGTGCGTGATGCGCGCGCGCTCGGACGCCGGCAGCTTCGGATCGCGCAGCTTGGCGTACGCCGCCATCGCCGCGGCGCCGTCGCCGATCTCGAGACCCTCGTAGGACATGGACGGCACGAGGACGGGCAGCACGGCCTTGATCGACCAGCGCCCCTTGAAGTCCGGATGCGTGTAGGCGTTCGTGCGGAACGGATCCGCGAGGTCGGCCAGGCGGTCGACCATCTTCAGCAGGAACTTGTCGGCCAAGCTGCCGCCGACGCCCGCGGAAGGCGCGAGCTCCTCGAGGCGGCCGGCCTCGAAGCTCTTGTGGTAGGCGATGACGGACCCATCGGGCGGCACGTGCTCGAGGAGGAAGGTCATGAGATCCTTGCGCGGATCTCTCATGCCGTCGCCGAGGAAGCCATACTCGACCACGGGCGCTCCAAGCTCGTCCTGCACGCAGAGGACGGCCTGGAAGGGCATCTGCGTGTACGGCCTTAGCCCGTCGTAGGGCGGGATCACGGGGTTGTCCGTCTCGAAGTCCAGGTGGGCCAGTGGGTAGGTCAGCGTCTCCAGGAACTTCTTGATGGCCTTGACGTCGACGCGCGCCCCCCCCGCGCGCGCGCCCTCGCCCGGGGCCCGCTGCCCGGCGGTGCGCGTGTGCAGGGCTGGGGTGATATGGCGAATCTCGCGGGTGCCGCTGTTGAAGAGCTCGAGCTTCTTGTCCATCTTGGCGTAGCCGAGATTGAAGACGGAATACTCGGGCACGTGGGCCCAGCAGTGGTCCTTAAAGTCGCACGGGTAAGGCTTCGTGCAGTGCTCGCCGATCGGCTTCGGCGGGGCCTCCGGAGCGTCGGCCAAAGCCTTCATCCGCGCGAGCTCGCCCGGCACGTCCAGCAGCGCGTCGCGCGACTCTTCGGTGACGTCCGTGATCTCGAACAGCCGGTCGAGCTCGAGCGCGCCGCGGCGCACGTAGCCCGGGTTGGCGTGCATGACAAAGCATCGGTTCAGCTGCAGGCCCGCGCCGGCCAGCACGTGGCGCTGGATGGCGACGTCGAGTAGGTAGATGTCCGTGACCTTCGTCGAGCTCTTGACCTCGAAGAGATTCCAGTTGCCGTCGATGTTCCGCTGGATTATGTCCGCGCGCACGAGCACGTCCTCGAAGAGGAACGCCGCCTCGTAGATGAACTTGATGCCCGAGGCGATCGCGACGGCCGTCTTCATCACGGCCTTGTCGGGTTCGTCATGGCCCTCGGCGATCAGCACGCCGCCGGCGAGGCGCTGGTGCGCCAGCTGGCCGAACTCCGTGCCGTGATCGAAGATGCCCTGCTGGAACTCGTCAACGGGCCCCTGCAGGTCCTTGCGATGGCGGTAGAGCCAGAGCGACTTCACGCACTGGCGCCCGCGCACGTATTGCGACTTCGAGAGGGACTTCAAGCGGGCGCCTTGAAGCTGCCCGACTCTTCGGGCCACGTCCGGATCCCGATGTCCGCGCCGGCGAACTGGTCCTTGAGGCGAGTGACGTCGCGCTGCAGCGCCGCGGTGCCGCGGAACTTCTGCGGCTGCTCCGGATCGAAGCCGCCGTATTCGACGGGCGCGCGCCCTTCGGCGATCGCCTTGCAGAGCTTCTTGAACGAGGCGATGTCGGCGACGTCGTATTTCCAGCTCACGCTCGTGCGCATGCGATCGTCCGGGCGCGTGACGGTGATCTGCTGTGACGCCGCGGCCTCCGACTCGGCGGCGCGAGACTTGGCCAAGGCGGCCTCCTCGTCGAGCTTGCGCAGGTGCGCCAGCTCCTCCTCGCGCTTCTTGTCCTCGAGGGCCTTCGCCTCGTCCTTGCGTTTCTCCTCCACCTCGAGCGCCTCGCGCTCCTGGCGCTCCTTCTCGGCCTTGGCCGCGATCTCGGCCGATGACGGCAGCGGCGCGGGCAGCGGCGCGATGGGCTGCTGGGTGTCCAGGATCGTCTCGCTGCGCTCGGCCAGGCCCACGTCGTGCGCCTCCTGGGCGCTGGCGAGGCGGCGCTCCTGCTCCTCCTGAAGCTGCTTGGCGCGCGCGTCGGCTTCGGCCTTGGCCTTGGCGTCCGCCTCGGCCTTGATCCGCGCCTCTTCGTCGCGCTTGCGCTTCTCTTCGGCGATGCGCTCGTCGCGTTCGCGCTGCTCGCGGGCTTCGCGCTCGCGAACGATGCGCTCCCGCTCCGCCTGGACCTCGCGCTCCTTGCGGTCGGCCTCCTCCTTCTGGCGCTTGGCCTCGGCCTCGGCGGCGAGCCGGATCCGCTCCTCCTCGGCGCGCTTCTTCTGCTTGAAAGTGATGACCGCGGCGGATAGGGCGCGCTCCATCTGATCGCCCAGCTTCAGCGGATTGTCGTACTCCATCCGGACGCCTTCGGTCGCGGCCTTCAGCGGCTCGTAGACGACCTTGCGGCGGTTCTTCAGATAGGCGATCTTCTCCTTGATCTTCGCGCCGAGCGAGATTGCTTGCTCGCACGTCGAGTCGTCGGTGATCTCGATCGACAACACTCGGGCGTCCTCGAGCACGCTTCCAAGGTACTCCACGACTTCGGCCTTCACGACTTGCGGATCCAGGATCTCAGTGATTGGCGACATAAGTTTCTTCTCCCTGTGGCAGTGCGACGAGTCCGCTAGCGCGAAGCGCCTTGCGGATGTTGTACGAACCCAACAAATTGAGCCAGCCGGCGCCGTCGGTGTGATCGTCGTAGCGGACGAGGTTGGCGATCGAGCCGTCAGCCTGGAGCTCGACGGCCGCGCGCTTCCAGATCGGGACGTTCAGACCGCCGTAGGCATAGCGCGCCAGCATTTCGTAGGCCGCGGTCTGATAGCGCACGACCTTCGACGCCTTGCCGGTCTTCCAGTCGATGATCCAGCGCCAGCCGTCGAGCTCCCAGTCGGCATCGGACGTCCCGGCGAAGCGCAGCGCGTTGTGATAGAGGGGCGTCTCGAGGCGGATGATCTTCGGCTTGCGGCGTTCGTAGAAGCGCAGACCGGATTCGACGTAGAGCTTGATCTCCGCGTCGGCGCCGGCGTAGCTGCGGCCGGCGATCGCCTCAGCGATCCAGGCGTGCGCGGCGCGGCCGCGCGCCCGGCTATCCTCAGTGAACCAACGAGGATCGACGAGGCCGAGATCCTGGAATACCGACGACGGGCTCGGGACCGGCTCGGCGCCGAAGAAGTAGCCGTGCGGGTCATCGACGTAGCGGAAGGCGTCGGTCACGCCGCGACCTCGGCGTCGATCAGAGCCTTATGTGCCGAGCAGATCTTCGGCGGCTCGGACGGCTGTGAATAGTTGAAACGACAGCCGCAGGAAAAGACGGCATAGTTTCCGACGAGCTCGCCGCGGCGGTAGAGAAGCTCGACGGCGCGCGGTTCGCGGCGTTGCTTCAGAAGCACGGCGCCCAGCACCAGGACCCCCAACCAGATCATGCCCATGTCTGCCTCCATGCGTATTCCTTCGATCCGGAGGGGGCCCCGAAGGGCCCCCTCTGCACGTCACGCCGATCTATCCCTTCAGTTGCAGTGCGAGAAGCCAGCGGTACGACGTCTTCTCGATCGTCTTTTCGCCGAAGACGCCGGCCAGGGACGCGCCGGATTCCTTCGCCGCCTTGGCGAGCTTGAAGTAAGCCTCGTTGTCGGTGAAGTACTTAACTGGCGGCTCCGAGCGGTCCCGGATCACGAAGCAGTCCGGGTTGCCGTCGAAGTCCGTCGTCGCCGCGCCCGAGACCTGGAAGGAGATGATCTCGCCGTCCGTCTTGATCGCGGGAGCCGCCGCGGCCGCCGCCGTCGTCTCGACCGCCGCGGCCGCGGGCGGGTCTCCCGGCATCACGTAGGTCCGCCCCGGCGCCGCCTCGAGGTTGATCACGTCGCGCTCTTCCTCGAAGACGCGGATGCCTTTGAGGATGTCGGGATAGACGTCGCGCAGCGCCCACGAGCGGGCGCGATGGAACTTCATGCGTGGCTTGTACTGCTGCCACGGCCCCTCTTTCTTGTCGAGCTTCGCCGCGACCGCGTCCTTCTCCGAGAACGTCCGCGTGACGGGATCCCGGCCCTTGCGCTTCGTCGTGAACGACCACGTCCCGCCATCGAGCGCCGGGTTGTAGGCGTCCTTCCACCACTCCTGCTGTCCCGAGCTCTCGACCAAGCCCATCACGGCATCGCCCCAGAGGGTCGGGCGCCCGTTGACCACCATGATATTCTGCAGCGCCTGCGCCGGCGTCAGGCCGATCTCGTTGCCGAACATCAGCGCCAGCAGGATGTTCGCCGGCTTTCCGATCATTTCCTTCGGGACGATGTCCGACTTCCCCAGGATCTGGGCGATGTGTTCCAGCTCCTGGAAGTTCTTGGGCTCCAGGCGCGTCAGCGCGCCGCCACTCGTCCGAACGCCGAGATGTTCTTCCTTCACCTTCGCGACCGACTTATCCGGAGGCGCTTCCTTAGTTTCGTTGCTCATTCGATTTTTCCTCCCTGTGTGCGTCTTCAAATTTGGCGATCATCACGACCACGTTCTCGGTCCCGACCGTCTCGCGATTCGGGAAGAGATCGCCTTGCAAAATATCCTTCATGGAAAACGGACGCTTCACTTCGATCTGGCCTCTTCCCTCGCCTTGAACGGCACCAGGACCGCCTTCTTGAACGCGGCAGACGCCAGCTCCTTGATGATGAGTCCGCAGAGGATCTTCTTCTCCTTGGCGTAAGCCGCGTTCCACACTTCGGACCAGCGCATGGAGAAGCGGGCGTCGGCGTCGGCGGCGGAGTAATACCACCGGACGTTTCGTCGGGCTTCGCGGACCTGCTCAATAGTGGCCTCGCCTTTGACGTAAGCCTCCACGGTCTCAATGCACTTCAAGGCGGAATCGTCCTTGGCGAACTTGACGACGTAGCGCGCGGAGACGAGCGCGAGGCGGATGATCTGCGCGCGGTTGAGGACCAGGGCGCGGAAGGCCAGCCAAATGAGCCAGTCGGGGCGATCGAACTTCTTGATCGCCTTCTCGAACGTCTCCCCCTTCGGGAACGTCTCGTTGAACCAGTCCTTCCCGCCTCTGCAGGCATTCCGCTCCGTCAGCCACCCGTTCGTGATCTTCACCGTCTTGGTATTGGTCATAGTGTTCTCCCCGTTATTTTTTCGATTGATGAAGGCGCGAGCACTCCGCGCCAGCCTGTGCCCATGTCAAAAGCTGGTCCTCGAAAAGCGTCTCGTTCTTCGCCGCGGCCTCGGCGACGACCTTGGCGAAATCCGCGGGAATGGCGAGCCCGACGTAATGCGAAACCGGGAACGGTCGCGGCGGCTTGTGCTCGATCACGATTTCCTTCGCGCGTCCGCCGCTTCGGCCGCGTCGCCGGCACGTAGCTCCTCGCATTCGCACGGCTCGGTGCTCTCGAAGACGTCGTTCCACGGATGCTGAGGACAGTCGCCGTGGTGCGACGACTCGATCGGGTCGAGGCGGCTGGATTCGGCGCGCGCGATCTCGGGAGAGTCGGAGAAGCTCATCGCCCCACCACCGGGAAGCCGTTGGCGCTCCAATGCACGAAGTGTCCCACGAGGTACGACGCGGAGCTGAGGACGATCCACGTTTCCCAGCACGCCAGAGCGCGCTTGATCATGCGGCCTCCTGGAGAGCCAGCATCCGGAACCCGCGATAGTTGGGCTCCTTCATCGCGGCGCACAGGCGAAGGACCGCGCCCGCGCCGTCGTAGTTGCCGGAGATCTGGCCTTCTTGACAGTAGACGGTCAGGGTGATCGACGGCTCCCCAACGCGGGCCGAGAGCATCAGCCAGCAGACCGCGCAGAGGCCGTCCATCGTGTCCGCCTTCCTGCACCACCGGCAGGCGAGGGCCGCGCCCATCGCGCGGGCGCAGGCGTCGCAGCAGC
>VFSW01001321.1_pt1 | contig 37721 bp, 37 predicted proteins | sample 5358111 | NCBI WGS metagenome assembly VFSW01 (sample SAMN11554181, study PRJNA540505) | mine drainage metagenome | isolation source: sediment from site ElyBrook_90M | place: USA: Ely Copper Mine, Vershire, VT | collected 2017 | reverse complement strand
ATATTGTTAAATGTGTGCAGCGCTGCGCGGCCAGTGCGGCCAAAAGTTGACGCGCATACGGCAATGCCAGATAAAGCTTTAAATATCAAATGAATCAATATAACCGAGTTATAAAACACTCCGCTGGTAGGATGACGACGGCAAAGAACGACGAGATCGTGCAGGAGGAGAACGAGTACAGGGAGCGCTACGGCTTCAGCGACAAGACCGAGTATTCTGAGATGCAGAAGGGGCTTTCAGAGGCGACCGTGAGGTTCATATCGAAGAGCAAGGGAGAGCCAGAGTGGATGCTTGAGAAGAGGCTCGCAGGCTACAGGGCCTTCACCGAGAAGCCGACGCCCACCTGGGGCGCAGACCTCGGCCAGATAGACTACGACGACATATATTACTACCTGAAGCCGAAGGCAGGCAAGAGCGATAGCTGGGCTGACGTGCCTGATGACATAAAGAGGACGTTTGACAAGCTGGGCGTACCTGAGGCGGAGCGTAGGTTCTTCGCTGGTGCTGAGGCGCAGTACGACTCGGAGGTGGTATACCACCACGTGAAGGAAGAGCTAGAGAAACAGGGAGTCATATTTACTGACACGGACACGGCCGTAAAGAAGTATCCCGAGCTCGTCAGGAAGTACTTCGGAACAATCATACCTCCGTCCGACAACAAGTACGCTGCGCTCAACACAGCCACGTGGAGCGGCGGCTCCTTCATATACGTGCCAAAGGGAGTCAAGGTCGCTATGCCGCTGCAGGCGTACTTCAGGATCAACGCCGAGAAGGCGGGGCAGTTCGAGCGCACGCTCATCATAGCTGACGAGGGCGCTGAAGTTTTTTATGTCGAGGGTTGCACTGCCCCGATATACATAAGCTCGGCGCTTCACTCTGCTGTCGTCGAGATAATCGTGCACAAGGACGCGCACGTCAGGTACGTCACGGTGCAGAACTGGTCGAAGAACGTCTACAACCTCGTAACGCAGCGAGCGTACGCGTACGAGAACGCACGAATGGAGTGGATAGACGCCAACATAGGCAGCATGGTGAACATGAAATACCCAAGCATATTTCTCAAGGGGAATGGAGCCGGGGGGGAGGTTCTTTCTATAGCGGTGGCTGGAGAGGGTCAGGTGCAGGACTCAGGTGGCAAGATATACCATCTCGCGCCCAACACTACGTCGCAGATTGTATCGAAGAGCGTGTCTAAGGGCAGCGGCGTCGCTTCGTACAGGGGCCTGGTGCACATCGACAAGCGCGCTACAAGCTCTCAGTCAGGAGTCAAGTGCGACGCGCTGCTGCTCGACGACAGGGCGAAGACGAACACATATCCGTACAACGAGATATACGCTGATGACGCGCTGGTCAGCCATGAAGCTTCTGTGGGGAAGCTGGGGGAGGACGAGCTCTTCTACCTCATGTCCAGGGGCGTGAAGGAAGACGATGCGATAGCTACGATAGTACTGGGCTTCATAGACCCGCTGGTCAAGGCGCTTCCTCTGGAGTACTCGCTTGAGCTGAAGCGGCTGATAAAGCTCGACACGAGCAATTCGGTCGGTTAGGTGATTTAGTGTCTTATAACGCATTTGTATCGGACGCACTCAAGAATTACAAGGCGCTGCCGTACGAGGCCAACGAGCTGTACAAGAGGCAGGGCGTCGGATTCAGCCTTGATGAATATGAGGAAGCGCTCAGGTCTGGAGGTGTTATTGATGGCGCGCTCGGGGAGTACGCTGAAAGCGCCGCTGCGAAGCTCAGGACCAAGTTCGACGCCGTGATAGGCGACGGCGCGATAATCTACAACAGCGTTCCGGGCCTGAAGCTTGTACCTATGGAGACCGCATACAACGAGTTCTCCAAAGACAGCATGCACAGAAGTACCGAGGACAAGTTTGTGGCCTTCGCGAACGCATACGCCAAGAACGCCCTGGTCCTCGATGTTGCGCCAGGAGCAAACATCGTGATAAACGTGCTTTTAGTCTACGGGGCTACAGCGCCTCCGCTCCAGCTTTTCGTGAACGGCGGAGAGGGTTCGCGCTTCGCGCTCAACGAGGTGTTCGCGTCAAAGGACGGCGACATTATGAGCGGGATACTGCAGGAGATAAGAGTAGGGAAGAACTCTGTGGTAGAGGTTAACTCGCTCCACTCGGAGAACGTGGGAACGCGCTCCTTCGGGTTGATGAAGGCTTCCGCGGGAGATGGCGCCTCCCTGCGGGTGAACAACCTGTATTCCGGGAGCGGCACCAGCAGGCACCGCAGCGGGTTACTGTCCGAAGGCCGAGGCGCCAACATAGACTCCAACGATGTCATACTCGGTTCAGACGAGCAGAAGTTCGACCTGTACACTGCTACAATAAACGAGGGTGCAGGAACACGCTGCTCAGTGGAGACAAAGGCGGTGGCGCTCGACAGATCAGTGATGATAGTCAAGGGGATGGCGAAGATAATCCACGGGTCAAAGAAGTCGACGTCTTACCTCAAGGAACGTGGGGTCCTCTACGACAGGGGCACGCAGATACGCATGATGCCAGACATGTCGATAGATGAGAGCGACGTGAAGGCCACCCACTCCAGCTCCGTGTCGCCGATAGACGATGACAGCCTGTTCTACCTCGCATCGAGAGGGCTGCAGCAGGAGAACGCGAAGCGCGTGATGATCGACGGCTTCATGCTTGGCACGCTCGGCAGGATAGTCAACACCCACGCCCGGATGCTCGCTACGGCGCTGGCCATCGGCAAGCTCCGCGACAGGGTGATAGGCCTGCGGGAGATAGATGCCAAGGACGCCTGGGCGAGCGCCAGCGGCCAGCAGCAGGGCATGTTCGCGGACTCTTACAAGTACCAGTATGGGGGTGGCGCAAGATGAGGACCGAATACGAGGAGGTGGTCAAGAGCTTCATGCCGGCGCTTAGAGGCAGCGTAGCGCGCGCCATGGCCAGCAGGTACGGGATAAAGCAGGTAGACATAGCCGCGCTGCTGGGCGTCACGCAGGCCGAGATCAGCAAGTACGTCAACGGCAAGCAGCCGAAGGCCAACGGGGTCAGCTTCGATCAGGGAGAGATAGACGCGCTCATAGGCCAGCTGATAAAGAGGCACAGCCGAGCCGCGCAGCGCATAGTGTGCGGCATGTGCCCTAAGGGAGAGTCGATGTCGTGCAGTCTGATGGTTAAGTAGGTGTAAAAACGTATGCTGCAAATGTGGTAATATGATACTTGAGATAAAGGACCTGCACGTCGGAGTCGGCGGCAAGAACATACTAAACGGAATAAACCTTACCGTCAGGGACAGGGAGTTCCATGTCTTCATGGGCCCTAACGGCTCAGGGAAGACCACACTGGCGAAGGCGATAATGGGCTATCCAGGCCTTCAGATAACCGGCGGGGACATACTCGTAGATGGGAAGAGCATACTCGGGCTCAGCCCAGATAAGCGGGCCAGGCTTGGGCTGTTCCTCCAGTTCCAGAACCCGGTAGAGATAGACGGCGTGGGGTTCGTTAACTTTCTCAGGTCAGCGCTCGAGTCCAAGAGCGATAGCACCGCCAACATGAAGGAGTTCATGGATGAGATAAAGGAATACTCGGACAAGCTCAAGATAGACAAGGGGGTAGTTGGCAGGTCGCTCAACAAGGACTTCTCTGGCGGCGAGAAGAAGAAGGCGGAGATACTGCAGATGGCTATACTGAAGCCCAGAATAGCGATTCTCGACGAACCCGACTCAGGCTTAGACATAGACGCGGTCAAGGTAGTCGCAGAGAACATAAACGAGCTGGCAGAGAGGAACGGCATGGGCCTGCTTGTGATAACGCACTACAACCGCGTGCTGAAGTACATGAAACCGCAGTTCGTGCACGTCATAGCGGACGGCAGGATAATAAGGGAGGGCGGCACTGAGCTCGTCGAGGAGCTCGAGTCGGGAGGCTACGAGAAGCTGGTGCCGAACAGCAGGGAGCCTGAATCGTGATGATAATGCAGGAGGCAGGGGAGCGCGGGATAGACGTCGGGGCGATACGCAAGGATTTCCCCATACTTGGAAAGACTATGAACGGGAAGCCCCTTGCATATCTGGACAGCGCGGCGACTTCGCAGAAGCCCAGGCAGGTAATAGACGCGATAAGGGATTACTACGAGAGCTACAACGCCAACATACACAGAGGCATATACGAGATTGCGGAGCGCGCCACAGAGGCGTACACAAACTCGAAGATGAAGCTGGCCAAGTTCCTCAACGCCGATTCGTACCAGGAGCTCGTTTACGTGAGGAACACCACCGAAGCGATAAACCTCGTAGCGCTGACCTGGGGCGCGGAGAACATACGCAAAGGGGACCACATACTGATAACCGAGATGGAGCACCACAGCAACATGGTGCCGTGGATAATGCTATCCAATAAAGTTGGGGCTGTGCTAGACTACGTGAAGCTTGACGAGGAGCACGGAGCACTTGATATGGGAAGCCTGGAGGAGCAGCTGGCCAAGGGACCGAAGCTCATGGCAGTCACCCATGCCTCCAACGTCCTGGGCACGATAAACGACGTCAAGAGGATAACGGCCATGGCGCACAAGGCAGGGGCGAAGGTGCTCGTAGATGGTGCGCAGACAGCGCCGCACATGCCAGTTGATCTCAAGAGCATCGACAGCGACTTCTTCGCGCTGTCGGGGCACAAGATGCTAGCCCCTACCGGCATAGGGGCGCTGCACGCCAAGAGGGAGCTGCTCGAGGAGATGCCGGCGCTGTTCGGCGGGGGTGACATGATACGTACGGTCGAGTACCACGACTATACGCCAAACGACCTACCATGGAAGTTTGAGGCAGGCACGGCCAACATAGAGGGAGGCATAGGTCTCGGCGCTGCGATAGACTACCTAAACGGCGTAGGTATGGGCAACGTCAGGGACCACGAGAAACGGCTCACGCTGTACGCACTGGAGAAGCTGGAATGTGTCGGAAGCGTGACAGTATTCGGCCCGGGCGCGGACCGCATGGAGGAGCGCGGCGGCGTCGTGGCGTTCGCCATAGACGGGGTGCACCCACACGACGTCGCGAGCATATTTGACAGCGAAGGCATAGCAATACGGGCGGGTCACCACTGCGCCATGCCTCTCGTGACGCGGGTGCTCAACGAAGCCGCCGTTTCTAGGATGAGCTTTTATATTTACAATACTGAAGCGGAGGTCGACAGGGCCGTCGACGCCATAGGCAAGGTTAAGAAGGTATTCAACGTAGCTTGACTGTGGGTGATTTACTGCCGATAGATTTGTACGCCGAGGAGCTGATATCGCACTACGAACATCCTCACAACAAGGGCAGGATCGACGGCGCAGACGCGGAGCTTCACGAGTACAATCCCACGTGTGGCGACGATATCACCGTATACGTAAGGGTGCGCGATGGTAGGATAGACGATGTGAAGTTCGACGGCAGAGGCTGCGCCATAAGCGTCGGCTGCGCCAGCATGCTCACCGACTACGCCAGGGGCAAGGAGCTGAAGGACGTGGAGGCGATGGGCTTCGACACCGTAGTCAAGCTTCTTGGCATAAATCCTGGCCCCGCGAGGGCCAAGTGCGCCACGATATCGCTCAAGGCGCTGAAGGGCGCCATCTTCGCGTACGAGCACAAGACAGTCGACACTGCGACGAAGAACCTGTAATCATTCCAGCGCTATCTCTATGCGCTTGTTGTGCGAACCCTTATTCTCGTACTTAATTATCTTGAGCCTGCCAACCTCCTTAGTGCGCGCCACGTGGGTACCCCCATCTAGCTGAAAGTCGAATCCCTCTATGTCTATTATGCGCACCGTGTCCAGCTTCTCCAGAAGCTCCTCGCCCGGGGCGGTCCTTGCGATGCCCTCGACCTTGGCTGCTTCTTCCTTTGTCAGGAACTTTACAACGACCGCATGGTCTTCGTCGATGACCTTCTGCGAGTCATCTATTATGGTCTGGACCGTGGCTTTGTCCAGTCCCGGGACGTCGAAGTCCATGCGTGCCCTGTCGTCGTAAATCTGGCCGCCGGTTATCCTTCCAGAGTATTTCTTCTCAACAACACCGTCGATTATATGCAAAGCGGTATGCAGCCTCATGTGCATGTAACGCTTCTCCCAGTCTATTGAACAGCTCACCGCCGCTCCCAACACCAAGCCTTCGGCTGAATCAAGCGTGTGCACCACCCTGTCACCATCCTTGCGCGTTGCGATCACAGCGAATGTCTTCCCTGCCGCAGACATCTGCCCAGTGTCGCACGGCTGTCCACCGCCAGTGGGGTAGAAAATAGTCCTGTCGAGCTCGACCTCGTTGCCACTTACCGCGGTTACCACCGCGTCGATCTCACGCGCATACGAATCCGTATTGTATATCTTCTCGGTCATGGAAACGCCGCTATAGGGTAAACGGATTTATCACGAAGTACACACACACCACCATCAGCGCGGCGAGAGCCATCTTGCGGCCTACGTCCCGCTCCTTGAAGATGATGGCGCCTGCAATCACCGTGATCACGATATTCACACCCTGGCGCAGTGGTGAGACCAGGCTTATGAACGCCACCGACGCCGCGGAATAATAGGTCAGCCGGTATAACAGCGCCAGAGACGACGTTGTGACCAGTGGAGCGGGGTGCTTCGCCAGGTTGCGCACCATCTCCCGCGCCCCACCGTACTTTATGGTCATGTACACCGCCATATTAAACGCCATCGACAGGCCTACTACGACAAACAGCGTGAATATGCTGACGCCTAGGTCGAGTACGTACTTCATTATTATTCCGCCTGTCGCCATGAGCAACGAAGTCACCATCAGATAGTTTACGTAACGCCCGCGTTCGAAGTATCGGCCGCTGGCATTCTTGCGCTTCTTGAACAGCAGAAGATACGCCAGGCATACCAGAGCACCTATGGCAAGATACTGACTGGGATGCAGGCTCTCGCGGAGGAACACGAACGCCATCAGCACGACGAATATAGGAGGGACCGTGCTTAGGACAGGGCTGGCTGCTGATACATCTCCGTGCTTGTATACCCTTGCGGTCAGGAGGTACGTCGATGTGGATGTAAGGCTCATTGCATACATCGCCAGCAGCTCCAGCGCAGTTATGTGGAAGTTGGCGAATGGTATTAGCAGCAGGGATATGACGGCTATGAGCATGGTGGCGTCGCTGCTGTACGCAGAGGCGTGCTCTGCCTTCAGTGCGAACTTCTCAACGAGCGTTGACACGCTCATGAGCACCGCTGAAATCACAACTAGGTAGTACCAGGCGAGCATTACGTATCTTCCCGCAGCGCGTTAACCGACAGGTGTGGAGTGGTTACATACAAGCTATCGATTTTGGACGTAATAACGTTCATTTGATTACCCCGTAACGAAGTTGCACCACGCTACCTGGAAACCTTTTGGTGCCTAGCAGTCGTAATCGTTTATCGAAGTTGGACTCGTTGAAGAGCTTTATACCATTGCCCAATCCGATCGGGACCACATCAAGGCGGAGCTCGTCTATCAATCCGGCCCGCATGAAGCTAGTGGCCAGCTCTGCTCCGCCTGACAAGAATGCGAAGTCGAAGCCTTTCTTTTCCAATATAGATAAAACAGCTTTTGGAGATTTGTTGGTGAATATCAGCACGTCGGGCCGCTTGCTCTTTAGCTTCTTTCTGGTCATGACAACGTTGAAGCAGCCCCTGTAGGGGAATGCATAGCCCTCCTTCATCATTGTTTCGTATGTGCGCCTGCCCATTACGACGTTGCCTACTTTCCTGGCCGTTTTCATGTATGCGTTCCAAGCCGCACCTGAGATGAAATTGGAATCGCCGTTTTCCCTTGCTATGTAGCCATTCAGGGTAATAGCCATATACAGGATTACTTTCATCTCTGGTCACTTCTTGATAACCTTAATTCGCTAATCGGCCGAAGTAGCCCCGACCGGATTCGAACCGATGTACGCGGGTCCAAAGCCCGCGGTCCTTGGCCACTAGACGACGGGGCTGGGCAACGCGCTAGTATGACTTTGCGAAGTTAACAATAAATTGTGCATCGTTGCCGCAGCGTATGCACTTCTTGCCCCTGGCGTCGCTCTGGAGCTCGTCAGGCATGTTGGTCGCCTTGGCCCCGGTCTCGTCCTTTATCTTAGCCTCGCATTCCGCCGAGCCGCACCACGGCGACTGTATGAAGCCCTTCCCGACCTTTCCCTTGAACTCGTCGTAGTCCTTGACCTTGAATATGTGCGTGTTGAGGAACTCCTCTGCACGGTCGTACAGGTTCTCGTGGATCGCCGCGAGCGCCTTCGCGACCGCTTCCTTCAGCTCTGCCGACTGCGCTGGCTCCTTCGAGCCCGTGTCGCGGCGTACAACAACCGCCGACTTCGCTTCAATCTCGCGCCTGCCGACCTCTATGCGTATGGGGATGCCCTTCATCTCCCATTCGTTGTACTTCCATCCGGGCGAGTATTCGTCCCTGTCGTCGAGATATGCCCTAAAGACGTGCCTGATCGACTCGTACACCGAATTTGCGTATGCAAGCACCTCTTCCTTGTTTGCATTTGTGTATATCGGGATCACCACAACCTGTATGCGCGCCAGCTTCGGCGGCATGACGAGGCCCTTGTCGTCCCCATGCATCAGCACCATCGCGCCGAGCTCCCTGGTCGATATGGCGTATGTGTTCTGGTAGGCATACTTCTTCTGGCCGTCCTTGTCGATGAACTGTATGTCGAACGCCTGGGCGAACTTCTGGCCATCGCTGTGGTGGTCGGGACCCTGCAGCGCCCATCCGTCCGGCATGAGCTGTTCTATGCTATACGTGGCGACCGCCCCGGCGAACTTCTCCGTTTCCGTCTTCCGACCCACTATGCCAGGAAGCGCTAGGTAGTCGCGCATCACCTTCTTGTATATCCCTAGGATGACGCCGCGCTCTGCCTCGGCCTCCTTCTCCGTGGCGAAGACGCTGTGGCCCTCGTTCCACAGGAACTCCCTGCCCCTCAGAAGCGGGGTCGGGTGCTTGAACTCCCAGCGCACCACGCTGTTCCATATGTTGAACTTTATCGGCAGGTCGCGCCATGAGCGCACCCATCTGGAGAAGCTGTCGTATATTATGGCTTCGGACGTCGGGCGCACCGCGAGGCGCTCGCTCAGCTCCGTGTCTCCCGTGTGCGTGACCCACGCCACCTCTGGAGAGAAACCCTTGACGTGCTCCTTCTCCTTATCAAGGAACCTCTCAGGTATGAAGAGAGGGAAATACACGTCCAGAATGCCCTCTTCCTTGAACATCGCGTCCGTTGCCTCCTTTATCGTGTCCCACGCGAAGTACGAGTCGGGCCGGAAGACGGATGCGCCTGAAACCGCGCTGTAGTCCACGAATTCGGAGTTGACGACCACCTGCGTGTACCAGTCGGTCATGTTTTCGGCCTTCTTGGCCGTGAGCTTGAACTTTTTCTCTTCCTTCTCTTCCATTCAGACACCCTGTTTCTCGAACAGAGACCGTAGTATTAGCGTAAGGTGCCCAGCCTCTTTAAGCCTTCTGTATGAGTACGATATCCATTCCTCTCCGAAGGGCACGTACACCGACACGCTCTCGCCCTGCTTGGCAAGCTCTAGAGCGAACTTGTTCATGATGCCACGGAGCACGGCGTACGTGACGTCCTTCCTAGCGGTCTTGTTGGCCCTCAGCGCCATGTCGACCATTGTCGTGTCGTGCGTCGCTATGGTGAACTCTCTGCCCTTGCCGAACAGCATGCTCATCAGCTTGCCGAAGTTGTTCGTAACGTTCTCCTTTGTGGTATAGCCCTTGTTCCTGCTGGTCGAGTAGGCGCCCTTCACGAGCCTTATGACGGCGTTGCGCTTCAGCAGAGCGAGCAGATCCTTCTCGCTCCGTTTTAGGTATGCTTGTATGCATATCCCGCACATGTCGCCAGCGAGGTGCGACGTGTATATGTCTATTGTGTCGTCTATGTACGCCGCGTCCTCCATGTCCACCCAGACGAATATCCTTGCCTTCCTCGCGGCGAACAACAACTCGGCGTAGTTCTTCGCTGCTACTTCCTTCCCCAGCAGCAGGCCCAGCTGCGTCATCTTCACCGATATGTCGGCGTCCACCTTAGTCTGCTCTATGTAGCGTATCAGCCTCATGTAGGTGCCCATCGCACGGTCCACCCTGTACTGCTCGGTGTAGCCCTCGCCCAGATAGTTTATTATGGCACGCATGCTGTGGTTGTTCAGCTTTCTGGCAGCCTCCAACGCGTTCTGGACCTCAGCACCGGCTATCCACCTGCCAGCGAGGAGCCTTTCCGCGACCATGTTCATTGATGAAAGGAACGTCATGCTATGACACCGATGCGTTTCAGACGCCGTTCAAGCTGCCCGCAGTTTGTGTACTTTATCCCGATGATGCCGACCCTGTTAGCGGCGGACACGTTCTCCCCCATGTTGTCTATGAATACCGTTTCAGGAGCTTTCGCGTGCATCTCCATGAGCACCCTCCGGTATATGCCCGCTGAGGGCTTGCGCATGCCCATCAGGCAGGATATGAAGGTCCTGTCGAACATCTTCGGGTCGAAGTATCTTCTTGCGGCGATCTCGTACCTGCTGCGGTTGTTGTTCGTCAGCAGCACGACCTTGTACTTCCTTCGCAGCCTGGTTATCAGGCGGGCCACCTCTGTGTTCTCGCTCGCCAGGCGCTTGAAAGTGTAGGACCACTCGAGCTTGTTTCTGGGCAGGCCTATCGCCTTCGCGGCTAGCGACTCGAACGTCTTCAAAGTCATTCGCCCCGTTTCGAGGCGCGGGGACAGCGACTCGAATGCGTGCTGCACCCTGCGAAACGAGAGGTTGTACTTCGAGCTTAGGTATGCGTAGTATTCTGGCTCGTTGTATTCTATGAGCACGCCACCGAGGTCGAAGACTATGAGCTTGTATTCCATTTTACCCACTGCAATTACATTACTGATTGAGAAAAGCCTTTAATTATGGAGGGGCTGCCCACGCCCGCCAGCGCCGCCCTGCACGGCGCGTTCCAGCATCCGGCGCTCGCCTTCGGACAGTATATTTTCCCTTATGAAGCTCTTCAGCGAAAGCACGAAGGAGGCTGCCTCTGCCCTCTCGCGGGCGGCAGACGCAGTCTTTGCTAGTATCTCGGACGGGTCGGTTTCCCTGACGCGCATCGAAGCGTCGTCCGCCCAGTCGGCCATGACCTTTGAGTAGTGCATGAAAGTGTATATCTCGTCGACTGCAAGCATGAACTTCTTCAGTGCTTCTATGCGCTCAGCGGCGCTTCCATCGAATTTGGATGGGTTCTCGTCAAAATCCTTTACGTACTGGTCGTAGCGTTCGTGTATTCCGTCGCGTTCGGTGATAAGGTTGTTTATCACAAAGAGCTTGTTCTCCCCGTCCTGCTGCTGGTCTGGCTGCGCTATGACCGATCCTCTGACGTCTATGCGCCCTGCCTTCATCTCGCGTTCCAATGCTATGATTGCCTCGTTGGCGAGTTCGTTCTTGACCTTTATCAGCAGGTCGTTGCACAGCATCCACGCCGGCAGACCCGCGTCGTCGTCCTTCATCCAAGACACACTCTGGGGATTTGCATGAGAATGTATAAATAGCGTCGCTGGAATTTCTGGCATCTGCCGGCTTTTCTTATTGGACGCTAGACGTTGCCACCGCTCACCACCGCCACCGGAAGGGCCGTCTCCGGGAGCTTTAGCTTTCTCCACGCGGCTATGCTGGCGGCGCCCGCTAGTTCTGCCACCAGCCCGTGCTCGTCAAAGAACCGCTTTGCCTCATATTCCATCTCAGCGTCCGTCACAGTTACTACCCCGCCCCCAAGCTTCCGGAGGCCGCTAACGGCCTCGTCTCCGAACGTTGGATAGCCAACCGCGATGGCATCCGCCCTGGTGGTGGGCTTGATGTACCTGACCTTCTCGTTCAAGCGGAATGCTCTCGCCAGCGGGGCGGTGCGCTCGGCCTGCACAGCGATTATCTTTGGCGTACGCCCGATTGCGCCTACGGCCTTCATCTCGGCTATGGCCTTTATCATGCCTCCGAGGAGCGTGGCGTTGCCCACCGGAACGATTATGTGCGTCACACCTTTCACCTGCACCATAATCTCGTACGCCATTATGCGCTGACCCTCCTTCCTGTAGCAGTAGTCGCCTGCAAGGAAGGCGTCGCTTCTCCTTGCGTAGCGCTCCGCCTCCTTCTGCGCCTTGGTGAAGTCGCCGTTGACCCTCACCACCTCGGCGTCCCCGACCGCACGTATGTCGTTGAGCTTGTCCTTGTTTGCATTGTCGCTTATGTAGACGCGGGCGGTCAGGCCGGCAAGCTTCGCGTAGTACGCAATAGAGTATGCCATGTTGCCCGTGGAGGCGCACACGACCTCGCTGAAGCCGTACTCATGCGCCTTCCCTATCTCGACTACAGAACCCCTGTCCTTGAACGACTTCGTGGGATTGTCTATCTCCAGCTTGAGCATCAGGCGTGAACCGCGCGGGCAGATAATCGGCGTGCCTCCGAGTTCGTAGTGCTTGTACCTGCCGTCTGGCAGTAGTGTCTCGTAGTCCCAGAATGACGCGCCGGCCTTCCTTGGGGGACGCACCATGCTCTCGTAGACCACGTCGAGCACCGCGCCGCACCCCTGGCAGACCTGGTAGGGGCTTCTGTGGCCGTACTCTGCGCCGCACGACCTGCATTCTAGGTGGTACCTCATGAAATCATATCTGCTTGTGCTGCTCCACTTTAGATGTGGCGTGCTCAGTATTTATGGGGCCGAGCTCTGCCTCGCACCTCTCCCTTTCGAACCGCAGCCCGAGCTTTTCGGCGATGTACATCGAATCGTCCATCGCGCTCTGCAGGCTCGATGTCGCTCCAGGGGATGGCGTTATTATGAACAGCACGCCTTCGCCTCGTATCTTGGAGGCCCCCAGCGTGAAGGACTTCAGGTTTTCGTCTATTATCTGCGGGCGTATGCCGCCTACGCGCCTGTCGAACTTGAGGTTCGAGTACCTGAGCTTGGGGACGATCTTCGCGGCCTCGTGCTTCAGGAACAGGTACTGGCCCAGCGCAGGTATCTTGTAGGCCATGTTGAGCCGCAGAATGCGAGATATGTCCCTGTTGGAGAGTATCCGGGCTAGGCTTTCTGCGGTCGCAAGGTCAATGTCGAACGTCTTCAGGTAGTCCATGAACGTGCCAGCCTTCCGGACCTCGAGCTCAAGAGGTACGTTGACGGTGGGGCCGAAGCGCGTCACGTTCGGATTGGTTATGTCGGGGTCGCCATGCACCGCCGCGAATGGTATGCCGCCCTTCTGCACCCTGTACACCTTGCCCTTCAGCACCCTCGGGGTGACGTAGAAGCCCCCGCCGACCGACAGTATCGACAGGTTTTCATCGTAGCCCATGCGCTTAGCGAAGTAGAGGCTGTAGGTCCCCGAGGCGAACACGACAAACCGTCCTTCGAACGTACCGTTGTTCGTGACGATGGAATGGCCGCCAGGGACCTTTTCGGCCTTTACCGCCCGGGTGTTGAACTTCACGTCGAGCGCGGTCGCACCATGCCGTGCCCTTGAAAGATAGGATTTCGCGAGGGCGCCGAAGTCCACCATGTAGCCGGTGTCGGAAAGCAGCGCGAGCACCTTTTCCCCAGGGTCGCGGCCCTTTACAGTGTTCGGTTCTATTTTCTCCAGCCCTGCACGATCAAGCTTCTTCAGCCCTGGAAACACGGTCTTTAAGCCGTCGTACTTTCCCTCGAGGACCTCTGTCTCCTCGTCGCCAACGCCAAGGACCATCTTCTGGCACTCCTGGATTATGCCCGCCCTCTCGGCCGCAGGCATATCCTGCACGTACCTCAGCACCCTCGATGCCGATTCCTTCACGTGCCGCGACTCCTCTATGGCGTAGTTCGTCTCGACGTCGCCCGTGTGCAGCGTCTGTGAGTTGTTTATGCCGTTGGAGTTGAGCGTCGCTATATCGCCGTATTTTTCTATGAGGAGCAGCCTCTTTGCTGAAGTGTATCTGCCCAAGGCGTACGCCAGCGCGGTGCCCGTGACTCCGCCGCCTACTATTATGACGTCGTATGGCTCCGCCATCGGATCACTGATTAGCGCGCATTGGCATGTTTCCTTGTAAGTCAAATTTTAAATTCATGGCGGCACGGTTTCTGTCACGCGCTGGCCTTGGGGCCCGAGCGCAGCAGCCTGTCCATCACGTACCTCAGTATGCCGCCGGCATTGTAGTACTCAAGCTCTATCAGCGTGTCTATCCTGCTGCTCACGATGGTGGTCGCCAGCTCCCCGCTGCGCTTGGCGTATGAGATCCTAAGTTTCTCGTTAGGCTTCATCCCTTCCGGGACGTCTATCGTGACGGGCTTGGAGTAGTCGATCCCCAGCGCGCCGGCGTCTTCCCCTTCTGCAAACTGCAGAGGCAGTATCCCCATGCCGACGAGGTTGCTACGGTGTATGCGCTCGAAGCTCTTTGCTATGACGGCCTTCACACCGAGGAGCATTGGGCCCTTGGCCGCCCAGTCTCTGGAGCTGCCCGAGCCGTACTCTGAGCCCGCGAGCACCACAAGCGGCACACCCTCCTTCGCGTACTCCATAGCCGCGTCGTATATGCTCATCTTCGCGTTGTCCGGGTAGTGCAGCGTGTAGCCACCCTCTTCGCCACCGAGCATCAGGTTCTTTATCCGGTTGTTGGCGAAGGTGCCACGCATCATCACCTCGTGGTTGCCGCGGCGGGAGCCGTAGGTGTTGAAGTCCTTCTGCTGCACTCCGTGCTCCACTAGGTACTTGGCCGCTGGGCTGTTTGCGCCTATCGCGCCAGCAGGAGAGATGTGGTCCGTCGACACCGAGTCGCCGAACACCGCCAGCACGTGGGCGGCCCCTATTTTTCCGGGCTTCGCTCCCGCTTCGAAGAACGGCGGCAGGCGTATGTAGGTGCTTGACGGATCCCACGCGTACATCGCGCCTTCGGCGCCCTTGAGGCCGTTCCAGTAGGGGTTGACGTCGTATATGTTCTTCCCGTAGGCCTTCTCGAACATGTCCTTGCTTACCACCGTCTTCACGGTTTCGTTTATCTCCTCCTGGCTCGGCCATATGTCGCGCAGGTAGACCTCTTCGCCCTTGGCGTTCCTGCATAGAGGCTCCTTCGTCAGGTCCCTGAGCACGGTGCCAGCTATGGCGAACGCCACTAGGAGAGGGGGTGACATCAGGTAGTTGGCACGCACGTCGCGGTGTATGCGCGCCTCGTAGTTCCTGTTGCCCGAGAGCACCGACGCCACGTCTATGCCGTTGGCGTTTATCGCGTCGCTCTGCTTGTCAATGAGCGGGCCGCTGTTGCCTATGCACGTTATGCAGCCGTATCCCACAAGACCGTAGCCTAGCTCCGCGAGCGGCTTGAGGAGGCCCGCCTTCTCCAGGTAGCTGACTACGGCCCGCGAGCCCGGGCCCAGGCTGGTCTTCACCTTTCTGGTGTCAACCCTTAGGCCGCGCTCGAGCGCCTTCTTCGCAAGCAGACCTGCAGCTATCATGACGGATGGGTTGCTGGTGTTCGTACAGCTAGTTATAGAAGATATGACCACGTCGCCATCGGAGAGCAGGGTCTTGTACCCGTCATCGTACTCGAGCATCACGCTGCGTAGGTTCTCATGCACCGGCTCCTGCTTTATGGCGCCGTTGCCTGCGGCCGCGCTCTCCGCCGCCCATCGCGTGTAGTCCTCCCTGCTAATCCTGTGCGCCTCTGGGGCGGCGACCTTCTGCGATATGAAGTCCTCCATGAAGTTGTCCTTTATGCGCTCCAGCGGTATCTGCTGCTTCGGCTGGCTTGGCCCCGAGACGCTCGGAACGATGGTCGAGAGGTCGACTTCTAGAACCGAGCTGTATTCGACCTTGCTGTAGTCTATGCCGAACATCTCCTGCGCGGTGTAGTACGCCTTCACGAGCTCGACCTGCTCCGGGCTCCTGCCCGTGCTGAGCATGTACGACAGCGTCTCCTCATCCGGAGGGAATATGGCGATTGTTGCGCCGTACTCGGGGCACATGTTCGAGAGCGTGGCTCTGTCAGGAAGCGATAGGTGCTTGAGGCCGTCACCGTAGAACTCCACGAACATGTTGACAACATTCTTCTCGCGGAGCAGGCGCGTGAGCGTCAGGGCGAAGTCTGTGGCGGTGACCCCGTCCCTGAGCGCACCCATGAGGTGCACGCCCAGGACCTTTGGCGTCGCGAAAGACACTGGCTGGCCAAGGACGGCTGCCTCTGCCTCTATTCCGCCAACGCCGAAGCCGACGACACCCAGGCCGTTTATCATTGTGGTGTGCGAGTCTGTGCCAACGAGCGTGTCCGGGAACGCGACGGTCTTGCCGCCTGTGTCCTTCGCAGTAACGCACGTGGCTAGATACTCCAGGTTCACCTGGTGGCAGATGCCTGCCGAGGGCGGGAACACGCGCATGTTATCGAGGCTCTCGTGCGCCCACTTGAGTAGCATGTAGCGCTCGCTGTTGCGCTCCATCTCTTTCTCCTGGTTGATCGTGAAGGCCTGCACCGTGTTGAAGGCGTCTACTTGCACAGAGTGGTCTATTATCAGGTCTATCGGGATTATGGGCTGGATGAGTCCCGACTGCGCGCCGTTCTTGACCGCGTAGTCGCGCATTGCAGCCAGGTCCACCACTGCAGGCACGCCGGTGAAGTCCTGCATCAGTATCCTGGACACTATGAAGGGCACGTCGCAATCCGACGGCTCCTTCGCGTTCCAGTCGGCGAGCGCGGCAACGTCGTCCATCGTCACAGCCTTTCCGTCCACATTCCTGAGCACAGACTCGAGCACTATCCGTATGGAGAACGGCAGCCTTGACGCATGGCCGATGCCCTCCTTCTCCAGCCTTGGTAGAGAGTAGTAGCTCACCTCTTTTCCTGAACCCAGCCTGAAACTCGAGAGTGTCACTTCCTTGCCGATCTTAGCGTCAGTCATATCTACACCAGATGCACTTGTCTGAAAAAGGCTAAAACCGTAAGCGAACGCCGCGGCAAATGGAGTAAACGCGCTGCATTGTAAAAACCGGCGCAAGTTTCCGCGCCGATTTTATAGACTTTTGGCTAGAATTGTGGATGTGGTTGAAATGCCGGACGACGCACCCGATATACGCAGGGGGCTGGAGGGAGTCTATGTGGCGCAGTCGGCCATTTGCAAGGTCGACGGCGTGGAGGGCAGGCTCTACTACAGGGGCTACGCGATAGAAGAGCTCGCCGCGAACTCCAGCTTCGAGGAGGTCTGCTACCTGCTGCTCTACGGGAAGCTGCCGCAGAGGGCAGAGCTGACCCAGTTCAACGAAGCGCTGGTGAAGGAGCGCGAGCTGCCGGAAGATATCATATACCTGATAAAAGCTCTGACAGGCAAGGAGCGCGCTATAGACGTGATGCGCACCACCATATCCGCTTTGCCGGCGTATGACTCGGAAACATACGACAGTTCGGCAGAGGCCAACCTCAGGAAGAGCATCAGGCTCATATCCAAGATAGCCAGCATAATAGCCGCCACTGGCAGGTTCTCGAAGGGCGAGGGTTACACAACGCCGAACCCGCAGCTGGGGCACGCGGCGAACTTCCTGTACATGCTAAATGGCACAGAGCCGGAGGCAGAGGACGCTAAGCTGCTGAACAAGATGCTGATACTGCACGCGGAGCACAGCTCCAACGCATCCACCTTCTCCACCATGGTTGCAGGCTCCACGCTGGCGGACCTGTACGCCGCCGTGGTCGCTGGGATATCGGCGCTGAAGGGGCCGCTGCACGGAGGCGCTGACGAGCAGGCGCTCGCCATGATGCGCGCCATAGGCAGCGCCGAGAACACCGGCAGGTACATAGACGATGCGCTCTCCGGTAAGCAGCGCATAATGGGCTTCGGTCACCGCGTATACAAGACGTACGACCCTCGCGCCAGGATAATAAAGTCGGACCTCGAGGCGCTGCAGAACAGCGCAGACGCGGAGGTGAAGAACCTCACCTCCATAGCGCTCGCAGCAGAGAAGATAATGGTTGAGAGACTCGGAAAGACGCGCAACATATGGCCCAACGTGGACTTCTTCTCTGGCCCGATATACACGGCCTTGGGCATCCCCCCTGAGCTCTTCACGCCGCTCTTTGCGGCGAGCCGCATGCCGGGATGGTGCGCGCACATGCTGGAGTACTGGCGCGACAACAGGCTCTTCAGGCCGATGGAGCAGTACACCGGCGCGGTGGGCCTGAAGTACGTACCCATGGACCAGAGGGAATAGGCATCTATTGGCAATAGCAACAGATCTAGGCGGAGCTTCTGCCGGCAAACCGAACCTATAAATATTAGGGACGGCCTAATATACTAACTACAGGCCTGTAGATGTGACTTTATGAAACGCGATGAAGTTATCCTTCAGGTTTTTGGCGAGCTTGACGAGCCCAAGAAACGCGTACACGACTGCTACCTCTGCAAGATATACAAGCGCGAGATAACCAAGGGCAACAAGGACGCCTACGAATGCTACGTAAGCCATCTCAACTATGTGCTCTCTAGGGAGGGCGGCATCTCGATAAAGGTGAAGAAGTAGGTACGACCCGTGGGTGCCTATATGATGGTTGAATCGCCAGGTGTTGTGAAGTTTTTTGGGGAGCATTCAGTAGTTAAAGACAGACTTGCTGTGGCTATGGCCATAGATAGGTATGCAACTGCGAGAATATCGAAAACAGGAGCCAATACGTTAACTATCAATCTGGCAGATTCTGGTTTCAACAAAAGCATGGAATTCGACAGCGCCACGTTACTCCGCTTGTACAACTTCTACAGCATAAAGGAGAAATTGGGCTCGACAGACGCTAAAAATAAGTACATAAACAGCTTCATAGAGCAGTATAGGGATGTAGACCAAGACATACGCCCGTTGGCAGTAATAGCTGCTAGGATGCATTCGGAGTTCGGAGACTGCGTGCTAGGGAAAACTGTTACAATAAGGTCCAATATACCGGTGCAAAAAGGCTTTGCCAGTAGTGCGGCATGTTCAACAGCCTTTACTGCGAGCATGCTGGATTCGGCCGGAATTAAATTGGGCGATACTGAAATAATAGACATAGCCCGGGAGGGAGAGAGGGTTAGGCATGCAAATGACGGCGCTGGTGGGATAGACGTAAGCACTTCTTATTATGGGGGGTTTGTGAGCTACAGGAAATCGGATGGGGCTCACAAGGAAAATATAGACGCGTCTGTGAAGCTATTGGTAATAGACACAGGTTCGAAGAAGCCGACGTCTGAGATGGTCAAGCATTTCGGAGAGCTGGTCAAAGGGTTGGGGAACCGCGCGAACGAAGTGTTGGACAAATTCGATCAATGCAGCAAAGAAGGTATCGAAGCGCTCCGCAAGAATGACATTGAGACTGTAGGCAGACTGATGTATAAGAACCAGGACCTTCTGAAGTATATGGAGATGTCGAACGAAGGCCTTGATATTGCGGTTGAAATCGCAAAAAAGAACGGAGCGTATGGAGCGAAGCTCAGCGGAGGAGGTGGAGGGGGAATCGCCATAGCGCTTGCTAAGGATCCAGATAGGTTGATGGACATATTCAAAAGCAGAGGGTACGATAGTTACATAGTAAGCAAGAACGTTGGCGGGACTAAATCAAGGGCCTCACTAAAGGCTTATAGCTGACGTGGCGCAACGGAGATTGAATGATACTAGTACTGTTGAGGCACGGGGAGACTGAAGAAAACAGGGATATGATTCTACAGGGTTGGTCTCAGGGAAAGCTAACTGAGAGGGGCATGAAGCAAGCAAGGGACGCAGCGGTAAAGCTGAGCAAAGTAAAGTTTGACACAATCTATTCGAGCGATCTCGCAAGGGCTTCAGATACAGCAAAAGAGGTGGCAAAGTTTCACCCATACACCAGCATAGAGTTCGTCAAAGACTTGAGGGAGAGGGATTTAGGTGAATTTACCGGTGTAAAGGCAAGTAATAGAGAGGAGCACCGTAGAATAGCGTTCGGGCCGAACAAGACAGGAGAGAGTTTGGAAGGGTTGCAGAGCAGAGTGACGCGCTTCGTCGATCACGTAGCTAGCAGAAACAAAGACGGCACGGTGCTTTTCGTGTGCCATGGCGCATTTATAAGAGCACTGCTCAACGGATTGGATCGAATGCCTGCAGGCAACATAGCAACCATGGATGGCATAGGGAACGGGGAGATAGTTATACTTGATTTGTATTACGATGCTGAAAAGCACAAAATATCACGCCACAGACTATTGAACTTCGAAAGCCTTGTAAGATGAGGCGCAGCATAAGCACGACAGCGTAGTGGAATGTTTATATAGTTTTAAGCGGACATAAGCATGCTATAGATGGTCTTATGGATGCATCCTCGACATGGATTGCTACTCCAAACATTGCGCTCATAAAGTACTGGGGGAAAAGGGACGAAAAGCTGATACTCCCCAACAATTCGTCTCTGAGCATCACACTGGGCGAAAAGAGCGAAGAGGGTAAGGAGTTTGCGACGAGGACTAGCGTCCTCTTTTCAAACAGGCTGAAGGATGACGTGTTCTATCTGGATGGGATAAAGCAGGACCTGTCCAATAAGGACACTGCCGAAAGGCACAGGGTTTTGGATTTCTTGCGGGATATGGGAGGAGTAAAGGAAAAGGCGCTTGTAGTATCAAGAAACTCTTTTCCCACAGCATCAGGTCTGGCGTCAAGCGCTTCTGGGATAAGCGCTTTGGTGTGTGCCGCTGCGGCCGCTCTTGATCTCAAACTTTCAAGAAAAGAGCTTTCGGTGATTGCTAGGCAGGGCAGCGGAAGCGCGTGCAGAAGCCTCTTCGGAGGGTTTGTCAGGTGGAACAAAGGTGATAGGGCTGACGGTACAGATTCCTACGCAGAGCAGACTTTTGACGAGAACCATTGGCCTGAAATAGTTGACCTTGTGGCGATAGTGTCAACGGAGAAGAAGAAGATATCGTCACGCTCTGGAATGAAGCAGACCATGCAGACAAGTCCGCTGTACAGGGCCCGGCTGGATTACGTTGGTGGCGCATTGGAAAAGCTGGTAGACGCGCTGGACAGAAAGGATTTCGATGCATTGGCAAGCATCATTATCAAGGACAGCAACGACATGCACGCCGTCATACTTGACACTTATCCGCCCATATTCTATCTGAACGACATATCAAAAGAGATTATATATTCCATAGACGAACTCAATGCTACAGAGGGGAAGATGGTGGCTGCTTACACTTTTGATGCTGGCCCGAACGCGAACGTAATAACTTTGGAGCGTTATAAGAGCAAGGTATTGGGGGTACTGGGCGGCATAGACAGGATAAATGATATATTGAGGCTCAGGGTTGGAAGCGGGCCGCGGGCTCTTGATGAACAGGATTCCCTGATAGACACAGAGACACTGGCGCCTATTAGGCCATAGGGGCGTTGTAGGGTGACGTTATGAAAGAACATGGTGCTGTGTGATGTTTTTTTCTGTTTATTCTGACGGGACTGGTATGTTGCAGGGCAAACAAGCGGTGAATTAGTGGACGAGGTGATACATTCAAGCGCACCTGGAAAAATCTTGCTGCTCGGAAGCTATACCGTGGTAGAAAAGGGTAATATCGGGTACTCCGCCGCGATAGATTCTTATGCAAACACTTTGGTGAAGGCAAGAAACGACAACAAAGTATCGATACTTGCACCGCAGTTGGGCTTATCGAGTAATGGTAAACTGCTTCAGGACGGAAGGCTTGACATGACGCTGCCGAAAGAGCTTGACCTGCTGAAAATCTGCATCGAGATTGCAGCAAGCTATGCGTTGGGCAGTGGAGCGCACATTGGGGGACTCACTATAGAGACTAGGACTGACGGCGCCTTTGGTTATACATCGGCTAGGGACGGCAGCGTAGTGAAGAGCGGCCTTGGCAGCAGCGCTGCAATAGCTGTAGCTACAATAGACTCTGTGATGAAGCTGTACGGAATGGGTACCTGTGAGAACGAAGCCCTTCACAAGCTGTCACAGCTCGCCCATAACCTTGCCTCTGGTAAAATTGGGAGTGGATTTGACGTGGCAACCGCGGTATATGGCAGCATCGTATATTCTAGGTATTCGCCTGACATAATAGACTCATTCCCAAAGGATTACACCTCTGATGACGTTACAAAGATTGTTAGGTCCAAATGGGATTACACCGTAGAGCCCTTGCAAATGCCACGACTTTTCTGGCTCTCATTCGCGAAGATAGTCGGGGGCGGTGCAGTGACATCGTCGATAGTCCACAAAATTAATTATGAGTTTAAGAGCAAAGAACCGGAAAAGTTTGCCGGGATGGTGAAGGAGATAAACCACAGCAATGAGATGGCGCTCGATGCACTGAAGAAGATTGGAAGTGGGAGCGCTGAAACTTATCTGCCGCGCTTCAAGGAGGAATTCGAGCGGGCGAGGCTGCTCACCAAGGCGCTGGCGGTGGAGAGCAATGCAGAAGTAGAGCCAGACGAATACACCAAGTGCATTGAAGAAAGCAACGATAATGGCGCGTTTGTCACCAAGTTACCTGGCGCGGGAGGTAGGGACGCCATAGTAGCACTATCGCTAAGCAGGCAGGATAAGAGAAGACTTGACGACTTCTGGAACTCGAGGGATGATTTGAAGATACTTCCGATAAACTTCAAGTACTAGCCCCGCACAGGGGCTTGTATATCGTGATTTTGTTTCCCGCCGGCCCGAATGTCTTGACCAGCCTGAATTCGCTCGAGTTTGAGAAGGCAGTGTAATTCACCGGGTCGCACCAGACGCTAGCAAATGTGGTGAGGTTCTCCAGCGCCACGTAGCTCACGTTGTACTCATTTACGAAACCGCAGCTGGGGGACAGCATGAAGCTCCTGGACTGTATGTCGACTACACCTGGATTGTAGTTGTATATGCCAGCCAGCGGGATGTAGTCAAGTATCTCCATGAGCGTCCTCCTTGCGCCTATCGATGACGTTATGCCGAACACGGTGTTGTAGCAGCTGTCCACGAACGTGTTCGAGACGTTGGTGTTGTTGATGGCCCAGCTGGACATGTTGAGCTCCACGTTAGAGGCGATGGGGTATGCCCCCTGAAACAGGTCGTAGTACTCGGCCATGACGCCGCTGAACACTATGGCTATGAAGAGGAACGCCGCGATGGCCCTGAAGGCCGCACCCCGCTTCCAGAGCACGTAGTACAGCTCTGTTGTAGCCGCTGCGAGGAACAGCAGCAGGTACATGGTGAGCTTGTTGGAGTCGCCGAAGCTGGGAGAGAACCTGACCAGGTTGACCAGCACGAGGGTTGCGAATGCCGGGACGAAGATCACGAGCCTCTTCCTGAAGAAGTACATCCCTATCAGCCCTGTGACCAGGAGCGTGCCGATAACGCCGAACCAGAACGCGATGTGGGTGAGTACCGCCACAAGTATCGAAGGGCTGCTCCAGAACTGGATGCCAAGCACCGAACCGAAGAAGCCGTGGGCCAGGCTGCCGGACTTTATGTACAGTATCTGCGGAAGGGCGAGGGCCAGCACCACGGCAGCGAACGGCACCCATTCCCTTACGAAAGTACGCTTCCTACCCTTCTGGAGCATGGAGTATGCGAATGCGGTCACCGTGAATATGAAGACGAAAATAAGCGAGAACGGGTGCGTCAGCGGCAGCAGGCCAGTCATCACCGCGACCAGCAGGAGCGGCCTGGCAGACTGCTTGGCCGCAACCCTAGTCCTGCCCCGCTTCCCTTCGAAGTATCGCGAGTACAGCACAGCGAGTATCAGCATGGCGATGGGCCAGCCAAGCACGTAATCGTGCTGCGGCGCGAAGTTGCTTTCCATCGGGTCGGAGAAGTTGAAGTACGTGTAGGTGACGAGGTTTATCGGATTGCTGGCGAGAGACGCCACCTGAGAGTAAGGCATTGCGACAGCGCCTATGTGCAGCAGGTAAAGCAGTATCATACTGAACCCTAGACTGCAGAATACGAAGCTCAGCAGGCCAAATGCCGCCGCGATGCGCCTGCGCGTCAGCAGCGTGATGAAGTATACCGTGCCGAAGACGATCGAGAAGTACAATGGCAGGTTCATCATGTACAGCGCGAGCGTGTACGGCACGCCATTGTACGAGAGCATCGACGTATAGAAGTCTGCAATGAATGGGAAGACGTTCCTGGCGAAGTCGGCGTATAGCAGCTTCGGGGGCCAGCTGGTGTATATGAGCGAGTTGCCTATGCTAATGTGGAACAGGAAGTCTGTCCCGTAGTTGTCGCCGCCAACTATGCCGGTAGGGTTGTGGTAGACTCCGGCTATCTGCAGCATGAAGAAGAACGCAACTATGGAGAGCATCACGGCGTGGAAGAGCTTCTCAGATGAGACCTGCTTCTTCAGAACTGGGAGCCTGTACATCTGCGCGTCGCTGGATTTCAGGTAAAGCGCGGCGAACATGGCCAGCATGACAGCTGACGCGGAAACCATTAGGAGGTCGCTGAAGCTCCCTACCAGCGCGTCCTGCGCGGTGACTATGAAGCTGGCCAGGGTGAACCCTATGGGGAACGCGAACCCGTACTTCACTAGCGTGTCCTTGATGGCCCTGTCGAGGAAGTATGAGACTACGCCTATCCCTAGCAGTATGCTCGCGACGTAGAAGAGCGCCGCGAGGGCGAGCATCGCAACGGCCATACTGAACAATTCCACTACGGGATATAAAAACATTGACGGGCATTGCCTTAACGAGGGATGTAGGATGAGGCTGAGTCTCGTGCTTCCGGTCTATAACGAGTGCGGCAACCTCAGAAGGAACTTCATGAGGATATACGACGCGGTCCAGGAGATCGGCGATTCGGAGATAATACTCGCGGAGGACGGCTCGACAGACTGTACGAAGAGGTACGCGCAACGCTTTGCTAAGCTCAGGGGGGTGAGGCTGACCTCGTCTAGGTCCAGGCTCGGCAGGGGTGCTGCGCTGAAGAAGGCCATACGAATGGCCAGGGGGAGGACCATCGGCTATATAGACATAGACCTCGCCGTGCCCATAGCGTATGTCTGGAGGGCCCTCGAGGCGGTCGAGCGCGGAAGCAGGATTGTCGCCGGCTCTAGATACGTGAAGGGCTCGGCCGCCAGCAGGAGCGCGAAGAGGCTCGTCGCGAGCGTGGGCTACAACGCTCTCATGAGGCTGCTCCTGGGCTCCAGAGTGCACGACCACCAGTGCGGCTTCAAGTTCTGGAACGCGCGCTTCATAAAGGGGCTGCTCCCAGAGATAAGGGACGACCACTGGTTCTTCGATTCTGAAGTCATAGTGCGCGCGGGGAGGCGTGGCGTGCAGACTCTTGAGCTGCCCGTGGAGTGGCGCGAGCAGCGGAACACGAAGGTGCGCAGCAGTGATCTCGCCTACTTCATTCGCTCGATCGTAAGGCTGCGCTTCAGTTAGTGCATCAGCAGCCTGGCCGGGCTTTTACACGACGTGGTTTTATTTTACATAGTCCAGCACTTCTTCTGCTGGACTAGCCGCAATCCGGTATCCTCCTCACTCTGCCCCAGTTTAGGGGCCGATATGCCTTTCAGGTCGCGGATGGCATGCACGACCTAAAGACCTTCGGCGATTTCTGGAACCACCAACCGACTTATTCGCTTATTATTTTATCAATCCAGTTTAGGTACGATTGACTGCCTTTCATTATTGGCAAGGCGATTATTTCAGGAACTTCATACTGGTGTATCTTTTTAATGGCTTTTTCAATAGCGCCGTATTTCTTATTTGCGGATTTTATAATACAAAGCCATTCCTCGGATCTTTCCTTTTTACCTTTCCACAAATACGTACTATGGACAGGCCCAATAACCTGTACGCATGCTGCAAGCCTTTTACTCACCAGCACATCTGCTATTTTCTCAGCTGACTTTTTCGTGTTTGTCGTGGTGAAAACTTGTATATAATTTCTCATCTGACCACGGAGTTTGGGGTTGCTGAGATACGCACGTGACGCGGGAATTGGGCACTTAAATAATTTAAATAAGTCCTATGTTATCTAGCTTCACTGATCTGCTGCCTCCCGAGCATCCTATCATGTGCGAGGAGGTAAAACGCAGCAAGCCCACGAAACGGGGAAAACGGGGTTATGGAATTTAATACCTGTGCTTCAGACATTCTTTCGCCGTTACCGAGATACTTACCAACAATACTGCGCACTGCAAGGTCATCTGTAGGTACACAGTCTATACGTCCCAAGCCTCTTACAAGAATATAGTTTGCAGACCATGGACCAAAGCCTCTGATCTTAGTTAATGCTCCCCTGAAATCATCATCTGAAAGCGATGCAAACATATCAATGTCAATCGACCGGTCTGACACTTGTTGTGCTATGCCTCTAATATACTCTGCTTTTCGCTTGGATAAGCCGCAGGAACGGAGTTCTCCCTCCGATGCGTTTGAAAGTGACTCTGCACTAGGAAAAACAAACAAATCATCAACTTTTTCACCAAAGCGTCTAACCATTCTATTCCTTATTTTATATGCAGCGTTTAGTGAAATTTGCTGTTCGGTTATCGCTATGACCATCATCTCAAATAGAGAAGCAGTTCTTAGAGCTTTAAGTCCATATAACTCATTAACAATCGGACCTAACACTCTGTGGCTTTTAGCCATGTGATAGAATGGTCGCAGATCTAGTTCGGTAAAAAGCATCCACTCTGCAAGTTCCTTTATCTTAGCGATGTTACTTGTGCCGTCCGATACCTCTATTACAGCTGGCGTTTTCTTTACTTGTTCAGCTTTAAAGATGAATGGCGTTCCATCAATGCGCACAGCTTCTCGCAAGATATGTGTCTCTATGACCGGCTCTGGAGAAAAATTAGCCATGACCCTCAAGGAGAGTTGCAGATCAAAGGGACCTTTAGACTTCAACGTAATCATATTAACACATGGTTAGTTTAGGTTCAAATATGTTTGCGGGTTCGAATCTCTTCCCTCCGACAAACTGCCCCATACGTCGATAAATTATTTGCTTGGGGTTGCGGGGATTTGAACCCCGACCAGCAGGTTACTTCATACTTGTTTGCAATTCCAGATATTCATCATCGCCATTTGGCTCAACCTTGCTTTAAGCATCTGGAGCCTGCTGCGCTGCCAAGTTACGCCACAACCCCGTTGGGCGCTATTGATTCTGCTGGAACTGATATAAAGGTTTTCTCTTCATTGTACCTGTGCTCCGATGGCCGTTGTTTACAGGGGATGGGTCTTCAGGGTGGAAAAGATCAGGAACAGGATCAGCGGCAGCGATGAATTCAGGATAACCAAGCCGGACGTGGCTACCGTCATACCGATGCTCGACAGCCGCACGCTGCTGTTCGAGAGGCACTACAGTTCGGCGATAGGCAGGTACCTGCTGGAGCGGCCCGCGGGCCATATAGACAGAGGCGAGGCCCCGGCGCGCGCAGCGCGCCGGGAATTGCTGGAAGAAACCGGTTACCGGGCGAGGAGCATGGAGCCCGCGTACAGGGCCTACATGGCTCCGGGGCTGCTGTCCGACAGGATGCACTTCTTCGTGGCGAGAGGGCTGGTGCGGACCCGTCCGCCGACCGACAAGCACGAGAAGACGGGACTCGTGCGCCTCGGCATAGACAGGGCATACGGGCATGTTAGGGACGGAAAGATAACCGACGGCAAGAGCATAATAGGGGTGCTTTATTGCATTGCAGAGAAGAAGGACCGTGACGGACCTAAGCGTTCGGCCTCCGACATGCGCCATGTTTATTAAACTTTCCCAACAAAGCTACTTGCATGTTTGGTATCCTTCAGGCTGTCTATTCCATCCTAATCGGGATAGTGCAGGGCGTTTCCGAGTGGCTGCCGATAAGCAGCAAGACGCAGGTGCTGCTAGCGTCGCAGGCGCTCCTGCACCTGAACTTCCAGCAGGCGTACACCTTCGGCCTCTTCATGGAGATAGGCACGGTACTCGCCGCGATAATCTACTTCAGGAACGACGTATGGTCGCTCATAAAGGTCGTTATACTGCGCAGCTCGCCTATGGACAGGAAGCTGTTCAAGTACGTGCTCGTGACGATAATATTCACTGGCATTATAGGCACGCCGCTGTACCTCATTGCCGATTCGATAACGGGAGTTTCGGTCGGCATACCAATGATGGTGATAGGCTTCGTGCTGATAGGCGACGCGGTATTCATAAGGTACTCGAGGAAGAAGCGCGAGCATGGAGGCGTCAACACGCGCAAGTTCGGCGACCTGACGCTCAAGGACTACATAATTATAGGGATAATGCAGGGCATAGCTGCGCTGCCGGGTGTCAGCAGGTCAGGCATAACCACGAGCACCATGTTTCTCATGAACGTCGAGGCCGACGAGGCGTTCAGGCTCTCGTTCCTGATAGGCATATTCGCCTCGACGGCGGCGTTCGGGCTGACGGTCGTGAAGAGCTACTCCAACGTCACGGCGGCGCTCGCGTACATCGGGCTGGGCGGGCTGGCCATCGCCATAGTTGCGGCCACGGTCGTGAGCCTGTTCCTGATAAACTTCCTGATAAAGGTCGCCAGCAAGTCGAAGATAGTATACCTGATAACCGCCCTCGGGATAATAGCGCTCGCCAGCGGGATAATGTATATAATACTCGGTGGTTCAGGAATAGCGATCGTGAGCTGACGCACGAACGCATTTCTTGGTTTCCTTTCATTTATGTATGCTCATAGGGTGTGGGAATGGATAGGAAGAAGATTGCATACTTGGTTGTGGCTGTTCTGATAGTTGTTGTTGGAGGGACCGCGATCTACCTGAACAGCAACTCGTCGTCTTCGCTAGTAAAGTTTGACAACGTTGCCGTGCCGCAGTCGCAGCTGAGCGCGATGTACAGCATAGCGAACAATATGACGCTCGCTAACAAGGTAAGCCTCGGAGCCGCGAGCGCGTCGGCGCTGCCGGTCACAAATGCGAGCGCGCTGACGCTCAACGGCAAGCCCGATGTGCTGTATATGGGCGCGGACTACTGCCCGTACTGCGCAGCCACCAGGTGGGGGCTCGTCCTGGCTCTCATGAGGTTCGGCAACTTCACATCGCTGCACTACATGACTTCGAGCGCGTCAGACATCTACCCGAACACGCCCACGTTCACGTTCTACAACTCGAGCTACTCGAGCGGCATAATATCTTTCGAGGAGGTCGAGCTCTACACAAACTATGTGCCTTCCGGGGCGAGCTACTACGCCGCGCTGCAGAATGCAACGCCGCTGCAGGGAAGCATCTTCACCAAGTACGACACGGATAATCCGCTACTTCCGGCAGACGCGCGCGGCGGCATACCGTTCATAGACTTCGGCAACGTGAGCGTGGTGGCCGGTTCGGTCATCAACCCGACTCTGTTCGGCGGCAAGCAGTGGAGCGCGATAGTGACGCTGCTTGCGAACAGCAACTCGCAGGAGTCGCAGGCCGCGATAGGCGCGGCGAACCTCTTCACGGCACAGATATGCAGGATCACGAACGGCACGCCTTCAAGCGTCTGCGGGCAGCAGTTCATCGCTACCGCACAGAAGTTCGGCTGACCGGGCTGTCTTTGTTCAAACGGCCGGCAGTGGGCTGCTCGCCCTGTACGCGTTGAATAGGCGCAAGGCTTCCGCCCTGTTCCTCCCGATCAGGTTGTCGGTCTCGCGCGGATCCTTTTCTACGTTGTAGAGCTCATCCTGCCTGTTCCCAAAGAAGTGTATCAGCTTCATGCTGCCGGAGTACACGGCCGTTGCGCGCATGTTGTGCCTCTGCTTCGCCTCGTATATGCGGCGCGCGACCGTGGACCTGTCCTTCAGCATAGCGAGCAGCGCGCCGTCCCAGCCCTCGCTTATGCCGAGGTGTTCGCTCACCGCCAGGGTCGACGCCTTCATGTTGCCGTTGAGGCAGTCGTGCCTGCCTGTTGCTATGTCGAGAAGCGCCTCGTGCAGCGACGCGGTGCTGACGTTGGACTCGACGACCTCGCGGTCGCCGACAGGCGTTCCGTTTTCGTAGTTAACTGCGAAGAGCGGCACCTTTGCCACCTCCTCGTAGGGAAAGAGGGAGTGATAGAGCAGGCCGTGCTCCCCGAAGAACTGTCCGTGGTCCGATGTTATGACTACGGTAGCGTTGTCGAGCGCGCCCTTCTCCCTGAGGGAGTCGAGCATGGAGGTGATCCTGCGGTCGAGGTAGCGGAGGCGCTTCATGTAGCCGCCGTGGAAGAGCCCCGCAGTCTTCGCGTCGAGCTCGTTTACGCCGCTCAGATAGAGCCACTTGTCCTGCACCACGTCGTTCTTCCTGCTACCCAAAGGGTAGTTCTCGTGGGCTTCTATGCAGTTGATGAACATGAACTGCGGCGCGTAGTCGTACTCGTAGTCGAGGTAGCCTTCCAGCATGGCTGTCGTGTCGGCGGCGCCGCGGTCGAGCATGTGCGTGCCGTCGGCCTTGGCAACGCTCCGGTCGAGCCTCTTCCTTAGCGAGAGGTAGACGCTGTCGACCATCGGCCTCGGTATCAGGCGCGAGACGGCGACGCTTGCTGCTACCATTCTGGCGCGCGTCTTCTCGCCTCCCCTGAACACCGAAGAGACGCGCTTCACAAGCCCGCTGTTGTACTTTCCGTTCGAATCTATCCACAGGTCGTATATGCGGTTGAATCCCACACCGAGGTTGGTAAAGCTCGTGAGAAACGGGTTGTTCGAGAATAGCACTGACGTGTAGCCGCTCCCGGCCATCTTGCGCGCCAGGGTATTGGCGTTTTCCGGGAGGAACTTGGTCTGGGTGAACCACGGGTCTATCGAACCGGTGCTGAAGAAGTCCCTCGCTGTCATCCTTATGCTGGAGGACCTCGCGTTGGTGAATATCGATGCATGTGCAGGCACTGTCCACGTGGCTGGCGAGACGGCGTTGGTGTACAATGTGCCCTTCCGCGCCAGTGCCGCAAGCCTAGGCATGCCCGCATTGGCGTCGCTGGCCCTGACCGTGTCCAGCAGGAGCACCACTATGTTGCGCTTCCTTCCCATTTTGACCAGCCGCATCTGCGCTGAAACGCTATATAAAGCTTGACATGAAACCGTTTCATGCGCGTGATAGAGGGCATCGGAGCCTTTTATTGCCGGAGCACTGCAACGTTTTTATTGTTGCATGCATCAATAGGTAGCGATCTCCATGGACCTCTGCGTCCTGAACCCATACTTCTATCCGTACAGCGGAGGCACTGAGAAGGCCCTGCTCGAGATATACAGCAGGCTGGCTAGGCGCCACAACGTATGCGTTGTGAGCGCGGGCCTCAAGCCAGGAGAGGAGACGCACGTCGACATGGTGATGGGCATACGGGTAATCAGGCTCAAGACCAGGTACATACGCATACCCGGGCTGCCCCTGCCCTTCCTCGCCATGGAAGGTGTAAGTAAGTACATAGCCAAGGAGGGAGCCGACATTTATCATATAAACAACAGGTACCAATACTTCTTCAACGCCGTAAGCGCGGTAAAGGGCGCTGGCGGCAGGCTCGCCGTGACGATACACAACTCGCTTCCAAGGGGCATAGGACCCATGACCGACGCGGGCGGACTGGTCTACGACCTCGCCCTAGGAAGGCGTACGATACACTCGGCGGACGTGATAACCGGCGTTTCGAGGAATGCGATAGAGACTCCGGGGCCGCGGCGCGACAGGGGAAGGAGCAGGGTGGTCTACGCCGGCGTAGACTACAGACTGTTCAGGAAACGCACCGAACGCGACAGGCACGTCAGGGGCATAGCGCTGAAGCTGGGGCTCGACAGACCGATGGTCCTCGGCAACGGCAGGCTGGTGCAGCAGAAGGGCCTGGCGTACCTTATAGACGCGGTCGCCGGAATGAAGAACGAGGCCGATCTTGTGGTGATAGGCAGGGGACCCATGGAGAGGGCGCTGTACAGGCGCGCCAAGGCCAGGAACCTCAGGAACAGGTTCCGCATAGTCAGCGGCATACCCGAAGGCGAGCTCCCGTACTACTACAACGCTGCGCGGGCGTTCGTTCTGCCGTCGCTATATGAGCCTGCGGGCATCGCGCTGCTGGAGGCGCTCTCCAGCGAGACGCCAGCCATAGCCACCAGGACCGGAGGCATACCTGAGATGATGGGGCGCTGCGGCCTCTACACGCGTCCAAAAGACATAAATGGCATTGGAGAGAGAATAGACTTCGTCCTCTCGAACGGCGCGCGGGCGGCGAAGATGGCCGCTGCAGGCAGGAGGCGCATGGTCGAGCGCCACGACTGGAACAGGATAGCAAGGCGCTACGAGGAACTTTTCGAGATGGCAACGAGACGCTGAGCGGTGTGCATGGATTTCTGGAAGAAGAAGGACAAGAAGCAGTCGACCTGGTACATGATCACGCATGCGGGAGAGCTCAACAAGGGCGAGTACATGAAACTCGTCAGGAGCGCCACGTGGTTCGTGGGGCTGGGGTTCGCGGCGAGCCTCGCGGTCTTTATAGTAATAGCCTTCATAGGCGGCTTCAGCACGGTAGTCAGCACGATGCTGGACTCCAACCTGTGGCTCTACTCGCTTGCGTTCGTCATGATATTCCTCGGCTACCTGCTTAGATTCGGGAAGTGGCAGTACTACCTCAAGAAGCTGGGGCTCAAGGTGCCGCTCAAGAAGAACCTCATGGTGTACCTGTCGCTCTACTCGATGAACATAACCCCGGGCATGCTGGGCAGGCTGCTCGTGGCGTACACGATAAGCAGGCTGACTGACGTCAAGACGAGCAGCGTCGTGCCTATCGTCATGATGGACATATTCACGGACTTCATGGGCACCGCGATAGTGGCTGTCGCTGCAGCAGTGTACTTCCACCAGTACGTGCTCTACGTGCTGGGGCTCGACATACTGCTCATAATACCGTACGCCTTCATACTCAACGACTGGTTCTACAGGTTCATAAAGAGGATCTTCAAGAACAGGCGCGTCCTTGAGATGTTCACGCTGTATGGCGATGAGTACTTCGCGTCACAGAGCACGCTGAACACGCCCAAGACCTACGTCGTCTCGATGGCTGCGACTTTGCCTGCAACGATACTGGCATCCATGGCGCTTTACTTCACGCTTATGGCCATAGGAATTGTGCCCCACCTGTCCGGTACCGTATTCATATACACGTCTGCGCACATATTCGGCATGGCGACTGCCGTGCCCGGCAACATAGGGGTGACGGACGGGGCGCTCGTGGCGCTGCTGGGAAGCACATTCCACCTGAGCACGGCCGTAGCTTCCGCCGTGACCATCATGACCAGGCTGGCAACGCTGTGGTTCGGCATAGTTCTTGGTGGCATACTATTAGTATACACTTTCAGGTACTGGGGACCAGGCAAGGCTGCCAAAACAAGAAAGAAAAGGAAAAGCAGGACAGCCTAGCTCAGTCCTCGCTAGGCTCATCTGCGCCGGCTTCCTCCTCTGAGAAAGGATCAGGTTCGGCGGAAGACGCACCGCTGACCGCTATCTTCCCGAACTTGCCGGTCGAGATCTGGGGCGTTCCCCTGAACTCGCTCACGTAGCAGTTAGACAGTTCGACGGTGTCGCCGACGTTGACCGTGTTTATGTCATCCCCCCAGAGCGACATTGCTATCGTGCCTGTGTCGTCCTTCAGGGTTATGCTCGCAACCATAAGCCTCTTCCCGAACTTCGTTACGACTTCCCTCGGCTCCTCCTTCTGGGTGACTTTCGCGGTAAGGTTGACGTTACTGGCGCCCGCCTTCAGTTCACTTATTTTCATTAGATGCACCTCTTTGACACTTCAATAGTTTATTCCGCAAGGTTATTTAAGCCTTTTTTAGGTTTCGGGCATTCCGGGCATGTAAAAACGGCAGGTGTGTGGCACCCTGGGCCGCAAAACAATAAAAAGGAGGAGGGGCAAATGTAACCACTATGGATGCCAGGGAAGCTGAGGGGCGTGGAGGAGGAGAAGGCGTTAAGCCTCAGATGCATCCGTCTTTCATCAATACGGTAAGGCAAAAAGAACGCATAAAGCAGAAGCTCTCCGGCATAAGGAGCAAGATAGGAGTATACAGCGCCAAGGGAGGCGTTGGCAAGACGACCGTTGCAGTGAACCTGGCGTACGCCCTGAGCCGCATGGGCCACAGGGTGGGACTTCTAGACGCTGACATAGATTGCCCGAACGTGCCCCTGTTCCTAGGCACGGACGCTAAGATGGACCTCTCGGGCTTCCCCCTGAAGCCCATAGACGTGAGGGGCGTGAAGGTTGCAAGCACGGCAATGGTGGTCGACGACGCGAAGAAACCCATAATCTGGAGGGGAGCGCTCATCGCGAAGATGCTTGGGGATTTCTTCGAGAACACGGACTGGGGCGAGCTGGACTACCTCATAATAGACCTGCCGCCCGGCACCAGCGACTCTCCGCTGTCAATCATGCAGCTCCTCGACCTGAAGGGATTCGTGCTGGTGACCACGCCTCAGAGGATAGCTGCTGTCAACTCGATACGATCCGGCCTGATGGCCAAGAGGCTGGGCGTGGCAGTCCTCGGCGTTGTGGAGAACATGTCAGGAGGCGAACCCACGGAGAACACTAGGGCGGTGGCAGAGGCAGTCGGGGCGCCTGTGCTAGGTGTAGTAAAGATGGGCGCTGTGTACGGCTCTATGGCCGACTCGGGCAGGGTTCCAGCATTGGAAAACGACGCTGCCTTCGAGGCCTTCAGAAGCCTGGCGGAGCGCATAAAGTAATGTATAAATAGTTTTCTCCCATTAAAACTAGTACGGGGGAAACTGTCTGAATGCATGTATAGTCAAAATGCAATCTGATTATTGGCGCCCTTGGCTTTATGCTTCAAAGGTGTAAACATGGCTGAAAATCAACTAGGAGGACAACAGATCCTGCTGCTCCCAGAGGGAGCTTCCAGACTTCTCGGAAGGGACGCGCAGCGCACGAACATAGCTGTGGCTGTTGCCGTGGCTAATGCCGTGAAGACTACGCTAGGGCCGAAGGGCATGGACAAGATGCTCGTGAGCGACCTCGGCGACATAGTCATAACGAACGATGGCGCCACGATACTCGAGGAAATGAACGTCGAGCACCCGATCGCTAAGATCATGGTCGACATAGCGAAGACGCAGGACAGGGAGGTCGGCGACGGCACCACCAGTGTTATAATAATGGCAGGCGGGCTGCTGAAGGGCGCGGAAGAGCTCATAGAGCAGGGCATACACCCGACAGTAATAGTGCGCGGCTACAAGATGGCCGCGGCGAAGGCGCACGAAGTGCTGGCCAAGCACTCGAGGACCGTGGGAGCGGGGGACGAGGCACCGCTGCTGAAGATAGCGCTCGTGTCCCTGGGCTCCAAGAACGTCGGCGACGAGCAGACGAAGACGCAGATGTCTAAGCTCGTGATAAAGGCCGTGAAGCAGGTCATGGAGAAGGGCTCCGACGGCCGCATGTACATAGACCACGACTACATCAAGGTCGAGAAGAAGGCGGGCGGCAGCATAGCCGACACCGCGCTGATAAACGGTGTGGTCATAGACAAGGAGGTCACGCACCCGGGAATGAAGAGGCTCGTGAACAACGCAAAGATAGCGCTCCTCGACATAGCGCTCGAGATAGAGAAGACGGAGACCGATGCAAAAATCGAGATAACATCGCCGGAGCAGATGGAGGCCTTCCTGCAGCAGGAGGAGCGCATGCTCAAGACGATGGTGGAGAAGATAAAGAAGAGCGGCGCTAACGTCGTGTTCACGCAGAAGGGCATAGACGACGTGGCGCAGCACTATCTCGCGAAGGAAGGCATAACCGCCGCGCGCCGCATAAAGAAGAGCGACGTCGAGAACATAGCCAGGGCCACAGGAGCCAAGATAATAACGAGCCTGGAGGACCTGACGGCTGACGACCTCGGCTACGCCGGCGTGGTAGAGGAGCGCAAGATAAGCGGGGAACAGATGATCTTCGTCGAGAGGTGCAAGGACCCCAAGAGCGTTACTATATTCGTGCGCGGGGGCAATCAGCAGGTGGTCGACGAGGCCGCGCGCGCCATAGAGGACGTGATAGGCTCGATATCGGCCACGTTCTACGACGGCGGCAGGTACGTGCTGGGAGGCGGCAGCATCGAGATCGACATAGCTGACGGGCTCATGGAGTTCTCCGGAGAGGTCGGAGGCCGCGAGCAGCTCGCGGTGCAGAAGTTCGCCGACGCGATGGAACATATACCGAAAGCCCTCGCGGAGAACAGCGGCATGGACTCGATAGACATACTCGTGAGCCTGAGGAGCAAGCACAAGAAGAAGGATGGCAAGGACTTCGGCATAGACGTCAACCGCATGGTCATAGGCGACATGGTCAAGGCCGGCATATTCGAGCCAATGAGGCTCAAGGCGCAGGCAATAGACAGCGCCAGCGAAGCGGCTGAGATGGTCCTCAGAATAGACGACATAATAAGCTCCAAGGGCTCTAGGGGCGGCGGAGGCGCCCCGCCTGGAGGGATGCCCCCAGGCATGGTGGGCATGGAGTGACCGCGCGGTCGCTTCGGGCCTCGCGCTCCAGCAGCAGGCGCAAACGTTTTAATGCTTAGGAGCAGCAATACGCTGCGGTGCAGGCATGCCAACCAAGAGACCCGCCAACAGGGTCATACTAGTGTTGGGGTCGCCCGGCGCCTGGAAGACCACCCTCATAGAGAGCGTGGAGAAGGCAAACAGCGGCCTCAAGATCGTCAACATAGGCACGCTGATGCTCGAGGAGGCCGAAGCGGAGGGCCTGAGCAGGGACAGACTCAGGTACCTGCCCACGAAGTCCATACGCGCCCTGAGGACCAAGACCTTCGCGCGTATAGGGGCCATGGAGGGCACCATCATCGTGGACACGCACGCGACTGTCGAAAAAGGGAACAAATTTATATTTGGACTGCCCATAGATGTACTGCCCAGCATGGGCAACATAGCGGGCATAATATACGTCGACGCCAGCACAGAGGAGCTGATGAAGAGGCGTTCCGCAGACACGAGAAGGAAGCGCGAGAGCGATGACGAGGAGGTCCTGAACCTCCAGCGCCACCTCAACCTCGCCGTAGTGACCATGTACGGCTCGACGTACGACATACCCGTATACATACTGCACAACAAGGATAACGGGCTGAAGAAGGCCGAATCCGACTTCGAGAAGTTCGTAGAGGACATAATAAGCAACGCCAAACAGTGATATTCCATGACGACCCTGCTTGCCCTGACTGCACCCATGCCGATACAGGCAATGCTGATGCTCGTAGCCATAGGCGTGGCGTACGTGGTGCTCTCCGTGGTGATACAGCGCAAACTGGGCAACCCGAAGCGCATGCGCGAGCTTCAGAAGCGCATACAGGACATATCGAAGGAGATGAACGCGCTCGTCAAGAACAAGGCGCCGCAGGAGGAGGTCTCTGCGAAGCAGAAGGAGCTCATGCCGCTCATGGGAGAGAACATGAAGACGAGCATGAAGCCGATGTTCGCGCTCCTGCCCGTGTTCCTGCTACTCTACTACGTGCTGCTGCCCGCCGGATTCAGCTCCTGGGCCGGACACTACTACGTAACCATATTCGGGGACAAGCTCGGGTACCTGGGCGTGTTCTTCGTCGTGGTCTTCACGCTCGGCATGATATCGACCGCTATAATCATGGTCTACGACAGGAAGAAGGCGAAGGAGGAGAAGGCTGCGGCGGCTGAGGGGCTCCAGGCGTAGCCCCAGAAAGTATTATTTACCTAGCGGACGTATGTATCATGCATTCTGATTAACAGAGAAGAAGGTGTAGCAATTGCCAAAACCAATGCACAGGTCACACAG